>Ga0123357_10000780_pt1 | contig 32190 bp, 33 predicted proteins | sample TergutEmb28metaG_FD_89873 | JGI IMG/M metagenome (GOLD analysis project Ga0123357, IMG submission 89873) | Embiratermes neotenicus P4 segment gut microbial communities from Petit-Saut dam, French Guiana - Emb289 P4 | ecosystem: Host-associated > Arthropoda: Insects > Digestive system > Gut ...
GCAGATGTGGATAACGACCCCCGCGCTCAACGGAGTTCGCTGCCCCCCAAGGGGGTTTGTGCCTCCCTTGAGGCGGCTCGGCAGGAGGCACGCGGCGCGGTGACTTGTTCAGAGTGTCCTTAAAGCTCAAGTGTTATTCCTGGCGTATTTTCGCCGTTCATGCTCCGCCTTTTTCATCGTGTCCTCGATTTCCTCGACGGTTTTCGGCGCGCTCGTGTAGATTTTGCAGCCATCGGCCATGATCAGCACATTATCTTCGGTGCGGATGCCGATTCCGGCAAGCTCTTCGGGGACATCGTCGGCGCACGGAATATAAAGCCCCGGCTCGACCGTCAGCACCATTCCCGCTTCCAGTTTCTGGGATTCTTCCTCCCCTTCTCCTTCCTCTTCCCGCGTATAGGCGCCGACATCGTGCACATCCAGCCCAAGCCAATGGCCGGTGCGGTGCATGTAGAAACGCCGGTACGCCTTGCTTTCGATGATGCCGTCGAGGCTGCCTTCGAGCAGTTTCAGGTCGATCATTCCCTGCACCAGCACCCTGAGCGCCGCCTCGTGGAAATCAGCAACCGGCATGCCCGGCGCGAGCGCCGCAACGGCCGCTTCCTGCGCCGAGAGCACGATCCCGTATACATCGCGTTGCGCCTGGGTGAATTTTCCGGAAACGGGAAAGGTTCGGGTAATGTCGGAAGCGTAACCTTCGATTTCGCAACCGGCGTCGACCAGCACCAGATCGCCGTCCTGCATCAGCCTGTCGTTGCCGATGTAATGCAGGGTGCATGCGTTGATCCCGGAGGCGACAATCGGCAGATAGGCAGGGGTTCCGCCGTGACGGCGAAATTCGTACAGCAATTCGGCCTCCAGCGTGTATTCCATCTTCCCAGGACGGCAAACCTGCATCGCGCGCCGGAGTGCGTTCGACGAGATCACGGCGGCGCGGCGCATCGCGTCGATTTCGGAGACGTCCTTGCGCAGCCGCATATCGTCGATCAGGCTGTGCAGATCGCGGATTTGTTTCGGCGGCCGTTTGCCGGAACGGCGGTTGCTGCGGACAGTATTCAGCGCGGCGACGATTTTCGCGTCCCAGGGACTGCTGTGTCCGAACGAATGCCACAGGGTTTCCCGGTTGGCGATGAGCTCCGGCAGGCGCGGCGTCAATTCGGAAATCGGATGCGCCATATCGAAACCAAAAGCCACGCAGGCGACATCCGGGCCGTAGCGCATCCCTTCCCAGGTTTCCCGCGACGGATTTTTTTCGCGGCAGAAAAGCAAGCTTTGCGGGCATTCGCCGCCGATCAGCACGAGCACCGCCTCGGGTTCGGCAAAACCGCTGAGATACCAGAAGTAGCTGTCGAAGCGATACGGATACTGCACATCGCTGTTGCGCATGCGCTCCGGCGCGGTAGGAATAATGGCGATGCCATTCCCGAGCTTTTCGATCAACTCGCGGCGGCGCTGAATAAAAGAAGAAATTTCCATGTCAATCCGTTTGATTCATTGTCCACGCGGCAGACGTTTCGGCCTGAATGTCCTATTCATCTTCCGGCGCTCTTCCCAATGCCGCAATCAATTCGGCCTCGGCGCGCGTGATTCCGCAACGTTCGGCAATCGCTCCCGCGTCGTAGCCGGAAGCCGCCATTTGCATCGCGTCGCCGTAAATCGGAGAAATATGCTGGCTTGCTTTCATCCGCTCCATTTGTTGCCATAATTCGTTTCGCATCGCGGCCAGCTCACTGCGCAGCGTCGCTACCTCATCGCGCAAGATGCCGATTTGCCGTTCCGCATCCTCGATGCGTTCTTCGGGGACAACGCGCTCCGGAGGCTCAAACCAGCCGACCGACGAAGTTTTCTGGACGCTTTGTACCGCCGCATCCCCTTGTGCAGAAGAATCGTGCCGGATTTCCTGCGAATGCTCCGGCCTGGGCTCCTGGCGACCTTCCCAGTCTTTCTCCCAAACCGATCCGGAAGGCTTGTTTTTATCGGCATCCGCTTGCGCCGCAGGGGCGCCCTTCCCGGCCCCAAGCGCAGGCTCGCGGAATTCCTGCGGAGGCGAAAAAAGCAATTCGTTGCGCCGCTTCAATTGTTGCAGGCGCAGGAACGAATAAATCCAGTAAATCCAAAGCCCCGCGATTGCGGCGATCAGCAGTTCGCGCAAGCCAAACCATCCAATCGTAATATCGCCCAAAATTTCCTCTCCGCTATTGGCCGCCTGAAAAACGCAGCAACGATAAATGACGAATCGCGTTTTTACAAATAATACAGGCTTTGTCCCGGGAAATGACGAGAAAAAGCCCATGGATTCCCGGGAAAACGCCAAAGAGATTCCCTTTCGCGCCACATTCCGAATACAGCGCGGGCGGATTGCCATCCGCCCGCGATTGGAGCAGGGCGATCAGCATCGCCCCCTGCACTTGTTCAGAACATCCTTCACTTCCGGGCTTTTCGCACGATCAGCGCGACCGCCTCCGCAGCAATTCCCTCGCCGCGACCGGCAAAACCAAGCCGCTCCGCCGTTTTCGCCTTGACGTTGACCACAGCGGGCGGTATGCAGAGATTAGAGGCAATATTGGCGCTCATCGCCGGAATGTAAGGCGCCATTTTCGGCGCCTGGGCGATGATCGTACTGTCGATGTTGCCGACCTGCCAACCGGCTTCCCCGAGCAGCCGCGCGCTCTCGCGCAACAGCACGCGGCTGTCTGCACCGCGCCAACGCTCATCGTAATCAGGAAAATGACGCCCGATATCCCCCAGTCCCGCCGCACCGAGCAGCGCGTCGATCACCGCGTGCAACAGGACATCGGCATCGGAATGTCCGAGCAGGCCCTGCGGATATTCAATCTCGACTCCCCCGACAATCAATCGCCGCCCCGGCGTCAAGGCATGAACATCGAAACCCTGACCGATACGAAATTCCTGCCCGGCAAAAACAGGCTCCATTTCCTTCTCCTTCATCGAGCACATTTTCAAATGGATTCAATTTTCTAAATTTACTTAAATAATAGTTGGCTATAGTATTGAATTTTAATCATGAATTATTTAAACAAATTTAGAAAATTTATTCGGGGATTTCATCTATCGCGCGAGTTTAGAGCGGTTTTGATTCCTGCGTATACATACCGGGCTTCGCGCTACGCCGGGACGTCTGCCCCTTCCTGATTGAACACCTGTCGAGCGCAATCCCCGCCATTCATGGCGGGGTCAGCGAGACATGGCGTAACAGGCGCCGAAGGCGCCCCGCATTGTGTAGGGGCGGGTTTCAAACCCGCCCCTACAGGAATCCCCAACCTTCTGCTTCGGGTGACTCAAAAACGGATTATTATCACAGGCAGTCAATGGATTCGTTTGATATCATTGATTCCCCCAAAATTGCAACACTATCGTTATGGCATTTTCGGTCCAGATGAATATGTCTCACCCGGCCGGGAACCATACTGCGATCTCCAGAAAAAGGCTTGGCAGCAGGAGTATCCCTCCCTTGCGGGAGAAAGCTGCACACGGCGCCGGAACGCAGGAAATTTTCAAACCAAATATGCTTTAACTCCCCAGGACACAATGGAATGCCTTCTCTACAGATTCGACGCTTGCTTGTTTTGATACGCCACTACCGAAAATGGGCCCTGCTCTGCCTTGTGGCGGCGGGTGTCCTGGTCCTCGGGTTGTGGGGGTATGAGCGCCTGGGGCATGTGACCGAGAATGATGCGCGGGTAAAGGCCGACATGATCACCGTGAGCAGCCGCGTCGATGGCTGGATTATCGAGCGTCCGGTGACCGATGGGCAACTGATTCATAACGGCCAGGAATTGATTGTCATCGACCAGCGGGAAGCCGATCTCAAGCTTGCGGAACTGCGCGCCAAGGCCGAGTCGATTCGCTTGCGGCGGGAGCAGATCGGCATACGCTACCGGATGCTGGAGAGCACTGCCCATAATGCGGTCACTTCTGCCCAGGCCAACCAGAAGGCGAGCTCCTCAAAACTGGAACAGGCGCGGCGCGAGTTCCAGCGGGCCGACGAATTGCTCGGACGCATCGTTTCCCGCGAGATGTGGGAACAACGGCAGACCCAACTGGAGCAAACCGAAGCAGCAGCCTCGTCGGCATCGGCCAACCTCTCCGATGCGCAGGCAAAACTTGGCGATATCGACGTATTGCGCAGGGATCTGGACAACCTCGTACAGGAAGCGGCCCAGATAGAGGCGCAGATTCGTGAGCAGGAAATCAATATTGCCGACCGGCGGGTGCGCAGTCCGATTGACGGGATCGTGGATCAGAAATTCGTGCAGCCGGGAGAATACGTGATTCCCGGGCAACGTTTGTTCATTATCCATGACCTCAAGAAAGTATGGATCGATGCGGACATCAAGGAAACAAAACTGAATAACCTGCGACCGGGGCAAGTCGTCGATGTCAGTGTCGATGCCTATCCCGATCGCCGTTTTGTCGGGCGCATCGAACGGATCGGCAACGCCGCAACCGGCGAATTCGCGCTTTTGCCAAGCCCCAATCCTTCGGGCAATTTTACGAAGATCGCCCAGCGTGTACCGGTGCGCATTGCTATCGAACAGCCTGAGGACAATCCCTTGCGCCCCGGGATGATGGTCGAGGTGGACATTGATACGCGTCAGCGTTGAACACCTGTCGAGCGCAATCCCTGCCATTCATGGCGGGGTCAGCGAGACATGGCCTAACAGGCGCCGAAGGCGCCCCGCATTGTGTAGGGGCGGGTTTCAAACCCGCCCGTACAGGAATCCCTGACCTTCAGGTTGGGGTGACTCAAAAACATATTTCGGGAAACAGCCAAGGTTTTACGAGAATGAAGAAAATTGGCCTCATGTGGATGCTTGCCTTCCTGTCGGTCTTGCCTGGCTGCACAGTAGGGCCCGATTATGTCAAACCGGAAATGACGCTTGGCCCCTTGCACAATGTGGAGGCAGTGGCCTCCCGGCCTTCCGTCGAGCAGCCGCCTCCTCTCGACCAATGGTGGGAGGGGTTTCACGATCCGGAATTGACCCGGATCATCGAGCGCGTGATCCAGCAGAATCTGGATATACGGGCTTCGCTGGAACGGGTTGCGCGGGCGCGCGCTGCCGCCAGGGCAGCGGGCGCAAACCTGCTGCCGGCCCTGGATGCGAATGCACAGGCCCTTGCCGAGCGCATGTCGCTTGAAGACCCGATCGCAATCGTCGCAACGCCGATCCCCAATTTCAAACGAAATAGCGAGTTATACAACGTTGGGCTTGGCGCTTCCTGGGAAATCGACCTCTTCGGCGGGTTGAGACGCCAGGAAGAAGCGGCGCTGGCAATGGCCGAGGCCGCCGAGGCAACTCATGCGGGAGTAAAGATTTCCATTGTGGCGGAAGCCGCCGATACCTATTTCAGGATTCGCGGGGATCAGGCGCAATTGAAGGCGATCAGGGCTCGCATCGTCAACGATGCCGATTTGCTGGCAATGCTCAACGAGCGCATGGCGCACGGCATGTCCACCGATCGGGAAGTGGCGCAGGGTGAAGCGCTGCTGGCCCACACCCAGGGCGAGGAAAGCTCCCTGCGGATCGACCTCGAAGCGCAGTTGAACCGTATCGATATTCTCATGGGGGTACAGCCGGGAACCTATGCCAATGAGTTGAACATTCCCTCGGGCATTCCTGCGGCGCCGGGAATCACTGCGGAATTTTCCGATTTCCTGCGCCGCCGCCCGGATGTCATTGCCGCCGAGCGGGAACTGGCCGCCGCCAACGCGCGAATCGGCGCCGCCATTTCCGAGTATTACCCGAAAATCTCCCTGTCGGGCCTGCTTGGCTATGAAAGCCTGACAGTCGGCAACCTGTTCGGAAGTACGACATTTCAAGCATCCGGGATTGCCGGCCTGCGCTGGAGACTGTTCGATTTCGGACGGATCGACGCCGAAGTCGCCCAGGCCGATGCCGCAACCCGGGAAGCGCTGATCCGCTATCGGCAGGCCATCCTGCGCGCCGCCGAAGATGTCGAGAACGCCTGCTCCTCGCTCGCCCAGCTTGAAGCCTATACCCGGAACGTGCACAGGCAGATCGAGGCCTTGACCCGGGTTTATGAAGAATCGAGAACGGCCTACGCTGCCGGGATGATTGCCCTGACGGATGTGCTGGACGCCGACAGGCAATTGCTCGTTGCAGAAAGCGAATTGCCTCGCGCCCAGGCCGACGCTGCCCGCGCGGCTGTCCGCCTGTTCAGATCGCTGGGAGGGGGATGGTAATGCAAGCTTCTTCAAGCCGCCAGGGATTGCCGTGACTCAGGTAACAACCGACGAACTGGCCGCCCGCTACGGTTCGGCATACAAATGGTATGTCTCATTGACCGTTCTGCTGGGGCTTGTGGCGATGATCGCCTCGGCAACCATCGTCAACGTGGCGATGCCCGACATCATGGGCGAATTCGCCATGGGCCAGGATCAGGCCCAATGGCTGTCGACGGCCTTTCTCGCTTCGATGACGGCAGCGATGCTGGCGGCGACATGGGCCGTCAAATCCGTTGGAAGCCGGAGCACCTACAGCATGGCGCTCATCGCCTTTGCGTTCGGTTCCCTGATGGGGGCATTCAGCTCCAGCGACGTTGTATTGATCATTGCCCGGATCATCCAGGGCGCCGCTGCGGGAATCGCCCAACCTCTGGGCATGGTCGCCATGTTCCAGGTTTTTCCCGCCAACCGCCGTGGTTCCGCGATGGGACTTTACGGGATGGGTGTGATTCTGGCCCCGGCGCTTGGCCCCACGGTTGGGGGCATGCTCATCGACAATTATTCGTGGCACTACGTGTTTTTTCTTGGCCTGCCGTTCTGCGCTGCGGGTCTTTTCATGTCCTCGATGTTTCTGCCGACTCTCAGGGAAAGCAAACGCCCTCCCTTCGATTGGCTCGGCTTCATCCTGTTGTCGGTGGGCCTTTCTGCCTTTCTCGCAGCCTTGTCCAACGGGCAACGCATGGGTTGGGATTCGAGCTTCGTGAGGTGGTCATTCTTCCTGGCGGCGATCGGCACATGCGCTTTCGTGGTGCAGGAGCGGCGCACTCCGACTCCCCTGCTCGCCCTTGATGTGTATTACAACCCGCGATTCGTTGCCGCCTCCCTGGTCGCGCTGATCCTGGGGATGGGGGTCTATGGCTCCACCTACCTGGTGCCGCTCTTCGTCCAGACGATCCAGGGATATACCCCAACCGATTCCGGCCTTCTGCTGATGCCTGCCGGCATCGTCCTGGGCATTGTCTTTCCTCTGGCAGGGCGCTTGAGCGACCGTTTTCCGCCGTATGCCCTGATTTTTTTCGGGATGTCCCTCTTTGCGTTCTCCAACTACCTGATGAGCGACGTCGACACGGATACTGCGTTCTGGACCTTTGCCGCTTATGTCGTGATCGGTCGTATCGGCCTGGGCTTCATCATGCCCTCCCTCAATAATGGCGCTCTCAGGGTCCTGGATCATCATCTGGTCAGTCACGGAGCGGGCGCAATCAATTTCATTCGCCAGTTGGGTGGAGCGATCGGGGTCGATATGTTATCGGTATACCTGGAGCGCCAAACCACCTTTTATGCGCACGAAATCAGCACGATGCAAACAGGAACCCCTTCCGGCGCTGCGGCGCTCCATCTCATCGACGCCGCGATAAACAAGGCAGGAGTCGCAGGAGCCGCTGCCGCCAATGAGGCCCGCCGCTTCCTCTCGGAGATGATCGCCGCCCAGGCCCATGTGATGGGATTCCGGAAAAGCTTCCTGTTTGTGGCCGTAATATTTTTCGTCGCGCTCCTGCCTGCCTGGTACATGCGATCAAAACAGCATTCTGCCTAGCTTCGGACTCTGATCTGAAGCATTTTTCATTTTTTCTTTTCGGGAGGTAAGCGCTGATGTTGGAAACAATCCTTGTGACTGCCGACGCATCCGACCAAAAACATGTGGTACTGCTTCAGGCAGTGGAAATAGCGCGTCGTTTCGATGCCAGGCTGCATCTGGTTTCGGTGTATGACCTCAACCAGCTTTGGGAGACGAAGATCCCCGAGTCGGCCCCCGACATTTTTGAATCGCTGGAGGCAGAAAGCAGAAGGCAGCTTGAGGACACCCGGAAACAGCTCGAAGAATGGGGAATCGCGTCGCAATGCCATTTTCTGAAAGGCCCGGTGATCGACCAGATCGCGCTTCTGGCCGAACAGATCGGCGCCGACCTTCTGGTCATGGGGCATCGCCAGGTATCCCGGCTCCGGCGCTTGCTGGCGAATTCAGCGGCAAAGGGCCTGGTCGACAGGTCGCCGTGCAGCCTCATGATCGTCAGGGAGAGCAAACTGTTGCCGGGTCATTCCCAGGAGCCGGAGGCTTAGCCTGAAGGATTTGCAGCGCTACTCCCGACTGAACTTGGCGATGCACCCGATTGCAACAAAACCCCTCACTTGTCCCCCTTCCGGCTTTCCCCCGCCATCGCCTTTCCGCTCAATCCTCCCGCCTTGCGGAGGAGATTGATTGCGTCTATATGGTTGTTTCTCAAGGCAAAATCCATTGCGGTTTCGTTTGATTGTGTGAGCAGGTTTGGTTTTGCGCCGTGTTTGATCAAGATTTCGACGGTTTTCTGGTCGCCGTTGCGGGCTGCGGCGATCAGGGGGGTGAATCCGTTTTTTGCCTGGGCGTCGATTTTGGCGCCGCGCCCGACCAGGTATTCGACGACTTCGGCGTGGCCGTTGAAGGCGGCGTAGATCAGCGGCGTCCAGTTCGGAGGCTCCAGTTGCGCGCCCGCTTCGACCAGGCGCTTGACCACGGGCAGCGCACCGCGCAGCGCCGCAAGCGCCAAAGCGGTATCGCCGCTGGCGTTGTGGGCATTCAGATTGGCGCGATACGCAATCAGAAGCGCGACGATTTCTTCGTTGCTGTCCTGCACCGCGAGGATCAACAGGGTATTCCCGGCCTTGTCGACGATATTGGCGTCAAGGCCCTTGTCGAGAATTTGTTTGACGTTGCTGGCATTGCCTTCCTTGATCGCTGCCAGCATGTCGTCGTAAACCCCGGCCTGCGCGCCGAAGGCGATGCAGAGGGAAACTAGAAGAAAGAGAAGTTTTAGAAAAATATTCTTCATTTTCAATATGATATTTCGTATATTTAATGTGGAATCTTTAAAGTAAATTCTTGGATTCAAGCCTATATACCTCTCTCCCGCAAGGGGAGAGAGGAGAAGGATCTTCAAGCCGCTTCCAGGGCTTTCCTCGTTTGGGGAAAGAGCCGGAAAAAATTCTCGCTCGTTGCTGCCGCGAATTCCGGGAGCGAAAGCTCTCGCAGTTGGGCGATAAATTCCGCAACATGCCGTACATACGCCGGCTCGTTGGTTTTGCCTCGATGCGGCGCTGGGGCAAGATAAGGGGCGTCGGTTTCCACCAGCAGCCTGTCGAGCGGGATTTTTCGGGCAATTTCCTGTAAATCGCGCGCGTTCTTGAAGGTGACGATGCCAGAAAAGGAGAGGTGGAATCCGAGATCGAGCACCGCCCTGGCGGTTTCCCAGGATTCGGTGAAACAGTGCATGATCCCCCCTGCTTCCCCGGCGTTTTCCTCGCGCAGGATTTTCAGGGTATCTGCGGCGGCGTCGCGGCAATGGACGATCAGCGGGCGTTTTGCGCGCCGCGCAGCGCGGATGTGGACGCGGAAGCGTTGCCGCTGCCATTCCGGCGCATCCTTGTGCCAGTGATAATCGAGGCCGGTTTCGCCCACCGCGATGACTTTCGGACGCTGCGCGAGCGCAATCAGGGTTTCCTCGTCCGCTTCCTTCACATCCTTGTATTCGGGGTGGATGCCGACGCTGGCAAACAGCATGGGATTGGAGAGCGCCAGCGCCTCGACCGATGGCCAGTCTTCGAGATTGACGCCGATGCACACGGCTCCGGCCACGCCGTTTGCCGCCATTGCCGCGAGGCATTCGGGCAGCCGTCCTGCCAGGTCGGGAAAATCGAGGTGACAGTGGGAATCGATCAGTATCGGGGGGCTGTGCCCTACGCCCTCTTCCTGGCGCGGCGCGGTCACAGCGTATGGGTCGGGCGGGAAGATTTCATCACTCCGGCGAGCATTCCTTCCATTCTCCGCCGCGCCTCGATGCAGCCCTCGTCGCTGTTGAAATGCACGCCCACGCCTTGCGGCTTGCTTTTTTGTCCGCCGCTGGCCGTAATCCAGACGACCTTGCCGGAAATCGGCAGGCGGGAAGGATCGTCCATCAGCGACAGAAGGATGAAAACCTCATCTCCCATTTGATATTCGCGCGAGGTGGGAATGAAGATGCCGCCGTGCTTGAGAAAGGGCATATAAACGGAGTAAAGCGCCGTTCTTGAATTAATGTTGAGGGATAAAACGTTTGAATGGACCGGGGGTTTGTTGGACATGACAACCTCAACGGGAAAACTGGAGGGGCGGTTTGCGCTGCGCGAAAAGCGCGCCGTAATTCATCAAAAAATCTTCCAGGAACAGGCGCGTATTCAAGGGATGTTCCGATTGCTCCTTGTATTCTAATGCTTTCTTGAGAAATTGCAGGAAGCGCGGATGATCCATTGCGCGCGAAAGCCTGCTCAATTGTTCTTTCTCGGCGACAAAATAGCGCGGCGGCAAATCCACCGCCGCCAGATTCAGGTCGAACAGCCACTTTTGTCCCCACTCGATAAGTTGTTTCATCGGAGCCGCCGCTCCCTTTTCCTTTTTCAGCGCCTGATCGAGCAGGGCCGCTCCCTGCAAGGGGTCGAAAACTCCGCTGCCGCCGTTTCGCAACACGCCGAGCAGCGCATTCAGGCTCTCGCTCTCGCCCGCCTGCGCAAGTTCCAGCGCCAGCAGCGGAGCGCCACCGGCCAGCGCGAGCCAGCGCCCGGCATCATCCACTCCAGCGGAACGCAGGGCTTCAGCGGCAATCTTCCCCTCCGGCAGTGGCACCGCAACTTTCTGGCATCGGCTGCGGATCGTCGGCAAAAGCCGGTCTGCCTCATCAGAAACCAATATAAACAATGTGCTTGCAACAGGTTCTTCAAGTGATTTGAGAAGAGAATTCGCGCTCGCCCGGTTCATTGCCTCCGCCGGATGAATCAGCACGATCCGCAGCCCCTGGCGATGCGTGCCGACGTGCAGGAAATCGTCCAGCCCCCGGATCTGCTCGATCACGATCTGCCGGCTGGCCTTCTTGCCCTTCTCCGCCCCGCTATCCGCCTTGCTGGTCTCCCCTTTTTTGGGTTCTTCCGCCTCTTCCTCCTCTTCCCAGGCGGCGGGCCGGATCAGCCGGAAATCGGGGTGATTCCCCTGAAGAAACCACTTGCAGGCAAGGCATTCCCCGCACGCCGCCGTATTTGAGGATGAAGCCTCGCAAAGCAGCAACGCGGCGAAGGCCCGCGCCAGCGCGAATTTCCCGACGCCTCTTTGCCCCGTAAGCAGCAGGGCGTGCGGCAACTGCCCGCGACGCCGCAGCAGGGATTCCCAGACTTCAGGGTGCAATTCGTTAATATTATTTATAAACATATAGATAAAACAGATTCTTCAACTTTTTTCTTAATGTCGGGCAAGCTCTGCGCGGCGTCGATCACGCGAATCCGCGAGGGCGCCGCCGCCGCGCGTTGCAGATAACGCTGGCGCACCCGTTCGTGGAAATCGGCCTTTTCATCCTCAAAGCGATCCAGCGCCCGCCCCTGCCGCGCGATGCGCTCCTGCGCCGTGGCGAACGGAAGATCGAAAAGCAGCGTCAAATCGGGCTGCAAGTCACGATGCACCCATTGCTCCAGAAGATCGAGCTTTTCCTGCGCCAGACCGCGCCCGCCTCCCTGATAGGCATGCGAGGCGTCGCTGAAACGGTCGCAGATCACCCATTGCCCCTGCGCCAGTGCCGGCTCGATCAACTGCGCCAGATGCTCGCGCCGCGCCGCAAACATCAACAGCGCCTCGGTTTCCAGATGCATCGGATCGGAAAGCAGGATTTCCCGCAGCTTCTCGCCCAGAACGGTCCCGCCCGGCTCGCGCGTCCTCAGCACCGAAATGCCCCGACCGCCCAACAGCTCGGCCACCGCGTCGATATGCGTGCTCTTCCCTGCCCCGTCGATCCCCTCGAAAGTAATAAATTTTCCACGCTTCATAGGGCGCATCTTACCTGTTATGGGGGGGCGGGTGCTCAAAAATACGCCGCAGGCCATGACATGGACTTTTTCCAGTTATAATCAAGAAGATACCCTGATTTCGCTTTTGCATGGAAATACACATTCCAAATAAATCGGCAGCGCATAACCATTCGGTCAGGCCGGAACTACCTGGCAAGGAGGCTCCTATGTTCGGAAATCAAAAAGTCGCCGTTCGCCTTTACGGGGGATTCATTGCCATATTGCTTCTGATGGCGTTGACGGCGGGTTTTAGCGTTGTCAGGGTATCGACCATCGCCCCTGCCATTACCCGCATCGGCGCGGCCAATATTCCCCGGATCCAGGTAAGCGTCGATCTCTCCGTGCAATGGGAAATCATGCGGCAAAGCCTGAAAAACATGTTGCTCTCCGAAAACAAGGCCGACCGGGAGCGGCACAAGGCCGTTTTTCAGCAAGGCATCGAGAAGATCAATACCGGCCTGACGGACATCGAAAACAACATCAAACAGCATGGAACGGTGCAGCAGGTCAAGGATGCGTTTAGCGCCGTCAAAAAAACCTACGACACCCTCCTGCCGCAATTGCAGCAAATCGCCCAACTGGCGGAAGCAGCGGATCCCGGAAAACGGGAAGAGGCTGTCAGACTCGATTTGAAAAGCGATTCCCTTGCCGATGAATTTGAAAAACAACTGACTGCCTATACGAACCTGTTGTTTGAACGCTCGTCCTTCCGAATCCAGGAATCCGTCGGCCAGACAGAATCCATCGTTGTCGTTTCCCTGATCGTCACCATCATCGCCATTTTCATTGGTCTCTTGCTGGCATGGATCATTCTGCGCAGCATTGTTATCCCGCTGCAACGAGGCGTCCAGTTGGCCAACCAGATCGCGGAAGGCGATTTGAGGCAGGAAATCCCGCTCTCGCCCTCGACGCGGGACGAATGCACCAAACTGATCAACGCGCTCTCCACCATGGTCACCCAGTTGCGCCTGACCACCCGTGAAATCCAGAACGGTTCCTCGGAACTGAATGCCACCGCGAACCGGCTGACGAGCGAAACAGAGCATGTTGTTTCCGGCTCGGCCCGCCAGACTGCCACCGCAGCGGAAGTCTCTGCCGTAAGCGGCGAAATGCGCTCGATGATTGCCGAAATCGCCAATTCGCTGACCACCTTGCAGGAAGTCGCCAAGGAAAACCTGGATTCAGCCGAGGATGGCAACAACAAACTGGGAGAACTGGTCGGCGAGTTCCACGCCATCGAACAGGCCGTCGCGACCATTTCGACCGTTACCGAAGCGTTCATGGGAACGGTCAGCACGATCGCATCGACCACGCAGCAGATACGGGAAATTGCCGAGCAAACCAATCTGCTCGCCCTGAATGCCGCGATCGAAGCCGCACGCGCCGGAGAAAACGGTCGCGGCTTTGCCGTCGTTGCCGACGAAGTGCGGAAACTCGCCGAAAAATCCTCGCTCGCAGTCGACAACATCGACGACATGACGCAGAAAATGTCCGTGCAATCGGCCTCGGTCAACAGCAGCATCGCACGAGGAACCGAGGCCATCACCAGCAGCCGCGCGGTCATGGAAAGCGTGTCGAATGCATTCAAAACGACCAGCGCGCTGATTACCCAATCATATGAAAATACCGACATCATTTCCCGCGCAGTGGTCCGGCAACGCGAGGCCGCCGCCAACATGTCGCAAAGCGCTTCCGACATCCAGCGCGTCGCCGAGGAAAACCATGCCTCGGTATCGGCAATCCGCGCCCTGTTCGACACCCTGACGGCATTGGCGCGAACGCTCAACGAGCGGATGTCGATCTATAAATTGAAGAACTGAAACAGGACAAGCAAAAGCGCACCAGGCATCGAAGGAGCCCCAAGAATTGTGAATGGGCAGGGAGAAGTGTCGGTTTTTTGGATGGGTAAATTTTCTAAATTACTGTAATAATTTTTTAATAAAAATCACTACTATAACTGAACATTATTTAAGTAAATTTAGAAAATTCTGCCTGGCACGCCCTGAAAACGTGCTATGATGTCGTTGCCCTGCAACACATCGGAGCATCCCATGTCCGACACTACATTCACTCTCCGCCTGGATAAAAACCTGAAGGCGGAATTCACTTCGGCAGCCAAGGCCAACGACCGCAATGGAGCGCAGTTGCTGCGCGATTTCATGCGCGACTTCGTGCGACAACAACAAGAGGCCGTCGAGCATGATTCATGGTTCCAGCGCCAGGTGCAGGCCGGTATCGACGCAGCCAATGCCGGCGACCTGATATCGGCTGAAGAGGTAGAGGCCGAAGCGGCGGCCTGGCGCTCGGAAATACACCGCAAGATGAGCGATCCTGACGCATGAAGTTGGTCTGGACCCGACCGGCAAGGGATGACCGAAGCGCTATCCGTGAATATATTGCTGCCGATAACCCGGGCGCCGCATTGGAACTTGATACGCTGTTTTCGGAACAGTCAAAACGCCTGCTCGATTTTCCCATGCTGGGCCGTCCAGGCCGTGTTTCAGGCACCCGCGAACTGCTCGCGCACCGGAATTACCTCTTGATTTACGATATCAGCGGCGACCAGATACGCCTGCTGCGCGTGCTTCACGCCGCCAGACAATGGCCGCCGATAGGCCGCGTAGGATGGGTAGAGCGACAGCGAAACCCATCGGAATTACAGAGGAAGGAATGATGGGTTTCGTTTCGCTTCGCTCTACCCATCCTGGATACCTTGAAAATCAACCCTTGATTGCCGGGTGAATAAGACTTGTGAATAGCTGGCGCCCCCGCTGTTCCAGAATGTCAATAGCTTTTTTCGAGGCGCCCATGATTAACTCCAAATCCATATTTCCCTCCGATGAATAACGAAACCTTGCTCCAACGCAGCCTTGCGGCTGTCTGGCATCCCTGCACGCAGATGCGCCAGCATGAGGGCGGGCCGGGGGAGCGGCTGCCGCTGGTTCCCGTTGTCCGCGCTTCCGGCGCCTGGCTTTACGATGCCGATGGGCGGCGTTATCTGGACGCGATCAGTTCCTGGTGGGTCAATCTTTTCGGCCACGCCCATCCGCGCATCAATGCCGCGATCGCCGAGCAGTTGCAGACGCTTGAACACGTGATGCTGGCCGGGTTTACACACGCGCCGGCGGTGGAGTTGGCCGAACGCCTTTCCAGGCTTTGCGGCGGGGCGCTCGGTCATGCGTTCTACGCTTCGGACGGGGCATCCGCGACTGAAATCGCGCTCAAGATGGCTTTCCATTTCTGGCATAACCGTGGCCGGGAACAGAAGCGTGAATTCGTCGCGCTTTCCGGTGGTTATCACGGGGAAACCGTCGGCGCGCTGGGCGTGACCGATGTGCCGATTTTCCGCGATGCCTATGCGCCGCTGTTGCGTGCCGCGCATCTCGTCCCCTCGCCCGACGCGCGCCTTGCCCTGCCGGGCGAGGATGCCGCAGCCCCCGCCCGCCGCGCGGCGGCGGCGCTGGAGGCTCTGCTCGAAGAGAAACATGAGCGCATCGCCGCGCTGATCCTTGAGCCGCTGGTGCAGGCGGCAAGCGGGATGGCGATGTACGATCCCGAATATCTGCAGCTGGCGCGCTCGCTTTGCGATCGTTTCGAGTTGCTGTTGATCTGCGACGAGATTGCGGTCGGTTGCGGACGCACCGGGACTTTCTTCGCGCACGAACAGGCCGGCATCCGCCCCGACCTCCTCTGTCTTTCCAAGGGGATTTCCGGCGGCTACCTGCCGCTTTCGGTGGTGCTGGCGAGCGAGACGGTCTATTCCGCCTTTCTCGACGAGGCCACCGCGCGCGCCTTCCTGCATTCCCATTCCTATACCGGCAACCCGCTGGCCTGCCGCGCCGCGCTGGCGACGCTCGATCTTTTCAGGGAAAGCGACGCGCTGGCGCAAAACCGCGCCCGTGGCGACACCCTGGAAGCCCTGCTGGAGCCGGTGTTTTCGCATCCGGCGGTCCGTCATCCGCGCCGTTGCGGGATGATCTTCGCCTGCGATGTCGATGCCGATCCGGGTTTTGGCCGCCGCTTCTATCGCGCCGCGCTGGACCGCGAACTCCTGCTGCGCCCGCTTGGGAATACCCTGTACGCGATGCCGCCGTATATTCTTTCCGGCGCGGAAATGGAATTCCTGTCCGAAGGGATGAGAGGGGCGCTGGAAGCCGCGCTGGCAGAATGAAAAGAGCTTCAAGGAAATCCGTATTTTCTAAATTAACGAAAGAATTCTTTACTAACAATCACTACTGTAGCGGACTTTAATTCTTCTAATTTAGAAAATTTATTTGCAGGGAGTTGCAAAATTGCATAACACCGACATTTCCGCGCATACGCCGATGATGCAGCAATATCTGCGCCTGAAGGCGAAGCATCCCGAAACCCTGCTGTTGTACCGCATGGGCGATTTTTACGAACTCTTTTTCGAGGACGCCGAACGCGCGGCGCGGCTTCTGGACATCACGCTGACCACGCGCGGGCAATCGGCGGGGATGCCGATCAAAATGGCCGGTGTGCCGTATCACGCGCTGGAGCAATACCTGGCGCGGCTCTTGAAGCTCGGCGAATCGGCGGTGATCTGTGAGCAGATCGGCGATCCGGCTCCGGGCAAGGGACCGATGGAACGCGCAATCACGCGCATCATCACCCCCGGCACGCTGACCGACGCTTCCCTGCTCGACGAGAAGCGCGACACGCTGCTGCTGGCCCTGGTCGAGCAGAAAGGCCGTTTCGGGCTGGCCTGGCTCAACCTCGCCAACGGCGAAATGCGGATCGCCGAAACGACCGAAACCAAAATCGCAGCGACCCTGGAGCGCATCCGTCCGGCCGAAATCGTGCTGCCGGAGAGCTATCAGCTTCCCGCTTCCCTTGCCCTGCTTTCCAATTCCGCCCTCGCCTTCGCCCGCCGTCCCGACTGGCAGTTCGACACCGAATCGGCCACGCGCGCGCTGACGGCGCAATTCAGGGTTGCCTCGCTTTCCTCCTTCGGCGCGGACGAACCCGCGTTCGCCCCCGCCATTGCCGCCGCCGGCGCATTGCTCGCCTACGCGCAGGCGACGCAGACGCAGACGCTCCCGCACGTGCAAGGGCTGAAAGTCGAGCGCGAGAGCATGTATCTGGGGCTGGACAGCGCCACCCGCCGCAATCTCGAACTCACCGAAACCCTGCGCGGCGAATCGTCGCCGACCCTCTTTTCCCTGCTCGATCTCTGCGTCACCTCTGCCGGTTCGCGCTTCCTGCGGCACGCCCTGCATCATCCCTTCGCCGACCCGGAACCGGCGGCGGCGCGTCACGCGGCCATTGCGGCGCTGCTGGAAGACGGCGCGCAATCGCTGACAGCCTTGCGGAAGGCGATGAAAGGCTTTGCCGACATCGAACGCATTTCCGGACGCATCGCGCTCGGCAGCGCCCGCCCGCGCGACCTTTCCGGCCTGCGCGACAGCCTCGCGCGCCTGGACGAATTGCGTGCGCCGCTGACCGAACGCCTCCGCGAATCCGCGCCCCTGCTCGAAAAACTGCACTCCGCGCTGGAAACGCCCACCGTGGAACTGGAACTGCTGGAACGCGCCCTCTTCCCCGAACCGGCGGCGCTGATCCGCGATGGAGGCGTAATCAACGAAGGGTTCGACGCCGAACTCGACGAACTGCGCGCGATCAACGATCACTGCGGCGACTTCCTGATCGAAATGGAAACCCGCGAACGCCAGCGCACCGGGATTCCCAACCTCAAGGTCGAATTCAACCGCGTGCATGGCTTCTACATCGAAGTCACGAACCTCAATCTGGACAGGGTGCCCGACGACTATCGCCGCCGCCAAACCCTCAAAAACGCGGAGCGCTACATCACCCCGGAACTCAAGACTTTCGAGGACAAGGCGCTTTCGGCGCAGGAAAGCGCGCTGGCGCGGGAAAAATCGCTCTACGACGGGCTGTTGCAAAGCTTGCAGCCGGAAGTGCCGCGCTTGCTCTCCATCGCCCGCGCCGCCGCAGAGGCCGATTTCCTCGGCGCGCTGGCGCAGGCCGCATTGGCGCGCGACTACTGCCGCCCCGAATTCGCCGCCGATCCCGGCATCCTCATCGAAAGCGGGCGGCATCCGGTCGTCGAGGATCAACTGCGAATCCAGGGCGAGCCTTTCATCGCCAACGACATCGCGCTGGACTTTTCAAGGCGGATGCTCCTCGTCACCGGCCCGAACATGGGCGGAAAATCGACGTACATGCGCCAGATCGCGCTGATCGCGCTGATGGCCCGCGTCGGCGCCTTCGTTCCCGCCAGGCGAGCCGTTTTCGGCCCGATGGACGCGGTCTTCACGCGCGTCGGCGCTTCCGACGACCTCGCTTCCGGGCGCTCCACCTTCATGGTCGAAATGACCGAATCGGCCACGATCCTGCACCACGCGACCGAAAAAAGCCTCGTCCTGATGGACGAAGTCGGGCGCGGCACCTCGACCTTCGACGGCATGGCGCTGGCCTTCGCCATCTGCCGCCACCTGCTCGAAAAAAACCGCTGCCTGACCCTCTTCGCCACCCACTATTTCGAGCTGACCCTGCTCGCCAACGAATATCCGCCGCTTGCAAACGTGCATCTGGACGCGGTCGAGCACAACGACCGGATCGTTTTCCTGCACGCCGTCGAATCCGGCCCGGCCAACCAGAGCTACGGCATCCAGGTCGCCGCGCTGGCCGGCATCCCCGCCTCCGTCGTCAAGGCGGCAAAGCGTCAACTCCGCGAATTCGAGCAACGCGCCGCGATCAACCCGCTCCAACCCGACCTCTTCGCCAACCCGCCGAATCCTTCCCCGGAACCCGCCCCCCACCCCGCCCTCACCCGCCTCGCCGCGCTCGACCCCGACCAGTTGAGCCCCAAACAGGCGCTGGAGGCGATTTATGCGTTGAAGGGGATGCTGGAGGAATGATTGGACAAATATCCCGTTACGTGAGGATCGCCTCCACGCCTGAAATGAAGTTCCGAAAGCTCCCTGAACGGTTGACGGCGAGTTCCATGTGCGGTGCAATGCGACGCGCGGCGTCTATCTTCGGAAAATTGCTTTTATAGATGCCGTTCTTCTTCAAAAAACGGTGCAGAGATTCCCAAGTCCCTCCATTGTCGGGATTGCGGAATATCCCGACAGCAGGATCGATTTTTGGCAAACTGCTGAAAGCCTTTCGGAGCGCTGCCGGGTCGCCGATGAACCACGACTCCAATTCCTCAACCACTATCCGGTTCAAGACCCGGAAATGCCCATTGGGATCCGGGGAGGTTTTGGTCGGCAAGCCGGCATCGCCAGCCATCCTTTCAAGCTCTCTTTTTAATCTTTCGCAATCGTCGCTATCACGATCCACCAGCACGACGATGCGGATATGCTCGCCGCTTTCAATACGCTTCCGATAGCCGGCAAGCCGGGAAGGAAGGACTTTGAGCAGTCTGGATTTACTCCCCAGATTGAGTATTTTGGCGCGTCCCCTGCCTCTTGTTATTTTGGGCAACAAATGCCGTAATGCCTCCTCGGCAGAGGGTTCCTCGACCAGAACTTCAAGTTGAATCATCCCTGATCCCCTGATGACAAGGGATCGCCAACATCGAAATGACCTTCCATCCATAGTTCTCCAAGGGTGGCTCCTTGCTCAAGAAAAGCCTGCATCCCCGGAATATCGCTCAGACGGCGCACTCGCGTATAGCCATCCTTGGTACGGTAAAGCATTCGTACCTCTGTTGAACGCAACCGGTCGATGAAAAATGGCGAGTGCGTAGTAACAATGAGTTGTGTGCGCTCGGAGGCCTGCTGGCATTCTTCGGCAAGCTCGGGCAACAGCCGGGGATGGAGATAGTTTTCTGGTTCCTCGATACCAATCAATTGCGGCGGGTTCGGGTCGTAGAGCACAGTAAGGTAGGCCAGCATCTTCAAGGTACCGTCCGAAACGAAACGCGAAAGCACAGGAGTGGAAAAAGGCGCATCCTTGACCAGCAGCAATAGCCGGCTATCCTGCAAAACCTGCGCTTCTACCTTCTCGATACGGGGAATGCGCCGGCGCAAAGTCTCAAAAATCTGCTCCAGCCGCTCAGGCTGCTGTTCGCGCAGGTACTGAATGACATTGGGCAAATTACTCCCGGTGGGCGACAAACGTTCTTCCGCTCCCGCTTCAGGATTACCGCGTGCGGCGTTTGCCGACAGATAGGAGAGATGCCATCCGGTGATGAAACTGCGAAGGGCGATGACGCGAGGATTTTCCGCCAACATCCCCAAGGTGTTAACAGCCAGAACGTCCGGGCCGGAGAGGGGTTTTTCGATACGCTTATCCTTAGCTTCCGGGGCTTCTCCGGTAATCACCTCACCTTTCCCGTACTCATATTTGAGAAAGTAAAAAGGAGCCGCCGGGTGGCCACGTTTCCAACGCAGAAACTCCCGCTTTACTACAGGGGCTCCTGTTTGCTCTTCAATTTCCAGATGATAGGTAATCAGGGGAGAATCAGGCTTTTCGCGGTACTGAAGCTCGATGACAATTGCCCCTTCCTGATCGCGGCTGCGCAACTCTCGAAACCGCCCGCGCCGATCCCACGCCTTGCGTAAACCATCAGAAAAACACTCCGACAGAAAAGCAAAGACATCGAATACCGTGGACTTGCCGCTGCCGTTCGGTCCAAGCAGCACCGTCAACGGCGTTATTTTTTCCAGAGTAATCTCCTTCAGGGCACGGTAGTTACGCACACGCAAGCTCTCAATGCGCGGGGGGTGCGATGTTTCAGCCATGAATTTTCTCCAAAAATTGCTCGATTTCGGCGATATGCGGGAAAGTATAGCCTCCACCCGCTTGTTTTCTGGTGTTCCTTGCGCTCACCCCAAGTGATAATTTTCTAAATTTGGATAAAGAATTCATTGATATATATAACTACAATAGCGAACAATTATTTAAGTAATTTAGAAAATTGGAATTTGTTCCAGGCGATGCCGCCTATTCCCCCCAGACTCGGGCGAGGGAGGACTGGATTTTCCTTTCCATTCGCGCGATCAACTCGCGGTTTGCCGCCACGAGGGCTTGTTCGGCTTCGATTTCGGCGACGATGGCGTGTTGGGTTGAGAGGGGTGGGAGGGGGATTTTCAACGAAAGAAGCTGTGTCTTTGAAATGTTTTTCATGCTTCCGCTTGTTCCTCCGCAAAGTCCACTGATACGTTGCCGGTATTCATCGGATGCCAATATTGTTTGAAGATAACGAACTTCAACATCTGTTCGGGAAATAACAGTTTGCCAAAGTCGATCCGGTAAAAACAGATTTGGATAATCCGCGCTCACATAGGCATTCGCACCAACCAAGGTTTCCGTGTTCATTCGGCTTATGATAATGCTATTACGCTTTACAGAGCATTTCACCCTACTTACTTCATCCGGAATTACGGCTTTATGTTCATCGGGCTGGAATATTCCCGTTGTGACACAACTTGTCTTTAATATTCCAATTTCACCAATAATAGATACTCTACTCTCCGAATTTACACTCACCCCTGATTCAAGTTCATCAATAACTTCTTTTAACTCTACTATCGGCCAGTCAGGATCAACAGAAATATGCGGTCGATAGTTATCATCGACCGCGCGGGCGCCGTCGATGACTTTCTGGTAGCCCTCGATTTCTGCCACTATTTCCTTTTGAACTTCCAGCGGCGGGAGGGGGATTTGGAGTTCACGGATAATTTTTTGTGAGATATTTGGCTGCGCTCCTCCGCCGGCCAAACGAACAAGCATTTGTTTATTAGATTTAAGAAGCAGATAGAGAAAATCTGAGCAAAGACTCTCATTCGGAGTAATTCCACACACAGCCTGGTTCGTTGCTGCCCGAATACGCAATATCCCTACTTCGCCAGCGGTTGCGCCATACATTGCGACAAGCACAGTGTTCGGCTGAAATATTTTCGCTGAAGAATTTTTTAATCCAGCCTCAGTAATAAACATTTCAGAATGGAAAACTTCGCCTTGAGAAATTTCTCCACTGCGCAGCCAAGGTATCGTTCCTCCTTCATAGTAGGGTGCATGTCCACTCTTTGGCGTTCCTCCTGAAGATGTAGAGCAAACATCTTCTATTTTGAGCAGTGGGAACTTATGCGCACGATTTCCACCCTCCTTATACCTCTCCCCGCTCAAATTGAATTCCCCGTTCGCCGCAATCTTTTCCTTCGGCACCACCAGCCCGGTCACGAGCGGCATTTCGTTTGCCGCGCCCCCGGCGCGTAGCACGTCGAGCCAGATTTTTACCTCCTCCAGCACCTGCGGGAGGTCGTTTTTGTCGATCGGGCGGCGCTGGGCGCCGAGGTTGTAGCCGTCGTTTTCGACCTTGAAGAAGGCGATGTTCTTCGCCTGCTTCGCAAGGCTTTTGTCGAAGATGAGGATGCTGGTCTTGACCCCGGAATAGGGATTGAAACAGCCGGCAGGCAGGGAGATGACGGCGACGAGATGGTTCTCGACGAGCATTTTCCGCAGGTCTTTGTAGGCGGTCTGGCTCTGAAAGATGATGCCTTCGGGGACGATGATTCCGGCGCGGCCTTTGGGGCTGAGGTGTTCGGCCATGTAGTCGACGAAAAGGACTTCGCTGCGCTTGGCCTGGATGGAGAAACGCCGGTGCGGGCGGATGCCGCCTTTCGGAGACATGAAGGGCGGGTTGGCGAGGATCACGTCGGCAAACTCGTTCCAGCGTTCTTCCTGCGTGAGGGTGTCGTACTCGAAGATGTGGGGCGTGGGAAAACCGTGCAGGTAGAGGTTGACCAGCGAGAGACGCACCATGTCGGGCGAGATGTCGTAGCCCTTGATGTTTTGGGCAAGCCGCCCCCGGTCTGCGGGGCTGAGGGTGGTGTTCCCCTTTTTGTCCGTGTTCGCGCGCTGGATGTGCTTGTAGGCGGAAATCAAAAAGCCTGCCGTTCCGCACGCGGGGTCGAGGATGCTTTCATCCTTGCGGGGCTGGAGGATTTCAACGATGAAGTCGATGATGTGGCGCGGGGTGCGGAATTGCCCGGCGTCGCCCTGCGCCCCAAGGACGGAAAGAAGGTATTCAAAGGCATCGCCCAGGCGCTCAGAGTGATCGTAGGTAAAGCCGTCGATCGTCTTGAGGAAACTCCTGAGGGTTTCGGGGTCGCGGTAGGGAAGATAGGCGTTTTTGAAGATGTCCCGGAAGAGCGGCGGCAGGTTGCTGTTTTCCGTCATCCGGTTGACGCCTTCTGCATAGAGGTTGAGCGCCTCGAACCCGCCCAGGCCGGAACGCATGAGTTTGGCCCAGCCGTAACGTGCAAAGTCGCCGCTGAAGAATTTCCTCTTGCCGCCCAGTTCCTCGGACTCGGCGTCCATGTCGTCCATGAATTTGTAGATGAGCGCAATGGTGATCTGTTCCACCTGCGATTTGGGGTCGGGCACCTTGCCCACGAGAATGTCGCGGGCGGTGTCGATGCGGCGTCTTGTTTCGGTGTCGAGCATGTCGGGGGCCATTCAAGCCCTCCCCCTGGAGGGAGAGGTGGCGCGCAGCGCCGGTGTGGGGAGAGGGGGAAAGGTGTCGGGAATGTCAGGCGGCAAACTGGTTCAATGAAACGTAATCCTTGATGTAGTCGGGAATCGCCTTGCGGTATTTCTCCGGAACGGCCTTGTAGTCGCGGAGGGAAAAAACGGGGTTGGTGCTGAGGTCGGTGAACTCCCCGGTTTCGATGATGTGCCGTATCTGGTCGTTGCTGGCGTAGGCTTCAAAGTACGCGCGCATGACGGGGATCGCCTCGGCTTCCCCGGGGTCGGGTTTGTAGTCGGCGACGAATTTGGAGAATTCTTCTTCGAGGACTTCAGCCCTGGATTTGAGGCGGGGGATGAGGTTGAAGATGAGCTCCAGGATTTCGCGGATATTGATGCGACGATCCACGCTGACGGATTTGCGGAGTTTTTCGAGCGTGTAGTATTCGGCGGGTTTGTCGAAGAGGTTCTTGTTGACGTGCTCGACGGCCCGATCCCACTGGCCCGCCTCGACATAGCCGGCAAGCTGCCGGTCTTCTCGGGCGCGGTTTGCGAAGTTTGCGAAAAGTTCGCGGTCGATGCGCATTCCCTCGTATCCGATGATCTCTTCCTTGACCGAGGAAAGGATGTCGCCGCCCGTGTGTTCGTAAACAAAGGGAATGCCCTCTTCCCCGCCGCCGCCGCTGCCTTCCCCGCTGCCCTGCCGGGGCCTGGGCAGTTTGAGGACTTCGTCGTAGTTGAATTTTTCCTCGAAATATTCGCAGTTGCCGAAGAAATCGAAAAGCTTGAAGGCGGTTTTCTTCGGGGCTTTCACATTTTCCTTTTGCGCCTCGTCGAGAAACTCTTCGCGGAAATCGTGCTGCCGGGTTCCGCGCCCCTTGATCTGGACGAAATCGGTAGGCGAAAAGATGGGACGGAAAAGGCCGAGGTTGAGAATGTCGGTGCAGTCGTAGCCGGTGGTCATCATGCCGACGGTGACGCAGACGCGGGCCTTGCTGGTTTTGTAGAAGGGAAGGAAGTTCGCGGAACCGAGGAGTTTGTTGTCGGCGAAGTTGATCGTCATCTGCTGCGCGCCATCGACCTGCGAGGTGACTTGCGCTGCAAAATCGGATTGGTATTTTCCGGGATACATGCGGTCGGCGATCTGGTTGAAGATTTGCGCCAGCTTGGCGGCATGGTTCTGGCTGACGGCGAAGACGATGGATTTGCCAATCTCGCCGCTGATGGGGTCTCGCAGCGCGTTTTCGAGAAAGGTCTTGCAGAAAAGCTGGTTGGTGGCTTCCGAAACAAAGCCTTTTTCAAAATCGCCTTGATTGAAGCTTTCTTCCTGTTCCGCGCCCTCTTCTTCCCGGAATGTAACGATGAACCCCTTGTCCGAAAGCAACTGGGTGGTGATATTGCTGCGGGCGTCCACGACCGTGGGATTGATGAGGAAGCCGTCCTTTACGCCGTCGAGCAGCGAGTAACGGAAGGTGGGTTGACCGTCGTCACAGCCGAAGGTGCGGTAGGTATCGAGCAGGATGCGGCGCTCGACTTCGCGCGGGTCGTTCGCGGCGCGGTTTTGGGCGCCGGCGTTTTTGAGGTAATCGCGGGGCGTGGCCGTAAGGCCGAGTTTGTAGCCGACGAAATACTCAAACACGGCGCGGGCGTTGCCGCCGATGGAGCGATGCGCTTCGTCGGAAATCACGAGGTCGAAATCGGTCGGCGAAAAAAGGCGCTGGTGTTTGTTGTCGAAGAGCAGGGATTGCACCGTGCTGACGACGATTTCGGCACCCTGCCATTCGCCGCGCTTTTCCTTGTAGATAACGGTCGTATAGTCGTTGGAAAGGATTTTCTTGAAAGCCTTCTCCGCCTGGGTTTCCAGTTCGAGACGATCCACCAGAAAGAGAACGCGCCGTGCATTGCCGGTGCGCAGGAACAATTTGATGATGCCGGCGGCAGTCAGCGTTTTGCCGGTTCCGGTCGCCATTTCAAGCAGGAAACGCTCGCTGCCGCGTTCTACCGCCTTCTGAATGGCGACGATGGCGCGTTGCTGGTAGGGGCGGAGGAAACGCAAGCCGTTGGCCTTGATGAAAGCCGCGCGTTCGGCTTCGTTTTTCCAGGCCGCATCGGAGGCGTAATTCGGCTTCTGCGTGAGCGCGATGTAATCTTCCGCGACCATTTCCCCAACGAGCCGTTTGGTGTCGGGGATGGCCTTTTGGTAGCCCGCCACCGAATCCGGCCTAGGGAAAGCAATGATGGCGTAGGGGTTTCCGTGTTCGAGATCCCAGAAATAATGGAGGTTGCCGTTGGAAAGAATGATGAAACGGCAATTTTTCGATCGGGCGTATTTCCGCGCCTGTTCCTTGGCGGAAAGCGGGTTGATGTGCTCCGCCTTGGCTTCGAGGACGATGAAGGGAAACCCCTTTTCATTGAGCAGCAAGTAATCGATGAAGCCCTTCGAGATTTTCTCGAAATTATCGCCAAGCTCGTCCAACGCCTGCTTCGTGAAGGTAGCGCCCGATTCGAGCTGAATATTGGCAGGCCCGTTCGCATCCGGAAAAAAACGCCAGCCCGCCGCTTCGAGCAGTTTGTTGATCTTGATTCGGGCAGCGGCTTCTTTCATACCGATACAGGGAGAAGGATCAAAGGGATGAATACTAACCTGTATGACAGGATTCGAGCGATTCTGATTCAAGACTGAACACTTGCCCCCGACCCCGCCCTCACCCGCCTCGCCGCGCTCGACCCCGACCAGTTGTCTCCAAAACAGGCGCTGGAGGCGATTTATGCGTTGAAGGGGATGCTGGAGAATTCTTGAAATATTCACCCGGCAGGCTGAGAAAAATCGGATCATCCCAAGGCCGCGTAGGGGCGGATGGTCACCCGCCCGCGCCATCAACGGGACAATTGGCAAACGCCCGGCGCAGGCAATCTCACGAGCCAATTCCGGAGAGGCGGTTTCGTAGGGGCGACCTGTGGTCGCCCGTTTTCGTTGCATTCGGATGATTGCGGGCGACCACAGGTCGCCCCTACAACTTCCCCGCTCACGGCAGCAACGACAACCCCAACTCCTTCAAAAACACGTTGTGCCTGCCCTTCGCCCTGCCAATTTCTTCCTCGATGTCCAGGAGCCGTTGGTGCGTGGCGAGCAGGTCCACTTCTTCTTCCGTCACTGCCGTGCTCACGTAGCGCGAGATATTCAGGTTGAAATCGTTCTGCCCGATTTCCTCCATGCTCACCCGCCGCGAATAGCGCGCCTCTTCCTTGCGGTGCTGGTAGGTGTCGATGATCCTGTCGATATGCTCGGGCCGCAACTGGTTCTGACGCTTGCCTTTCTCGAAATGCTCGGCGGCATTGATGAAAAGCACGTCGTCCGGCTTCTTGCACTTCTTCAACACGAGGATGCAGACCGGGATACCCGTCGAATAAAACAGATTCGCCGGCAGGCCGATCACCGTGTCGATCTGCCCGTCTTCCAGCAGCTTGCGGCGGATGCGCTCCTCTGCCCCGCCGCGAAAGAGCACGTCGTGCGGCAGGATGATCGCCATCACGCCGTCCTCCTTCAGATAGTGCAGCCCGTGCAGCAGAAAGGCAAAATCCGCCGCGCTTTTTGGGGCCACGCCGTGATTCTTGAAGCGCATATCCTCGCTCATCGCATCATTCGGCTCCCAGCGATAGCTGAACGGCGGATTCGCCACAATCGCGTCGAATTGCGGCTTCTTCGCCGGATTCGTCTCGCGCAACATCTCCCAGTCGTTGGCAAGCGTATCGCCGTGAACAATCTCGAACTCCGAGTCCTTCACCTCGTGCAGCAGCATATTCATCCGCGCCAGGTTGTAGGTGGTGATGTTCTTCTCCATCCCGGAAATCCTGCCGATCGTCCCGCCCGCCTCCTTCATGCGATGGCGCACATTGAGCAGCAGCGAGCCTGAACCGCAGGCGAAATCGAACACACTGCCCAGCTTGCTGCGCTTGCCGGTTTTCGGCTCCTGCCCGTCCAGCGTGACGATGGCCGACAGGATGCTGGAAATCTGCTGCGGCGTATAAAACTCCCCCGCCTTCTTGCCCGAACCTGCCGCGAACTGCCCGATCAGGTATTCGTAGGCATCGCCAAGCGTATCCGTGTCGGTCGAAAACAGTGCCATGCCGCGCGCAATTTCCGAAATGATCGAACAAAGCTTGGCGTTGCGCTCCTCGTACTTCCGCCCGAGCTTGTCGGAAGCGAGGTTGATCTCCGAAAACAAGCCCTGGAAATTGCTCTGGAAGGATTCCTCCTCGATGTACTTGAATCCCTTTTGCAGCGTGTTGAGCAACTCGCCGTCCTGCGTCTTCGCCAACTGGACGATGCTGCCCCAGAGATAATGAGGCTCGATGACGTAATGCACCTTGCGCCGCATCTGCTTCTCGAACTCGGCCACATCCTCCGGATTCTTCTCGTACCACACCGCCAGCGGCGGGCTGGCCTCGCCGTTTTCCTGCTTCGGATAATCCGCTCCCAACTCCCTCTTCGCGGCCAACTCGTAGTTGTCCGAGAGATAGCGCAGGAACAGGAAGGACAGCATGTAATCGCGGAAATCGTCCGCATTCATCGCGCCGCGCAGTTGGTCGGCAATCGCCCAGAGGGTTTTGCCCAGTTTTTGTTTCTCAAGTTCGGTCATGGTGCGTGTTTTCCAGGTTCAAGTTGATTTTCCAGCAAAGCGCGTTCGCGCTGCAGTTCGCGCTGCAGTTCTTCCTCGCTCGGCAGCGTCAGGCGATAGCGTGAAGCAAACAGTTGCTCGCTCTCGTGCAGCACCGAATACCGAGCCACCGCTTCGTTCTTTTCGGAGCAAAGAATCAACCCGATGGCAGGGTTGTCGCCCTCGACGCGATGCTGCTCTTCGTACATGCGGACGTAGCCGTCCATCTGGCCGATGTCCTGATGCGTCAGTTCGCCGATCTTCAGGTCGACGAGCACGAAGCACTTGAGCAGGTAGTTGTAGAACACCAGATCGACATAGAAATCCTTGTCGTCGAAGCGCAGGCGCTGTTGCCGCGCGACGAAGGCAAAGCCCCTGCCGAGTTCCAGCAGAAAATGTTGCAGGCGTTGGATGATGGCTTCCTCAAGCTGGCTTTCCTGAAGCTGCGGCGAGCTTGGCAAGTCGAGGAACTCCAGCACATACGGGTCCTTCAGCATGTCGATCGGGCGCAGCGCCTGCGGCGTCTGGCGCTGCGCCTGCAACATGGCCGGGCGGTCGGCGCTGGCGAGCAGGCGCTGGTAGTACAGGCTGTGAATCTGGCGTTCCAGATCCCGGCGCGACCAGTTGGCTTGCGCGGCTTCCGACTCGTAGAAGTTGCGCGCATCGCTGTCGACCACACGCATCAGGGCGCGGTAGTGGGACCAACTCAAATTGGGGTGGAAGGCGGGAGCGGATTCTCCACCCGCTGGGTGGAAAATTTCGGCCTGAGCGTCAGTTGGTAATTTTCTACCCGGCGGGTAGAGAATTGTTTCGGGTGCCAACGCCAAGGATTCTCCACCCGCTGAATGGTGAATCCGGTCGGAGTAGGCCAAGTAGAACTGGCGAAAGTTGGCCAAGTTAGGAGCGGAAAAACCCCTCCCATAACGCTCGGTCAAACGCTCCGCCAGCCGAGCGATCAGCGCCTGCCCATAGCTTGCTCGTGGCTCCCCCTGCTGAATTGCTTCCACCAGCTCGCGGCCAATCAGCCAATAGGCTGTGACGGTGGTGGCGTTGACGGTACGAACGACCTGGTAGCGAGCGGACTCGACAATGGTGGTGATACGCCCGAACAAGGTGTCAATTGCGGGCAACTGATTTTCCATGAGTTTGTTGCCTGTCATGGGCTGCTCCTGTCCTAATTTTCCAGCTTGAGCGGTTGCGACTAACTCAATTGGTGAGATGACCTCTCACCAATTGGGTAGCGCAGAACGAAGAAGGACAGCATGTAATCGCGGAAATCGTCCGCATTCATCGCCCCGCGCAGTTGGTCGGCAATCGCCCAGAGGGTTTTGCCCAGTTTTTGTTTTTCGAATTCGGTCATTCCGTTTCCTCTTTCTGTTCATCCCGGCGCAGTTGCTCGGCTGTCACTTCCGGCGCAAGGTGAAGGGCCACCTCATGCGTACACAAAGTCTGCTTGCCTGCGCGTGCCCCCGCCAAGGTATCGAAACCTTCGGCAATTTCTGCAAACAGCTTCCGCTTTTTCATCGTCTCGCCTCCAGTTCCAATACAAACCCGGCTACACATATTCAACTTTCATCGGCCAGAAAACGCCCCAGTTCCTGCTCCGTTAGCCCGGCTTGGGCTGCCGCCTGCGCCGTACTCGCCAGCATGCCGCGCAAGCGATCGGCATAGAACTGACGCATCGCTTCATAGTCCTCAGGCGAGACGACGATACCCACCACGCGGTTGTGGCGGGTAATTTGTACGGGTTCGCGCTGGACGCGATCCAGCAGTTCGCCAAAGCGTGTTTTGGCGTCGTTCGCGGTAAAGCTAAGCATGACGGTACTCGCAGGTATGGGGTGAGTGGCGCAGATTCAAGGGCTTGAAATAATGGAATTTACTTTCGCTCTACTGATCCTGCGCGGGCTCTCCAAATCTACGCGATTAGCGCGAATGCAGAACCACATACTCCCGCAGCACGCTATCCATGCGCGATTGCCAGCCTTCGCCAGTTGCCTTGAAAAAGGACACGACCTCGGGGCTGTAGCGCACCGACACAAGCAACTTCTTGTTCTGCGACTTTGGCCTGCCCCTCGTTTTCAATGAGCTCATCGGCACCATTGCCTTGAGTTGCGCGTCGGTCAAGGGCTGCGCATCAGGGTCGGCCAATGCTGCGGCGACGATGGCGGCATCTTCTTCCAGTGTGGGCGGCACGATCTCCGGCCGCTTAGATGTTTTCGACATAGTGCTTCACCTCACGACGTTCTGCGTGGCGCAGGCTGATGATCCTTCGCACCTCGCCACGATCAACAAAGGCCACGTAATACAGCGTATTCGTTTCGGGTACGAGCGCGAGCAAGCGCAACTCCTCATACTCAAACCGATCATCACACCACACAAGCGCAGCATCCCAGTCGAGCCTTCCTGCCAAGGCCAACGAGACGCCATGCCTGGCAATGTTGAGCTTGTCCTTGGCAGAATCGAACTCGATGATCGTTAATTATAGTAGCTACAATAAATAGTTTTGTCAAGCTTGGCGCGTCTTGTGGATATCTTGATTCCGCATAGATTGGCGGCAGCGCCTCGGGTCAGCCCCCCCCCTTCTTCCCGCCACGGAATTCATAAAAATGAATGGAAACATTTGGATTGGTTTTCATCTCTCATAGAACCCACGCTCCAAGGTATCGTCAGTGTGCTCATGGGAATTTCTCCAGACATCCGCTCACTGCCAAGGATCGAGCACCTTGATGCCGCAGCCCTGAAAGTCGCGGACATTGCGCGTTGCCAACGTCGCTCCGCGTGAGCGGACAATACCGGCGATCATCGCATCGGACTGGCTGACAGGGCGGCCCTGTGAGCGTCGAAGGGCTGCGACTTGAGCGTAAGCATCGGCAGCAGTTTCGTCATAAGGCAGCACACGTCCGGGCAGGCGGCTCTCGAAGATGCGGTTCAGTCCTTGCAACAGGATTGCTCGGCGCTGCCCTTCCGGCATGCGATACAGGCCGAACAACAACTCGCCGCGCGTCACCGTTGTCGTGAACAAATCCGTGCCTGGCTGCGCCGCTATCCAGGTCACGACATTTGCTTCCGGAACCGGCTTGAGCAGTTCCGAAATAACGTTGGTATCCAGGACGATCATTCGCTGAAATCCGGCGGTTCGCGCATCGGTTCGCGCACTGGCAATTCCAGCTCAATACCGCCAAACGGTTCAACGAGCGCACGGATATCCGCGTACAGCGCGGCGCCGGAATTCTCTTCCGCCCGCGTTGCCAGAGCGGCCCGCAAGATACTGCGCACTTCCTCTTCCATCGAATGCCCATGCCGCGCGGCCTGCAAGCGCAAGCGCGCCTTCAGATCATCTTCAAGGCTACGGATAGTCATGGTGGCCATGGCAAAACTCCTCTGCATTGACTGCAATGATTGCATTTTAGCATGGGGCAAGCCTGCGAAAAGGGCGAACCATGGTCGGGCAGCTCACGGCGATTCTTCAAATACGGGAAATTCGAAAATCCAAGAGTGCATCATTGCGTGCTTGCGCCGTGCAACTCCAGCCTTGCAATGTCGGTAATGCCGCCTTGCTCCAGATCGCCACGCAGGGCTTGGGCCAGGCGCTCGTTGAGCAAGGTCTTGAGTATGTAGGATGGGTAGAGCGAAGCGAAACCCATCATTTCTCCCTCTTGAATTCCGATGGGTTTCGCTGTCGTTCTACCCATCCTACGCGGGCTGCGCCATGCCTTTGGCGATTTCCGAGATGATTGAGCACAACTTGGCATTGCGGTCGGCGTAGTTGCGCCTCAGCTTTTCAAAGGCCAAGTTGATTTCAAAAAAACAGCCACTGAAAATTGCTCTGGAAAGACTTATGGAATCTCTGAACAACCCATTGTGTTTCAATGCTTGAAGTAAAAAATCCTGCCTCTGGCAAAGGGAAATGCTCGGAAGCTGTTTTTTGCTTCAAAAGGCCGTTTTTGAAGCCGTTTGCCCCGC
>Ga0123357_10000781_pt1 | contig 32155 bp, 29 predicted proteins | sample TergutEmb28metaG_FD_89873 | JGI IMG/M metagenome (GOLD analysis project Ga0123357, IMG submission 89873) | Embiratermes neotenicus P4 segment gut microbial communities from Petit-Saut dam, French Guiana - Emb289 P4 | ecosystem: Host-associated > Arthropoda: Insects > Digestive system > Gut ...
CCAAAACGTCCGCGTAGTCAGCGGCGAGGAGTTCATGGTGGCCGCCATACAGTTGGAGAGTTGAAGTGGGACGTTTTCACAGGCACGACGACGGCACGGTGCACGAGCACACACACGACGAGGACGGGCACACGCATCCGCATGATCACGATCACCACCACGACCACGAGCACTCCCACGACGAGCCGCTGTTGAGTACCGACGCCAGTCGCGCCGAACTCATCGGCGATCACCGCGAATACGACACCGGCCCGGAGCGCATCGAAATCTTGGAGCGCATCTACGACGAGAACGACGCGGCGGCGGCCGACAACCGAAGCCGCCTGGACGCGGCGCACGTCATCGCCGTCAACCTGATGAGCTCGCCCGGCTCGGGCAAGACGACGCTGCTGGCCCGCACATTGGCCAACCTCGAAGGCAAGGTGCGCTGCGGCATCGTCGAGGGCGATATCGAGACGTCTATCGACGCCGACCGGCTGCAAGGCCACGGCGCCCAGATATCGCTGCTGAACACCGGTGACGGGTTCGGGGGCGAATGCCACCTGGACGCGCCGATGGTTGCCCATGCGCTTGATCATCTCGACCTTGAATCCCTCGACCTCCTACTGATCGAAAACGTCGGCAACCTGGTGTGCCCGGCTGAATTCGACGTCGGCGCCCATCGACGGGCAATGGTGGCGTCCGTCACCGAGGGCGAAGACAAGCCGCTGAAGTATCCCGTCATGTTCCGCAGCGTCGACGCCGTCGTCGTCAACAAAGTCGACCTGCTGCCCTATCTTGATTTCGATATGGGGCTGTTCCTGAACAACCTGAAGGCAGTTAACCCCGGCGTCCAAATCTTCCAGTGCAGCGCGAAGACGGGCGAGGGCGTCGACGAGTGGATCGCCTGGCTGACCGCCGATCTGGCCTGATTCACCGCCCGGGCGTATCTCGTAGATCGCTCGCGTGGCGAGCGGGCTTGGACGGGATGGATCGCAAGGTGGAGGGCTGGCCCGATAGCGGCCTGTGGACAACAAGGTGTTGTCCGCTGTTTCTGTCCACAGCGGTAGCGGGACGGGGGCCACTCGACAGATGATCTAACCCTGAAATGGGAAAGGATCATCATGACGAAACATCGACTGGCGGTGGTGCTGGCATGGCTGACGGGCGTTGGGCTGGCCGTGGTCACGGCGCCACCGGCCTTCGCCAACACCACAGTGACGGGCCGCGCGGTTGGCGCCTACTTCAACGTGTCGCACAACGGCGGCACCCTGAACTTTTGGGCCGGTGCCTACCAAACCGATCAAGGCCTGGCCTTTTGCCTGCAACCGACGAAGGCAAGCTCTGTCGGGCAACCCGTCGGCGACCCCGTTGAGATGACGAGCTTCTCCAACGATCAAGGCGTAGTTCTGACCACCGCTCAGATCAACCAGTTGGCCTACTTGACCTGGAAGGTATCGCTCAACACTAACCCGTCGACGTCCGACGCCATCATGTACAAGCTTGTGTCAACCACCCTGCTGGGCTACACCGCCGTGCCGATCGTCGGCACCACCGAGCCCCACGACTTGTCACTGGACGACCCCGGCTCTGACGCGATCAACATAGCTTCCACCGCCGGCGTGCTTGACGCCGCGCTGGCATTGCTGGCCACGGCGCGCACCAAAGCCAACAACTGGGACGGCACGGGCGCCCTGACACTGACAGCGATCCCGTCCAAACCGGGTGGCGCATTGACCGCCACAGTGCGCCTCCCCGGTTTGGGCAGCGGATTCCCGGTGGTGTTCACGATCACCAAACCGGACGGCAAAACCGAGACCATCAAGGTGACGACAAGCGACGATGTCGCCAATTTGAGCTATACGCCGTCGAGTTTCGGGCACTACCAGGTGCGCGCCGAGTTGGGCGAACCGGTGGCGCCTCGTTACCCGTTGATCGCCGACGCGTTGGGACAAAGCCAATCAATGTTGATGATCACCGCCAAGCCCAAAAGCTGGGCGTCCGACACTGGTTTCGACCTGCTGCGCCCGCCGCCCGTCATCGCGACGTCCGTATCGACGCAATACGCGCTGCCGGGCGAGACCATCAGCGACACCGTGAATCTGGCCAAGCTCGTCGTTGACGACGCCACCAGCTACCAGGTGACGGGCGGACTGTTCATTCTGCCGGCATTCCCCGACAATACCTGCCCAGCCGCCGGCTACCTGCCTTGGAACACCGCCGAGGCCGTTCTCCAGATCGAGGCGACGCCCGTGCCCCCGGATAGCATCGGGAAAGACGGCACGGCGGAAATGACGGTCGGCACCTGGCAGGTGCCGATGGACGCGGCGGCCGTCTGCCTGTCCTACGGCGAGACGCTGACCATGAGCGTTAAGGGCAGCCCCGACATCACCGTGGAGCACCCGGTCGGCGACATCACCCAAACGGCTCTGGTGGTACGTCCTCCAACCGTGGCCACCCAGATCAGCTTGACCGCACTCAGCGCGGGCGACACCGTCTCCGACACCATAACCATCAGTGGGCTCAGCCCCGTTGAAGGTGTGACATACACGGTCGCCGGCAAGCTCATCGGTCTGCCCGCCACAGCGGACATGAGTTGTCCAGGCACCGGAGCCGAGGCTTGGCACGATGCTGAAATCTTGGCGACTTTCGACGGCGAAGTCGTGCGCGACGGTACCACGTCCGATCAGCTCGAGATGACTGGCCAGGGCTCCTGGCAGGTGGCGGCCCGGGCCAACGCCATGTGCGTCACTTACACGGAAACTGTGACTATGACTGCGCCTGGGCACGATCCCGTCGTCGTCGAACACGCCCCTGGCCAGCCCACGCAATCCGCCCTCTACCAGCCCTTCCAGGCGATCACCGGCGGCGTCGGTACCATCGACTTGGGCGGGAAACTGGCCTACGCGCTGTGCGGACTCGGCGGGGTCGCCGCCGGTACGTGGATGGTTCGCCGGTTCATCTGGCAGGCATGAAATGCTGGCCGCCATCAGCTTGATGCCGGTGTTGACGCCGGACGAGGAAGTCTGCCTCGCCCGGCGCATCGAGGCCGGCCTCTACGCGGAACACCTGCTGGTGGCGGGCTGCCCCGACTTTGTCACGCCGGGTGAGCTGTGGGCCGTCCGGGCTGACGGAAAAGCGGCCTGGCTCGACTTCTTCCACGCCAATTTGCGGTTGGCCGCCCACATCGCCAATCGATGGGCCGGGCGCTTCCGTCTGGAGGCCGACGATGTCATGCAGGAATGCTGCCTGGCCCTGGGCGGCGCCATCATGGCGTGGGATTGGGCGCGCGGCACCCGGTTCTCAACGCTTGCCTGGCCCAGGTTGATGTTCGCCGCCGAATCGGCCTGCTGGCAGCGTTGCAGCGGCGGCCAGTCGTCCATTTCCTGGATGCGCGCCAAGTCGGCGTCTCGGCGTGCCTGGAACCCCCCACGCCGCCTCACGGAGCAGGACGAAACAACAGGTCGCGACCATCACGCCGACGACACGGAGGATGTCGAGTGCTGCCTAGCGGTGCTGAACGACCGCGACCGTATCGTCATCGAGCGACGCTTCGGCCTGCGGCACGAACCTGCCACCTACGCCCAATTGGCCAAAGACCTGGACGTCTCGCCCCGCACGGTCAAGCGCATGGAAAGGCGCGCATTGGTAAGGATGGCGGTTGACAGTGCTCTGGCAGCCTAGGACCGTCTCAAATACCGGCAGCTTGACGAGTCAAAGCAGCTTTGGCCGCCTCCATCTCGACCACCTGCTTGAACAGCGGCAATTGTTCGGCGGCTTGGGTGACGGGGTTCATGCGTTGCAGCCGGGCACGCAGAGTGTCGAGTTCGGCTGTCAGCCGTCCCAAACGCACAGCCGCCGCGTATGCCGCCACGTACGTCGCGTCCGGTTCGCGCATCACCGGCACGACGAGCAACTCCGTTTCAAGACGCTTGACGTTTTCGTCCGACGTCACGTCGATGACGCGCTGAGCCCAGCCCTCCGCCTCGAACGGTAGATCGAGCACCGTCTGGCAGATGGCCCGATACGCCGGGTGACGGAAATCCGCCGGCTGCACACCGCACCAATCCTCCGGGAAGAAGGTTGGGTAGGCAAGCATCAACTGGCTGAGGCCGCGCTCGGCCGCCAGGGTGGGCTCGTTCGCCGGCGGGTACGGGATCGGTGGTGGCGCCTCCGGTGTGACATCTTCCGAGCGGCGGTCAGTTGGCAGCATCTCGTTCGGTCCAGCGGCGACGATCGGCCCGGTGGGTGTCTTGGGCGCCGTCTTGGGCTTCCGCCTCGCCTTGGTGATGATCTCGCGCACACGTTGCTCGTCCATTCCGACGATCTGCGACACCTCGCCGATGAACTCCGTCTGCTTATCCTTATCGGGCACCTGCGCGAGCATCGGGGCGACGGCCCGCACGGCGTCCACCCGACTGTCGGCCCGGTCGAGGTCAAAGCCCTCAAGTGTGTGCCGCATGACGAAGTCGTACAGCGGTGACGGGTTGGCCACAAGTTCTCGGACCGCTGCCTCGCCGCGTTTCAGGCGCAAGTCACAGGGGTCTAGCCCGTCTGGGGCGACTGCCACATAGGTCGGGACGGAGAATCGGTCAGCCAGGGAGAACACCTTCAGAGCGGCGTTTTGGCCGGCCTGGTCACCGTCGAAGGTGAAGATCACGCGGCCCTGCTCGGGCACGCCGATAAGCCGCTGCAGCAGACGGGCGTGCTCCTCGCCGAAGGCGGTACCGCAACTGGCGACGGCGGTGTCGATGCCGCTCAGGTGGGCCGCCATGACGTCCGTGTAGCCCTCCATGACAACGGCCTGCCCCTGCTTGCCTATCGGCCCGCGCGCCAGATCGAGCCCGTACAGCACATGCGACTTTTTGTAGACCGGGGTCTCGGCCGTGTTGATGTACTTGGCGGGCATGCGGTCGTCGTCGAACAGGCGCCGGGCTCCGAACCCCAACACCGCCGACGCTTGATCGCGGATCGGCCACACCACCCGTCCCTGGAAGACGTCCCATCCGCCGCTTGCCCTTATCAGGTTGGCTTTGGCGAGCTCGTCATCCTTGAACCCCTTGGCGGTCAGGTGTTGATGCAACGACTGTCCGTCGCGCGGCGCAAAGCCCACACCGAAGCGTTGAGCGATGTCGCGGTCGAAGCCACGCTCGTCCAGCATCTGGCGCCCCGGCAAACCGGCCGGGGTCAAAAGCTGCGCGGCGTAGAACTCCGCCGCCGCCAGGTTTGCCGCCAGAATGCGGCCCCGCAGGTTGGCGGATACCCCACCCGACGGCCCGTCCGCGTAATGCAGCGTCACACCCACCCGGTCGGCCAACTGCTGTACGGCCTCCATGTAGGACGCGTTTTCAATCTGCTGGACGAACTTGATGACGTCGCCCCCGGCCCCGCATCCAAAGCAGTAGTACAGCCCCTTCGACGGCGTGACGTGGAAACTGGCCGTCTTCTCGTCATGGAACGGACAAAGGCCCGTCAAATCGGCGCCCGTGCGTCGCAACGTCACATAACTGCCGATGACGTCCTCGATGTGCGCCTGCTCACGCACCAGCGCCAAATCTTCATCAATGACGCGAGGCATAGTCGAATTCTACTTGCGACGCCCCAACCCCGTCATCCCCCGCGGAGCGAAACGAAGCGCAGGATTCGGACGCGTGTCGCATCGGGCATTTGGTTTGACAGCCGGGTTTCAGACGGTGCGCAGCGCAGCGGAGGAGCGCCCCGATCCGCCGCTCTTGTGTTGAGGAACCGGCACCCACAGATGCGAAACTCCACCCAAACGTCGCTCTGGGAACCCACCAGCACGTTTGAGTGCAGGATTACCCCGAAAAGGGCACCAGCAGGCCCCACAACGTCACTATTTCGTCTTGGGCCACCCTAAGCACCACGTTTAGGTGCGGTTTTGTCACTCCCCTCTTCCCAAGGAAAGTCAACCCCAATATGGGCCTTGAACCCGAAATACCACTGCTGTCCCTTACGCGTCTGGCGCATGTCAGGATCACGGGCCTGATCGGTATTCTTCACCGAGGATGGCGCCGAAATGATCGTCGCGTCAATGACACTGCCACCCCTCATGATCAAACCCTGATCCTCGAAGAACTGGTTCTGTGAATCAAACAGCGCCTTGCCCATGCCTTTATCTTCCATCAGATGCCGAAAATGCAGCAGCGTCGTCGCGTCCGGCACCTGTTGACGCGTGAAATCCAATTTCATGAACTGGCGCATCGCATACGAGTCATTGACCTGATCCTCAACCGCCTCGTCCGACAAGTTGAACCACACCTGCAACAGATACATCCGCAGGATCGTCTCCAACGGCACCGGCTTACGGCCCTTCTTCCCGTCGTAATAGAACGGCTCGATCACCTCGCACCAGTCAGCCCAGGGGATCACCTGATCCATCATCGTCAAGAACCGCTGACGACGCGTCAACCGGCGACGCATCCCATACTCGGCATCAGTGAAAGAGGGCTGCAAATCTGACATAACACCATATTACCTTGTCACATGCCATATTGTCGGCATATTGCATCGACAAACTAACGAGACATATCCCCGAAAGACCCAATCCTGGGTTCAAGATCAGAAAATCAGTGAATCCCTAACGGTTCCTGGCCCTCGCCTGCCGATCACCAAAGACCAAAGGCTCTTTCGTCAGGTTGCCGAGTTCGGCAACCGGCTGCTTTTCTGGCACACCTACGGGGACCGTGACCTCCTTTGCAAAGGGTTGTCCGTTGAACCTGGTCAAGCAAAGCACCCGCATGAAATCCCGTCGTCGCCTTTGCCTGAGTCGTACCGCTACCAACTAGCGGACGAGACGATCAAGGTTGGCGACGGAACATACACACACGTATTGCCGGAAGTGTGGAACTACACCGTCTCGGGGTTCAAGCCTGTGCAGTCATGGCTCGCCTACCGCATGAAAAAGCGCGCGGGCAGAGCAGGACAAGCCGATGATGACTCGCTGGACGCCATACGCCCGACCTGTTGGCCAGACCAGCGTGGGGAAGAGTTCTTGTGCTTGCTGTGGATTGTTGAAAAGACCATCGACGCTGAGGCTGAGGGGAAGCATTTGCTCGGTGAAGTTCTCGCTGGTGATGTCTTCCAGGCAGACGAGCTTCCCATCCCCACTGGCCAGGATCGCCGTCCACTGGGCGTGGATTCGGTCGAATCGCCGGACGAGTTGCCGGAGGAGGAAGTGGCAGGCGACGATGACTGAGACGTGTGGGTTCCGTTCGGGTTTGATGAGGCCAAGATCGAGCAACATACGGTGTTTGTCGATGGGGTACCAGCACGGTTGTGCCGACTTGGGCGGGTAATGGGGCGGCAAGAACATTGCCAAACTATTTGCCGTAGTCACACTGCCTTACCGAGTGTTGATCGCGTATGGTAACCAGTGAGGTTGTCCACTTTGTAGCCGGTCGGGGATACCAGAATTGACAACCCCGACTATGATCGAGGCATGACAAGTCCTAGAGAGTTGCCCGTTCAGAAGGTACGACTGGCCCTGTACTTCCCTGCCTTGCAACTTGATGCTTTCAGCCTTAGTGGCATCCGAACGGTCTGGAGTGACTATGCCAAGGCATCGCTCCTGCCGCCCGCCACCTTTCGAGACATCGCCGAGTCGCCGAAGCAGACGACCGATCAGACTGTTTCAGAACACTGGCCTCTTGGCCTGATGATGTTTGAGTCTGGCCAATACGGCGAAACCGTCCTGTGCCAGGCCGACCGTATCGGAGTTACTTGGGATACCAAACAGACAGAGTTGCCATATCCCGAGTATGAACAAATGAAGCAGATTCTCGCGGAGCGGTTCGGGCAGTTTACAGACACCCTGTCTCGAAATGGCGTGGACTCCTTACCCGTGCCCAACTGTTGCGAATGCACTTACGAAAACTTGGTCGAAGACGTGCCAGCATCTCTACTTATGTATCGCGTGATAGGTGGACGCGGCACCCCCGACGATCTACCGACGGCGACTTCTGACCTACTCAAGCATCATTTCCATTGGGGTAGCCGCAGCCGCTACGCCCAAGTAATTGTTGTGAGTTCCCCCAAACGCGCCACGAGGTTGGTTTTTGAGGTCACGGCTGAACAGTCCCCGGAGTCATCCGGCTGGGAGAGCGACCTTGACTTGTGCCATAACCAAGCGCGCAAACTCTACGGCGACTATATTGCAGGTGCGATGTGAGCGTCATTGCTGTTCCCTGGCTAGATGCACCCGAGTCTGACGCTGGAATCTCAAAGTGGATTTCGTCTCACAAGCCAATGGGCATAATAGACCGCCTGAAGAGGCACGCATCTCAGCCAGCGATTTCGGCAGATGCCTTTGCAAATGACTGGAACGGCATCTGCGACAACGCCAGCACTGCGGTGCCATCGGCTACTGCCATTCAGTTTGGCGAAGGCGTCAACAGTTGGCTGTATGAGTCAGAGGCGGCCTTGAGTCCGCCTGTATTTGATGTTCGGTTATTTCGGCAGCTTTCTGCATTTTCTCCCACCGTAAGGAAAAACGTAACTGACTTCCTTCCGCTGGTTGCAGACATCTGGCCAATACCACCCGGAGTTGCCCCCGATGAAGATGGTACTGCCGTGCTCTACTGGGCATCTGATGAAATGTCTGTCGAAATTGACATCGGTGACCACGGCGTTGACTTTGGCTATTTCTCCAGCGGAGATGACGGAATCGGCATAGCTGACTATGAGTCCATTTGTAGCGAGGCTCGAAAGTCATTATCGCGGATGAAGTTGGCAAGAATTGCATGGCAATCTCAACAAGTGATGAAATGAGCGGAGAACGTATTGCCGACGATCCACAGATCGCCGATACAGATACCCTTTATCGAAGCATTCCAGCAAACCATCCAGATTTCATTGCCTTTCACTCAGTAACTGGAGTCCCGATACCACATGCACAGAGCTTGAGACGAGAACCTGGCACTGGTTTATCTGCGCATCTGGATTCTGTATTGCAGGCGCGAGGGCGCACACCAGAAACGCTTTATGAGGCCGGTTGTCCATCGTTTTGCTTTTCCACAGGCATCCCCCGCAAGTTTGGCGACGGTGTGGCGTTGGTAGCTCCAGTGGGCGAGTGTGACCCTGATCGGGCGGCTTCTCACGTCGAGATATGGGCCGCAGCCGACAACGATACACGGGAACATTGGAGAGCAATCCGGGACCAGATTATCCGCGCATTCCACTGGGTAGTGACCCCAGAACAGGCAGGTGTTGTCTTGGAGTGAGCGATACCGTGGTGTGTCACATGAATGCTCGTGCGGATGCCGCTTAGCCAGTACTCAAGACATTTCGTCTTTCTCAAACTTGACTGAGTGCCGACACCAAAGTTGCGGGATGACATTCAGCCGAGGTAACGCAATCCGTCCCGTCGCGGAAGTCACGGGATTACACTGCCGCCAACGCCTTGACTAGGTTGGTATGGCTACTGTGAACGGGGTCGGCTCATTTTGGCAGCCGTCGGGGCCAGGTGACGCCCTTGAATCCCGCAGGGTGGCTGTCGGGGTTGTCGATGTCGTGGTCTGGCGGATGGGCCGCGCAGCCTTCTTCTGGGCAGCCGTTCCAGCGGTTTGAGAACGCCTTGACGATGGCCAGGCCAGTTTCTAGCGGGTAGTCGGGTTGTGTTTGGCCGCATATGCGGATGGCGGCTTGTTCGATTGCCATTGTGAAGAATCGGCATATGCTCTCGTAGGCCCAAACGTCTTGCGCGATGGCGACTACCTGTTGGTGGGTGATGTGTTCGGGAAGGCCGCCTAGCACGTTTTTGGCGGATGTCGTGATGACGGCTTTGGTGAGGGGGCAGTGGTCGCCGCAGTCGCACCATTCAAGCCCTATGGCGCGTTCGTGCCAAACATCGGGTATGGCTGTTGGTTCGCTGCGCTGTCGGCGTTTCGGCACATAGGGCCATGCTGTCGTCGGCACATAGGTGGTCGGCAAGGTGATGCTGGAAGTTGTTGTGGTTGTCATTTTGTCATGTCCCCTCGGCTAGTCTTCGTCGCCCATGTATTCGACTTCTTGGTCGTCGAAGAAGTTGTCTGGCAGGTCGGCTGACGGCACTTTGACGGGTTGGGCGATGGTCTCCATGATTTTGGAAACGTCCTTGTCGGTGATGCCTGCCGGGTATTGGATGCGGATGTCGTGGTAGTTGTCGTGGCTGGCGTTCTTGGGCGTCGGGTTCGTCATCAGGGCCACGACGTGACGGCGTGGGCAGCCCATGTGGATACCTGGGTAGACGATGCCCAAAATGTTCAGGGTTTCCAGCGGGCGCGGTTCGACAGGCCAGTAGGGGCGCAGCGCGTCGTGCATCTGCTGATCGTCCCAGTCGTCGTAGAACAGGTCGGCGGCTTCTGTCAGTTCACGCATGGCGGCTAGCTGGTGGGGCATGAGCCAGCCTTGCGCGTCGTCTGGGTCGTCTTCGCGCACGCCGAGCCAGATCGCGCCAGATCGCTCAGCTTCGGCTCTGGTGGCGGGGCCGTTTTTGTCGGTCAACAAGCCGGGGGTGTCGCCGTTGAAAATGATCGCCGGTCTGGTCACTGTGGGACTGATGGCGTTCGGGTCAAGCGCGTCGAGCATATCGCTGACACGGTTGACATATGCGGTGGTCGTCCCCAGCACATCGGGGCCGCGCAGGGTTGGCGTGGCGAGCAGCGCCGGGTCGGACAAGTCGATCAACTGCGCCCGCACCAGCGCCAGTGCTGCCGGGTCGCGCACCACTTTGGCTACCCAGGACTCGTCGGTGTCGCCAGGGTGGCGGCAAGCCCACTTGAGGGTGTTGACCACCTCGTCGCACACACCCAGCTTGGGCAGTGCCTCAAGGCTCATGCGACCAGATGTGACGACGGGATACAGCCATGACGCGACAGCGGCTGTCGGGTCGTATTCGTCTATGGGCGCGTAGCTTGTGTGCGCGCTGATCGCGGCCACACGTCGGCAACGGTCAAGCACCAGCCTCTCTGTGTCGTCCCGCGCGCCTTTCAAGGTGGCTGTGGCGATACGCCAGGCCGTCAACAGTTGCACATTCAGCCCGGAATAGACGTGCTGTGGTTTCCCGCGTCCTTTCCACACCACAGGGGCACCAGCCAAAACCTCGGCGAAGTCGGGGCCGGGAATCTTCTTATCAGCCCAAGCCGGGCCGATGTCGCGCGTGACCTGGTTGCCAAGGCCGATGAAGAACGCCGACTCGCGTTCGTGCGCCTCCCACTTCTGGGCGTCCACATGGGCCTTCTCAACATCGGCGTCAGTGGCGCCTCTTGCCCGCGCCCCAGCTTCCCATTCCGCCCACTCGGCAGTGTCGTCGCTATCGTCGGGCAGCATCGAGCGGCGGTCTCGCTCCACCAGTCCGCGAACCCAAGCAGCCAGCGGATTGCCCAGCAAAGTCGTCGGGTCAACATCTGGCGCCAAAGTCTGCAACCTGCTTGCAGGGTCGGTCGTCATAACAGTTTTCTTGCTCATTTTCGGTTCTCCAATTTCCTAGAGCGGTTCTCAACGACGATGGACCCTAGTGAAACTGGAAAGCCGCGCGCAACCGCGCTCTTGCCAATTGAGTTTTAACTTCTTGCCAATGTCCCTAAAATGGGGGCAGGAGGGGTAGTCAGACCCTTATGTGATTACTCCAGGACGGCCGTTGAGGTTGCCTCGGCAGACCTGACCGACCGGGTCGATCAGCGAGTATCTACTCGGGGCGACTCTTGTGTCTGTGGCCTTGCATAGACTTGTCGTCATGACTGATGTGCCCGCCCGCTCCCAGCTTTGGAACATGTCGACTGGGCAACCGGATGCTGATGTCGTGCTCGCGCATGCTGGCGGGACGGCCCGGATTGACGCTGAGGTGCCCGTCACGCGCGAAGCGCGCGAGTCCGTCGAGGCGGCGACGCTTCGGGCCGGGGCGACACTGGCGCAGGGCGCCGGCAACCGGGCTCGGGAGGAGGCGCCTGACCCGTGGCGCACCTGCTTCGAGCGTGACCGCGACCGCATCATCCACTCGACGGCGTTCAGGCGCCTGGCCGGCAAGACCCAGGTTGTCGTCTACCCCACCGACCACCAGCGCACCCGTTTGACGCACGCCATCGAGGTAGCGCAGGTGGCACGCAGCATTGCCGCCGGGGTGGGCGCCAACGTCACGCTGGCCGATGCCATAGGCCTGGGCCACGATTGCGGCCACGGCCCTGGCGGCCATGCCAGCGAGGAGGCCTTCGACGCCTTCCTGCCGGACGGCTTCGACCACGGCCCGTGGGGTGCTGACGTCGCTTTGGCTGACCTGAATCTGACCGTCGAAACGCTGGATGGCATACGCAACCACTCGTGGTCACGGCCAGCGCCGTCCACCATTGAGGGCGAGATCGTTTCGTGGGCCGATCGCATCGCCTACTGCACCCACGACTTGGAGGACGCCCTGGCCGCCGGTATCCTCACGCCAGATGAGCTGCCTGACGCGGTGCGTCAGCTCGGCGCCACCCATGCCAAGCAGGTGTCGACGCTGATCGCAGCCGTCGTCAATACCACCTGCGCGGCGGGGCAGGTGGCCATGGACGCCGCCACGGCCAGCGCGTTGGCGGCCTTCCGTCGCTGGAACTACCAGCACATCTACACCCGTCCCGAGTCGCTGAACCAGAGCCATGCCGTCATCGCCGTGTTGCAGAACCTCGTCAGCTACTACGCCGAGCACCCGGACGCAATGCCCGACGCTTTCGTCAACCCGGACGACAAGGTTCTTGCGGCGGTCACGTACGTTGCGGGAATGACGGACCGCTTCGCCTTCGACAAGGCAATAGAACTACTGGGCTGGACGCCCGAACGCCTGCCGAAAGGCATCGGCCACGGCGCGTGAGCCTACCCAGTCTCTTGCTGCCGGACGATGAACTCTCCCATGGCTGGCACAGTGAATGATATGCGGCCTTGAGTGGACGAAAAAATCAGGCCTTTGTTGATCAGTGCTGAACGCCTCTGGCTCAACGCCGATTGAGGTTTACCCAACCGCGCGGCGACGTCGGCTGTCGTACTGCCATGATCGCCGTCGATGGCCATGGCCATCATGTAGCTCTGCTCGGCGGGTGTTGCACGCTCCCAGCGGGATCGATAAAAGCCACGGTCCAGGGACGCCGTACCCGCAGCCAACCCGACCCGCGCGTCTGGAAGCGTTATGGGCGACGCCTCAGCCGCGCGCCAGGTGTCGCTGCCGAACTGCTGAATGAAATACGGGTACCCGTGAGCGGCGTCAAGAACAAGGCTGGTTGCATCGACATCCCACTCGACACCTTCTTGAGCCGCCGGCTCGATGAGCGCCGTAGCAGACTCGCCTGGCGTCAGTGATCCGATGTCGTGGTAGTCGAACAGCCTCTCCGCGTAAGTTCGCCCCTTCGTCAGCGTCAAGGGAAGATTTGGCAGCCCAGCCAACGCAACCATCAACGGTGCTTGCGATCGTTGATTGGCTTGAAGAATCTGACAGAAAGCCTGCGCCTCGTCCTTGGTCAGCATGTGAGCCTCGTCAACCAGCAAGGCGACGCCAACCTTGCGCTCCTTTGCCAGATGGGTCAAATCTTTGATGAGAAGGCCGAGATCCGCTTCCAGGAGGCCTGTGTCGGCACCACCACCCGGTGCGTTCGAGACGTCGACTCCGAACGACCAGTTGCCCGTCATGTCGACCGAGAGCTTGGCGAAGCTCAGCAGTGTCTTGATCGCGGTGGCCGTCCGCTGGCCGAAACCGCCCCGCGCGATTTCACCCAACTGTGACTGGAACTGCTCAGCAATCAGTTGTCGTAACGCCTTGTCGGAACCGGCTTCCACCTGGGCGACCAGCCACTGCTTGTCTTGGGCGGTTCGGGCGAAATGGGTTAACAGCACCGTTTTCCCCATGCCACGCAGGCCTGACATCGCCAGCGGCCTGGCGTCACGTCCGTTCGTGATACGACGCAGCGAGCCCGCCCAAAGGTCCAGTTTTTCTTGACGCCCGACAAAGGCGGCAGGCAGACGGCTGGCCCCCGGCGTGTAGGGATTGTTGTCGATATCCACGACCCCAAGTATAAAGGTTTATGTGGCTATATATGGCATTATGACGTCATATCTCAAATTAGCATAAATACATCATCGCCCCGCAGTCGGCTCCTGCGACTTCGCACAGGATGACGATGGCGGATGCATCGTCAGGGTTGGGGCACCACGGGCATGTCTAGTGGAAAATCGCCGATGACGCGGTGCAGAAAACGGATGTTGGCGTCGAACCATTGGGCGACATCCGGTTCGGCCAAGGCGGACGCTCCGTTGGCGGTCAGTGGTTTTGCCAGTGACAAGCCGTGGTTGCCGGAGACGTAGATATGGGTTTCGACGGGGACCTTGTTCTGCACCATGGCCAATGCCAACGCCAGGCTGTCTTCGACCGGCACGGTCTCGTCATCGGCGGTAGCGAAGATGAACGTCGGTGGCGTCGACGGGGTGACGGCTTGATCGACGCCAGGGATCCCCGGTTCGAGATAATGCAGGTGGTCTTCCAGTGTCACCGGATAGCCGAGCACCAACGCGTCGGGCTTTTCGTCCGCCAACGTCCCCAACGCCGCAGCCAAGTGGCCACCGGCCGAGAAGCCGACCGTCACGACCTTGTGCGGGTCGATGAACAGTTCAGTGGCCTGACTGCGGACGTAGGCCAGCGCGGCCTGAGCGTCCTGGAACGCCTTGGCGAAGGGGTGATCCTTGCCGACGGTGTAGCGCAGCACGAACGCGTTGAACCCCTCGGCCAGGTAGGCCAGCGCGACGGGTTCCGCCTCGCGATCAGAGCAGTACTCATAGGAGCCGCCAGGGAAGATAAGGACGACCGGGCGGATCTGCGCGTTGCGCAACTCACCGCTGGGTTCCTGGACGTAGCCCGTCAGTGTCGCGCCGTTCGGCTCCAGTGTTTCAGTGAAGGTCTTCATGGCAAATCAGCCTAGTGCCCAGGGTCGTCGCCGAGCACCGGTGGCTCTTTGTCACCTCAGATTTGGCGCGGGTACCTGGTCTTGAGGGCGATCGTCGATGTGATCAGTCCGAGGGCGAGTAGCAAAAAGGTCAGTGGCGCGGACGGGCCGGCGCCTATTGTGTGGCCGCCGGTTTCGCTTGTAACTCCGGCGACGACGTTGAATGGTGCTGAGACGGTGCCCGATGTGGGGCCGGTGAAGACGACTTTGTGCGAGCCCAGGGAGGTGTCACGCGGGATCGTCCAGCTGACGTCGACACGGCCCTGAGGGTTGGCTGTGACGGTGCCGACCATGTAGGGGGTTGAGTAGGCGGTAACGCCGACTTGCTCGCCGGGTGCGAAGCCGGTGGCGTAGGCCGTGGCGGTCTGGCCGATGGCGACGTTTGGGGTTGTGACGACGGCGCTGAGGTTTGGTGGTGTGGGTGGCTTGGGTGGTGTGGGTGGCTTGACTGTTACGGTGATGGGTTGGGTGGTGGTCTGGGTTAGGCCGTTGTCTGTGTAGCTGATTTGGATGTTGATGGTGCCCGTCGAGTTGAGTCTGGCGCCGGTGGTCAGACTGGTGGTGAGGTCGGCGAGGGTTAGCTGTTTGGTTGTGCCGTCGGTGTAGGTGGCTGTCACCACCAGGCCGGTCAGATCAAGTGCGTCGCCTTGGGTGTAGGCGGTGGTAGTCGGCGGCGTCGTGACGGCCAAGGACTGCAGGTCGGGCTTCACGTAGTACACATGAACCAACGGCCGCGGATAGGTGCCGCTCGCGTCCGCTTGCATGCCATAGACGTAGAGCAGGCGGGTGGCAGGGTCGAAGCACGAGCCCGTGATCTGCTGGGTGGCACTGGTATCCGTGTCTGGCAGGTCCATGATGGTGGTAGATGACGGGATGACGCCATAGCCCGGGATCGCTCCGGTTGCGGCCCGTCCAAGCGTTTCAGAGTCGTAAAAGTTCCAGACGTTCTGCCAGCTTGGATTCCATACGCCTCCGCCCCAGTCGTAGGCGACACGCCCGATCGCCTGGTGGGTGAAGGCAACATAGCCCCGTTGCCCGGGCAGATCGATGAACACCCCGCTGGGCGACGTGTCGTCGAGCGTCCAGTAGCCTAGCCACGGCGACGTTGGCTGGGCGTGGAAACTGTCTTGTGCGCCAAGGAAGTAGTTGCCGTCCCGAGTCGCCGTGGCGTCGGTGGCCAACAGCTGCGGCACATAGTAGAAGATTGGCTGCTCAACCATCGTCGAGCCGGAAGGGCCCGAGACGTTGATGGCGGCAAGGGCAGGCCCTGGGCTGTTTGTGGCGGGGTTGTTGTGACCACCGAAGCCTAGCGCGATGGTCTTGCCGTCCGTATAGGCATCGGCGAAGTCCTGTGGTATTGACGTCACCCCACCCCAGAACGCCGACTGCGGAGTGCTGCGGGGGTCTGGCTCGTACCACGCACTGACCGGCCCCAACGTGCCGCTGGAAAGGCTGGCGCCTTGCAGGATGGGGTTGTATGTCGGCGCCTGCGCCGTGTAGTACACGAAGCTTGTCCAGTACAGCACATCGTTGGTCTCGTCATACCAAATGGATCCGTTCGTGTCCGCGTCGGGCGCCTTCGGCAATTGCCCAAACGTTGTGCGCAGCGGCGCCACTGGGACGTTGCTGAGATCGTTCCCGACGATCATGCCCGGTGTGGGGATGGCGACTTCGTAGGCCGTCTGGTCATAGGTGCCGGTCTCAAGAATCATCCGCTGCTCGCCGTTGACGGTGCGCAGGCCGATGCCGCTGGCGGTGTAGACGTTGTTGTCGTTGACTGCCGTTGGCACCGACGGCAACCCGAAGCTGCCGACATATTTGAAGTCCGAGGCATCGATCACGCCCGGCACCTTCGCCGGGGTGGGTGGCGGCGAATCCGTCCGAGCGACCACGTTGACGGTCAATGACACTACCGGCCCGAACGTCATCGCGCCCGCCGCATCGTAGGGCGGAATCGGCCACTGTGCCGGCTGCCACGACATCGTGTAGACACCCGGGGTTGAGGGAGCGCGCAGTCCGGACGTGGTGGTCAGGTCGTCGCCCGGTGCGGTGCTCTCGCCCTGTCCCGCTCTCATGAAGTAAGTCCCGAACGTCGTGTTCAGGGCAGGATTGGCGGAGAAGTACGCCACCGGCACAAGGCCCAGCGCAGGTGGACCCCACGTAATCGTGCCTGTGTTCTGCATGGTGATGGACAAACAGAACACTTGGCCGGCCACGAAGCTTGGCGTCGGATCGCCTGGCGTGTAGGCCACTGGGTTGGTGCAAAACTGAGAGGTGTCCAGTGCGAAACCCACGAACGAGGCGTCGTAGTCTGCCGCGTGCGCAGCCGAAGTGCCGCCGACTACGAAGGTGCATGTCAACGTCGCGGCCGCAAAGAGCGCACCGAACCGGTGTTTCTTCGACATGATGTCTGTCCCTTGGTCATGATCATCGAAAGTGAAGTTATCATGCGGAAGTGGACACGATCGGCGCTGAGTGATGTGCCCCTTCCTGCTAGGAACATTAGCACTCGCACATAGGAAATGCCTAGGGTGTGCGAGAATGCCATTGGATCGCGGAAGTGTGTCGCTTCGCCAAAGAGTCCTCATCTCTCCGGGCGAGCCGTCCCATCTGACGCCGTCTTCCCTGACAAGCCAGTTATGGGTCACACTAGCCGCCGACGGCGTCGCTGTCGTCTATCGTCAGACCCAGGCCGTCCCTGTCGTCCAGCCTTCTCTGCGCCCACAACAGCGAACGGGACGAAGGATTATGCAGCCCAGCCTGCCACAACCTCTTGCGCCTGCGGATGGTCGGGGTATTCTGCCCAGCACCACAGCGCGAACATCAGCGATGCTAGGGGCGTGGTGTAGGCGAATGTCGACTGATTGCCCCCGACGTTTCGACCTGTGACTTGCATTCGGTCCCACGCAGTGAGTTGCGCAGACTCCATGACTTGCCAGGGGGTCCATGATGGAGGCGCGCTTGTTGGTTCCCACCAGATTTTTGCTCCCTGAGAGGCCGACTCGTTTTTGATGAAAAAATACAGGCCATATTGGGTAATGACGATGTCACCGCTGGTCGCTGGCACCCATTGAAGACCATTAAGGGTGAACTCCACGTATGGCGATGTCACCATTCGGTGTTCGTCCTGGGAAAACCGGCGAGGGATCATCAATGGCACTTCTGGCCCGCTGATTGTTCCCGTTGCCTTCAGTTCGTCCCACACACCACGAAAGTACGCATTCCACTGAGCTTTGAGTGCGGGGTCGATTTGTCCCGCAGTCTGGCTCATGACGTTGTATGCGGTTCCGTATCCAGGCTGCTGTGCGTTCTGCCCGAACATAGGCGCTTCTCCTCTCTCGCCTTGAGGCCACGATCTAGCGAAGCGGAATACCTTGCCGATCAACCTTTTGGCGCCTAATCGCCAACATGACGAAATCCCACAAGCCCCATGCGGTCAATCCAAGAGAGGCGAAGTTGACGAACCCGGCGCCCGTGCCGGAGCCGTTTGCGGTGCCTGCCATTCCCACCAGGCCGACGAACAACACCAAGAAAAGCCGCAGAATACCCCAGCCCCAGAATCCTAAGTACATTTTGTTGACTCCGGCAGCACCGAAAAAGAACGCCAGCACCATGGCAACCACCCGACTCTTGGCGTTTGGGTTGTGGCCCATGGGCGTCTGCGGTGGCACATAACCCTGGGATGGAGCAGCATACCCACCTGGTGGTGGTGCATAACCTTGGTTCGGCGGGGCATAGCCACCCGATGGCGGGCCAAGCGGAGGTGTGACTTGGGACATTGTCAGCTTCTTTCAGGTGCATGTGAACTGCTGGATCGAGCAGTGCTTCGCAGACATTCTTCTGGCAGCATCACTCCCGCCGCAAGCTGAAATGCCCGTTTTTCGGCGTTCCCCGGCCTGTGGAAATTCCGCATCCCGGGAAACACCTCTGACAGGCTTCATCAGCAGCGAGTGGCACCTTTTTCGACCACTCGCCTGCATTAGAATCAGGTCATGCTGCCTCCTCTGCCCGACTCTGTCGCGCATTTTTCAGCCGATCTTCGCGCGCTGCGGAAATCGGCGGGAGACCCCATCCTGGAGGCTCTTGCCACCAGAACAGGGCGCGGGCGCACGGCGTTGTCCAACGCATTCCGCGGCACTGAGTTACCCACCAGAGACACACTGGTTGCCATCGTCAAAGCGCTGGACGGCGACGAGGACGCCTGGGTAAAGCGGTGGACACACTTGCGACTCGCTGCCGTCGAATCGTCTTCCCGAGACGAGGCGATCACCAGCCGCCCAGGGCCTCCCCGAAGAAGTTATTGGCCTACAGTGTTGGTCGGAGTATTATGCCTAGCCGTCGGCTTCGGAGCCGGTGTCGCCGTACGAGGTCGCACACCTGCCCCCCGTCCCACGGCATCCGCACCGCCCACGGTTGAGGCCACCAGCGGTGAGGACCCCTGGAGCGACCCGAACTGCCAACCCGATGTCGTACCGGCGAACTCCGGCACTCGGGCCGACCATTACCTGGTGGAAGTCTTTTGGTCGGAAACCTGCCAGGCGGCGTGGGGCCAGATTACCCGCTTTGACGGTGCGTACACCGGCAACACGGTGACGGTGACGGTATTCCGCGAACACGAATTGGCAATCCAACAGAGCAACACCAAGGTCGGCGTCCAATCGATCCACACCCCGATGTTGGTCGACCCAGGCCGTCCCCAGGTCATCTGCGTCACCGGAAACGCACAAGTCGGTGCCGCCAACATCGACCTCGGCCCGCCCCTTTGCATGCGGGCGAAGTCATAGGCAGATCGGGTCACCGAGGTCAATAACCGATGGCCCGTCGGTGACCTCGCCCTTTACGCAGATTGTGCCCCCGACGCCGGTGTCGGCGATCAAGTAGGTGTATGACACCTGGGTGTCTGCGTCGTCCGTGCGCTGCGTGGCCGGGCCATCGGGGTCGTCCCGTAGAAAGAGAGTCACCCTGATGCGATTGCCAAGCGCCTTGTCGTCATAACGGCTCACTCGGCCCCAAGCGGCCCGGCAGGTGGCCGACCACTTGATCTCCATCAGGTAGTTGTCCAGCCGCGTGGCGGAAGCACCAACCACGACGTCCGCTAGGCAATCCGGCTGAAGAGCCGGGTCGTCCCCAGTGTGGACGATGCCCGGTATGCGCGGGTCCTTGGGTGGCATGAGGCGCCAGGTCAGGCCAGCGCTGATACCCGCGCCGATCAACAGCGCCACCACTAGCAGCAGCACCAGCAACCAGCGCGGCCTGAGCATCGCCGACGACGGGGGGGGGAACGTTTTTGCCAGAACCCGCGTCCGCAGCCATCTCTGCGGTCGAATCCATCACGTCATCCAGTAGACCCGATGTCGCCAACCGTAGCCGTTGCCGTCTGGCCACCCAGGCCGACACGTTACCGTCCAAGGCTGTGACGATGGCACTCAACGTCTTCTCGGTGGGCATCTTCTTGCCGTTCAACACCGCAGACAGTGTCGACTTCGGAACCCCAGAGTGTTCGGCCAGAGCGGTCAAACTGAGCTTGCTCGGGTGAGCATCCTTTAGCCGGTTGAGATCTGCGCCAAACGCCGACAAGCTGTCGCCATGATCTATCGGTTCAGCAATTCCCTCTTCCGGTGGCATTTCGTCCACTTTCTGTCTCCGTGGCGGCACCGCTGCCGCGCGTGAAAAAGCCTATCTGGTCCACACAGATTTTTGACTGTCTCCCGGGAGACGGAATTTCCGCAAAAAAGGGAACGCCGCTCAGCCACCCAGCAAAGCCAATGGCACGACTACCGTCCCATCGGCCAACCGTTGCGCAATCGGGCCCGTGTTGACAACGACCTTCTCGATAACTTGTCCACCTATCTGCGCTTCAAGCCAGTTTAAGTGTTTGGCGTCATCACGCTTGACAGCTGCGGCCAGTTTGACCTCGATTGCCAAGACTTTGTGATCCGCGCGCTCGACTATCAGGTCTATTTCGTGCGCGCCGTCCCGTGTGCGCATGTGCGACACACGGGCCCCCAGCGGTTCAGCAAATACCCTCACCGTCATTGCCACCAGCGACTCGAACAAGGCCCCCAATAGGCTTCCGTCACGAGGTGAAGGCCCACCCGCACTACCATCCAGCAACGACTGCTCTGTGGCGCCCAGCAGCACGGCCGCCAGTGCCGGATCGACCAAGTGGTGTTTCGGCGCCTGCCCCAGCCGCGTCATCGGGTTAAGACTGGGGACCCAAGCCGGCAACTGGTCAAGCAACCTAATGCGCTCCAGCAATTGCCGGTAGGCGCTGGCAGTCGGCTTCGACATTTTGTCACTTTCGCCCGGTGTCGCCGCGTCCAATATCGCCGTGTAACTGGTGGTTGTAGCCGTGGCCGCAGCGTATGCGGTCAGCCAAGCTCGCAAAGCCTGGGGACGCCGCACCTCGGCGCCCAAAGCGGGTATCTCAATGTCCAGGGCTTCATCGATGTACGAATCCAATTGACGTGCCCGCCACTTTTCCGGATCCTGGCGTACGCCGGGCAAACCCGACGCCAATATCTCTTCGGTGTAGCCGACCAGATCCATGCTAGCGACGCCTTCGATGGCTGGTTTGCCGCCGCCTAGTAGCTCTGCGAACGATACAGTCGGCGTTGTGGCACCGCGCTCAGGTAGAGTCATCGGACGCATCACCAAACGAACGATCCGACCGGCACCCGAGTGGGTGCGTGACTGTGCGGCAGGGGTGGCGGAACCAGTCATCAAGAAACGTCCCGGCGTCCGCTCGCGGTCCACCTCTCGCCGCACCACGTCCCAAACGGCCGGCACCAACTGCCATTCGTCGATCAGCGTCGGCGGCGCAAATCTCGTGACGATCGACGGCTGGGCCGTCACATTGGTACGAAGCGCCGCGTCGTCCAAAGCCAGCACGGCAGAAGCCAGCCGCTCGGCACTAGCCGTCTTGCCGACGCCTTTCGCACCCTCGACCGACACCGCAGGCAAATCCTCCAGCAGGTCACCCAGCAGCTTGTCCACGACTCTCGGTTGATAGTCCATGAGAGCTACTTTACCATTTTAGGGGTTTCTACTTGCCTATTTAACGGGTCTCTACTTGCTCGCTTGACGGGCCGTCGCTCAGCCGCCGACGGCGTCGCTGTCGTCTATCGTCAGACCCAGGCCGTCCCTGTCGTCCAGCCAGCCGTACGGCAGCACGACATGACCCCGGGGGCTGCCCTGGCGTCCCCGTGGACGCCCGATCTCGACAAGCGGGAAGGGTGCGTCGTGATCCAACCCGTCAAGCAGCCCGCCCAACTGGGCCAGGGACGTGACGCTCGACAGCGCCAGTCGGGTGTCGCCCCCGACAGGGAAACCCTTGAGATACCAACCCGTGTGCTTGCGGATGTCTTTCATGGCGTGGGCTTCGCCCATCAGATCCACCAACAAAACCGCGTGGCGGTGCAACAACGCGCATACCTCGCCAAGGTTGGGCAACGTGGTTTGGGGACGCCCAGCCAATGCCGCCGCAATGTCTGCGAAAATCCACGGCTGCCCCAGAGCGCCGCGTCCCACCTCAACGCCGGCGCAGCCGGTCTGGGCGATCATCGCGGCCGCGTCGGCACCCTCCCAGATGTCACCATTCCCGAAGACGGGAATGTCCACGGCCCGAACAACATCTGCGATCTTCGACCAATCCGCCGCCCCCGAATAGGCCTGCGCCACTGTGCGGGCGTGCAGGCACAAACCGGCCACCCCGGCGTCCTCGGCGATGCGCGCCACGTCCAGGTAGGTCGGGTGGGCATCGTCCAGCCCGATGCGCGTCTTGACGGTGACCGGCACCCCGAAGCGATCGGCCGATTGCACCGCCGACTCGATCAGCGCCCTTGTCAGGCCCAGCTTCCAGGGCAACGCCCCGCCGCCGCCATGCCGCGTCACCTTCGGTACCGGGCAGCCGAAATTGAGGTCGATGTGCTGCGCCCCGAAATCGACGGCGACGCCCACCGCCACCCAAAGCGCATCAGGATCAGACCCGTAAAGTTGCACCGAGCGCACCGGCTCGCCCGCCCAAAAAGCCATCATGTCGGCGCTGTGATCGTTGCCCGCGACGATGCCCTGGGCCGTCAACATTTCACAGACGGCCAGCCCCGCGCCCTGCTCGTAACACAACTGACGAAACGCCGCATTCGTCACCCCAGCCATCGGCGCCAAGACGACGGGCGGGTCTACGGCTATGGCATCAGGATGGGACGGGGAACTTAGGGCAATGGGCACGAAACAGAATTTTACGGAATAATGTCAGATAACCCAGAGGAGGTACATGATGGCGACGGCACTCAGCGAACCAACCACCCAAGGCCACATCGTCGTGGGCTATGACGGCTCGGCCGGCGCGGTCAACGCCTTGACATATGCCGCCCGACTGGCAAATGACCGGAACCTGCCGCTGCTGCTGCTCATGGCCCTGCCGCACTTGAACCCGAAGGCACCCCGGACGGCCCGGGCGCTGAAGCTCGACCCCGACTATTTGACGCACATCAAGACCCGGGCGCAACGCAAGCTGGACGCCGCAGCCGAGCAGTTGGCGACGCAATACCCCGAATTGAAGACGGAAACCGCTCTTCTGTCGGCTGACCCGGCGGGGGCCCTCGTCGAAGCCAGCCAGGACGCGACACTGGTCATCGTGGGTGTGCGCGGGCACTCGACAGAGTTGCTGTCGCCCATGCTCGGGGGTGTTTCCGGGTCGGTCATCGCCCATGCCGTCGGGCCGGTCATGGTGGTACCGGACGGCATTCACGAGATGGGCGGCGGGCCGGTGGTCGTCGGCTTAGTTGACTCGGCCGACGCGCTGGAGGCCGGTCGCGTCGCCATCGAGGAAGCCGAGAAACGTCAGGTACCGCTGGTGACGATGCTCGCCTGGGAGATCGCGCCAGAGTTGTCTGACTTCGGCACCTTGGTGCGCATCGACAGCGACCAGGAGCAACGCGAAATCGACGCCATGCTGGCAACCATGACGGCCCCGTTGCTGGAGGGCCACCCGAACGTGGTGGTCGAGCGCCGCATCGTGCAGGGCACGCCGCGGGCCGCCCTCGTTCAGGCCAGCCAGCAGGCTTCCCTGGTGGTGGTTGGGTCCCGTGGCCTAGGCGGGTTCGCCGGCCTGCTTCTCGGCTCCGTCAGCCGGGCCGTCACCCGCGAATCAGACTGCCCCGTGATAGTGGTGCGCAGGCACTAACGGTTCCAGGCCTCAATACAGTTGCGTGTCGACACCGAAGGCCTCTATGACCGCCGCGATTTCGACCTGGGTCAGGCCCTCGCCGTGACCGCCCGTGGAACGGTTCATCGACTCATACATAGCCCCAGTTTCGGCGTATTCCACCTTGTCAACCGCGTCCATCGGACCGCTATCAGATCTAGCCATGACGCCGTGTTTGCACCACAAAGCAATCTGACGGACACGCAACGCCGCAACATTGCCGGCCATCAGTTCCGCCGAACCGGGAACCGCAAATGGAATCACCCCCACCCCGTCGGGCAATTGGATGATCGTCTCCGGCTCCCAGCGCGTCATCGCCCGGGAGAATGCCACCGTTTCAGCCAGGGACGGGACGTGGCTGAGCGCCACTAGATGAGGTGGATGAGCGTGGATAAGGGTGTGGATCTGGAGCCCAGGACGCCGCAATACCTGGTCAGCGTGGACACTCAAATGCGAATTGAACTCACTGGTCGGACGGGCGTATGTCCTCGCCGGCGCGCTGTGCAGCAGCGCATGCGCACCGTCATCGCCCACTGAGACGACCGCTAGGCACGCCGCCGGATCGTCGGCGACATCACGTAACCGGGTGCCCGACCCAGTCACGATTACTGTCCACCCGGCCAATGCCGGCACCACCGCTGGAAGCTGGTATTCCTCCACATCAGGAAAAGCCGACAGGTCGGGCGGGTCGGCCAACGCCACCGACATATTGCCGGCGCCGGCCTCGCAGGCGTGAAGTTGATCAAGACGCTGGCCCGCTTTGCCCAACTCGGCAATAATCCTCGTGAGTGACAGGGTTGTCATCAAAGAGTTCCTTTCTTGGCTTCATACCTGACGAGCGGTTGGGTGCTGGCAACCAGTCGTCGCATGGCGGTCAAGTCGGCCAGACTGATTGTGCCCTTTGACTGCCGGACGCCGGCAGACCAATTTCCCAAAGCCCAGGCCTGCACCAGCCCGTTACCAAGCGTTGAGGCCTCAACTGGCCCGGCGACGACGGGCAACCCGGTGGCGTCAGCGGTCAATTGGCAAAGCAGGGCGTTTTGTGACCCACCGCCGACGATATGCACCACCTCAACCGGGCGCCCACTGAGCTCCCCGGCCTGGGTGATCGAATCGGCGTAGGAGTGCGCCAGGGATTCAAGAATGACGCGGGCAGTCTCCACCGGCGTCAGATCGTCCTGCCCGACCAGGTGGGCGATTCGTTCCGGCATGTCAGCGCCAGCCGCCAGCAAACTCGGGTCGTTGACATCGAACAGCTTCCCAGCCGTCACGTTTGCTGCCGCATCCACCAAGCCGTTCAACGAGATGCTGGCATCCACCGCCGTCCAGGCGCGCACACATTCCGTCAACACCCATAACCCACTGACATTGCGCAGGTAGCGGACAGTACCGGCCACTCCGAGTTCATTGGTGAAGTTGGCGTCCCGTCCAGCCTCAGTCACTATCGGTTCGGGCACCTCGACACCAACCAGCGACCACGTCCCCGACGAGATGAACGCCCACTGGCGATCGTCCGCGTCTGGCACCGCCACCACCGCCGAGGCGGTGTCGTGGCTAGCGATGGCAACCACGGGTGTGCCAGCCGGCAAGCCAGTCCGATGGGCGACGTCGTCGGTCACCGGCCCGATAATGCAGCCCGGTTCGAGCAGGCCGCGCCAGTGTGCGATCAGCGGTATCGGCCGCAGGCTGGGGTGCTGGGTGAACCCGGTGGCGTTTTCCAGCGGTTCGATCAGTCCGTCTGCCAGTTGCCGGCGCCAGGGGTCGATCAGCCCAGTGGTCGAGACGTTCGTCACCTCGGCGGTTCGGCACCCCGTCAGCCAGTAGGCGATGAGGTCTGGGATCATCAGGGCCGTTTCCCCATGGCGTAGTCGCCCGCACCGGCTGTCCTCAACCAGTTGATAGATCGTGTTGAAAGGCTGGAACTGTGTGCCAGTGATCGAGTAGTAGGTGGCCCAGTCGATCGCTGAGTGCATCCGGTCGACTGCGCTGACGCCATCGTCGCCCGGCTCGGTGGTGCGAGGATCGCGGTAGCAAATAGGCAACCCACCCATGTCGCCGCCTGGCCCGATCAAGCCGTAGTCGCAGCCCCAGGCATCGATTCCTACCGAATCGATGCGTCCCGTTGCTGCGGCAGCCGCCAACCCGATTTCGATTTCGGCGTAAATACCGGGCAAATCCCAGACCAGTCGTCGTCCCAGTTGCACCGTTCGCGTGGCAAAGCGGTGGACGCTACTCGCCCGCAATTCGCCTGCACCGGTCTCGACCACGCTGACCCGTCCCGAAGACGCGCCCAAGTCGATGGCTGCCGTCCGAAAACCGGCGGCCGGATGGTCAGATAGCACGCTCAGGCTCCCCAGCCGGCCTGGGTTCCACCCACCCGCTGGGCGGCGATCTGTTCCAGATATCCGGACGCCGAAAAAGCGCCGATTGGATCTGGATCCAACCCTTTCGATTGACGAATACCCGCCAGCAACGGGCGTACGTCCGTGTCGTAAGCGTCCTTGATGACGCCATAAGCACCAAGGACATCCCCAGCCTGCTGGGCCTCGGCAAGCGCCGCGCGGTCCACCAGCAGAGCCTTAGCGGTGGCTTCTTGCACGTTCATGGCTGAGCGGATTTCGCCAGTGATTTTGTCTTCGATATTGTGGCACTGGTCAAGCATGAAATTGACCCCAGAAGCGGGGCTTAGCGCACCTGCCTGAACGATCTCGTGCATGATGCGGAACAGCTGGAAGGGGTCGGCTGTACCGGCCATCAGGTCGTCGTCAGCGTAGAAACGTGAATTGAAATCGAAGGCGCCCAAGCGTCCTTGACGCAGCAACTGCATGACGATGAATTCGATGTTGGTGCCCGGTGCATGATGGCCGGTGTCGAGCACCACTTTGGCGCGGTCACCCAACGCGAGGCAGTGCAACAATGCGGTGCCCCAATCTGGCACGTCCGTGGCGTAAAACGCCGGTTCGAACAGCTTGTATTCAAGTAGCAACGTCTCGTCGTCTGCCATGGCATCGTAGATTTGCCGAAGGCTCTCAGCCAACCACTGCTGGCGCTGGCGCAAGTCGCCTTGACCTGGATAGTTCAGCCCGTCGCTCAGCCAGATTTTCAGCGCCTTCGAACCGGTAGTGCGCATGACATCCACACAATCCAGGTGATGGTGGACTGCTTTGGCGCGGATGGCAGGATCGGCGTTGGTCAAAGAACCAAGCCTGTAGTCGTCGTCTTGGAAGACGTTCGAGTTGATGACACCGATGGTCACCCCGAGGTTCTTGGCGTGATCGGCCAGTGCCCCGAAGTCGTCAACCATGTCCCAGGGTATGTGCAGCGAAACCCGCGGCGTCACACCGGTGTAACGGTTGACCTGCGCCGCGTCGGCCAGTTTCTCGAAGGGGTCGCGGGGCGTGCCCGGGGTGGTGAACACTTTGAACCGGGTGCCTGAGTTGCCGAAAGCCCATGACGGCAATTCGATGGTCTGGTGAAATAGGGCATCACGGACATCCGCATCGGGGGTCATCGCAGTCCTTTCGTATCGCGGGGGGTGCCAGTCACATCGTCATTGAAACGTTTCAATCATAGGAAATTCTACGCTCCTAGTCCAGTAGACACGAAAGCCGCCTCTCGGACGGTAGTGTGAAAACCAGCCTGAGAACAGCAAGCTTGAAAGGACCGCCATGCCTGCGCCCATCCGCGTTTCAATAGCCGATGTGGCGCGAGAAGCTGGCGTTTCCGTAGGCACGGTATCAAACGTCCTCAACCACCCCGATGTGGTCGCCGCAGCCACCCGGCGTCGGGTGCTCGATGTAATAGACGAGCTCGGCTTCATGCCCAACTCGGCGGCCCGTCAACTGCGTTCCGGCAACGCTTTGGCGGTCGGCGTGATCGTCATGGATCTGCGCAACCCCTTCTACACCGGCGTGGCATACGGTATCGGCGACCGGCTCAACCAGGCTGGCTATGCCCTGCTGATCGCCAGTTCCGACAATGATCCGATTCGCGAATCCCGTCAACTCAAGGCATTCTCGGCCCACGGTGTGGCCGGCGTCATCATCGTGCCGACTCGTCACGGCGACCAGGCGACGCTGCGGGCCCTGGTTGACGACGGCACCGCTGTCGTCCTGCTCGAGTCACCTGTGCCAGGGCTTGACTTGCCGTGCGTCAGATCAGACAACATCTTCGGTGGACGCCTGGCGGGTGATCACCTGCTGGGGCTAGGCGCCACGAAACTGGTGATGTTCAACGGCCCGCACTCGATCAGACAATGCCGGGAACGTGCCCGTGGTGCCAAAGACGCCATCCGAGCCGTCGGTTTGGACCCCGACAAAGCGTTCCATGAGGTCACGGTGCCCTCATTGGATACCGCTGGCGGCGACGCCGCAGCCCAGCAGTGGCTGGCCAAACACAACGGCAAAACACCGTCCGCGTTGTTCTGTGTCAACGACCTGGTGGCTATCGGGGCGCAGCGGGCATTCCGCAGCTTTGGTGACTACAACCCCGCAGACTGCCGTATCGTCGGTTATGACGATATCGACTACGCCACCGAACTGGTGACGCCCTTGACGTCGATCCGTCAGCCGACCTATCAAATGGGCTTCCACGCAGCCGAACTGCTGCTCGCCGGCGGCGGGACGGCCGACACCGAGCCAACGCTACTGCCAGAACTGGTGGTGCGGGCCTCTACCTTGGGTTGATCAGATCTCCAAAGCAGCAAAAGCATCGCCTAGGTCAAGATCGGCCACTTTCACCGCCTGGCCGCTGATCAGCGATCGGTTGGCCGACAGACCGACACACAATGAGCGCACCCCGTCCACCCAGGTCGCGACGAAACCAAGGGAGTCGTCTTCGGGCCCCACAAACACATCACGCAGCAGACGCTCGTCACCACCGCCATGGCCGCTGGAAGCCTCCGGAATCGGCACGTCGTAGGCGGAGTCAAAATGACGCTGAACGGTCAGAGTCTGGCCCACCGGCCGGTTGCCGTCGGGCATCACCAGGTCTGGACGGGCGCTGGGGTCGACGACGGTGCGGCCATGCTCGTCCACCAGCACACGGCCTCGTTCGACCACCTTCAGTTCGGCCCGTCCGCGGCTGCCGTTGACGCACACCGTGTAGCCCTCCCACGGGCAGTGCGCGTTCAGCGAATAGGACATGGACGCGCCGCTGGCATAGTCGACGACCAGCGACAGGTTGTCCTCAATGGTGATGCCTTCATCGAACACATCTCGGTCGCGCAGATAGCCGTCGTAGTGCTCCTGGTCCAGGTACAGGCCCGTCCACGTCGGGTCGGTGCGCAAGTCCAGGCACCAGGCATCGCGCAAGGGCGAGTCGGTCGTCCCCCGGTCGGGGCGAGGCGTGAGCTTCCAACGCTCGGCGTTGTCGCGACCGTAAAATCTCAACCCGCCGCTGGCGAAGACCCTCGCCGGCATATCCGCAATCCACCAGTTGACAAGGTCGAAGTGATGGCTGGCCTTGTGGATCAGCAGACCCCCCGAATGGTCCTTGTAGCGGTGCCAGCGACGGAAATAGTCTGCGCCGTGCGCCGTGTCGAGCACCCATTCGAAGTGGACGGATGTAACGACGCCGATTTGGCCGTCAGCGATGACCTGACGAAGTGCCGCGTTGCGCGGTGCGTAGCGGTAGTTGAATGTGATGGTCACCTGATGACCGGTGCGTTTGGTGGCCTCGGCAATGGCGCGCACGCCCGCTTCGTTGATCGTCAGGGGCTTCTCGACGATGACGTCAGCACCGGCGTCTAGCGCTTGGACGATGTAGCCGGCGTGAGTGAAATCTGGGGTCGTGATGATCACTCGGTCGATGTGTTTGGCGGCGATCACGTCAGCCAGGGCATCCGGGCTGAAGCGGGCCACCTCACCCAGCCCCGGGTGTTGCGTCAGCGACCATTCGAGGCGCCCCGGGTTGGAGTCCGCCGCTGCTGCCAGTTCCGCGACGTCGGCGTGGGGCCCGGCCATCGCCCCCAAATACATCTGGGCTCGTGATCCGGTTCCGACAATGGCATAACGCAGGCGCGACATGGCTGCATCTCCTTTTGACTACTTGATACCGGTGGTGGCGAACCCCTGGATCAGATACTTCTGGCCGAACATGAAGACAACAAAAAGTGGGATGAGCGAAACGACACTCATGGCGAACATGGCGCCGTAGTCGGACGTTGACTGGGCGTCGAGGAAGCCCTTCAGGGCCACCGCCACCGTGAACATATTCGGCAGCCGCAGGTACAGCAAAGGCCCAAAGAAATCGCTCCACGTCCAGATGAAGGTGAAGATCGATGTGGTGGCCAAAGCCGGCACCATCAGCGGCAAGGTGATGCGGCTGAACAGCGTGAACTGGTTGGCGCCGTCAATCTGGCCAGCCTCGTATATCTCCTTCGGAAGCGCCCGGATGAATTGCACCATGAGAAACACGAAGAAGGCGTCGGTCGCCAAGAACTTGGGCACCACCAGCGGCAGGATCGTGTTCATCCAGCCGAGCAGCTTGAAGATCGTGAACTGTGGCACCAACACCACCTGGAAGGGAAGCATTATCGTCATCAGCATGATGGCGAAGTAGATGTTGCGGCCGACAAACTTCAACCGCGCAAACGCATAGGCGGCCAACGAGCAGGAAAACAGGTTGCCAATAATGCACAACACAGCGATCAGCAGCGAGTTAAGCAGGTAGGTGCCGAAGGGGTTCTGCAGTGAGGTCCAACCCGAGACATAGTTTTGGACGGTCAGGTCGGTGGTGAAGATGGACAGGTTACGGAAGATCATGTCGTTTGGTTTGAAGCTCGACACCACCAGCCACAACAGGGGGTAAATCATGACCAGCGACGCGGCGATCATCAGCACATGTTTGACGACGGGGACGACGCGGCGCCGACCTGTGCCACGGCGATCTTTCTGGGCAACACCGGTGCCTGCAACATCAAGGCTAGTCATCGTAGAACACCCAGTACTTCGAGAGTATGAAATTGAGCCCCGTGAAGGCGGCAATCACCAGTAACAGGAACCATGCCATGGCCGAGGCGTAGCCCATCTGGAAGTTATTCAGGAAGCCGATCTGATAGAGGTACAACGTGTAGAACATGGTCGAGTTGCCGGGCCCGCCGGTGCCCCCTGACACGACGTAAGCCTGTGTGAAGGTCTGGCACGCGAAGATGATCTGCAGCACCAGGTTGAAGAAGATGATCGGGCTGAGGATGGGCAGCGTTATGTGGAAGAACTGCTTGACCTTGCTGGCCCCGTCCACCGTGGCGGATTCGTAGTACATCTCGGGAATCTGACGCAACCCGGCCAGGAAGATCACCATCGGTGAACCGAAAGTCCAGATGTGCAAGGCGACGATCGTCCATAACGCCCAGTTCGGGTCGCCGATCCAGCCTGGCGGGTTTGCCCAGCCAAGCAACTGCAACAGTGAGTTAAACAACCCGTTCTTGCCGAATACCTGGCGCCACAAAATGGCGACGGCCACCGAGCCGCCCATCAGAGACGGCAAATAGAAGATGGCCCTGTAGACCGACAGCCCCCGCGTGCCGCGGTTCAGAAGCACGGCAAGCATCAGCGCGAAAGTCAACTGGATGGGCACGCCGACGACCACGTAGAGCACCGTCACCTTGAAGGAGTTCCAAAAGGCCGGCTCGGTGAACATGTTGATGTAGTTGGTTAACCCGATCCAGCGCGGAGGGTTCTTGAGCGGGCTGATCAGCAGGTTGTATTTGGTGAAGGACAAGTACAAGGACGCCAGCAGGGGGATGAGACCAAAGACGAGAAATCCGATGAACCAGGGCGTCAGGAAGAGATAACCGGCTAGGTTGTTTGGGTGCTTCTCTTTGACTTTGGGCTGGCCGCGGCGATGGCGCTGATTGGCCATCGTGCGCAACTCGCCGAGACTGCTCACAGCTACCTCCTTGTGGCTGATCCTGCCACACCCTGGTCGTAGTTGTCAATTGGACAATTTGACACTGATTGCCCAATTAGGGTAGCCTATTTCCATCCACTAATTGAAACGTTTCAATTTTCAA
>Ga0123357_10000782_pt1 | contig 32119 bp, 25 predicted proteins | sample TergutEmb28metaG_FD_89873 | JGI IMG/M metagenome (GOLD analysis project Ga0123357, IMG submission 89873) | Embiratermes neotenicus P4 segment gut microbial communities from Petit-Saut dam, French Guiana - Emb289 P4 | ecosystem: Host-associated > Arthropoda: Insects > Digestive system > Gut ...
AGTGTTGGGCGGGCCATTAGAGGAAGGATGAGTGGGTCGCGGCTGGTCCGCGGGACCAGAAGTCGACTGTTCCTGTATGTAGCTGTTGTGGTTGTGGTGGGGATGGCAGTTTATGTGTTCCATGGCGCACAGTTACAGCTTGATGATGCACGTAAAGTTGCAGACAAGTGTCAACAGCAGCAAGAATCCTTGTCTGCACAGCTCCAGGGTAAGGATTCCCATTTGTTTAATTGCACATATAAATTACAGTTGGCTAATTATTTGTTTTTGTCTGTTTAAATAAATTAATTTGTTTTTATCCACTTAAATTAATAATTTGTTTTTGTCCTTGCAAAATGATGAAGGTAAATTTATTGAAGTGTTACACATGCGTTTACACAATAAGCAGTGATGGCAGGAACATTTTCAGTGATAAATGTGTTTAAAGGTGTGGTACCTAATAATGTAATTACTTTTGTTTTAGAATATTATTCAAGCACCAGGGTTAAAAATAACTATTGATAATGTGATAAAGATATTACCATTTAACGTCTGTGGTTATAGCCCATCATGAGCTGCTAATATTCAGTGGTTTTGAGAAAAATTCTTTGCCTGTTATGGGATACAAATGCTCATTTTTCATGCACTAAGAAGCCAGCGACTGACTGCTTGCATACTACATACTGAAAAGTTACCCTTTTTTCAAATACTGAGGTTATTCAGTGTTAAAAGTAACATGAAATTATTACAAAAGATGGATGGAGGAATGAATGCTGAAGTGATTGTGGGACATTTTAGTGAAATGTTACACCATTTGCCCAGACGGACTGAGGGAAACAGTGAAAAAAACTGTGCCTGTGCGTTATTAGACTTAAACCAGATTCCTTCTGAGAATCCACTTACTTGTTTACAGACAGGTGTGTGAGGCATGTGTCCCTGTGTTATTTGAGATATAGTAATGATAACATCACCATGGTATCATGTTCTTGCTGTTCTAGTGATATTCGAGTACAAGCTGCGGCTAGAGAAGTCACTGCAGCAGGAAAAGGCAGATCATCGGAAAACACATGAAGAGTTGGAAAAGCGTGCTGACAGTGAAAAGGAGGCAAACAACAAGCACAGTGCACTGCAGCAGCAGTACAAATTACTTCAGGTGAGTGCCCTTTACAGGAGGTAGGAGTAGTAGACTGCCTCCATTTGCAGACAGTAACACAAACAAAACTGGCCAGGATTAAGGAGGAAAATGTGTGTGTTTAAAAAGATGGTTGTTCCTGTTTTCTTAACATGGTAATCTTAATGCAGCTGCATGTAAAGGTAATGTTTATCTCACATTCACAAAATGAAATAGGACTGGAAATTACTTAACAGCATGGTGTGTTAGGATCTTTGCATCCTGGACTTCTTTGAGGTAGTCATAGAATTTAATTCACTGTGGTCACAATTTTTGTTGTTTGAAACTGTAGATATATTACAGAATGTTATTACTGTTATTATATTTCTTTGACAAACTTGTTGTTTATATGTCTATGTTGATTTTGTCTGTGTTTAATTTGTCTGTCACATAGAACCTCAGTGTTTCACCTCAGAACATTTTGCAAGCACTGATTTACAAACAGTAACAGATAACAGATAACACACGACACACACCCATAGTCAGGCGCATTCTCAACAGCGTACGACTTACACAATATGACATGCTGCCACAGCACCAAGTTAATATAAGGAAATTAATCAGTGAGTGTTTTTAAATATGTGACTTTAGCAAGGAATAGTGTAGCTCCCTGAAGATGATCTTGGAATGGAAACATGTTGGAGTGATTTTAAAAGTTTTAATGTAAAAAAAAAATCATGTATGTTCATTAGTTGGTGTGCTGATTAAATGACTGTACGAAATGCATGGTGCAACGATAAAGATAGTAATTTGTACCTAATAATTTGTAGGTAATGTCTGGGTACATTTGTAATTTATTTATGTACCAATTTAAGTATTGCCAGATATCAGCAATAAATATTAATTAAGTATTACAATCGTACATTTGTATTTTCATTAGTAATGCATCATGTCAATCACATGAAGAAAATCGGCAGTTGCATAGGAATGTTACATAACAACAGAAGGCTATATCTGTCACTGGTTTATTGCATCACACCACAAAAAATCATATGTATGTGGATCCATATTATGTAATTGTAATCAAGTCTAAAGAAATAAGTATTAAATATTATCTTAAGGTGCTTCATCCTCATTGTGTTTTATTCAAATATTATACTGAAAAACACAGCCTTATGCAACATATACAGAATTTTTCTAAGTTACTAGTGTCAGACTTTTTTTTTTTAATCAAAAGCCGTCCAGTGAAACATCCTTGCATATAGGATGACTGATTGTAAATGACTGCGATCTCAATTCTCTTTGCAAGGATAAGTTTCACTGGACAGCTGTTGATAACATAAGGTCTTATGAGGGCTTGTTAACAAAGCCAAAACTAGTAACCTGGAAAACTTCTATATGTGTTGTGTAAGGCTTTGTTTTTTAACATAACATTAAATATTATGATTGTGCTTGTATTTTTGCCCTAATTGCCTAAATTGCACCATTGTACCATCATAGTGTATTTAGTTTGTCTCCTGTATTTCTTGTAATTTTCTCATAAATTGTCAGATGTTACAAATGCACATAATCTTCACATAAAGGGTCTGTTATTTTTGTCTGATTTTAACCTAACTTAAGTTTGTTTGACAGATTTTGTTAAAAGTCCCCATCATAAAATCATACAAACTGGAAAATTTCAGAATTTCCGTCTCTAGTTGTGATCTTCAGACCTTTCCATTAAACCACTTTTACACCTTATAGCCCTTGACAGATACTGAATATGCATGCTATGAACTGGAAAAATTATTGAAAGACAGCCTGATGGAATTAGTGGTACTGCTACCTAGACATAGCTTTTATTAGCAAAAGTCAAGGCTTTTGTACTGACTGATATGTAGGTACTTCTGACTATTTAGTAATGACATATTGTTTTTTAACCATCACTGCCATCTGACATTAATATCTGTAACCATACAAATGGCTTGGTATATGGGGACAGAACAATGACAGAATTTAAACTCGTGTTCTTTTTTATGTAGGAAATTTCAGTTTCTCAAGTCAGCACATTGTAAGGGTTCAATTTCTAAGATGTTTCAGTAGGTTTGCTTCTTTGTGTAGATCACAATGTACAACAATTTTATTGGTGTGAGGTCATTTTTTGACAGAGTCAACATGAAGACCTGAGCGAAGATTACCACAAGGCACAAACGACACAGGTGAAGGAGCGGAGCAAGCTGGAATCTCAAGTACAAACTATAAAGGCTGAACTTGCACAGGAGCAGGCTGAACACAAAACGTCTCTTAATTCTTTGAAGGTATGTCTGCATAGCCTACATACTTGTTGCCGGGAGCAGAGATAGGTCAGTGTAGGTGACTGGTGACTAGAATTTTACATTTTGATTTCCTTTACAACCTTTTAAGATTTTATCATTCCATTGTGTAGTGTAAGTATTTTAAATCTTAACTGTTAGTTAACATGCGTCTTATACAAATGACTGAGGCCTTAAGTTTGACATTCAGATGACTGCAACATGATAAATTCTTATAATAAAACCAACTAGATCCACTAATTTCTCAGATTTATTTTTGGAATATGTAGAGTTTTATTCCAAAAATAAATTTGAGAAATTAGTGCATCTGGTTGGTTTTATTATAAAAATAGGTCTCAAGTCTAACCATAAAATAAATTTGCAATTGTAATTTTATTTGTATCTCACATACCGGCCTGAAGAAGACCAACCTTTGGTCAAAACATGTAGCTGTGTAATTTGTATTAATAAAAAATCAATAAGTACTTGTGTTGATGGTAACTTATACTCAGTTATAGTCATGTACATGTGTTGCATAGCCTGAACATTTCACCCTCCTTACATCAGGCAGGGAGTACAAGTTGTGAAGAGCATTACTGAGTAATTCTGTCCGGCTGCCTGTTATTTCTTCCAGTGACTTCTAAATATTCTCCTCAGCTCTAAAACACAAACACCCTCCAAATCCTTTTCTTGCAGTGAGAGACATCAAATTCATGCCTGTCTAAACAGTTACTTAAAATGTAGTTTAAATTTAATGTTTTGGCAAGAACTCAGAAAACTAGAAGATTGTGAACTGTAGGGCAGGCTACAAATGTGAAATGGAAACCTGGGCATGGATACGTTGGTAATATTAAAATAGATTTCCCAGATATAACCTCTTCCTAACATATTCATGGATATTGATTTCATGTGGTACTGTTTATTATAAAATAATATGAAAATGATATGTTCAGTCAATGTGGAAGGCTTATTTTCCAGTATGGGTATTTGTGATTTTTTTCCTTGATTAAGAAACCAAAACTGGATCTGTAATTTATGTAGCCATCCCAATGGGTACACAAGCCTCTTTCCTTGTGTACTACTGTTAAGTCTGCATGGAGCTTTACCGCTACACTGTCAGTGTTTATTTTTGACATGAACATGGGCATGACTTTTCTCTACCCTTCTGAAGTATATATTTGTTCACATAACTTTCTTATTGGTGAATTTTTGAGAGAAGAAGTTGTAAGTCTGAGTTTGTTAATAGAGCTAGAAATGAAATGAGTATAGTTGTGTGGCCAAGTAAGAAAGAGTGGATAGAACAAAGATGCTGAAAAGGGCAGTGAATTTAATATTTAAAGGAAAGAGGTGTGTGGGTTAACCCAGAAGTTTCAGCCAGAAACTGGAAGTTGTCAGTGACCAAGGAAATTGCTGGCAAGATTTTGGAAAAGAAAAATTATTAGAAGATAACACATGATGGAGACTTTTCATCCATTTGTGTGTATAGAATGGAAATTGTGATAAAAGAAGGAAAAGGCAATGTATTTGTTGTGTTATATAAATAGTATTGCTTTGTACCAAGATTTTACTGTGCTGGTTTGTTTCTTATTTTGCAGTTGGAATACACTAAATTGAAGGCGGAAAATGCACATCTTCAGAAAGAACTCAGTGACCTTCGAGAACAGACATCAAAGACTTCAAACAAAATAAACCTTCTGGCAAAAGAAAACATACAGCTGCAGAAAGAACTGAAAAAGATGCTGGTATAGTATCATACTTTCATTGACTTACTTTAGCTTTTGTTTTTTATAGGGTTTTCTTTTTAGGTGTTTTTTTAAGTAGGCCAAAAGAATACCTTGTATGGAGGCCACATCCATTTGTGACTTAATATTGTTGGCTAAATTGTATGTCAGATTTTCATGATATTTGGTATAGGAGTTTGCAAATAGTTGTTGAGCTAGCATAAGTTTTGTGAAAATCAATTTAATGGCAGTCATCCTTTCCTTAAAGACATAAATGTATTTCTGTGTACTTCACATATTTTTTAATCAGATTGGGTGAAATTTAGTATAGGAAAATGTTACCTAATGTTGTTGAAGAGTTGTATTTTTTTGTGAAAATCAGTGCAGTTAGAGCTATATTCTACTTAATAATGTAAATGAAATGTGCCCATATTTTCTACACTTTTCACACATTTTGACTAACATTCTGTATAGAAGGTGTACAAAAATTTGTGGAGTGAATGCAGTTTTTTTGAAAACTGGGTCGTTGAAGACTATATTTTATTTTATGACATAAATGAGTTTCTACCCATACTTTACACTTTTTTTTTTCTTTTTTTCCTTCTTCTCTCTCTCTCTCTCTCTGTCTTGTGTGTGTGTGTGTGTGTGTGTGTGTGTGAAATTCACGACAATAGGTCTGCATATATATTGCTGTTGAGCATATATGAATTCCCTGAAAATCAGCTCAGAGAAGACCATCCTTTTCTTATGGGCATAAATTACATTATATTTATGCATGGACACAGTGATGTTTGCATGAAAAATGAGTGTGCAGTCCTATACGTGTACATCCATCCGATGGTAAAATTTATGAGTACATGGCCTGTGCTTTCAAACATATATATTCCATATTCTGCACTGCTGCATTTTTTTTTGCCCAGAAATGTAGTTGTCATGACATACGGATTGAACTGTGTAGAACTGAAATGGTTCTTGGCTTCTTAGCTCAATATAAAATAAACAGCAATTTTTCATTGTGGTATATTATGAGGTAAACTGCATATATATATAAAAAATGGCTGCTGGATGAAACAGGGGATAAAAGATCAGTTTACTTTGTTACTGCCCTAAAGACAGACTTGTTATGTTGTAAATGTGTAGTAAGATTAAAAATTGCTCACGCTATTCATATTCTTAATATGGGTTTTAGTTAAGGTAGAGATTGCCTTCTGGGTTATAACATCATGTTATCTGATAGAAAGGTGCCAAACCTTTTGAAGCAACTTCCTACCTTCAACATCAGGGTCACCATTTGGAGGCAGCATATACAAAATGCTGATACCATTCCACCAAACTACACAGCATCATATCTGGCAAGATAGTATTTTCATATTCACTGCTGTGACAAGTTCAGATCCTGTAAAGATGTTTGTGTGAAAGGAGAAGGGCCCCTGTGGAAGGTTACTTCTAGTTACAAGTACAACCAGATCTTAGTCCTTTGTATTTGCACTGAGGTACCATGAACTTGTTAAACTACTTTGTCTTAATGTATAATTTACAAACTTTTCCCCCAAAATTTCGTGATCAAATACTTGAGTTACATAGTAAATTAAGAAGAGAATCATTATGTTAGTAAGAAGAGAATCATTATGTTAGAAATGCTGGGAAGACCTAATAGTGTGACAAAAGCTGGACTATTTTATTCCACTTAAACTCGTTGTGTTTCTTTGGTATGTTTCAAGCCATATCTTTCCATGCCTGGTTAGGCACACTGTTGCATACATGTATCTCGTGTTGTTTTATATATATAGCAGTGATACTACATACCAATTACAACATCTTTCTCTGCAATTTGGAGTTTGGCGCTCCTTTTATGTCTTTGGACTTCAGTGACAGCATTTTTGAGTTATTATATAAGATTGGAGTGTGTGAAATACATGGAGATTTATTTCTACCAAATTTTGTGATGAAAGATGAGGGTTTGTGAATTAACTTCTTGTTATGAAATGTGATATTCAAGAACTCTTTGAAAATTCTTGTATGCTTTAGTGTTTAATATCAGTTTCTGTTGAAGTATGGCATATAGCAATTGTTTCAATCTGCCATCTTTCAGAAGGACGTGGAGTTGCACCATAGAAATCCTCCACTGCCTGCAGAGAAGCCTCCAGAACACAAACTTGCTGCAGACAATAGCCTTAATCCTCCTGTGAAGGACTCTATTGCAGCTCCAATACCTTCACCAGCATCATCAGTTTCTTCACCAGCTGCTGCCGCTGCTCGGGACATTGGCTTCAATGCAGATAGCCAAATGAATGTTCTGCAGCAGCCTTTGATGAACCAGGAAAATGCTGATAACAAGGTACGCAGCTCACCAAGTAGCTCAAATGCCCTTCCTGTAGCAGACAAGTTGCCCATCTTGAAGAGTAGTTCCAAGTCCATGACAAGTCCTGAGCAGCACTTAGGTTATATTCAGTTTGCCACGTCATTTGCTGGCAGCTCAAATTTACGGCCACCACCTGCTATGCAGTTGGCAGAAGTGGCAGTTGCAGGGCCACCACCTCATGGTAGCAATGACATGAATATCGAGCAGTTACAAAGTCGAATTGACCAAATGCTAAACAGTGACAAGGCCCCCAAAGGCCTCTAAAGAAGTATAGTTGGGACCCATTTATGGCATCCAATTAATGAAGGGCTGGACTAAGAAAATACAAAGGGCTTCCACATATTTGTTCTGAGTTAATTTTGTTGTTGTTGTTTTTTTTTTTTAATGCATGTTGCAAGTTCCATTATGATCAGGGGTATTGTAGTTGCATGGTGGCGTTAGTAGAGACTCTTTGTGTGTTTTCTCCCATCATTTTATCTGCCTTCAAGACCTGTCACAATAAACTGCAGTTTTCCCCACAAATGTGTCTACTGTGTGTAGAAAACTAAAGTCTGTCTGTTTTGGCATTTTGAATTTGTAAACCATATTACTGTAAAATTTACACACAGCAGCTTGTGTTTAATTCATGTGTCGCGCGTGTGTGTGTGTGTGTGTAAAATAAATTAGTGTTTTTATGTCATCGAAACAATGTATTTTTAGTCTAGTTATGTAACACATGCTTTCTTTTAATATGATAACAGTGTGATGTTGAACTGTCGGTACAAAGCATTTTACTCACTTGGTGTCTTATGTTAAATATACAGCAGTGATAATTCAGTGGGTTTGAACTGATGATTCTTACTGTTACAAGAAGAAATGAAAGAAAAGAAGTGGAGTTTGTAATACAGTGAAACCTCTGTCCTTCATTCCCACATGTGTTGTTTTCCTGCAAGTATTGCTGACTTCTGGACCCAAATGAGTATTGTATAATTATATTAGATGTGTAGTTTCTCAAAGTGTCATTTTCTCACATCATTCATTCAGAATTCCTGGTCCTCGCCAACAGTATTCCCAAAATGATCATTTCTGAGAAAAACACAGCAAAGCATAGCGGCAACTGGCCTTTGACAGTAATTTCCATTCACTTATGAAATGTTGCCATGTGTCAGCCAAGTGTGAATGATGGTTGAGCAGCAGGTGATGGAGGGGATTGGTTGTAAGGTGGCAAACATGTGAACTGTTCTACTGTCATTGCTATAGTATTGTTTCACATCATGTTGTTGGTTTTCCTTGAAATCGGCAATTGAAATAGCATAATTTGTCACTATTCCTATTCTTATTCATGCCAATCATGGCTGGAAAATCAGTGAAATCACATTGTTTTAAAAATATGAAATATTACACAAATAAGTGTGGATGAAAACAGCCATTTTATGGAGTTTTTAAGGGTAGTGGATGCTTCCATTGGTGTGCAAGATATAAACATTTTGTTGTTTGTGGACAACTGTGACACTCAGCTGCAAGATACATCATTTCTACAGTACATACAATTTGTGTATTATCCACCGAACTGTACAGACATGATGCCTTCCACAAGGACTGGATATGTGTGTATGTATGTTGGGAAATGTGTCACCTTCAAGTTCATATACATCTATAGACACTGTGCGTTCCACACAGTGATGAGCTGTGTGGTGATCATGTGGGTTGCAGCACCTTAGGTGAGGAGGAAAAGAGATATGAATGTGACCTTGAAGCAGTACACAGATTTTGCCAAAGCTTGAGCTGTTTATGAAACTCTTAAATCATTCTTTTATGCATACAGCATTGCTGGGTGTGATGAACATGAACTTTGAATAGGCACTATTTGTCTCAAATGTAAGGTTTTGGAGTAGGTAGTTGTCAGATTCCCCAGGGGGGGAAAAATTATTTGCATGCTGTTATTAATATAACTTTGTTTATTTTTTTTATTCCTAAGTGCAAAAGGTAAAACTTTCATTTTTTTCTGGTGTTTATAACACATTATTGCTTTTCCTGCAACGGTCATTTTCATTCATATACTGCTTTTTCTCCATATCTTCAGAAATGATGGGTTGAGGTTTCACTGTATATTGAATATGATTTTTAATTGCTGTTCATAATGCTGATAAGAATCCTCCAGAACTATAATTGTGATTAAGAATATTCTCTTCGTGAAGTGCTTTTGGATGATGAGCTTTTTGACAATAAGTTTCATTTCCAAATTTCTGAAGACTGTTCAGGCCTCCGTCATCTGAGGCGGCTGTTTGTTGTGTTCATGTGCATAGTTGTTGTCAAGGCCCAGCATCCTGTCCAAGAGTAATGATGTAGTAAACACAAGAGCTGAGCCACTCATTACATCAGACCCAGATCATTGGGGCAGAGTTGTTATTCGGAAATTTAGATCCCAATTTCATTGTCACATGGCTGACTGCCAAAGCAGACTTCATTGCGTATGTTAGTTGTGAAAGTTTCAAATTCAGCACAGTTTTCTTGCTGGTTAAATTCTGTGTTAGAAAAGGAAAAGGGACTTATCAATCCTGTGTCCTGCGTAAATATGAATACTGCTGTTTTGAAGTGGGTTACTTTGGAGTTGCTGTGTTACAGGAGTGAAGTTGTGAAAATATTGATAGGCCCCCCCGTCATCTCTTTTGGCTAGGTGATGCTAACTGAAATGAATAAGTTTCCAACAATATTCCTCAATACTGTATGAAAATAATGCAGTTACTCATTGTCATAAGTCTTGCAGCAAGAGTACAGAACATCACGAGTTTCAGATATATGAGGATGATATTAGATGTGTATTTTTTTATTCTTTTAAGATACCATGTTCATGAAGTTGGTAACCCTTAATTTCTGTCAAAGATATTTTGGGATCTATTATTGCCTTCATTGTGTTATACGAAGCTAGGTAGGTTTATAGAAATTTGCTGGTGGCTACAGTTTTAGACGCAGTTTCTTGTTTTGTTCCCTGTACAAGGCAGGCCTGAAATATCTGCTGTTAATGGGTCATTTGAAAGTGCAGCAAGTACAAAGCAATAGGCTTGTATGTTGTGAAGATGATTTGTTTCAGAGAAGTCATAATCATGAGCTCACAACTTATTTACACCAATAAAGGCTAATTTAACAATAATTTTGTTGTTGGAAAAATGTAGTATGCATAGCAGTTCACTTCTTGCAGGCTGAGTCCCCATCCAAGTAAAGTAAAACACAACATTGATAAATGAGTGGTTTGTAACCTCTCCATTGGGTTGTTTGTAGTAGATTGACAGGAAGTGATGTGTCAGACAAGTGATGATAACCCAATACACAAGACAACAATAGACACGGAAATATTGGTGCTGAATAGTGGGTGTTGGATATGAGAAATAGTAAATTAGGAAGTCAAAAGATATCAAGCTGTACTCTTTTAAACTGAATTGTATTACAGTATGTATGTCTGTTGTGTGTGAGCTGCTTTGTTGGAGAACTCTTTAAGTGTGATATCATAATGTGTATGCATGGGTTTCATTCGTAGTGTTGAACATTTAGGATATGTCTGACATGCTTGTTGCTCACATAATAGCAACTCAGTGATATTTTACCAGATTTACCAAATTGTATGTGGGCCAGGTAGCCCAGTCGGTATAGCGACTGACTACGGGCTGGACGTTCTGGGATCAAATCCCGGTGGGGACGAGATTTTCTGCCCATCCAGACCGGCCCTGAGGCCCACCCAGCCTCCAGTAAAATGGGTACCGGCTCTTTCCCAGGGGTAAAGTGCAGCCGGGGCGTGCTGCTGACCACTCACCCCCTTCTAGTGCCGCAGTCATGGAAGAGTAGAGCTATACCTCTACCCACCCTCTGGGCCACACCGGGCTTGTAATGGGATAACTTTACTTAGCAAATTGTGTATATAGTTGACCAATTTAATGATCAAAGGAATTATTTGCACCATAGAAGTACCACCTTTAACTCCTGCAGTGCAAGCTGCCATTTATGGATGTTGCAGCTGCTCTTCTTTCATGGGTCTATGATATGTGTAACAACTCCTTAAGGACTTTGTGTAGTTAGGGACTTTGTGTAGTTAGGCAAGAATTTCTTCAAAATGTTTCTTGATTGTGTAGTTCTGATAAATTTTCAGCAGATGCCATATGCTGCCAGACAGTGTTGTTGTTGTCAAAATTGGAATTTTCAACTACAGCACCACAAGCAGATGAGGTCAACATTTTTTACACTTGGCACTTGTAGGGTTAAATTGTTAGGTATTTCACTGCTCCATTGATTAAGACAAATTCTTCCTAATGAACTGCTCAAACTAGTTTCATGCTTACCTTAACTTAAAAGAACCACCACTTTCTGAGATGCAGCATTTTAAGTATTAGCCTAGCTTATGGATACGGTTGTGGGCCAGGTAGTGTAGTCGGTATAGTGATTAGCTATGGGCTGGACGGTCCGGGGATTGAATCCCGGTGGGGGCAAGATTTTTTGCACCTGTCCAGACAGGCCCTGGGGCCCACCCAGCCTCCTGTATGATGGGTACCGGGTCTTTCCCAGGGGTAAAGAGGAGCTGGGGCGTCAAGCTGACCCCTCATCCCCTTCTAGTGCCATGGTCAAGAAAGGGTAGAGCTATACCTCTACTCCCCCTATGGGCTGTACGGCCTGTACAGAGCCTCAGTGCCTGTACAAGGGTGCACTTTACCTACCTCACATGGATACAGTTCAAGGTTCCAAACTAATCATGAAACGTTTTGCCATAAACATCCAGAAATGGAATTCTTAGTGTATCTTTATACATGTATTTCAAATGTTCTCCAACTTAGTTAAACTTGAAGCAGATTAGTTTATATTAACCTAAAAATGGAATAAAAATCAACATTACAGGGTCTTTTAGAAAGGTCATGATGGTGGTAGCAAGACCCCCAAAATGTTGAAAACCATCTACGAAACTACAGACCATCATACAAGGGACAAATTAATGGTGAGGATCTTTATTCACTGTGTAAGTTCAGTGAGTAAAATGATGTGTACAATATAGTTCAAGGGTATGAGCAGCATTTAATTGTTCTGCAGTTTGTGTGAGTTAACAGTCTTTGTGTTGAGTTCTAAAGACTGGGCATTGAAGTAATGTGTGGAAGGCAAATGGCTTCAGTGATGACAACCACACCATGTCTATCTTGAGAAGTTCAGTTTTAGCTACTTTTCTAATGTTTTCTTGATGATTGTCGCTCTGATCCCTTGCCAATATATCATATTAACACACTTAGTGCGTAACATTGTTGTGTTGTTTGTAACACAGTAAATTTTGATGATGTATTGAGCATGACATAGGGGGAATTACTTGTATCAATGTTATGAGAAATTGGTACCGAAAGCATTTTCCATGGGTGCAGTGTATTTAGAATTTAGAAGCAATAAACAATATAGGTTTTGAAACACTTCAGACTGCAGCACTGTAACACATTGTGATACAAATTTCAGAGGGCAAGTTACAGTGATTTATCAATAGCCATCCTGTCTCAGATTGGTTTACTGAGGTGCCGTGTTGCTCATTTTGGTGTGCTCTAATCAGTTTTGTGAATGTTACATACTTGTTGAGAAAGAACTAAGGAAGATGTTTGAACAGACTGCTGGATGAATAAAGCTGGATGGGTCAACAAGTTCCCCACCTCTTTTTGACTGCTAGGTGATAGCCATTAGCAAAGACCGACCTGTCACGATACAAATGTTCAATGCCTCATAACCAGTGGCACTGCTGTTGCTTTCAGATGACAGTATTTTAAAGATGGGAAGGTTTCCAGTAATGCAGTGTTCATACTGAATTGCACAAATTTTGTCTTTAATATTAATGTCTGTACTTGAATCATGTCGGACAGACCTGTGCTTCTCACTGAGAGGATTCTGTTGAAACCTTAAAACTGAAGGAAAAATAAAGTTTGAAGCTTCTTACATGCAAAGTGAGAGATGTCATTCTGTTTGTGCACTGTGTTTATTGTGTTGTTCTTCAGAACTTTGTGTGTGTGGACTATCAGTTTCGTGTTGGAGACATAATGTGTTATTGTAGTATGCATGTTGTTGACACTGCATGAAGTGCTGTAAGTTTGTGTTTGTTCATATTGTTCACTGGAGGCAGTGAACATTATTTCTATTCCTGGGTTATGTTCTTATTGACACACAACAAGAATAAACTGTTGTTTCTGAGACAGCGTGTTAAATGTGTCCTTCTCTTAGGAGTTCACAAACACATGTAACGTAAAGACACTTAATTGATCATAAGAAGCATTTATTGCATTAAAGTCAAACTAAAGCTTGTCACTGACCATGCATTTGTTTATTATTTTGTCCAAGTTTTAAATCCTTTGACTTCCAAATGAATGATATCATTAAATATCTGCCTCCTTATGTGGCCTCAAGCAATGCTTTTTTAAAGCAAAAAGTGGTGGTTTTTCCTGTAATTTTTTAAAAACAAAACCTCATCCTTACTGCATTTCCTTTCAATATTTCTGCAGATTTATTAACATTTTTGCTTTTGTGTATTATAAATAAAAATGTTGTTTTATGATGTGTTATTGTATACTGCCAGCAAAGATCGCTTATTTTAAGTATGACATTTGATATTGCAGGGAACTTTTGAATACGTGATTATTTTTCATAGTACTACAAATTATGGCTTTGTATCTGTTTTTTTAAATATATTGACACTCCTCATTTGAGAAGCCAGGTTGTTTCATACCACTTGCTGTAGTTTTTGAAATCAAACCAATAAACGTCTTCAGCACACACTCAGAATAACACAACCGAAATTGGTGATTAGGTAACCCAAGAAGCAGTGGAACATTGACAGGTAAAGTTTCTAAACTTTGTCCATTTTACAGAATGTGATGTGACATGTGTTGTGATGCTCGTAAGTTACTTGAGTTGTGAGGGACTTGTAACAGAGTGACATGTAATGGCATGTTGTTTTGTTGTGTAGTTACTGTGGATTGTTGTGATAATCATTAAATAAATGCTTTATTTTGTTGCAAAATGTTGTTTGTCTGTGTAAGCTAGTCTAACCTGCGGAGCAAACCAGCACCAAACAGTAGACAAGTTTGAAACTATTTACACAAATATCTAATTAGTTTTTATGCATCCTATTTATGAATTTTGAACTCCATAAGCTAGAAGCAAACAAAACTGAAATTGTAAACAAGAATGGAATGCCTGTCATTCATCAGCAGGCAATGCATCAAGTTTTGTATACATTCAAAGCACTTTGAACTGGATGGAAGGAAGTTGGGTATAGCAGTTTTTAATTTTTTACATTCATTTGTGTAGTGTTTGAAGCTTTCACAGCAAATAAAATTCCTTTCTGGCAATCAGCAGCATCAGTGTTGAGTCAGAAAGCCATTGCTTCAAAGACCTGGGATATATTTGTAAATCAACAAGTAATGATCACTTCATGTACTGACCTTGATGATCAGTGCAGAGCACATCTCTGCAACATAGGTTTTTAACTTACCATTGAAGTACCTGATCACCCAAGAAAATAGTAATAGTCCATTTCCATGACTGTTTTACCTTCATGTACCATATTTCACAGAATACACAGGAATCCATTCACAGTCTTCAGTTTCCAGAAAAATACCTATCCAGAACATATTTAACTATGTGTGTGTGGAATTATATTACCATCCCCCATTTGCAGATGATGAGGTAGGAATAAAAATTCTCACATTCTCTAAATATGGTATTCTTCCCAATGAAATGACTGAAAAACATTTGTTGCTATTGGGTAGTATACTTTTAATGTAATTGTGGAAAATGTCACTAGAAGCCATTCTCACACCAGCACTCCATTGTTTGCTTCAGATTTCACATATATATTTCTGGTTACTCCTATTAGTTAACTTAGTCCACTCACATTCAATTTTACTGTTATAGTAATAGGCATGTTTGAAATTTGTGGTTCTAAAGGCCAGTGAGTATTAAGATTATGCACTGTGTATCTAAAAACTGTAGATCAACATTCTGGGAATACACCATGTAGTTTTATAGATGGGTACCAATTTTTGGAGGAATCTGCTGCCTTCATCATAAGAGTACCTTCAGAATGGAGGCAGCAGGTTACAAAACTGAATGGCTGTACAACTCGCAAAACTGTTGCCTTGACAGTCACTGTTGTGAGAACCTTGAGTCTGATGCTTTGAAAATATTGCCAGATGTTTAACCTGACAAAGTAGGGTTCAGATTTAAATATTGTACAGTTAAATGGTATTTTTAATTTGTGATGACAGTAATGTTAGGGGGATTAATTGAGTTTGAGGTGGGGCATGGCATGCGTGCATCTGGGATGTGAAAAATGCGTATATACACACACATACCACATGCAGTTTTGAAATGGAAAACTTCAAGGTAATGAATAATGTTGTTCCATAAATTGCAATTGCCCATGTAGCAACGACTGTACATGTTTGATGTCATAGGTAGTAGTACGCAAGTGTCTGCTTGAATTCTGTTAATTAAACTTCTTGACTAACACCAATTCCAGTATATCCATAATGCTATTCTTCAAAATAACATGTGTCACACAGGCAAAACTCTTGTAATGTGACACCATGTTTGAACAAACCACATGTACACCACCACTCAAAAGCAACATGGAAGCTGCATATGAAGTTCAGGACGTAGTAAGTTACAAATGGAGCCTATAATGGTGATATAAACGTGACTTTTTTTTTCATTGTTTTTTAATATTGCACTGTGTCAAAAGTAATATGAATTAACAACTTTTCAGCAGAATATGCTGCAGTGTCTACCAAAACACTGATATTTTTTAATATTGGGTGACACAGTATAATATCTAGAAGGCCCTATGCATTACAAATGGCTATGAGAGTCTCGAGTCACTTAAATGTAATTTTACTAATACTGAAGATCAGGTCTTCTGGGACATTATGTTATGTCAACTGGTAAAAACTCACAGATATTTTGGAGGCATTACCCTCGTCCAAAACACTGGTACCTATTTGCTTATTAACACAGTGTAACATCCTATCAACAGTGTGGTGAGTACCTCACTTCTTACACCAGAAGTAGAGAAGTAGGTACTGGATTTTATTCTGAGAAGCAGATTTGCTGTATTTTTAGGGGAAGTGGGGATAAAAAGTAGTAACTTTTCAAAGAATTATAACTAGACTTCATGGAATAGCACTAATTGTGATGAATAATATACAGTTACTGGTCACATTTTTTTGGAGATCCAGAAGAAATGAGTTATTTAAATGCCTTTCACATGAATTTGACATGGAATTTTCTTTGTTCTTGTTTCTGTAAATATTTTTTATACAATCATTCCTTAAGGTTGTGCTGTAGATGCAGTGAACAACATAGAATGCATTTAGGTTGTGGTCTTCTGGGTTATGAAACCATATAGTCTGGTAGGTAGGGTTACCATATTTTGGAGGAATACAACTGATTTTGCTTGGTCAGAGTGACCACTGCCTCTACAAATATATTTCCATTATTACATATGTCATTTGCTGAGTGGTTATAGAACCCAACGATTCAATATGACTACTACCAAAGCCTATCACTGTACACAAGGCATCATTATTGTGATATATGATGTCATAATAATGTTGTTGTGTGATTAGGAAAATAGTTGATGGGTTCTTTCGGTTCATTAATTATTTAACTGTGACTTTTTTTTTTAGTCAGGTGACTAGTGGTACATAATACTGTCAGTGGAAGTACCTTTACAAAATATCAAAGTTCCATATTGTTATAGTGAATAATGATATGTAGGAACCATGATTTTGTTGTTTGATTCCAATTCCATGATGAATGATAAATTTTGACATTATTATTAAATGTGTTGAACATGTCACGTATATTAGCTTTGCAGTCACTTAAGACAATCATCTACATATCTGAAATATCTGACCATTTGAGATTTCTTACAAAATATTGATAATGTAACAGTGCACTATGTACTGCAGGAGAAATGCAAGAAAATAACGGAGATAGTAGGGGGTGGGGGGGCTCATAGCTAATCCTTCTTTCTGTACAATCTAATATTGTACGTCACTGACATGCAAAGATTAATGTGAAGAGATGGTACAAAGTGAAGGCATTTGAACAAGCACTTTGAAAAACTTTAGACCTAATAAAGATAAGGGAATAGAGAAAATTACATTATTCTTTATGAAGATGTCTGAGAGACCTAGGAGTATTATTAAAATGGCTAATAGAATGTGAGGATCTAAATTGGCTAAAGACAGGCACTGTGATGACGGAAATTGAATTTATGTTCCATGATATTCAAATTGGAAGAACTGAACGTGGTAGCTGATTGTAACACATATACCAAGCAATACTCATCAATGCACTCTTGGGAAGTTCACTTTGATCCATGTAACAACCAAAGTATGTGACACAATGAAACCACTGAAGGAGAATGAGGTTCTCACAGCAGTGAATGCGCAGATTACTGCCTTATATGTCATGTAGTCCAACAGCTGGTTACCAACTTTATGGAATAATCTTCTACCTTGAGTATGGAGGCAGCAGGTCTCTCCAAAATGCTGGCAACTATAGACTACACAGCATCACATCTTGGAAGACAACAAACTTCAGGTCATCAGATATTTGAGATAAACTGATAAAAATGAAATTCTGTTTTTATTTTCTGTTTCTGCCTGCAGGTGTCTGGCCAACGATCAACAACACCTCAGATAAACCCTGAAGCACTGCTGAGCCAGGAGAGGGCACAACAGTCCAATAATGTGGCTCCAGTTCCACCACCACAACAGGAGAAAGATGAGGATGTCAAGGATAAGGTGCAGCCAGATGTGCCCAATCTACCAAGACCTGCTGTGGAAGACCCCATAAAAACTAGGCCGCACCCTGCCAATTTGCCAGCAGGAGTTGTACCTGCTCCAGAGGTCTATGCTTACCACCATAATGCACAGGTAGGAGATGAGAGTATTTGCCAGACCCTTGTGGACACAGTTGTGAGTGGTTTATGTTCGTTGAATTTCTTGACAGATGAGCAATTATCAGCTCATCAGGAAGAAATATCTTAAAGGTTTATATAATTTAAAATGATGTAGGATTTTGATTCCTTTGCCATGTCCATTGAATTTGTATATTTGTAGAAAGAATTGTAAGTACTCACATCTTGTTGGGCTTGTGTTCCTAAAAATTGTGTTGTACAGGGCAGCGACATAGATTGGAGCATTTTTTCCCATAAGTCTGGCTGCTGAAGATTTCACTGGCTCCTAAAAAGACAACATTTCTCTGAGTCTGGGCTAAATTTATTGAATCACTGGTCACTAAAATTTGTCTATGTTAAAGCAAACTGCATTGTTCAGGGCAACTTTAAATGCAGATTGTCTTGTAACACTGTATTTTCATTTTGATGCTGTGTAGTTTGATTGTGGTCTGTTTGACCATACTGGTCCTTGCCTACCTAGGCCAGCACATGGGATCTAAGGTGTCTGGGCACCAGTAGGACTGATTCTTTTCCCCACTCATGATAGGAAAAATTCTGACCACACATAAAATTCATAACTCTGTGGCTGAGAGTCTACTGCCTTATCCCAAGACCACCAGGTTCCATTTTCTCTAAGTTTGCCCCCATATTTTCTGAATTTGCTCTACCTTTTCACACTATTTTCTGACTCGGAGTCTGGCTAGTGGAACAGTACTCAATTTGAGGGGTTTTGTATGATGAGTGATGAAAGGGGCATTCAAATGTTCATGCCCTGGATGGGACTTGAACCTGGATTCCTTGCATGAACTTGTCCTATACCTGTGAGTGCCTTACATCAAGCACTGAAATATTCACAAGTGGTATTATGAAACCAAATATTCTAAATGATGAAGAAGACAGTCATCTTTATGGGCACCAATGTGGAAACTTCAAATCATGTGTCCTGAAAGATATACAGACAATTGAAAGTAACAGACATGATAAAGCGAGTGCATTCTGCTTTTCATTTCTACTTGATAGGATATCTTCATGAGTATGCTTGAGTTCAACCATTCAAGTACTGAGTCTACTTTAAAACATGAACATTTGAGCTGTGTATAATCATGATCTAAATACTCGGAAGTGTTAGGTAATAGACTTTAGAATCAAAGTGCAAGTGGTACTCATTCCAGGATGTGGCAGTCAACAAGAAAGATGACAACAACATAGATGATCGTTGGCCTTGGTCACAGTTTCGGCATATGCCACAGCCTATTGAACCTGCCCATATTCGGGAGAACAATCCAGTGGATGACAATGGACCAGAAGAAGAGGCAGAAGAGGGTCCAGCCCAGCCTCATCGCAGGTAGCATACCATGTCAAGGATTGGCTCAGCTTTTACCATAAATGCATGGTGTCTTCCCATACCTGCTTGCATAGTGGCTCTGTCCCTGCCTGAAATATGTGGTGCTTTGTCTCATGATGCACAAGAAATAATTTTAAATCCTGATTTTCTCTACTGTGGGCAAGGTACCTGATTGAAAGAAATTATGATGTCTGTATATGAGGAAGCCATTTATATTATGATTAAAAATTAGAGGCCTATTGGACAAGCCCATGAACTTTAAGGAAAAGTTGCCAACTTGTCCAGTACTGTTGATCTTGAAGAGATTAGGAAGCTGAAAGTTGCCATATTTCCCTCATGTGGTGACATTTATTTAACCATTTGGTGCCAAATGATGCAAACAGTGCATCGCTGGGTGCTGAGTGTAATTCCCGAATCATGCAGAATATGCATTGTCCAATTATGGCCATTCTTTTACAGCCCTGCTGGGATTTTGCCATTCTTCCTGTTTCTATTTTTCTTGTAAAAGTTTGCATGAAAAAATTAAATACTATAATTTATATCTGAGGGTTTGCAAATTACACTGGGAACCTACTGTTTGTGCCAAAGGGTTGATATTCACCAAACACTGTAATGTAATGGATGTTGCTTTGCTGTATACAAGCTCCATGGTTTGATCCCTGAGAGAATGTTGCATAATTAGCTGCATTTTCACCATGTGGATAATTATTTCACCTTGTATGATGGAGTGCTGTTGCTATTAAGTACGACTTTCAACTAATATTTGTGTTTGCATTTCTCATATCACCCATGATTGTTTTGTGTTTTCCCCATCCAAACACCTTCAATTTAATATTGCAACATAATTAGGTGAAAAAACACAAATTCAGAAATTGTGGTGTAATTTTCCTCATCCTCATGTTCTTTCTTTCTTTCCCTGCACTTTGTTCTCAGAAACCCTCAATATATATTATTCTCATACAGTGAGAGACCAATCTTCAGACCCATATAAAGTAAAGTTCACCCTATAACAGGTCACGAAGACCCAGAGGTGGAGTAGAGGTATAACTCTACTCTTTGTTTAACCTCGGCACTAGATGGGGGTGGGTGGTCAATGCCACACTCCAGCCACTTTACCCCCAGAAAAGACCCAGTACCCATTGCATAGGAGGCTGGGTGGGCCCCAGGGCCAGTCTGGACAGGTGCAAGACCCTTATAAAACAAGATATAAAATTATTTTTAAAATTATATAAAAATTACCCCTGTGGCATGTGCAGGATGTTCAATTCTGATATACCAGGCATGTTAGAGGCAGTCCATATTGAATTTTGGGAACATCAGTTGGGTCCACCTCCTGCTATCTGGTCATTGTGGGTAGCTGACTGTTGTGTTTATGTGTGAGTACTGTCTGCTGCTAATGGGACATTGTGGGTACTGTCTGCTGCTAATTGGACAATGTGGGTAGTGATTAATGTGTCTGTGTGTGCAGTGCACATGGGGAGCAGCAGGAGATCCCACGGCAGCTGCATAACCATTACCAGTACAACGGGGCTGACTATGACAAGGAAGGACCCCGGGGTGACTTACAGCTGGAAGAGGGGGAAGAGGAAGGTAAATTCGCTCTTATGCTGTCAAGTGGAGGAACATGTTTGCAAGCAATTTCTTGCTATTTACTCACCTGTCCCCATAAAATTATGGGATAGGACAATGAAACAGGCTGATTATTCCCTGTACTTTCCAGTTACAAGCATCCTCATTACCAGTCAAGGATGAACCAGGATGACACAGTAGCTAAAGTAAATGGGTACTAGTCAAAATACCTGACAAGTTCATAGGAGGGGTAGGATTTTTATCTCTGTTACCATGTTCAAAGTAACTGTGGGACTTATTAACCTTTCCAGGTGTTGCAGATTACACTTATAAATGATACTCTGTGTTTTTATGCTGACTCATGCAGATGGATGAGTCCACTTTGTTGGATTATCCATTGTAAGACGTAGCAGGACTTCTTTCCTGCGTGGGTTTATGTGGATTAGTTTGTTTCATAATGATTATAGTACACTTCCAAGTACCACTGTGAGAAATGGTGTACTCTAAAAATCAGTAATCCAAAGTTAGAAGTCTATAAAACAGTGGACAGTGACAATTGATATAAGATGTATATTTTAAAAAACATGAGGTTGCAGCAGGCCTTGGCATTCTTTTGTCCAAAATTAGTTACTACAGCACAAAAAGTTATGCATTGCAAAATTTTCTTTCCCTAATGCCTTGACATTGTACACCCAACGTGTCATTTGCGAAATCATAATTTCTAGCTGTTTTTCTCCTTAGGGTCTACTTTTTCATTTTTACAGACATTGGTCTCTAAAGCAGGTCAGATAAGAACATGGGTCAGTACGTTTGCATTTATGTTGGTACAGAATTCTCTTTATGGCTTTTCGCCTTATGGACAGTTTTCTCAGAACGGATTCTGTCTGTAAAGTGAGGAGTGGGTGTTTCCATGTTGAGTACATAGGTTCCTTCTGTTGGGTTGCAGTGTTGTTTAAAGTATGAGGCGCTACAAAAAATTTCTGAGAATTTTAATATATCACGCAAACCATTAGCGCTATGAACTTGTGCCGCTAGGTGCCTCTTGCTGTATCTTTCAACCGTTAGTCAGACAACTTGCATATGTATAAGTGCACATGTTACCGAGTTTTGGGTGTTTTCTTTACACCGTTTTCATTTGTGCCTGCTAATACTGAAATGGCGGATGTTAAGGAGCAAAGAATTTGCATTAAATTTTGCTTCAAGCTCAACAAAACTGCAGCTGTAATCCACCAAATGCTAAAGGAGGCCTTTGGTGAGCAAGCTTCAAGCCAAGCTAGAACATTTGAGTGGTTTAAGCGTTTCAAAGATGGCTGGGATTCTGTGGAAGATCGTCAACATTCTGGTCGACCGTCCACATGCACAACTCCGGAAATGATTGCGAAAGTGCGTGAAGTTATCCTAGAAGACAGAAGACAGACTATCCATGATGTTTGTAATCGCAATGGACCGTCATACCTGTCATGTCAACGCATTCTAACGGATGAACTGAACATGAGACGAAGTGCAGCAAAGTTTGTTCCTCATCTCTTGAACAATGATCAGCGAGACCATCGGGTTCAGGTGTGCACCAAGCTGCAAAAAGCAGTTACACATGATCCTAACTTCCTGTCCAGGGTCATAACTGGTGATGAATCATGGCTATACAATTATGACCTAGAAGCAGAGCAGCAGTCTTCGCAATGGAAGACGCCATCCTCTCCACGACTGAAAAAAGTGTGCCAAGTTTGCAGCAACATCTAATCAATGCTGATCATTTTTTTTGACATTCGAGGAATTGTGCGTAAGGAGTTTGTTCCACCTGGTCAGACTGTCAATGGGAATTTTTACTGTGAGGTTTTGAGATGACTGAGGGAAAATGTGAGGCACAAACAGCCTGAGATGTGGAAGAACAGAGACTGGTTGTTGCACCACGACAATGCTCCTGCACACACCTCACTTGTGAGGGAATTCCTGACAAAATAACATGACCACTGTACCCCACCCTGCCTACTCACCTGACCTAGCCCCCTGCGATTTCTACATGTTCCCTAAAATGAAACTCCGGTTGAAAGGGCGGCGTTTCATATCCATTGAAGAGATCCAAGCAGAATTGCAACAGGTACTAAACATGCTAACGCCGGCAGACTTCAGTGAGTGCTTCCAAAAATGGTAATCGCTGGGATTGTCGTATACAAGCCCAAGGTGACTACTTCAGAGGTGACAGTGGCAATTAGGGCTTAAAGTAAGTATTCATGTTATTATGAGCAAATTCTCGGGAATTTTGGATAGCCCCTTGTAAATGTTGCGAATCTGCATATACCTTCCTGCTGGATTAATGAGCTTTGTAATGTGAAGGTATATTTACTTCAAGTCTGTTGTATATCTTAAGTATCAATAAACTCATGAAGCCACTTGATCAGTTGTGGCTTCAGTTAGCAAACCATCTCTTCAGAGGTCTTCCTTGTGTGTGTTGATCCTCTTATTTTGACAAACTGAAAACTGTATATCACTCTACACAGATTTCTGATTTATTGGTGCTTATCTGGTGGTATGTGTTTGTTAACTTTAAACCTCCAGACAGGCTTTTGCATGCCATTTCTGTACATTTTAAAGATATTGCCTATTCTTACATCATCACATTTAATTCACTCGTGCAGTATTTATTTATGGTTCAATTAATGGGAGATGGGTAGGGCATGTAGCATGCATGGGGGAGAAGTGTAATTCATGCAGAGTATTGGTAGGAAATCTTGAAGGAAAGAGACCACTTTGAAGACAGGCTAGATGAGAATATAATATTAAAATAGGTCTTAAAAGAAAAAGATGTGCGGGCATAGAATGAATTCACCTGACTCAGTTTTGGGATGAGTGATAAGCTCTTGGGAAGGATATAATGAACCTTGGGGTTCCATGAAGTGCAGGGTATTTCTTGACTGGCGGATGAAGTTAGTTTCCCAAGGCTCCATGGACATAGTAGCTTAGATTATGTAGCATCCAAATAGGATTAATCAATAATGAATTGGCAAGGATGTGAATGGCAGCAGCTGTGGCCCATTTGCAGTGCTGTTCAAGCATTTGTGTCGATAATGAGGAAAACTGTGAAGGACCTTAGTCATGCTAGCTGGTATATGAGCCAAGTTCTGACAAATGAACCTCTGGAATGTAAAGCAAGTAGTATCCACTTTATGTGACATGCAGTTTAATTCACTTAAGTCACATCTACTGGTCATAGAACATTGTTAAGTAGGCTTCCTTACATATCAGTCACTGGAGGCTCTTCAGTATGTTGCCATTTAATAAGAAGTGTGAACAAGCATGGAAGCCAATGCTATTCCTGTAACTTTCAAATTATAGTTGAAGCAAATGAAGAAAGAATTGCAAGTAGACGTGGTCTGTTCTAATGGACTATCTCCATGCGTGAATGGACTCAGAAAATGCAGTAGCTGGTCTTTGGGCTGAGAATTGAACATGAACTTCCTAAATATTATGTATGATGTAGAAGTGAAAATCACTACATGACAGCATTTAGTATTATGGCACCTCATAAATTTCATTTTCCGTAGAATGGTTATTGTAGAACTCAGTAAAGCTAGTATCTGTGCTGAATCTTGAATCTGGGACTTCATAGATATAAAGCAGTAGTGTTCACAACTATACCCTAGGATTTTGTATTTATAACAATTATGTGCCCTGCAAATGGCCACTGCAGAGGATACTTTTGTAGAAGAAACAGGATTGATGTGGCACATTGTAATAACTTTTGTTGTTTGTTGCTACAGAGGATGACGATGCAGATCAGCTTGACTATGGGGATGAAGCAGGTGGTGAAGCAAGACATAACAAAGTGGTGGGAGGAGTGATGAACAAACAGCCTCCCATCAAGAAGAAGGAACATGATGGTGTCATGTTGATTCCCAAGTGATGTGCCGTAAGTGTAGGCATGAAGACTTTTCACTTTTGTAATGTCAGTCCATTTATTATGTAACAGATTAAATGTTTCTGGTGTTACTGTAATGGTTAAAACATTTTAAGGCCCTTCATCAGAGACTGGGGCACTAAAAATATGCTTGTATGCGTTCCGTGAGAAAGTGGGAGTATAAAATATTTGTACAAAGAACAATTCAAGACTGAATGAGTTGACTTTTATAAGTAGCCAACAGATTGAGGTTCTGTGTCTGGACTTATATAGACGCACAGTACACCAACATAAGCTTCTCATTCACCTATGTCATGTCTTGACGGGCAGGTAATTGTTAGAAATGGAGGAAGAGTGTATTGGAAGTCAAGGTCCCCAACGTACTGTAGTGCATGAGAAGAAGTGTCATATTATGACAGCGTATTTAGCTGTCCTGAACTATAGTGAATATCATCACAAAGATGACATAACAATTCAGCCAGTATTAACAATATGCAAAAACTAACTTTAAAATTAGTTTGTGTGAATTAGGTATTCAGTAATAATTACTTTAAAATTGTATGAATGTGCCTTATTGGATCCAGTAATTGTCTCATTTAGTATACTCTGCTATTGTTTGCTATTTCCCTTTGATCTTGTATTTGTACTATTAAATATCTATAATTAAACAGTTAAAATATATCTGTGAAATGTATATAAAATTAGCACATTTTACGTATTGTTGGCTGTAGACTCTACAGAAAACATGCAACCAGCACAAAAACATGCCATCTCAGTTCCTACTGATAAAAAATGTATTCAGTAGTGGAAACAAAATATAAATGCCAAAACTTGAAAGAAATAGTGCGTATATTAATACTGAAAACATTGTATTTGGATGGTGATACAATATCAGCATAGATAGACAGTGCACATAAACTACAAGAACAGTGCATCAGTGAAGTACACTGTGAAAGTGCATGTAATAATGATAACCCTATATATCAAAACTGTAAGTACAGTATCAACAAACACAATAGACAAAAGTGAAAATAGCAACAGTGAAAATTACAGTACAATATATTAGACTACTAGAAAACCATGGTTATACAAGTACGTATACACTGATATTAACATGAATTAGAATGATTATATTAATATATAGAAAAATTATAGAAACTAGTATATAGATAATAATGTAATAATTTTACATCTAATTAAATGATAAATTTTATCTAATTACAAATATTTTAATAGTGAAAATAAAATGTGAATGGGAAGCAGTGCAATGTAATAAATAAGACAATTGTCTGTATCCAGTATGGCAAATTTATTCATTTTTAAATCCATTATTATTGAATATCTAATTATGATACAATAATTTTAAAGTTAGTTTTCAATATTATTTTAATACATATTTGCAAAATTTTCATATAATCTTTGTGCGATGATTTGGTGTAATATATAGCTATATAAATACCATGAAGCACCACAGAATGTTGAAGTACCAAATCTGTGTCTGGAGTTGATGAAGTGCAGGGCTCCGGAAATGTGCTTGTCCACTTGCACTGCATGCAATTATAAAAACAATATACATATGAGTGAGTTTGTTTCTTGAACAGCTAGTGGATTTGAAGTTACAAACAACAAACAACAGACTGTTCATTTCAGTTGACATAGTTATTCCCCAAAGTGGGTGGGGAAAGGCTTTAGATTGTGAAAGGTCTGCATAAGAGGGGCACAAATGAACAGTATTTACACAAGCTGTAGAAAGATGTGGGATGTAAACTTTGTGTCCTGCATGGGACAAAGGCATGGTTCAGTACTTCAAATTTCAGCATCCTCTAAACTACAAAAGTTCTTACTAATGCCCAGAAACATAAAATTTAAAGAATGTGTTAATATTACTATGACATTATCCTTGTTGTTAGTTGGGAATAAGAGGATAGTTGTAACATTAATAGTTTAATTAGATATATCATCTCACTTAACAAATTTTTCCTCACTGTGGCAAAGCCCACCAAACAAGTGGAATGATTTGTAAGGGAGAACTAGCAGATGCTTGGAAAAGAAGAGGGTAACTGGTTATGTTTTCACCACAGGCCAGAGGAGTAGCCACTGGGCAGCACTCGGTTACGATGGATTTCATTATTGCCTGTCCCATTGTTGGTTATGGCTGCTGGTGGTGATGGTGATCCCGTCTCGTCGTTTGCCACAGGTGTGACATAGCCTTCGCCAGTCACAGGGTTACCACATGTGGGTGTGGACAACGTTTCCTGCTGTCCGTTCTGAATGGCACCAGACTGTGTTGCTGTGGTGTTACCAGACTGTTGTGCAATAGAGCCACCTTCTGTCACTCCGAAAGGAATGTTACTTTTATGCCTATTAATGGTGTCCTTTGGGGCTGGCTTTTTACTGGGCCAAACAGGCGGCTGTATGAGTCATTACCAGACTTGTTGCATTGTGTCTTAGGTGTCTCAGTTGTGCCATTTGTCCCAAACACTGATGACCTCGGACCAGACAAAGTGGGGACTGTGTTGTGTTGTGCTGAAATTTTGGTTTTAGCATGAAATGGTGCATTGTTTTCGTTGCAGTTAAAATAGAATGACAAATAATTCTAAGTGCTACAGATGAAGCAACTGTAATTTAAAAACTCTCAGCCTTTACTTAATGGTACAGTAACACAAAATCTTCACAAATTGAATTTATTTGGCAGATGTGGGTTAGGCTCATCTAAGTAAATGCAGTGACATGAACAAATTTTTATTTCTTCATAGGAGATGTGAAGCAGATCAAACAAATCTGTGAAATAATATGATGCACAGCTATATCTGTTCACTGATGCTGCTTGTTGTTTTGCAAATTCAAGACGACTAATTCATCACCAGACAAATTCCAGTCAGAGTCAACATATCAGGTGAAAAGTAAAAATGTTTGTGGGAAGGATTCCTGAGTTTTGTACTTTGTGTATTGTGTAGTATTGTGAAAAAGAACACACTTCAGAAACTGAGTCTGATCCCATCCTCAGGTGAAAGCTGATGGAGGCCCCTACTCATTTGATTTCAATGCAAACAGTTATTGCCAATCAATGAAAACCAGTGGCATTCAACTACCTCTTCTATATGTGCATGTAGGACCAAGATTTCACCTCCTCAGCTGGGAAGAGAACAGACTATTTTTCAGAAATGATGTGTTCTTTCCAGAGTACTGGATGATGGACAGAATCCAGAAAACAATGCAATATACCACTGAACTCTTGTTCTGTTAACCCTCCAAGATATAATGTTTAATATATCAAAACAGAAATGCACATCTCTGCTGATAGGCTATGCCTGTGCCCAGGATAAGATCATATGCATGTGACATCAAGGTGTTATTGGAAGAAATTTTTTGATATAAAAAAGTTACAGTTTTCATTGTTCCTGTTTTGAGGATGACAAATATATCTGTACATTCTTGCATTGGCACAGAAACATATGAAAGATCACTATCTTCTGGGATGTGACACTGCAGTCTGGCAAATATGTACCAGCTTTCCAGAGGAACCTGCTACCATCTTCATCAGTTGGAAGAGACTTGCAGAATATACAACACCACATCCCAGAAGACAGTAATCCCCGAGTCACTATTCTGTCATCCTTATATTGTAAAAAAATTTGTCTCCATGTGTGAGCCTGGCTGCAATAAAAATGGTGCCTGACATCACTCAGTATGTGTAAATAATCTGACACTCTTAACAAATGTACCATTTTGCTGCAAAAGGTCATAAGCAACTTCACCATACAGAATTAATGAAAAGAAAGTGCAATCAGATAAGATGTGTCAGTATTAAAGAAAGGTGACATATTGTATCTAGGGTATGCACCATTAAATTGTGTCAGGCCTTATGAGGTGAAAAAATATATTCTGCTTAGCAGGTTGGGATATCCGTGTAGGTAACATACACAAAAGAGAAATTATTGCAAAGTTATTCCACCATGTAAGATGTCATGTAAATTGGTTGACTCTATGAGTATAGCCACAGTTTGTAAACTCTTGTTTTATTTTGCTTCATCATTGGGATTGCTTTGTATAGTTTTTAGTAAATTTCTATGGATTATTTGAGCATTAACAAAGTGTATCCCCTTTTATATTAGGTAATTTTCTGTAAATCACATATTATTCTGATTTTAGTTGACATCTGCTGGTCCCAGTGGCAGCACAGTCTAAGGCGAAGGTCTGTGGCTGCTCACCCGCTGAGGTTGTGGGTTCAAATCCCACTGGGGGCATGGATGTCTGTCTGTTGTGACTGTTGTGTCTTGTCAGGTAGAAGTCTCTGCAACGAGCTAATCAGTCGTCCAGAGGAGTCCTACCGACTGTGGTGCATCATTGTGTGTGATCTAGAAACCTCGTGAATGAGGAGGCCCTGGCCCACTGAGGGGCTATTGCACCAAAAAAAAAACTGACATCTAATTTGGACACACTGACAGAGGAAAATAAAGTAATGTGGATCAACCATAAAAAATGTATTCCACTTTTTATAATACTGTTGCCTTGAATAGTGAACTCTGTGAAACATAATAAAATAAGACACATTTATGACTTCTACAGTGATGAGTATTAAGGCTGAGGTCTTGTGGGATGTAATTCCATGTAATTTGGCAGAGAGGTACGCACGTACCGAATTCCATGTGGTCACATCCTGGCAGACTGTAATCTGGATAACTTCATGGCAGTGATTTGAAACTCAAAAAAAATGTAGGGCCAATATGAAAAGTAAAACTTTCAGATGTCATACGAGAGTAGTGGATGTTAAATCCACTGATACTATAGAGGGATGGTGGCCAGTTGAACTGTGCACATCTGTTGTTATAACAGTGCAACATATGACCGATAGTTTAAAATAATAGTAATTTCCTGATTATTCAGCCACAGATCATGAACGACTTTGCAGTTTTTCTGTACAGACATGTCTTTCAAACACTGCAGTTTTAACAGACTTGTTTTGATCAGACAGTGCAGAAGCTGGAGAGGGAACAGGCTAGTTTAATGGTTAAAGTGGAAGTGGGGAAAGGGGATGTTGTGAGTAGGACTGTGTATAAAGACTGTGCAAATGATGGGCGAAGGCAGGATGCATTACCAGGACATAGCTAGTGAAGGATATTGGGGTGTGGGACAGTATTGCCAGCAACATTACTACTGGTTTTGGGTTCAGGACATTGGTATGAGTACATCATTTAAATTTTTGTATCTTCAAAACAGAATCATGTTTCCTTTCCATGATGAGACAACACTACTCACGAATTAACCCATCAGGTATCATTGTTATTAATTTATCATATCGATAGCAGCTGAAGGCACAAAACTGTTAGTGCTATCCCGCTATCTTTATATTATTAGCATCACACCAAAGAGTGATATGACCTATTTGCATTGTATGGATCATCTGAGAAAGATGCAAGTGTGTTACAGCAGAGAGTTCAAGACCTTGCTATACTGGCCTTTTCTCAAAGTTAGTAGTGTTACATATGTTGTCACTGTAAGCAACTGTGTTCATTGCTTTTGCTATTCTGAAGTGTGTGAGCAGGTATTATGTGATCCTTAAATTGTGTACCCTGTGAAAGGGCTGAAAAATGGAAGATAACTGAACTGACAATAAAACAGAAGTATGAATTAATTGCAGGTTTGAAAAGAGAAAACTGGTAACAACCTTGCCAAAAATTGTGGGATAGGGTTGTGCCACAAAAGCTGATTAAATTTGTAACAAACTGTGACTGTGAGACTGGCCTGTCCTCACCAATGAGTATGAAAAACCATCACATGAAGTTGGTGTTCAATTCATATAGTAGTTGGGGCAGGAACTGAAAAGAGCCCCAGTTTTGTTGCTGTATGTGCAGAGAAAGTCCAAGGTCTGTCATGGAGGATTAGGAGTTGAGTTGAAGGGTGACTGAAGCAGATTTAAGCTCTGCTAAGTATTTGTGAAATCACTGTCATAAAAGCAGTGCCATCAACAGACATTTTTTCAATACTTGATGTGTTTTAAGTCCAGTTTAAAACTTACTGGTGTGTCTTGTGTCCATGTGGAGAGTGAAGTCCCACTGGCCCACAGTCTTTGGGGAGTAGAATTCCTTCAACAAATATACTTAAACATGTAACAAAATGCAACACACTTTCAATTCTTCACAATTTGAACATGTAAGAAACACCATTCAGCCCACCTTTGGAAACCTAATCCATCCATACAATGCATATACAGATGGGATGAAATATTTCAAAACACCAGTTGATGTGGCTATGATCTGTCATGAAATTGGAACTGCAAACTGTTAAACTTGGTTGATGAGGTGAGACAATGTAAAATCCAGCAGACTGGTTTTGATGCTCTTCTTTGTGACTCCACATATCCAGATGGTAAGCCATTTACACTACAGAGTTCATGCACAACCATTCTCTTAAGCATTCACACAAAAAAAATATGTCAAATTTACAGTTGTTAACATCTAAATTCTGTGACATGTAATTTCTTACAATGAGCTGACTTTGAGAACTTCATATGGTTCAGTTCTGCTGTAAGTAAATTTGGGCTGAGATTGAGAATGAGTGGAGCTATACCAGTACTGTCCTTCATGGCATGGACAGGTATAAGTTTACCTTTTACCAGTAGTATTTAGGTGGGCCCCTCAAGTGATCATATTTCTGCCAAATGCAGTTAGTAATATGGGGTATCCCTTTTGTGTGTAACATCAGGTATATCTGTCATGCCATGTGATGTTGGTATAAGTATCATGCACAAGGGTGTATCCAAAAGTTCCAAGACAGTACTTGTAAAAAGAAGTTTGCTTACCTTGGATGTTAAATTCCTCCATCACCTTCAAAGTACTCCCCTTTTGCACGAATACAGCGGTCCCAGCGTTTCTGCCATGCTTGGAAGCATTCC
>Ga0123357_10000785_pt1 | contig 32088 bp, 17 predicted proteins | sample TergutEmb28metaG_FD_89873 | JGI IMG/M metagenome (GOLD analysis project Ga0123357, IMG submission 89873) | Embiratermes neotenicus P4 segment gut microbial communities from Petit-Saut dam, French Guiana - Emb289 P4 | ecosystem: Host-associated > Arthropoda: Insects > Digestive system > Gut ...
CGGACACTTGTGAGTGCGGTAATGAACCTTCGGGTTCCGTGAAATGCGGGGAATTTCTTGACTAGCTGCAAACCAGTTAGCTTCTCAAGAAGGACTCTGCACCATGGAGTAAGTAAGTAATTATTTACCAGTCAGTACAGAGTCATATTCCAGAAGTCTTGAATGTTCATGAGATGAGTTTTACATATGCCAGGGTTGAGGTACACTATGTAATACAGATTCATGGTACATTCAAAGTGTATGTAATGTATGAGACTAATAACAAGTGTACCATGTAGTTGCTTGTCTTTGTCATTATTGGATAAATGTAGTCTTCTGTGATGTGTTGTTTAGTTAGGTACATAGATATCAGCATTTTGGACAAACATCTTTTCTTTCTTAGTTGTTGTCTGTGCTAGCCTTGTCAGGGCTACTGTCTTGTATTCCCCTTCTTCCTGCTGATTTCGGTTGTCCCTTCTCCATATCATGTACATTATTTTCCCCATTGTCCCTTCTCCATTTCTTGTATATTATTTTCCCCATAACATTTCTCTACCTAGAAGATGAAGGCAACAGGTTCCTCCAAAATGCTGACAATTTTAAAACAAAGTACACTGTGTCATATCCTAGAAGGCTCTAAATCAGTTGTTAAGAATTTTTTTCTGTATGTTATTTATTCCTCACAACTTTTAATCTGCTTGCACCCATTTTTAATGGGTGCAAGCAGATTAAGAGTTTCAGTATAGCTGTTTTCATGAAATGAAAAAGATTGACAAAACAAAAGGGATTACTTTTAAGTTATTTTCTTTTATTTTGTACAACTGGTACTGCTTCAAGGCTGACATGTCCTGAAGAACGTTGTAAATAAAAATGTTCTCTAACGTTCTTCTTTGTTTTGATTAATTTCTGCATTAATCACACATCTTTTAACGGCAGTAAAATACTGTTTACTATGAAGGCTGTAGTGTTTATGATAACAGTACAATTTAGCAGGTTATCAAAGCACATGGCAGGTATTGCAGATGCTTAAAATTTTAATTTTAGTTTTATTACTATAATATTAGCTTTTTTATTATATTTGATTTTGATATTTTGTACAGTTCTTAACTTGATTCTCACTTTTCAAAGCTTACTACATTCCAGTGTTGTCTGTGCCTTAATTTCTTCATTTATTAGATATTAGTGTGGTTAATGTAACTTACCTTTAGAGCAGTGGTTCTTTACACAGTCTCCAAGACTTGCCAAATTTTGTAGAAGGTGCTTCATGAGTGTACATATTCCCTACCTACACGTACGTTGTCCAATCTGGCAGCATATTACTACTGGTGGTATGTAAGCTATACCTGTGTACCCAATCAGAGATGCTAGTGCATGAAATAGACATCTTGATTAACTCTCATTCATGACTCCAGCACATGTGCAATGAATATCCAGATGACTGAATAGGTCTGAGTTTCTTTTCTGATGTGTAGTTGGTTCTGTGGCCTGTGTGAATTCATTTAGAACATTGATTACACTTACCTTCCACAGAAAAACTCTACAATGTGTGTGGATAGTGCTACTTGCGTATTTTTATGTTCCTACTGTGTTGTTGTCTGTAGTGGGTAATAACCACAGAAATGCACAATTGTTGTCAGAACTGGACATGACATCCTGTTTTGCTGCATCTACTGACTGGTATAGATTGGCACATGAGCCATTATGCATCAGACAGAATAAGACTCGACTTTTCACACCTGGCTGGTTTATGCATTTGGATTCCTGGCATTTAAAACTATTGTCAGAGTTCCAAAGAGTGTGGATGGGTCTGCTTCATTGTGTCCACACCTGTAAGGATGCTGCTCTTTTGTTAGCTGTGGAACCCCAGTATATTGATGAGTTGCCATTAAAGCTAAGCTTTTATCATCACTTAGTAGTTTAAAGTTAAAATTCATGCTCCTTTTTAATCTGTTTTGGAAAAACACATCCAAAGTTTTGATCACAGTGAGTATGAAGATTGCATTTTTCTGGGATGTGGTGACAGGTGGTTTGGTGGTGGGTACCAACATTTTTGAGGAATCTGTTGTCTCCGTCTTCAGGCTAGAGGAGTGCCCTGAAAGTGGAGCCAGGCCTGTACCAAATTACACAGAATCACATCCTAGGGTGTTATAAAGTGCAATCGGAATTGGATTTTGAATTATTGTTTTTGCTTGGGGAACCACTGCTCTGGGCCACACTGTATGCAATGTTTCAAACCCCTCCTACAGATGCACATGACATTGTATGATCTGATTGGCTGGTTGTGGTACTGTTGTTGATATATGTTTTATATTTGACCTTTTGCTTTGAAGCTTCTAGAATGCAGATACTGTAGCAGCAGCACATTACTGGGGATTGCATGGAGGCAGCTCAAGAAGTTTGAACACATTTTGGTCGGTGTGCTGCAGTATCAACAGTGCTTTTTTAGAACCATTCTAACACTTTCAGCACTTTTAAGGGGATTTTTTTTAAGTTTAAATAAAGAGTTTTCATTTTAAGTGGTCCATGCTTGAAGATTTGAAATCATGTGGGCACAAAGGTAAGGCTTTATCTGTTCTACCACTAGGTGTTTCAGGATCTTATTTGTGTATTTTCTTTAACTTCAGTGTGCATTATGTACTACGTACATAGGTAGTTGTTACCAGAGCCAGTCTATGTGAATGGGAAATTAATGATGCACGTGTTGGGGGTCAAAATTTATCATCCAGTTCACAGAAAATTTTATCATCTGAACAAAATGACACAACTAATTTAATTTTCTTGAAATTAACAGTCCCAGATATGATCATGGTTACAACCACATTCTTGTTATGTATTCTGTGAACAAGTCAATAAAACAAAGGCACAGTGAGGAGGTGTCTGTCTGTGTGTATCCACACGCTTCCTTTCTGAACTGGAACTGGAAACATTATTTTCCTCAATAATGTCAGCTACATTGTGAAATCGCCCGAATACAGGATCAGCAGCAATTTATTGTTGTCTATGCACAGTACAATTATGACAGTAGCATGTAACTAGCATGTCAGAAATGGTGACCTACTGCACAATTTGCTTGCACTGTGTTTGCTGGTAGAGAACATGATGTTAGCTGCTGGTATGTACCATTTCCCTCTGCTGTGTTTCATCCATAGTTTCTTGTTTTCCATTCTTAACCCTTTAAATGCCGAGGTAAATCCTATCTGCCACTTGCTGGCATTATTAGGAGCTCACCATATTCTCCACCTTAGCAGGGTAATGTATTCAGTTTTCTGTTTCTTTTTTTCTTTTTTTTAGTTACAGAATTGATGAACTGATTTTTCATAAGGATGTTAAATTTTTACTGTATAAATTATTTTGACAGTTCTGCTACTTGAGTTTCTCATGACAATGAGACACAAGCAAAGCCTTGTGGACTATGTCACCCTGTAGTAATTTGGTACATTGGTACATGCTCTGGATCCACCTGCTGGTCCCATTTTGAGGATAGATCTATCCTGAACTCACAGGCAGCAGATTCATTTAAGATGTTGGTGTATGGTACGTAGCTACCAGACTACATGGCATTGTATCCCTGAACATAGTAATCTTCATCTTTTAGGTTAGTTTGTCAAAGATATGTCTCTGGATGGTTGTGGTAAGAGCAGACTTGTGTGTCTGTCCTTTCTGATTCTGACCAATCTTGTTTCTGTTTTGCAGGAGATCTGTCTTTACAGCTATCGTTTCGTTCTTTTCTGGCTGAAACTTGGAAATGTTTCCTTTGCGGACACTAATCCTCATATCTTGGTGACCATGCTGTTTCTGTGGGAAGTATGTTTAATTTTAGAGAAGGGTGTTGGTATTATTGTTGAATTGAACTGTACACAACACTCTTTCGTGATTCACACATGATATTTATGGTTTTTGTAGTGGTAACATTTCATACTGCCAGCTTTGGACTATGATACAGTGTAGTCAGGTGGGTACCTACGAATGCTTTGGAGGTAGCATGTTTGTTTGAAGTGTCGCTATTCACCCACAAGGCAATATGGGTGTTGATGCATAAGACTTGGAATTTGGCATGCTTTTCAAGATGAATGTGCTGATACTTGTTCATGACTTTTATTATAGGTCAGATTGATTGCATAGCCTTACATACTGTATTCATGCTGAGAAATTTATTTTGTATATTTCTGGGACTTAAAATAATGCTGTATCAACATAAGAGATTATCATCACATAATATGAAAAAACTGCCTGGAAACATGGAATTGGACTATAGGACTGAGAGAAAAAAAAATTCAATTAGTCATCCAATTTCTCAGACTGAAGTGAACACAAAATATGTGTCATGGGCTGTTGACACTTGTAGAACATAATCAGATACCACACAGGATTTTGTATGTACATACACATACTTTTATTAATAGTAGCTGTGTATACAATGGCCGTATCACAATAACCATCTACACATTTTTCTAAACATTTACACCGGGATGAAAATAGACATGTGTGCAAAGAAGACCATCTAGTAAAGTTGCTTTGTCTTTAGATCTCATAATTGTCATTCTCAACTATGATAAGTGTAAGAATTATTTCCCCACTTTGCATTGCAATTACCAACCTGTCATGTTTTCAGAAAGAAGCTTACTATGGTGGCATTAAAATGTTTGTCACTAATTCTCCTAGACTCTGAACTATGATGCATAAAAAGAAATAATTCAAAATAACATTACAAGGCTACCTACATGTACACACCTGCTGATTAGATGAATTTCTGATGTTTAAAAATGTCAAAGCCTACAGATATTTCGTTAATTGTACAGTATAAATTACTGCTATGAATGTTTGTGCTGTACAGCAGGGGTACAGCAGTGTTTAGTGTTAAATTGCTTAGGCTGCTTACTGTATAAGTTATTGCACATCCGTTATTAATCTGACTTCCAGATCCCTGGAATTTAATGTATGTAAATGCTAAAGCAATTCTTGTACAGGCTTGGGTAGCCCTTGAGGGTTCCAGGAGGTTGAGGCTCCCAGATTTCAAGACAATCAGCACATGAAAGTGGTAATGTTGTCAGCCGTACTGGATGGTCAGGGGATCGAATTTTGTTGGGGCAAGATTTTCTGCGCCCATCCAGACCAGCCCTGGAGCCCACCCATCCTCCCAGGTCTTAAGAGGCTGGGATTTTACATTAACCACTCATCCCCATCAGGCGCCAATGTTAAAGAAAGAATGGAGACCTACCTGTTCTCCCCCTCTATTCCTTTGTGGCAGGGTGTAGGGTGAACTTCACTTTTACAAGTAGTAGGTTTGTCTGGATCATAAATTGACCAACTAAGACTTAATGCCACTCAGCTGTACCATAAACAAAGATGTTCTGAAGAGCTCTGAAGAAAGGTTAGAAGATTTATTGTAATTACAACACAGTGAATCAGGAAGAACGGGTGTGTCATATTGAATGGCTCACTTTTAGTGTGGTAGAAGGAATCCTGCTTTTTCACCAAAAGCATTAAACATTGTATTGGAGCTGATATGATTGGAATGGTAGCCATGTTTATAGAAATTCACATTTAATAATGTGGAATAGTAGAACTTATAATTCTCTACATGTGATTGAAATTATTTTTATCAATTAAATTTAATGTCTGTATTTAGAAAGGATCTGCCAGCTATTATTCATGTGATCAAGCCAAGGATGATGAGTTTAGATTGGCATGTGATGCATATGGAGGAGAAAAATACATGCAGGCTTTGTGATAGGGAATCCTAGATGCAAGAGACTGCATGGTAGATGTAGGCGTAGATGGGAGGGTGATTAAAATGGATCTTAAAGATGTAGAATGGGATGGGCTGGATTGATTTAGTAACAGTGTGAAGGCTGGTTCAGTTGTTGGAGCATATCACCCACATGTGGCATAATATTGTGCTTTGTATGAAAATAACTGGAGAGAAGAACCAAACAAAAAATATATTTACTATTGTATCAAGAATGAAATAATTTTTGAACTGTTGATGTCAGACACACGAAATTATAATTAATTATATTAAATTGGTAAATTTTTTATATTGTGTGCACGTGTGTTGAATGTTTGGAGGTGACAGTGACACACAAAAATTTACTACTTCATCTTTCCAAATACAGTCCTTCAAACACGTTCTTATTTCTCCATTTCTGGGCTTCTTGGACTGGGATTGTTTATGTAATATTTTGATAATATTTTAATGTACAGTTATACTGTAATAGACCAGCTGACAACATTTACATGTAATATTAAGTAATTTCTACTTTTTATTTTCATGCCCTCCCTGACAATGGCCCAGCCTGGCTGAAATGTGTAGGAGGAATTTTAAACTCAAGTTTTTTTCTGTATGATGTACTGTGTTAAATGTTTGTCTTCACTGAAGAAGTGCATTATGAAGGATACATCAGTTTAAGATTTTACACCACAATTTACTACTTTTGAACAATTCTTTTTTTTATTGTAATGTGTGAAAAAAGTAGAGATAATGTGTTTTAATTCCTATTTACTATTATAAATACTAGATGCAATGTGATGTCTTATTCGTTATAGTGGTTCCTTATTAAGAATCTTATTTGAGTACAACTTTCCTGATGCACTATCACTCTCCATCACTCTTTGTATCCTTGTTATTTCTTGAAAGATTGTCAACACTGGGTGTTTTGGTATTTTTAGTTTTCATTTTGATCACTATTTTCAGTCTTTAAGAGTTATTTATGTCTGATGCAATTCACTGTGAGATATTGAATTCATGTGTCCATTAGTATGATAATCATTGGTGCCAGCTGATATATCAGTCAGTGCCAAGCTTGGCACTGGTACTGATGGTATGCCATCCCTGGTCTTAAAGAACAGAGTACAGATAAATGGTTTTATGAGACACAGTGTGACTTGTTAATTTTTATGCATTAGAGTGATGGAACACACATTATGACACATTGCATTTACATAAACCAACAGAACAAATATCTGTGTATAATGATGGCCTATTTATTCTCATTAATTGGACAAATGACAGCATGGCTGCAAAGGGTTATGTAATGTGTTTGGGAAATATACCAGCTACAGATTCTACAGATTGAGGTGTACATGCAAAACACTGTACTTTGATGACTGGATGCTTTTGGAAAATATTTCTCTGTGTAAGCAGTGTATTGAAAAACAAGTGTTTGTAAAAAGTTTTCTGCAGCAAAGCTGATGTGCAGCCTGTGGCAATGCTGAGCTTATCTAACCTTCTACATATAACGTGGGGGGGACCACGGTGGTACAATGGTTAAGGTGCTGTGCTACAAATCGGAAGGTCGCTGGTTCAATCCCAGCTGGTGTCGGATTTTTCATTGACATAAAATCTTTCCGATCTGGCCCTGGGATCAACTCAGCCTCTAACAGAAATGAGTACCAGGAGCATTTCCTGGGGGGTAAAGGTTACCCGTTCATAAGGCTGACAACCTTACCACCATCCTGTGCAATTGTCATGAAATCTGGGAACCTTAACTTCCTGGAACCCTCTGGGCCACTCCAGGCCTGTAATGGGATTGCTCTACATATAACGTGGGAATAAATTGTGGCAATCATTATAAACCCAAAAATAAATATTCGGTATCACAGGCTGTCCAGAAATTTAAGAAAGTAAAAACTGCAGGGAGAAAATGTACCAGTTTTACTAGATCTGTACTCACTGCACAAGAACTAAACTTGGTGTAACTGCCAAAATTGCCATCTGTCATTCTTGTAATGTGTTACACTCACCGAACACCAAGTACCATTCCTTCTGTCAGTCTTTTAATGTGTTATATTCGCTGAATACCATGTACTGTTCCCTCAGTCACTCTTCCGATGTGGTACACTTACTGAACACCAGATACTATTTGCTTTGTTAGTCTCCTAATGTGTTACGCTTACTGAACACCAGATACTCTTCCCACTGTCAGTCTTGTAACACGTGTTACACTTGATGAAGACATACTGCTCCCTCTGTCTGATGTGTTTTACTCACTGTATACCATATACTTTTCTCTCTGTCATTCTTGTGATGTGTTACACTTGAAGAACACCATATACACTTTCCTCCATCAGTCTTGTAATTGGTTGCGCTTGCGCTCTATACACTGTGTCATGTTTCTGTTGCAGGATGTCAGTCATCATGGCAATCCCTTCCTTTACGTACAAAATACCAAAGTTTGTGCTTGGACTTGGGTAAATATAAACTTCCAGCAAGATAAACTGTCATATACGTGTACAGTGTCATAATTCATAACAGAACATTGCCAATTGATGCCTTCAGTCAATTTTGCATGACAGTGTATGTATCAGTAAATGAGAAATTTCATATAAAATATGAACTACTGTATTGCGGCGTCTGTTCCACAGAAGCCTGTGTTAGAGTATTTGTATCCTTGTGAAGGACATCTAGATAAAATATGGGTAGTGCTTTGTATGTTCTGGTTATGCTTTGGAGTGAATGTGTAGAAGCTAGGAACAAAATGTGAAGATTACATTTTGAAAATGTTTACATGCGATGTAGACTGCAGCATCATTTGGGTATCCAGCCTGTTTATATCTATTAATTGTACATATCTGAGTGAGCCATCATTCCATATGTAAGAAGATTATAACTGCAGTTACATTCTCTGTTTGTAACAAATATGTATTTACACATTGTAAAATGTATCATAGGGTTTTTTTAAACATAATGTTTTACTGCTACCAGTAATTTGGCATCTGTATGATATATAATAAGGTTTAAACCACAATGTAAGGCACTGTAAAGAAGATGGCTTGAGTTTAGATAAATGAAGGCATGTTAACTGCTGTTATGCTTCTGAATATTCAAATTTATCACATATTCAACAGGCTATTCAAATTATTTTATAAGAAAGAATGTCATAGGATAGCGTTACAGAAAAACCATTACTCGCAATTTTCTCAAGAGCGCAAACTTTTGGAATTTTTTATATCAACTGGAACACGTATGAACCCTTCAAAACCAGCCTTGGTGCACTGTATGGACCTTTAATTCTTAACAGGATGCTGGCCCTGTTGAACCTCAGAGCTATGAATGCATTTAAGGATACTATAAATGTAAATTTCTTTGGTTCTGGGCCATGGTTGGAAATTAAATCCCAGCAGTATTGAAGGTTTAAATAGCCACAGAAGAATTCATATGTAGTGTAAAATTGGTACTCTTTTGTTCAGGTAAGGGAAATGGAATATATAAAATGTTCCTGGCTTCTGTTATACAAGTAGTGAGACAAATTAAGCATGACAGATTTACTTGCTTTGTTTGCATTTTTATTGTTTGCTGTTTTTAAGTCAGTTATTCTTAAAATGCAACCCTTGAGCATTATCAGAAGATTTAGATCAGGTGAAACATTGTAGTATTTAAGTAGTTAATACAAAAATATTACAGTGTGGTGTAAAGAATTCCAAGGGAAGGACAGAAACATGGTCTAAGCCTTGGATTTTATGACACATTGGTTTTCAGTAAAAATGTGTAATCCTCTGTGATGTACAGTATTAACAAGTGAGTTACGGCAGGGAATTCTACTTTATACCTTCAGTGATACTGGCAGTAATAAATATGTGTCTGAAATGGCTTCCAGCCTGAATTTAACCTTAGTGATGGTTACAGACATCCTTATGTGGAGGTGATTGAGTGCTTTTAATGGGATCACATGTTCATACAAATTTTTAAACTGTATAGTGCCTTGAGAAAGATCATTGTGGCTGGGGTCAGATGCTTCCCACTCACCTTAATGTAGTAGGGGTTGTACCTCCATTCTCCGTGTGCCTTCATGAACTTTTTCTCTGAAGATTTTAATTGTGACTCAGTGCTGAGCAAACTGATGGATCCTTAAAACATCATTAGTGTTTTCTGGCAACACTAGAACAAACACTCAATACAACATCAGTAATACAAAATCAGTCTTGTATGCCTGATTCCTCCTTCAATGACATGCCTTTTTGAGTGTATAAACACTTTAGATTTCTCTTTGTCTAGAAAATTCTCCATTCAGATACAATTTGTAAAATGCTCATCCTATTGATTAGTAGATTTAATTATGTAGTTTTCGTTCAAAGTTTATTACTAGCTACATAAACATTTCTTCATCTTTCCCAGTACATTTTTGTGAAGGAACATACTCAGGACAATCATATATAGCTATTTCGTTTGACATCACTGTTGGAACTTTATGCATGATTCACTCATACCACAAATCACATTTAAGTTTAATTCTAATTTAAAGAGAAAATAGTTTTAACTAATATTACTGATACAATGTTTCTGTGTTATCTGTGATCCACATTTGTGTTTAACTTATTTACAGTATATTCAAAAATGCAATGTGAAAATGCTTTTATTTATGTATGTGTAGATAAAGTAGACTGTTTGCAGCATATTAGGACTAATTATGACCAGTTAATAAGCAGATGAAAAGTAGGCATGTATAAGTTTTGTGCATTATTTGTGGTTAGGATTGTATACATATGTGTTGGCAGTGAAAAATTCACTGTGAAATTATATTGCAGTATGTCACCCAAATGTAGTATGAAGTTCATAGTACCACATCAGTCATCGGTTTTTTTATGTAATTGTAAAATGATCTTTCCTTTTTTGATAGGGTTTAACCTTTTTAAGTCCAATAGTAACAATATTTACCACCTACTATAACATTAGGCAATTCTGTGTTTTGCCACATGGTGGTTCTATGTACTTTGAATAAATACCAAAATAAATGCCGATTATTTCACTAAACATCACTTGCAGACTTATTTTTGTAAAGCTTACAGGTCATATTCTCTATGAGGCAGGAATGGAAATTTTATATATATTCTGGTTTGGTGTCTCTCAGTGGGTGTACCATAAGCGTTGGCTAAGTGTACCATGAGACTTGGAATGGAAAAATAATTGTATAAAATTTAATATGCAATTCAGAATGTTTAAATGACAAGCTGATGGTGTTCCTTATACACATGCACTTATGCCCATTTCACGCACAGTGTTAAGAAATGGAATTGGGGTTTAATTAGGTTTTCTAATGTCAAAGAACACCATTATATAAAAGCTGGAAACAACTGCATTTATGGAAGCTTCTTAAATTGATTCCTTTCCAAAATTTCATCCTTTTTCTGCTTTATGACCAGTTTGACTAAGTGTACCATTAGACTTGGAATGGAAAAATGATTGTATAAAATTTAATATGCAATTCAAAATATTTAAATGAAAAGCTGGTGGTGTTCCTTATACACATGCACTTATGCTTATTTCACATGCAGTGTTAAGAAATGGAATTGGGGTTTAATGAGGTTTTCTAATGTCAATGAGCACCATTATATAAAAGCTGGAAACAGCTGCATTTATGGAAGCTTCTTAAATTGATTCTTTACCAAAATTTCGTCCTTTTTCTGCTTTATGACAGGTTTATATTTTGGCTACAGTACATTTTATTATTTAACAAGACAGGCAGTGTGTGTGTAATGTAGCATTGAGGTGCGTTCTTTCAACCATTGTTACAGTGGAAAAGCAATGAATATTAAATGTTGTGAGTGAACATGTTGCCTTAGTTATCCAGCATGCAATGCACACACACCACAGAGTCATATGGCCTGCTATTTTCTTGACAGTTTTTAGAAAAATACTAAAATATCCAATTTTGTAAAAATCCATCCAGTGGGAGCCAAGTTGTTGCATGTGGACAGACAGACATAATGAAGCTAATAGTTGCTTTTTGCAATTTTGCAAACGTGCCTAAACATAGGTGTATTTCTTATTGTAAACTATGATTCTCTGTTCTGATTGTAGTGTGCCATAAAAGGATGAATATCAGAAGTGTGCCTTGGGCACTAAAGGTACTACTGATGTAGATGATTGTCATTCCTTAAAGGGTTAACAAGGCTGCACGTTGCAAATCGCCTGCAACTTGTACTGAAGGTGACTAGATGTAACAAACTGTGAAGTTGTCCCTGTGCACACCATGAAGGCATATGGGGTAGTGGAGGTACAGCTCCACTCATTCCGAATTTTACTGAGGATAACAAGATATTGCAAACTGTCAAGCTGTCCAAGTGCACACCATAAAGGCAGATGGGGGAATGAGGCTTAGCTCCACTCATTCTCATTTTACTGAGAATGACTAGATATTACAAGCTCTGAAGTTGTATGTGTGCACACCATGAAGGCATTAGATGGAATTGAGCAGTCAGCGCCACACCCCGACCGCCTTACCTGCGTGGAAATAGTTCCTGGTACCCACTAAACATGGGGTGGGTAAACCCAGAGACCTGGTATTGACACTTTAACAAAGAGAAAAATCTCTTGCCCCTGCTGGGAATTGAACCATAATTCCTTGGTTGTTCAGTTCATAGGCTAGTGACTGTTCTAACTGAGCTAACCAATTATTGGGTTTTATTTCCATCTATGTCTGCCACCACCAATGACCTGATCGAGTTTCCAAGGTGACCATTTGTGTACAGTTTAAATTTCTATTAAAGGTAAACTGGCTTTGAAGTTAAATTCTGTTATAATGAACACAACCTTCATTTCTATGAATATATATTATGAGGAATAAGTCGTCTTTATTGAAGATGTCTATATATTGCAACAGGGTCTGTTGTGCTCAGCAAGCAAAATAACATTGCCTTTAATTAAATTGCTGCTGTGGTTAGCCTTCCACCCTTTATTACTGCACTTTCTGTGTTTTGAGGTTCTGATGGCACTGTGCAACGTATTTAACTTTTTTGCTTCCTGAATGATATTTGATTTTGATTCACTGATTGTGAATGTGGCAACAAAAATTCTCTAACACATTGGGTTTTGAGAATATCAGCAAATAGTATTTCAAATATTTATGCACTCAGTCACTTTCATTTACTATAACATTGCATGGCAGATATACAAAATGTAGCAATAAATGTCTGTTTATTTTTATTGAGGGTGATATTAAGTGTATGGAAGGAAACATAAACCTATAAAAAGTGGTTTCCTATCTTTTTTGGTATAATACTGTAAAATAGAAATGTAACTTATTCATTTACATTTAATACATAGAACATTTTTTCCACACAATGTCCTCTTGTACATATATGGAATTTTTGTTTTAAGGAACCAGAAACAGTCAGCCAGCAGAGTCAGATTATATTTTCTCTGGTAGCATCTCTCCATGGTATGAAGAAATACCGTGATGAAGCCCTTCACTATACTCATATTTAACTTCTCCAGGGTTTCTTGAAAATAAATCAAAGTATGATAGAAGGAAATGTATTTGCACCCCATCACTCTGTAAGTCTGAAGCATTTGCTCCTTGAGCCCTCTGTGGTTGGGTGTTTTTTGGTTGCCCAGAAAATGTCCACAACCAATTTGAATTTTAAAGTGTAATTTGAATGCTTCCAATTCTGACTACAGTTCTGTGTAGGACCTCAGGAGATTCCCTTTATTTATGTCAGGTCAGGCAGAAGACATTTTCTTTTATCCGCTTATTGCTGATCCATGGAAACTTCTGTAGGAGATAAGAGTTTTCTGTTTTGGGTCGTGGCCTTCACAAAATGTTTGAATGAACTAACCGGCAGGGAGTGAAGGCAAGGCAAATCATTTCAATTGTAAAGAGCAGTCACTGCTTAACTTCAAAGAATCAGTGTATAGCTGCCAGTCTTCAGATGTATGTTCAAACCGTTGTGTCCTTATGATGTCATCATTGTTGCAGTAGGATATATCACCTTGCAAATTCTTTTTCACAGTTATTGAAACTGGAGCATTTTCCTTCTACAAACTTCCATCCTTATAATCTGAAACACAGGAGTTCTGCTGGATTGTTAGACAGACCTAAGTATTGTGTGAGTTCATTTAATTCAGCTTGTGTTGTTATGTGGGTTTCTTCTGAATTAGGCAGTACATATTTGTATCACAATTCCTATTGTTGACATCCAGTTCTTTGTCATCTGAATCATCCTCCAGGCCCCATGACTGGTGTCTCAGGTGCACACAGCTTCTTACTGTGTGGCACTGGTCTCAAAGCTGATGGCAAATTTGTGTTCAATAAGCATTTTTTAAAATGTATTTCCAGGAACATTAATGAAGGAAAAATATCACCCCAAGATAGTCTTATAGTTCCAAATTTTGGAAATAATATATGGCGTAGTGGTATCAATTTCTGTTAAACAAGGCGCCAAATCTACAGCTGAGTACTGAGCAAGATATATGAGTAGCCCAGTTTTTATCTGGTCACTGATTTTGCATCAACAGTATAGTTCATTTAGCCTAAGGTTACCATATGTCCTCTCTTCCCTGGATGTGTCCTCCTCTTCGACCCAAAAATTTCCATTCAGGCAGGTTTTTTTAATATGTAGAAATGTCCAGGTTTCTATTTGTTCTTTTATTAAAGCTTTTGCAAATTTTAATGGTACTGAAAATGCAAGGAAATATATATATATATATATATATATATATGTGTGTGTGTGTGTGTGTGTGTGTGTCTATTTATGCTACTTCTACAACTTGAACTCTGTGAAAAAAACATGCCTAAAGAACATCTCCTTCTTAGTTCATAGCCATGAAATTTAAAGAACTATTAGCAGAGAAACGATGAGAGGGACTTTTATTTCATAAAATTTTGACTGCTAATGTGTCCTCTTTTTTTAACCTCCTTCTTTGTTATGTTATGGTCAATAAGTCAGAAACATCCACTTTTCTTGTGATGGATCTATGGCAACTGTACGCTAATAAGCCTCATGCATCGGTGTTCAAATTCAAATGTTCTGTTTTGAAACACACAACTCACAGTAAATAAATATATATATATAAATAATTCACACAACCAGACTCAGAATATATGCCTCTTTTGGGTAAGAAGAGCAACTTGTCATCAGTACTGATTCGCACCTCTCAGGTTTGAAGCTCTGTTGCAGTGAGGATGGCATTATGCAGAGGATCACCAATTGAATTAAAAGTTCAAGCTACAATAAAAAAGTGGGGCATTTATCAAAAACTAAGGGCAATTTAAAAAATCAGGAAGCAAAATCACTCTTCGCCAGTACTATCTGATGCCATTAGGTCATTTGAATATGATACAGTCAGAATTTAATAAGAATCACTGATGTAAACTGAATGCAGAGTTGGGAAAAAACTGAATGTGAGTTGGCATACATGTGTGTGATATGTCATATTTTCATTGTGGCTTTGTTGTCCTTCATATTTCCAACGTTACACCATATTATGCTTCTGACATCCCAATAGGATATGTAGATATTTTCCTGTCATGCTTTGCTGTTACTGCTGTAATCAAGTATATTTGCTGCTGACTACATGACTGAATGTAACACAAATATATACTTGCTTGCATTTGTCATAAATACAGAATCCCTTAAAGTTTCACACGACCCAATTTGGTTTTTTAACATTTACTCTGAATGTAGGGCTGCAAGCCAGATGTTGCTATAATATGACAAGAATCATTTTAAAAGTAATACATTCCCTTCAAATTGTTGTTAGCAGTTTTTATATTTAAGCTTTGTTGTCAATTAAATATGAGAGATTTGATAATAAAAGAGTTTATACATCTAAAATTCTTCTGTAATTACAACTCTGACCTTAGTATTGTACACGGTCACACAATTATTGATTGACAAATTACAGTGTTTTTTCTGATAACATTTCAGTTGACATACCCTTGAGTGCCATAGTGAAGCTTCATGTACCCCTTTGCAGTAGCTTGACCTTTGAACTCAGAATGCATGTTACTGTGTTTTATGATGCAGCATACAAAGACTTCCATATTATACAAACTTAATTTATGTCATGTGCAGATGTGCATGAAGGCTTGAACATGATTTAGGATATTGCAACTTAATGCTTGCCAGCATATGAAATTCTTGTATATCTTGGACACTATTCACTTTCATGGAGAAGATAACTGCCCTATCTGGCTATGATTTCCACAGGTAACCCTTCTGTTGGTCCACTGACATTAATAACACACAAGGAATGCTAGGACACAATGATGACAGTGAATAAACAAAATCTGCTATGAATTGTAATATTTCCATGCTAAACAAAGCTGAATGGCAGCTAATATATATGATTCTTCTAACATCAATGACAAATTATGTTGTTATTTCCTAAAATCAGAATAATATATATATATATATTACATTTATGGCGTTTAGCATAATTGATCTCTGTATAAGTATGAATACAAAATATTCAATTGAATTCATTTTTGTTTATTGATGCATACATTTTCTGCTAGAAGTACAGCTCCTGTCTTCAAGAAATATGAGGTATATTAGACTGTTTCTGTATTCTGTTTAATACTTTTTAAAGTAATGTACATTGTAGATTTTGTCAGTGTTTTTACATGTACATCTTCCTTCCATGTTAAGTGATCGTTTTCTAGTTGTCTTTAATACATGCTTTACATGTAGGTGTACCAAATTGAATCCTGTGCTATTTCTTATCACATTTTGGTTTTCCAATAAATTGTAGAAGTTCTGACAGTAGTTTATGAACCTTTTCTTATCTTGCTGAGGAAAACACAGTAAGCCTGTCAGTAACATGTTTCATCTACTAATGATCTAATGCATTCAGGGGTCACAAATAGTGTGGTGTTTGCAAAATGGTATGTTTTTGATTTTCCAAACTTATTTGGTAATTTTCTTTCATACTGTCTACATATAACACCTGTTCCAACAGACGAATGTTGCATTAGTACCTCTATTAAGCCATGAGTACTCCCAATTCATTATTCCCTAATGCTGTACAATAATGACAGCAACTATTAAATGATCCGCAGACAATTAAATATGAGGAATGAATGGATTCCCTGGAGGCATGTTGGGAGGGTGGAGATATGGCTCCTCTCATTCATAGTCTTGTCATTAGATAGAGATGAGTGGTCAGCATTGCCCTGCAGCTGGTCGGGATGCTTGGACAAAAGAAAAATCTTTCCTCTGTCAGCAATTTATACATTATCCAGCCCATAGCTTGGTGACTATTGAATGAGCTATCTCTGCTCCTGTAAATACAAGTTACACTTACTCTTTCATTTTTATTTAATTCTTCTTTGCACAGAAATACAAGCCATGCCACTGAACACTGAAAATAACTTCTGGCAGATTAATTTGTTACTGCTTACTGCTTTTGTTGAGAGCTATGGGACATCTGTCACTGGAAATATGTGTGTGGCATCTCAGAGGATCACGGTGTACCAGGTCAATGCCACTTTTGTAGTAAATCTCAATATTAGTCAAAAATCTCATTGTATATTTTCTTGTGAAGTTACACAATTCACTTCCAGCAACAAAGAAGAAAGAAGAACAGCATTAAATCTTGCCAGACTCGCTGCACAACAAATTCTTCAGCATAATTTATTAATGAATTATTTGAAACATGGAGTGATACAGCTTACTTTCCTATATGGTGTCTAAACGGCAAGTTTCTGGCATAACCCTAGTATAAACTTGTGAACTCAGACCTTTGTAAAAAACTAACTATTGCTGTGATTGGCTACATGTTGAACTTCTCTAAATTTCCATAGGTCTAATTTTAAATACTTCAAACTCTGAACTCTGATTGCTCCCCCCCCCCCAAGTTTCTGTTACCAAGTCTGGAAATTCCCAAGCAAAAAAGAACATTTTTATGCATCCATTCAGAGCAAGGGACACAAAGCCACACACACAGGGTTTTCTGCTTTGTGTCACTAACAGTTATGTGTTACACAAATGCCAAAGTATCAATTGTCCCTCTGAGTCCAGCTACAATATCTCTTCTAAGTCAATGACATAATGGCTTATTATTTTTCTCCAGCTCCCTTTTGCAAACTTAAAATTCTGCTGTCACAAAAATTTTCCCCCTTTTACTGACTTATTCTCCCTTCCCTTAACAACTACTAAAGAAATGTTTTTAATATACCTTACTGAACATGTATTCCACTTCCTCTGAATGAAGTCTTAGCGTACGGTAACAAATTAGACTAGTGGAACTGAAATTAGTACCATTTATCATGCACCTCTGCTATCACAATTTTGTTCTGTGAGTCAGTGTACATGTTATGCATACTAATGGCTCATCTTCATCTTAGAACATGATTTTTATACAAATTTCAAATCCTTTGTTTTCCCACAATCTTCGGTGTTGCCTTCTTGAAATCTCCCAGTATGAATGAACTACTGTGTTTTGGGTTGTTCTCTACATCTATTTCCTTTAAACTCCAGATTCCACATAGGCAGGGGACATCAAGGGGACTGCCTGCTGTGGTGGTGCAGTGCTACCACAGATACTGGGAAGGCCCAAAAAGCAACACAAGATGTAAATAATGCTTTAAAACTTTTGAACAAAACTGTCCTTTGAGTTCATAAGTTTTCAGAGAGATTTTTCTGAGATATGACACTGCATCACTGGATATTTGATTTCCCGATGTTTCCAGGCAACATAGCAGTTTCAAATTGTTGGGAACTTAGCACACAGTGACAGAGTGTCATATTCCAGAAGAATGGGTACCTCAACTATACATGTATAGAGTAAAAAGAAAGTCTTTGGTGAGGAAGTGGAGCACATCTAAGACCCATTCAATAAATCCGTTGTTGTGTAAATGTTAATTTCAAACTTGAAACCAAGGATGCGTGGCAAGGGAGACAAGCAATTACATTGGATTGTCACTATTCTTAATAAGACAAGTCCTTTTGTACAATGAAGACTTTTTATTTTGCCTCTCATGTTGAATATGGCAAGTTTCCTTTACAGTGGCAAGTTTCATACACAGAGGCACTTCATAAAGGATGAAAACATAATACTAGAAAGTGAAGAACAGAACACTGACTGAAAAATTATACAGTTCAGGTACACACTATTTTGTAACAGACTTGAGCAGTTACATTAACAGGTAATGGCAGAAAGACATACAGTCAACAATGAAGTTTATTCCCAATAAATTGAGCAAATAACATGTACTGACCCTAATTTGTATGCTGTGTAATATCTAACCTTGTTCCTGAAGTTCAACATTGATTAATAACATAGTCTGATACCAGAACTCATAATACTGGTGCAATCATCTTTAAATCTTCCAAAACTCACTAATGATCACTGATGTGTTGTAACATGAATTTCAACTTCCATTAAAGACTAGTAGAGACTTAATAATGTGTAAATATCTTAATCAAAAAGATCTGTCTTCCAAACAAAACTGCTTATTACAGCAGCATCATGAAAATTATCACATTTGCCCTAAAGAAAACTTCATGGTATTGCCATATGACATATTCAGTTTGATGCAAATAAGCAATAAGTGCAAAGTAACTCATTTGAAATAGAAATAACACACGTAAATACAAATATCAAAGAGTTCCCATGGAATATGAAACTTTTCAGATGATTACAGTTAATGTGTTATGAATATACCAATGTGTGTATATTGCAGATTATTTCAGTCCCGTAAACATTTTAAGAAAATAAAAAATGTCACACTGTAATATGTCAGTGCAGGCACAGAAGGGAGGTAGAGATATAACTCTACCTACTTTCAACTTCATTGCTTCATCTGATTATATATTTACATTCTGGTAGTAGCCATTTCAGTTTATAATATGAACAGTCTCAAACTTGTCAGCCTGCTGAGCTTCAGAACTTACTCAGAATGTCTACAGTAATGCCAGGAAAGTTTGCAAATCACAATGCAGATTTTGAATTTCTGAAGACACATACATAAGGCAAGAAGAAAATAGAGGTGACTGACAAACATTACAGAACACAAAGAAAACTGCAAATGAAAAATTACTAATTAAAGACAATGTCATGAAGGGGGGATTTATATGATATAAAAATATTATGTTCATCATTTGTTTCTTACAATGGCCTGTAATGTTGTCTAAAGAGGGTTAATTAAAAATGCTGTGAATATATCATAAAATTTATATAAATGTTCTAAGTAAAGGTAACAAAGAGAAGGGAATTTTAGAAATTGTTTTTAGTGTGTTACGTGCAACAAATTAACAGGAATGTTAACCATAGAGAGAATTGAGAAGTGAATGAGGACTAATAATATACTTTCTGATGATGTATAAGGGAATAAAAAACTACTCAATTAGTGGCAGAATATGAGGACTGCAACATAGGTTACTATAAGATGAGGTTAATATATAAAAATGGAAATGTACAGTTGTCATGTTACATCAGAGAGACGATGTGTGCAAGATGCAAGACTTGTGAATTGAGCCTTTTCAGTAAACAGTTAATGGCAAACCCATATTTCTAAATATAAAAATTAAAATAAATAATATAGTAGGAACATATTAAAGTTCAGATCTTTATAAAATATAATTATCGTACACAGAACAAGAATACATGAACATGAAATCTTGTGATGGTTGAAACAAATATCAGTGTTTAAAATCAGAACCACCTAGAATAAGGAACACAAGATTTTCAGTAAGGTGGCAGTATAGTTACATGACCAAGCTTCTCTCTGTAGGACTGCTCAAAACAATACAAAAATAGAAGTTCAACACAATTATAATGCAAATCTACAGAAAATCTACTTTTGAAAGGCATGTAATCCTCTCCCCATCTCTTAATGAAAATGCCACACAGTACAGTAGTTGAAGTGACATGTAAATTCCACATTTAAGCTGTTGGTTCAGCCTGAAATAAATACTGCATACATAAAAGAAATGGAATGGCATCTCACTCTACTCTATGCATTGTAGGTACAGCTTATGGTCACGTCACCACCTGTGTAATGCAAAAGTGTTGGTTGTGGTATGATGGAGCAATAATACTGCTACAGGAAGCATGTGATTTTGAGCACAACCATTACATAAATCTGTGTTACATAAAATCAGTCACAATCTACGCAGATTTTTCTTACTTTCTTTGCTGCACATGGAGCTTGAACGCTTTTTGAATTGTGAAAAAGGCATCAAGTAAGGGCAGGAACTGCCATTATGACTCTCACAATGACATATACAGCAGAACAAATACTGACATGTTTTGTGTGTACACTGCCCCACATTTGAAACCCCATCAATCTGTGACGGCAGAGAACATCTGGGGCAAGGAGCTAATGTCTTGCCATTTTCAAGTTTCTGTCCTGCCTGAAACCAGAGAATGAGAACTTCATTATATGAGGCACAACTGTCTGACATGTTATCAAGAGTGTTGTTCTTCTTTGCTGTTCTGCAACAGCATGTGCTGTGTGATATGCAAACTACTTTAATGTATAGGAGAAAGGAAGAGGGGGAATGGAATGACAATTGGATGGCAAAATAAAAGGGATGGGGAATATGAAGAAAGGAGCAAATGAGGTCAAGATTTGGAGGGAATGAAGGAAAGGGGATGGGGAATGAATTTATAAAAAAATACACTCCCCAAACATTGAATCCTTTTTATGTAATGAAAAATTGCTACCAACCATTGAGAAATAATGTATATAAAAATATGTTAACAAGAAGACTGGACTCCTTGACTCTGAAGATGGAGGAACTATGCTCCCCCGAAATGTTGGTACTATTTACCATTTGACATGGTGTTACATCACAGGAGATTTGAATCTTCTTTAACATTACTCTCTCAAGTGACAGAATTTTATTGAAGTTTACAAGCGCTGATGCACCCTGTGCCAGTTTTTTTTGTCTAATACCATAAACATGTGCATCAGTTGTTTACCCATTTCATTGGATTTCAAACTTCTAATTTTGAGCATTATTGTCATCTCTTACAAGAAGAATGTTGGATACAATTTTGTAAGCAGTCACTAAAAGCGAGTCTCCTAACTGCTCATATCACACTCTCTGAGCCTTTGTAACTTCTCAGGTTCATAAAAATTATGATCTGGAAATATTCACTCAGCAGCCTCCTGAATGTCATTAACTCCATGCACATTTTTATAATAGCTGACTGCAGTAATTTTTTCACATAGAGCAGAGTGCTGAATTTTGTGAACCCCAGCATTAGGGATTTTAACATATGATCACCCATTTCAATACCATTGTTTCAACCTTTATGTGACTGGTTCTGGCCAATTGAGATGAGACCACATGGCTGGTGAGTCTGCTTCCCACACTCTCGTGTGATTACACTGATTGCAGGCACCTCAGTCAAGTTCTGCATTTAGTGAGATTGATTCCTTTGTGCTTTATGGAACAAAACTCTCCCATTAATGTTTCTTTTGCTTTCAAAAAGTACTTGTATATTATTGAAAATAAATTTCCATGTGCTGTGAGGTGACTATATTTTTATTACTGGCATTTCATAAGTGCTTGGAAACAAACAAGTATGTTAAATTGAAAATGAATTTTCTGTTTGGCAAGACTCTACTATACTCATAATATTGTAGGACTCTGCATGTAACTTGTTATTCTCACTCTATACTAATTATGTTCAAGATTGATAACCCATTCTATAATTACAGTTTAGAAGTAGAGGATAATCTTGTGAAACTAGAATATGATCCCAAATGAGTGTGTATACACAACAGAGATGTGGTGTGATATTTGTTAATTGCTTTAAGCCATGTTTTGAAAACTTCATCTTATTTTACAACTATACCAAAACTATAAATTAAGATCGACAATAGATCACACAGTGTAAGAATGAAAATGGCAACAACAAAAATAGAAACCACAATGCTGAAAATAGGTAATAAATGTAAAAGCTGAATATTATTCCACTTCATTTCCAATAATCATGATGTTACAGTAACCTTTCATTTAATATGCATATTAACACAAGCAGGTTAAAGTACCATCAATGAGATTAATATTCTTCTGCCACACAGACACACATTTGACCCTAAGACTCATTGTCCAACCTCTCCATACCCTGTAAACTTGTTCTCTATTTCTTTACAGTACCTTATAAAACTGAAGAAACCGACGTTTACTGGGACTTGGAGGTGGACTTGGAGGATTATGTACAGCCTTATTAACTCCTTCATTACCCATATTCTGGATCTGCCTTAAATGAATTCTAGGACGGTTATGTACAGGTGTGGAAACTAGTTTGTTCACCTAAAAAAGTGGAAAAAAATAAGCATCAGTAACCTTACAATCTCCTACTTATTTCCTGGGATAGCTTAGTTGGTAGAGTTGCTAGCCTATGGGTCAGTCAACAGAGGACACATGGTTCAATTCATGGCAAGGGTGACATTTGGCAATTCATAAAAATTTCCAGACCAGCTCTTGGGCATACTCAGTGGTACTGGGGGTTCTGTCCCTCAGGATGAAACATTCACGGCATGAAGCTGATAATTTGCCTCCATTTAGTGCCAAGCTTAAGAATGAGTGACACTATACTTCTAATCCCTCCATATGCCTTTCTGGTGTGCAGTTACTTTTCCTTTACTTTTTTGACTAATGGCAATGCAAATTGACAGACACAGAAGTTGGTTGGATTGATAGGTTAATGTGCCACATTCAACCAGTTAGACTAAAGGTTTGGAAAGGCCTTAGCACTAAGTACAAACTACATTCTGCTTTCAAAAGCATAAAGTGCAAGCTTACAACACGTGCAGAGTACCCACCTTGTATGGACAGATAAATCAGTTTTAATCCATCATCATTTACTTATAAATTATAAATAAGGACTACATTTTAAAGACTATTCAGTTATCTTGATATTGGAGAGAACTAACTTTTAATTACCAGATTTAATATTTATTGCACTTGGCATGTTCCTTTCTGGCCTGAACAGACATCTTTCTGATAGGAAATCTCATGGAGTGATTTTAAATTCAGTGACTTAGAGACATACTTAGCAGCATTAAAATTGAGGCATGGACATGGGATGTGTACCAGAAGACTGACTATTCCTTCTAGAATGTAAATTGTCCAGCAACTAAACCATGTTTCTGAGTAACTGCCAATGAATTTTTGTATGATTAGGTGCTGCTGTTGATTATAGCTTGTTCACATGTATTATAAATAACTTATCTCACTAATGTCAGATATTATCTATGTACCTGCAATGAACCACCGTTTTCCTTGTTTCTCCGTTTATGCTCCACGTAGCAGTGTATACGTTTGGAGGCATCAGTGTCAGAAGTGCAGATCCTGTTCCATGTCTTGGACACCAAAGCTACTGCTGTTAGATCCACAGGCTCCAGATAGCTCAGTATGCCTTTTACAATTACGCTGTAATCATTCTCTTTGCCAAGAAGGGAGAAAAAGTCAACTTTTTCTTGGCAATTTGAACATGGATGTTCCTGACTAGAGTACTTTAGAGAGAATGGCATGGAAGAGTGGTTAAAATCTTCAGAAGTTTGGCATCTCTTCAGTGGGTATTGTGAAAGACTCTTCTTAGTCAACTTTGTAAGTTTATTGGTTATCAAATTACATTCTTCAACAGGCAGATCCCTGGGGTGTAAATGATAAAGACTGACTGTCTCCTGGCTACCAATCTTGCCATCCTGCATACTTGTGTCATGTGCTGTTGGCATGTATGTCTGACAGCAGTTAACGTGTTCATTCTTTTCTGATTTTTGTTCAATATTATCCACTTCATTGTTAGCCTTTGCTTTTCCTGACACATTTTCATTCACATCTGCTTCATCACACCATATAGCACTATCATCAAGTTTATCACTTTCTTGTAAATCAAAAGAATTGTCTAACAGTGATAGACCATCAAAATCATTGTCCAGTGACAGCTCACCTTTGCTGTGTAAATCACTAATGGTACATGATGATTTATTTAACTGTACATTTGATGATACAGAAGTTGACCTTTGTAATAAGTTAAACCTTCCCGAAGTGGCTTTCCTTTTGTGGCTTAAAGAACGATGTGCTCTGTGACGATACACTTGTGGGGTATTGAACAGCAATGTATGAGGAGTTGATGTAAAACAATTCCTATAAGTGACTCCATGTGATAGCTTCTCGTTGCTGCATGGCTCAGAATATAGGCTTGCAACTGAATCTGGACGACATGAGAAGTATCCACTGTCATCATTTTGGATTGGTAGATGCACTTCACTTACAGGTGTACACCCAGCCATCTGTAAAAGCAATTTTGATTGTATAAACTACTCTGGTCTGGGAAGAGGGTTTGTCAACATCTAGTGTGCAATTTTCAAATGATTTACATCTAAAGTAACAATGTATTTAGCATCACCATACAGATTACATTTCAATATGTGGTGAAGTAAAATTTTTAATCTTGCTGTGTTTTATGGAACCCAATAATCCATATAAAGCAGCCTGTAATGGCAAGATAATTGATACAAAGGAATCCTACAACCATAACTTAACAGGATGAGTAAAAAGTTGGAATATCAGTAATTTTACACAATGGTGTTACAATAACAGTGGCCACTGCTAGCCACATCAATCATGCATGGCTACAGTAACTAATCTGGAGTAGAAAGTAGCATGTCCACAGAAAACCACGGCACAGGCAAAATCAAAGAAGCACAAATCCAGTAGGTTCTGTTACAAATTAAAGTCACTTACAATTTGTTTTTTCTGGCTCTGTTGAGTTCTGGATGTGGTCTGTTAATTCATTAGTTGTTTTTAGATTTATCACCATCTATGATACAATGTGTTCGAATAAAGTTCTAAAAAAGGTATATTTAAAATGAATAGCATTGTAACAAATGTTTAGCAAGCTATGTCATGACTGACATCTCCAATAACGATTAACTTATCTAGAATACTGTAACACTGCCAGTGAATGCCGAATTACTGCATTTTGTAACTAGCCTGATAATTCTAGCAAAATTTTAGAATCAATTACAAAAAGGCACAATAAAAAAAAAAGCCCTAATTTCTGTCAGAAGTGAATGTACCAAACTCCATTCTTTACATCTGTCATTTAACCATGCTGTCATTTGCAGTTATTATATATCATTGGCGATAAACAAATATTTTTCATGGGTGGAATGTTATGACAAGGAAAAACTGAAGTACTCAATGTGAAATCTCCATCAGTGCCTCTTCATCTGCCACAAACTCCAGTTGCTCACGTACATCTTATCCATGTACTGAAGACCCTTCCACTTCCAGTTTCAATTGGAAATGAGAATGTAATCTGTGGCCTACTGATGTGATCACTTCAGTGCAATAGCTATATCTCCTTCAGGTTAAAATGTTTGCCTGTGATACAGATGTTTGAATGTTTGTTATCACTAACATCACTCTCATTGCTGTACCTTTTTCTGGGTATCCCAAGTTAGAATATCATGAATTTGCAGTTTTCAGACTCTGTATTTTTGAATCTGAATAACCAAATATAAAATTTCACACTCCAGAACCATTTCTAGATCTCACGAGATAAGAGATATAAAAAGAAATATACAGTTTACATGTTACCCATAACTTATGTGAATTACCAAATTACTTCTGCCGTGCACTTTGTTTCAGTATTCGGGTGCCCTCCTCAATTATAATAAAATATATTCAAAGCTGCTGCGGAAAACGTGAATCGTGAAAAATGTTGTACTTTGAAACCAGATATAAAAATAAAATTCCTGTAGCACACGTCTGCTGTAAATGTCTTCCTGTGTTCATAAAACATGCGAATTAATTAGTGGGTAATTTTTCCACCAAAAATGCACAATTTACTTTCAAAACCTTTACACTTCCATTCAACATTTTTGCTGTGTATGTTACACATAACATTTTTGAACAAGAACGTGACAATTATGCACCTGTAACTTTTCCTATAGTATGAAAATCCACCATGTGAGAATACCCCTGATGATGATTCCATTGTGAATCGAAACACCGCGTAATAAAATTTATGGTTATGAAGGAAAATTAGGTACTTCTGGTGAAAAAGTCACTAACGTGATATAACGAGCTCGATCGTTGTGACAGCAGCTAACGTAAATATCCAAACTTCTCAAGGGTTTCAAATCGCATTTGACATTTACACGTCCTGACGAAAATGTATCGATGAAGGGACACTAAGTGAAAAACTGAAAGGTATATGTTACTTAAACTGTGAATAGGATACGATTACTTACTCTTTATTCAGTCACAACTGAGCTTCCTCTAAGTCATCGTTGTAAACAAGCCATGGAGACCTCAAACTTTTTGAATGATTTCGGTTCAAATTTCCAGCGTTTCAAGTTTTCTTCGTTGACCAATCAGAAAGGAGATATTGTAAATGTTCCCAGTTCATTCATTTGAAACAACGCAACTGTTTGGTTTCCGTTGTGAGTGTTATGAAAATTTCAGTAATCAGATTACAATGTGGTTGAAAAGATTCTTTGAACGTTAGGGACCAAGAATTAAGCCGCGATTTCTCATACCATCAGGCGTACCAATACACGGTTTATCCGCATATGCCATCTGTGATTTTCCATCACTGACAAAGTTTAAGTGTTGGTGCTTAAGATTATTTGTAAAAGGAGGAAGGGAGGTCAGTGCAATAATCGTAAGAAAATTCTGTGATTAATGTAGTCATGAACTAGTATTTATGTGCATTATTGTTAATCAAGAGACATCCGCTTTCAGCGAAACGTAAGTGAATAACGGTAGGCCGCTATGTCCTCTCAATGTTGGGAATTTGCGGTGGTTCGTGTTTTATTGCTGAGTTGAAATCTCATTATGAAAAATTTGAAAACGACCCTTTGATTTACGATTCAGCCAGAAGCTGTGGTTGTACTAGTTTCGATGAAACTATTACGTGCTGCAACTGCAGAACACACTGCCGAAGAATAAGTGAGGTTATGGTATGTAATGCGACATACATTGTAACATCACGCGACAAATTTTAACACTTGTCGCCCGGAATAAACATTGCGCTGACGGCGCTAATGTAAATGAGTTTATGCTTATCATTAAAACGATGTCATTATTAAATCGGTCCGCTAAATGATAAATTAAGGGTTTTATAACAACTATCATCCACTGAGGTGTGGTAACAGAACTGTTGAATAAAAGAAAACTATTCTGCAGAGAATGCATGAGGTAATAGATGCCGTTTTATTCAGTAACAGCACTCCAGGTAGAGGCCATAATTAGTAGATATTTGGGATACGGTGCACATTAGTGGGACCAAGCTTTCGTCCACTGCCGGTAGTGTCGCTGTTGGCCTGCATTCCGTTTCTTCTCTTCAGGTTTTTCTTACTTCCTTTTCCCACTTGTCCGCGTTTTGGCGAGACCCATAATGCACCGCCCTTCGTGTTTCAGCTGTGCGTATGGTGGTGATTCGTGTCAGTTTGGCGGCGATTTTTCGTTGTTCAGAATGGTGGAACATGTGCTACAGGTTACATCAGGTTACGATAAACGGCTGGCGGGGATTTTTCGTTGTTCAGAATGGTGGAACATGTGCTACAGGTTACATCAGATTACGATAAACGGCTGGCGGGGATTTTTCGTTGTTCAGAATGGTGGGACATGTGCTACAGGTTACATCAGATTACGATAAACGGCTGGCGGGGAGTCAGTTTTCATTCCGACGTCGGATGCTGAGAGATGATAGTGGGCCGAACAGATTCTTCTTCATGTATCTCTTGCGATCACGCCAACGCCATTTCCTCCTTCCCTCCTATCACGTACGTCCAAACTACACGCACAATACTAACCCATCCTTAGGTTAGACGTCAGGTTATTTTTTTTTTCAGCGACCTCCTTCCCCCCTAATGGGTACGTTCAAATTACACGCACACTACTAACCATCCTGAGGTTAGACGTTACGTCACTTTTTTACGACCTCCTTCCCCCCCTACCAGGTACGTCCAAATTACACGCACAATACTAACCATCCTTAGGTTAGACGTCAGATTATTTTTTTTAGCGACCTCCTTCCCCCATAATAGGTACGTCCAAATTACACGCACACTACTAACCATCCTGAGGTTAGACGTTAGGTCATTTTTTTACGACCTCCTTTCCCCCTACCAGGTACGTCCAAATTACACGCACAATACTAACCATCCTTAGGTTGGACGTCAGGGTTTTTTTTTTGGCGACCTGCTTACGTTCGTCCGCAGGTTCGTTCACATCTCCAGCGACCTCCTTCCCCCCCCCTTATCCAACTCCACACACATACTTCCTACTTCCTTGCACAATACTCTGCGTCTTCGCGTTACAGGTTCTCCTCACGTTCCCCTGCTCAACACATTCCTTCCTCCCCTTCCAAGACGTCCTTTCGTATCTACACAGTACCCCCCTCCTCTGCGCGCGCCGCCTGTTGCTGTTGTCTGCTGCTCCCTACCTTCCGCTACGTCACAACCACAGAAATAGGACTAGCTGGGGTTCCTCGGGTGATAAAATTGAGAAGAATGAGAAGGGCTGGGCATGTGGCACGTATGGGTGAGGGGAGGGGGGTGTATAGGGTCTTGGTGGGGAAACCGGAGGGAAGGAGACCACTGGGGAGACCTAGGCGTAGATGGGCGGATAATATTGGAACGGATCTCTGGGAGGTGGGATGTGGGTGTATGGACTGGATTGGGCTGGCCCACGATAGAGACAGGTGGCGGACGCTTGTGAGTGCGGTAATAAACCTTCGGGTTCCATGAAATGCGGGGAATTTCTTGACTAGCTGCAAACCAATTAGCTTCTGAAGAAGGACTCTGCACCATGGAGTAAGTAAGTAAGCTAGTTAAGAAATTAACCAGCACTTTATGGGAGTCATTATTACTATGTCTGCAAAGCTCCCTACTTGTCCTCCCCATCTTGAACCACATTAATATTGACCACGCACTCCAAGCCTGTTTCTTTTAATATTCCCCCATATCTGCCTAGGTCTTTCAGGTGGTCTGTTTCCTTTGGGGTTTCAAACCAGAACTCTGTGTAATCTCAGTCATAAAGATAAAATGTCAGAAAAGTAAGAGTACATAGAAAAGTGGCTTCAGTATTATACAAAACGTTCTTTGATAGAAATTTACCTTCGCGGTTCTTTGCCATTCTCCTCTTTGCTCTGCGTGTTACAATGGTAGCATGCAAGAAATCAGTGGTGCATTTAAGTATTTACATTAGGTGGGGTGCGTGGTTGTGTATGTATGAGGGGAGAGGTGTGGCTGTGAATGACATACAGATAACTCTAATACTGCACAGCCATCTGGAATGTGATATGGTACTGGTGTATATATGTTTTGGATGAAGCTGCAGCCTCCACCTTGAGGGTCCTGTGTTCTGTATAAGTAAAAGTCTTTTAGTGGCAATCCTCCTAAATCACTGAAGATTCATTGGTTCAGGATTCATTCTCAGTTGCAACTGCACCAGCTATTAAAGAAATTGGTCACAAGTAAGGCTATGCAGGGACATTATTTTATCTGACAACTCACATCCACTCCTTACTCTGGCTGTGTGATGTGATAGCTCGTGCTTTAGTGCTAGCTGCTGTTCTAGCTTGCAGTGAGTCTGGGTTCATCCAAGTTAGTTATGGTGTATTGCAGATATTATTAGGTTTTTATTCACCATATTTAAAACACCCTGGCTCACCGACACAAATCACATCAAACATGTTTGTTGCACATTAAGTTATGCTGGGTTGTGTATGTTAAGTGAGCTGACAGGAAGTGACAGTTGTCCGATAAAATAATATTCCTATACCACTTTTATAAACATGCAAGAAATTCAGAATCTGCACTTATGTTACAATAAAATATATTACTTGAAATACTGAAAAATGTAAATAATGCAGGGTAACAAACAGAGAAGTTCCTGATTAATTAAAAGAATACAGGCATGTGGTGAGTCCTAGGATTGATGGAACTCTAGAATTTCCCCCTCTCTGAAATAAAATCATTCACAGAAAACATTATTGGACAGTATGTATCATACCAATACTACTGCAGCTGAGATACTTCGTAAAAGTTATGGGCCTGTGAATAGATGACAGGGTTAATTTTCTAGTTCTGGGGCCCACCCAGTTGGTATCAGAGGCCTCTTCCCTGGCTTAAAGCAGCTTCAGGATGAAACTTGCCATTGACCTTTCAGTGCTGAGATTAAAGATTCATGGAGCTTGTAGCTTAAAACACATGGATGACTTTACCTTATGACATTCTAGAGTGTGATGCCTTGTGATTTGATACATTTTGGAGGAACCTGCTGAGCACGTGGCATTGCTCGGGTGGTTAGAAAATGTTCTCTTACTGCAGAGGCCTGGGTTCGATCCCACATAGGGTTTGTGGTGGACGAAATGACAACAGGACAGTTTTCTTTTATCTTAATACTTCGGTTGTCCCATGTCAGGGCAATTCCATTCTCGTATTGTACTCATTTGCCACTGGTGCTTTGTAGTGTTGCATTCATCTTCAGTGTAGAAAAGTAAAGAGGTTTCTAATTGAAGTTCTGTTGTTTGGAATAACTGAAAGGACACGCATTACAGTCGGTTTCTCAGACAGGTACATGCAAGTAGGCACTATCAAATGTGTTTATATATGACTTATATTCAGTTTTAATTTGTTTGTGTATGTGTTTTGCATGTTTGCAAATGTTGTGGCAATAATAGTCTGCGTCTCCTATTACTTCGGAGACCGGTGGGAGAAAGGTTCGCCTAGACGGTCGGCTGCCCGCATTACGAGAAACTCTACCAGGGGTGCACAAATTCTGCGAGAGTAAATTTTATAACGTGGCGCCTAATGTTTTCAGTATAATTGTTAGACTTTTCCCAAATAACAGGCTCACAGGTCACTCCAGAATTTTGGATCCTCAGTATGGAACCTGCTTCATGTCACCCTTCAGGGACCTAGAATTTTGATGTGGGTTCTAAATTTTTGGAATGATTGTGGATCACTGGTCCTTACCGTGAAGGTGGAGGGATCACTTTCCTCTGAAACGTTGGAACTTATGTGCTGAACTACACAACTTGATGTTCAATGAAACCATAATTTTAATCTTTAGCGCCCTGTGAACCACAGAGTGTACGCAGGCTGAAAAGTTGGATAACGTAGTCGGTATAATGACTACTTACGGGCTGGACCATCCAGGGTTTGAATCCCGACAGGTGCAAGAGATTTTTCAATTACACATATCTGTCCAGACTGGCTGTGGGGCCCACCCAACCACCTGTTCAGTACTACTACTACTACTACTACTACTACTACTACTACTACTACTACTACCACCACCACCACCACCTCCTCCTCCTCCTCGTCCCCGTCCTCCCCGTCCTCCTCCGCCTCCTACCCCTCCCCTCCTACCCCTCCCCTCCCCATCCCCCTCCTCATCCTCCTCCTC
>Ga0123357_10000786_pt1 | contig 32059 bp, 24 predicted proteins | sample TergutEmb28metaG_FD_89873 | JGI IMG/M metagenome (GOLD analysis project Ga0123357, IMG submission 89873) | Embiratermes neotenicus P4 segment gut microbial communities from Petit-Saut dam, French Guiana - Emb289 P4 | ecosystem: Host-associated > Arthropoda: Insects > Digestive system > Gut ...
CGGCAATTAGCCTTCCTTCAGATACCAACGATCCATTAACAACAGCGCGTCTTAAACGGCGGTTATCTTGCCATGCAATACCGGAAACTGTAATGCCAGCAGGAACAGATGCAGTCACTTGTGGCGCTGGTTTCTCAGGCTGTTTGACATGAGCTGGTTTTGGATGCGGAGCCGGTTGTGCCGCACTGTGGATAACCTTTGTAACAGTGAGTTTAGAAGTTCGTTGCGTTGGTGACTGGGATTGTGCAGGCGGAATAACTTTCACAACAGTAAGTTTAGAAGTCTGTTGCGGCGGTGCAGGAGATTGTACCGGTGGCGCTGTAGATTGAACAGGAGCAGCTTGAGGTTGCGGAGGCCTAATAGCAGGAGCTGCCTGTTGGCTCAGGTTTGTTGCAAGAGGTTGCTGCCTAATAGCTTTATGTTTCTTTGAGACAGACAACAAAAGCCATAGTACAGCGATTATAAGGATCAGAACAACTATGCCAATAGCTATAAATATTCCTTTATTATTGGAACTCTTTCTTGCGTTCCCTCTGTATCTGAGAACGTCAGGTCTTATATCGGCTTTGTCCTGGTTTTTCTTTGCTTTTTCCTGCTCCATTTTTCGTAATGCGTCAAGGATAAGGCTCATTATCTTCTCTCAAATTATAGTGATTTATCTATAAACTTTTAAAATAATAATAAAAATTATTATTACGAATATAGCTGAAACGGCAAAAATTACATGCTCTTTTTTTTAAAAAGTTTTTTTAAAAAGCTGTATTTACCTTCCTCTTTTGTAATATCTTTTATAGCAGATTTCGCCATTTTGGGGGTCACATCCATACTTTCCTCTGTAAAAGCCGTAAGTAACAGCCTGTCGCATAGGCCATTTATAAGCCGTGGTAGCCCTCCGGAGTATTTATATATTTTCCTTACAGCATTGGGTAAAAAGACTACAGGTTCACGGCCATCAGCAGCTACTTTTATTCTATGACGAATATAGGCGTGGACATCATTTTCTTCCATAGGATTAAGATGATACCTAACTGTAATACGCTGCTTAAGCTGTCTTAAATTTTGTTTTTCAAGAAGTTTTTTGAGCTCAGGCTGTCCTACAAGAACTATTTGAATCAGTTTTTCCCTTTCAGTTTCAAGATTTGAAATAAGTCGTACCTGCTCAAGTACTCCCGGGCGCAGGTTTTGCGCCTCATCAATTACAAGAACGACAGTTCTTTCCTTGCTGTTCTCAGCGAGAAGAAAATTGTTCAGTTGTTCATGAAGTTTACGAGTACTATTACTTGTATAAGGGAGCCCAAATTCTCGGTTTATCTCCTGTAGAAGCCCTAATGCCGTAAGAGTTGGGTTAAAAATAAGGGCAGTGCTGTGGGTTTTAGAATCAAACTGTTTAAGGAGAGTCCTTATAATAGTCGTTTTCCCTGTTCCAACTTCACCGGTAAGCTCTATAAAGCCGGTTTTGGCGTCAATAGCGTAGAGGAGGTGGGCAAAAGCTTCCTGATGTTGAGCGCTTAAAAAAAGGAATTCCGGATTTGGCGTGAGGGTAAAAGGTTGTTCGCGAAAACCGAAATATTGGAGATACATAAACTGTTTCCTTATTTAACCGGTTTTATTGTACTGTTAAACTTACAATTCAGTTTACGACAGGTCAAGTATAATCATACTAACTGTTTTTATGATAATTTCTGTATATAATCAAGCTTTGTAATACTCTTATGTTAAATTCAAGTTGACTATATTCAGATGCACGTTTAAAAAATATAGATTAATTCCCTTTGTGAAAGGGTGCAATGGTAAAAAATCCGATGGATCTTCTTAAAGATTTAAATCCTCCACAAAAAATAGCAGTACAGCATGGTGAAGGGCCTCTCCTTGTCCTGGCCGGTGCAGGATCAGGAAAAACAAGGGTGATCGTTCACAGAATCGCATGGCTCATAAAAGAGTGTGGCGTATACCCTGGGAATATTCTTGCTGTAACTTTCACGAATAAGGCAGCAGGAGAAATGCGGGAGAGAGTTTCTGAACTTCTCGGAGGCGGAAGTATCCCTCTTATAGCTACGTTTCACGCCACATGCGTGAGAATTCTAAGACAGGAAATAGAGCGTCTTGGGTTTGAACGAAACTTTGCTATATATGATGAAAGAGAGAGCGAGCGTTTACTGAAAGAAATTCTGGTTGAACAAAATGTAGATGAGAAAAAGAGCCCTGTAAGAGCTTTTGCTGCGGCTATAGACGATTGTAAAAATGCGGGTTGCTTTCCTGAACATCTCTCAACAAATGACCCGATGGCAGAGAGGCTGGCAAGAGTCTACACTGCGTATCAGGACAGGCTTAAAAAGTGCAATGCCCTTGATTTCGGTGATCTGCTTATTATGACAGTTCGCCTTTTTCAGGAATTTCCTGATGTCCTTGCCTATTTCCGCCAGAAATGGCAATGGCTTTTAGTAGATGAATATCAAGATACAAACCCTGTGCAATACCATTTCATAAGACTTCTGGCAGGTGAGAAGAGAAATCTCTGCGTTGTAGGTGATGACGATCAATCCATATACCGTTGGCGCGGCGCTGATATACGAAATATTCTGGATTTTGAGCGGGACTTTCCCGGAGTAAACGTAGTAAAACTTGAGCAGAATTACAGGTCAACAGGGAATATACTGGACGCCGCTGGAGCAGTTGTTGCGAAAAATGTAGGAAGGAAGAAAAAAACTCTCTGGACTGAAAACCCTGCCGGCGATAAGATAGTCTACCGCCGCCTTGAAGACGACCGTGCAGAAGCGCGTTTTGTATGTCGGGAGATAGAAAAGTATGTAGGAAACGGCAAAGATCTAGGAAGTGTAGCGCTGTTTTACCGTACTAATGCCCAATCACGTTCCTTTGAAGACGCCCTTGTATCGGCAGGCATTCCATACCGTATGATAGGGGGAATGCGTTTTTATGAGCGTATGGAGATAAGAGATGTGCTGGCATACTTAAAACTTATTGATAACCCGGCAGATGAAATGGCTGCAAAGCGCATCATTAATGTGCCGACGCGCGGCATTGGCCATGCCACTGTCGATCGTATTACAGAAATTGCAAATACGAATAAGATTACATTCCTACAGGCTCTTGGTGTCGCTTCTGAAGGGACATATCTCGGTGCAGGCCCAAAAGCTAAAGTTGCCGCTTTTGTTCAGATGATAAACGCACTTAAAAAACTTTCAGAAGAGCTCCCTTTGGCAGAATTCACTTCAGAGCTCCTTGAAGAAACCGGATATAGTCGGAAGCTACGAGAAGAACGGACAGAAGAGGCAGCAGACCGTCTTGCAAACCTTGATGAGCTTCTGGTAGCTATGGAAGAATTTGATAAATCAGGTGAAGAGAATAGCCTGTCGGCATTTTTAGAGCAGGTTGCCCTTGTATCAGACCTGGAGCGGGGAAATGAGAAACGGGAATCCGCTACTCTTATGACTCTCCATGCAGCAAAAGGGCTTGAATTCCCTCTGGTTTTCATAGTCGGTATGGAAGAGAAACTCTTCCCTCATGTAAGGGCTTTAGAAGACAGAGATCAGATGGAAGAAGAGCGGCGGCTTTGTTATGTGGGAATGACTAGGGCGAAAGAAAAACTTTTTATTACAAACGCACGCAGAAGGCGGATTTTTGGTCAGGATCAATATAACCTCCCTTCAAGATTTATATCTGACATACCGGATGATAAAATAAATGTCGAAGATGTCCAGCTGGAAAATAGATTTAGTTCCTCTCTCACTGTAGGAAAGACCGCATATAACGGGAATAAAGCCAGTTATGGCCATAACCTTGCGTCAGTCTTTGTTGATTCAGAGATTTCATCTTTAGCGGATTCGAATGAAGTTGAGATAATTCCTGAGGATACTGGTGATATCTGCCTCGGAATGAAGGTTCGTCACGCTAAATTCGGTTTAGGTACTGTGCGACGTATTGAAGGGTATGGAGACTCTCAGAAAGTCATAGTCTGGTTTAGCTCTGTGGGGCCTAAAAAGCTGTTAGTCCGTTTTGCAGGGCTGGAGAGAGCTTAATACTGCAGTGTGAAGAGTGAAGTGTAGAGTGTGGAATTATAATCAACTCCACTCTTCACACTCCAAACTCCACACTATTTCAGATATGGTAAAAAGCTGAAGTCATATAACTATAGCTAAACCTAGATAGAATGAGTATATATATAAAGAAATGTTTCAGGAGCAAATATGAAAATCACAAAAGACCAGATAAAACAAGTCGCGACTCTTGCCAGGCTGGAGCTTAGCGAACAGGAAATAACAACCTTTACAAATCAGATGGATTCAATACTTGCATATGTAGATAAACTGAGTGAATTGGACGTTTCAGGAATAACCCCTACCTCTCATGCCGTTCCTTTGGAAAACAGATTTCGTGAAGATGTTGTAACACCTTCTATAGGAGTTGAAAATGCCCTTGCAAACGCGCCGGATAAAGTAGATGGTTTTTTCCGCGTGCCTAAAGTAATAGAGTAAACAACGTACCGTATATAATCAAACCGGAGAGACATTCAATGGAGCTTTTTGAACTTACAATAAAAGAACTGCATGAAAAACTTAAAAATAGAGATATCTCCTCTGTAGAGGTCACAAAATCTTACCTTGAGAGAATTGCCGCTACAGATGACAAAATTAACGCTTTTGTAGCTGTTACAGAAAAAGAAGCTCTTCGGGCAGCAGAAGACGCTGATAAAAAAATAGCGGCTGGGAATATGGATATCCTTACAGGAATTCCTGTTGCACTTAAAGACATTTTCCTGACAAAAGGGATAAGGACTACCTGTTCTTCAAAGATGCTGGAGAACTTTATTCCGCCATATAACGCAACAGCTTGGGAAAAACTGGAAAAGAAAGGGGCTATCCTCACAGGAAAGCTTAATATGGACGAATTCGCAATGGGGTCATCATGTGAAACTAGCGCATTCGGCCCGACAAAAAATCCATGGAATCTTAATTGCGTTCCTGGCGGCTCCTCAGGAGGGTCAGCAGCAGCAGTCGCGGCACAGCAGACAGTAGCAACACTTGGGACAGATACAGGGGGGTCAATCCGGCAGCCTGCCTCTCTATGTGGCTGTATCGGCTTGAAACCAACATATGGCAGGGTTTCAAGATATGGAGTTATTGCTTTCGCGTCATCACTTGATCAGGTGGGACCTATGGCAAACTCTGTGGAAGACTGCGCTATAATCCTGGGAATTGTCGCGGGATTCGACCAGAAAGATTCCACAAGTGTTGACATTCCCGTACCTGATTATGAAAAAAGCCTTGTTAAAGATATGAAAGGCGTAAAAATAGGGCTTCCCAAAGAGTACTTCATAGACGGCCTTGATTCTGCTGTTCAGAAAGCCATGAATGAAGCCATAGCTGTCTATAAAGGGCTCGGAGCAGAATTTAAAGAAGTTTCCCTGCCACATACAGATTATGCGGCAGCAACCTATTATTTGATAGCAACTGCAGAAGCCAGCTCTAACCTTGCCCGTTATGACGGGGTAAGATTTAGTCACAGAAGCGGTGAGGCAGAGAGCTTAACGGAAATGTACTGTAAGAGCCGTGCAGAAGGATTTGGAGAAGAAGTTAAAAGACGCATAATGCTTGGCACATATGCCCTCTCTTCCGGTTATTACGACGCTTACTACCTTAAAGCGCAGAAAGTCCGCACCCTTATAATGCAGGATTTCATAAAAAACTTTGAAAATGTAGATATACTCCTCACCCCTGTAACCCCGACCCCGGCATTTAAAATAGGTGAGAAAAGTAATGACCCTTTACAGATGTACCTTTCAGATATATTTACAATACCTGTAAACCTTGCTGGGACCTGCGGCATATCAGTACCGGCAGGATTAAGCCGCGACGGTCTTCCAATAGGCCTTCAACTCATCGGCAAACCATTTGGGGAAGAGAGTATTATCAGAGGGGCATATGCTTTTGAGCAGGCTACTGAGTGGCACAAGGGGAGAGCGAGATTATGAAATACCAACCGATAATCGGCCTTGAAGTTCACGTACAACTAAAAACCGACACAAAAATATTTTGTGGCTGTTCAACACGCTTCGGCGCGACCCCAAACTCACAAACATGCCCTGTATGTCTTGGATTTCCAGGGGCTTTACCTGTACTTAACAAAAAAGTAGTAGAATTTGCCATTAAAGCAGGACTGGCAACTAACTGTAAAATAGCAAAGCGATCTATATTTGCCCGTAAAAACTACTTCTACCCTGACCTTCCAAAAGGCTACCAGATAAGCCAATATGAACTCCCGATATGCGAACATGGCCACCTTTCTGTTACAGGGGAGTGGGGAGAAAAAAAGATAGGGATAACCCGTATTCATATGGAAGAAGACGCCGGAAAGCTGGTACACAGTGATATTCCCGGACTGGGAAGCAACTCAGGAGTGGACTTGAACCGGGCATGTACCCCCCTTCTTGAAGTAGTATCAGAACCTGACATAAGATCGGCGGACGAAGCCGTAGCCTACCTTAAAAAGCTCCACCAGATTGTAGTCTACCTTGGTATATGCGACGGGAACATGGAAGAAGGAAGTTTCCGCTGCGATGCGAACGTTTCTGTAATGCCTGTAAGCTCGGATAAATTTGGCACAAGAACGGAAACAAAAAACGTAAACTCCTTCAGATTCGTAAAACAGGCCATAGAATATGAAATAGAGCGGCAGATAGACCTTATTGAAGAAGGTGGAAAAGTAGTTCAGGAAACCCGCCTGTTTGATCCTGACTCAGGAACGACAAGATCAATGCGTGGCAAAGAAGACGCCCATGACTACAGATATTTCCCAGATCCGGACCTGGTTCCTCTTGTAATATCCGATAACTGGATAGAAGAAAGCCGTATTTCAATGCCGGAGCTTCCAGAAACAAAACTTAAACGTTATCAAACTGAACTTGGCCTTACAGAATACGATTCAGAAGTCCTTACTGCAACCAGAGAACTGGCTGAATACTTTGAATCGGTAATATCAGAAGGAGCTCAGGCAAAAACAGCAGCTAACTGGGTTATGGGAGAAGTTACAAGAGGGCTTAACGAATCCGGCCTTGAAATAACAGAATCACCTGTAACGCCAAAACAGCTTGCAGAGCTTATCTCACTTATTGATAAAGGGACAATATCAGGCAAAATAGCAAAAACAGTCTTTGACATCATGTGGCAAAAGGGTGGAGAGCCGGCAAAAATCGTGGAAGAGCAAGGGCTTGTCCAGGTATCTGATACAGGAGCCATAGAAAAGATAATAGATGAAATAATGTCTGGCAATATGGGGCAGGTTGAAGAGTACCGCGCGGGGAAAGAGAAGGTATTCGGCTTCTTCGTAGGGCAGGTAATGCGGGTATCAAAAGGTAAGGCAAATCCCGCTGTTGTGAACGACCTCCTCCTTAAAAAACTGAAAGTATAACATGAGAGCCCCCTGGTGGAAAAACACCTGCGGTGAACTGTATGTAATCGGCCAGTTTATTCTGTTTATCATTATTGCATTTGGAAAACGTTCTTTAAGTATACTCCCTGTATGGAGCCCTCTATGGCAAAAAGCGGCAACTATACTCGGAGCTGTTCTCATGGTTACAGGCGCAATCTTCCTTTTTGCCGGAGCCTTTAACCTCGGACGAAACATTACCCCTTTCATATGCCCAAAAGGAGCGGCTGTTCTCTTGAAAAAGGGGGCATACCGCTTTGTACGGCACCCCATCTATAGCGGTATACTTCAAATCTCCTTTGGCTGGGCTTTTTTGGTTCACGGTTGGCTAACCCTTTTTTACACCCTCTGTCTATTGGTGCTTTTTGATATGAAAATAAAGAAGGAAGAAAAGGCACTCCGTTTAACCTTTCCTGGATATGAGTTGTATGCAAAAAAAGTTAGAAAGCTGATACCTTTTATTTACTGATAACTGTGTATACTTCCAAAAGCTGAGGTCATAAAAAAGGCCGGGCAATTTTTGCCTGGCCTTTTCCAATTTTTATGGCTCCCCAGCGCGGACTCGAACCACGGACATGGTGGTTAACAGCCACCCGCTCTACCGACTGAGCTACTGGGGAATGAGCATTATTCTTTACCACCCGGCCATAAACATGTCAAGGAAAAATTCCTGTTATTGAATTTCAGCTTTGAAGAATCGGATCAGGCTATTATACTGCATAATATGTTAACCGCTGACGCTATAAAATATTTCCCAACCTCACCAGGTGTTTATCTGATGAAGGACGGCTCCGATAAAATCCTTTATGTGGGTAAAGCAATAAATCTGAAAAAACGTGTAAGTTCCTACTTTTCAAAATCCAAAGATTCCAGATATCAGATACGCTTCCTTATGAACAGGGTAATAAAGATTGACTGGATTGTTACAGATACTGAAAAAGAAGCCCTGATACTGGAAAACAACCTTATAAAGGAACATAAACCACGATATAACCTGGATCTTCGTGATGACAAAACCTATTTCTCAATCCGCCTTAACCCTGCTGAAGAGTTCCCACGGCTGACAATAATACGAAAGCCTGTAAAAGACGGAGCGCGGTATTTCGGCCCGTACTCTTCCGCTCAGGCAGCGCGGGACGTGCTTAAGGAGCTTTACAGAATATTTCCGTTAATACATTACCCGATAGAATCGTGCAGACGCAAAAACCGCCCCTGCCTCTATTACCAGATGAAACAGTGCTCCGCCCCATGTTTTAATAAAATAACTCAAAAGGAATATGCTGTTCTCGCAGATGGAGCGGGCATGTTTCTCTCAGGCAAAAACAGCGAAATTGTAAAAGTCTACAGAGAGAAAATGGCAACGGCAGCACAACGAGAGGCTTATGAAGAAGCAAGCCGTTACAGAGACCTCATAAAAGCCATTGAAAAGACGGTGGAAAAGCAAAAGGTAGCTAATGTTGGCGGTAACAGCGATGTAATTGGCCTTATCCGCAGCGGCGACAACCTCCAGATAGGAATTCTGTTCATAAGAAACGGACTTCTTATGGGAAACAAAAATTACTTCTTCTCATGGGAGCTTGATGATAATGAAGGGCTCTTTGCGTTTCTCAACAGCTACTATAACCAGGATGTAATAATACCTGAAGAGATACTGATCCCCCGCTCTCTCGAAGAAACAAAAGCCCTTGCTGAAATTTTATCAGAAAAACATGGGCGAAAAGTATTGATTTTCAAGCCACAACGGGGAGAGAAGCTTAAGCTTCTCAATCTTGCAGAAAAAAATGCTGAGAATGCCCTTAAAGAGCGCCTTAAAGCAGAGGAAGAAAGTGAGACATTGCTACAAGAGCTTAAAGATAAACTTCATCTGTCGAAAATACCCAAGAGAATTGAATGTTACGATATATCAAATTTGCATGGGAGCTCTGCTGTCGGTAGCCAGGTTACATTTATAGACGGCAAGCCCTGTAAAGGAGCTTACAGACGGTACAGGATAAAGACAATAGACCAGTCTGATGATTTTGGTATGCTGGAAGAAGTCTTTTCTCGTCGCTTTAAAGAGGGAAACAGTAAGGAAGAATACCCTGATCTGATAATTGTTGACGGTGGAATAGGACAATTAAATGCTCTTATCAATGTCATTAATAATCTGAATATCGCCGGTATAGACCTTGCCGGCCTCGCCAAAAGCCGTGTAGAGAGAGACGCAAAAGGGATTGATGTTATAAAGAGTGATGAAAGGGTATTCCTACCCGGTAGGAAAAATCCAGTAGTATTAAAGCAAAATTCCCCGCATCTTCTGCTGCTGGCAAGAATAAGGGACGAAGCTCACCGTTTCGCGATCACATATCACAGGTCCCTCAGAAATGAAAAAACATTGAGGTCTGTACTTGACGGGATAAAAGAGATAGGAGCAGCAAGGCGAAAAGCTTTACTTCAAAAGTTCGGGAGCGTAAATAGCCTGAAACGGGCAGATATAGATAATATTGCTTCAATCAAGGGAATAACAGCGGAAATTGCAGAAAAAATCAAAAAGGCTCTGGAGATGTAGGGGCGCACAGTGTGCACCCGAACCACCCCGCCCTTCGGGCACCCCTCCATAGAGGGGAATTTACAACCCTTTATTTGGCGGATTTAACTCCACTCTTCACACTCCAAACTCCACACTATTTCAGATATGACCAAAAGCCGAAGTCGCCACTAAAGCGTGATTCCGTGCAACTCCCTCTTATGATACCTCCACGCAAAAGCTCCCGCCCTAACATACCAATCGACAACAAACGCTCCCCATACGGCATAAAGAGATAAATGAAGCAGACCAGCAGCGATCCACGCAAGAAAAATCCTTACGCCCCACATACTACCCAGAGTGCAAAGGAAAACATAAAAAGTATCTCCTGTCCCTCTCAAACTCCCTGCATAGACGAAAGCCATAGCAAGAGGAATCTGTGCTAAAGCCACAAGCCTCAAAAAAACAGAAGCCTTCGCTATAACATCTTGATCTGAAGTGAAAAGGCTTGACAGAGGGCCAGGGAAGAAAAGAAATATACACGCCATTAATCCCATCACCACAACAGCGATCCGCAACGCCTCCTTGTTTCCAATTCTTGCACGATTATATTTCTTAGCTCCTAAGGCCTGCCCCATAAGGGCAGTAGAGGCAATTCCTACGCCGGCGCCTTGCACAAAGGAAAGAGATTCCAGAGAAACTCCAACCTGATGAGCGGCATAGGCCACAGTGCCATAGCCTAAAACAAATTTCGCGAAAAGAATCTGCCCTGATTGCTGAGCGACACGCTCAAGAGCCACTGGATAACCGACTATCCAGACTTTTTTCCATAATCCAGTATCAGGTATTCCAAAATTAATATAATGATGGCGGATAGCGTAAAATAAGAGATAAGAGAACCCTATAGCCTCTGAAATATTTATGGCATATCCCGCACCCTTCACATACATGGGAGAAAAGCCGAGTTTTCCGTAAATCAGCGGTATAGCTATAATAACATGCAGAATATTAACCAGAAGTATAGCATTCATGGGAGTACGGGTGTTCCCCCGCCCCTGCATAATGGCAGAGAGTATGTTAAGGCCTGTAGTGAAAACAAGATATGTAAAAACCAGCTTGATATACCCGCTGGCGTAGGCCATGACGTCAGCCCGTGCACCCATAATCCTTCCCAGTTTATCACCAAAAGTGACGCCGACGAGACTCACAATCAAGGTCATTGCAGCACATGTAAGAATTGCGACAAAAGCTGCCTTTCTTGCCTCCTCCGCCTTTCCCGCACCCCAGAGGTGAGCAATAACTACCGTAGCGCCTGTAGCAAGCCCCCAAAAGACTGTCATAGCCACAAAAATCATAAGCTGGCCAAGACCTACGGCAGCTATTGCAGCGGCACTGACTCCACCAACAAGAAAAATGTCAACAATAGAGACCAACCGCTGAAAAAGGGAGGACAAAAGCACCGGAACAGAGAGATTCACAACATTACGTCTTAAAGAAACAGGCTTGCTGGGGTCTCCCGCAATGTAGTAATAAAATTTTTTAAAAGAATGCTTCAAAAGATTAACTGCTTTCTTTCTGCCTTAAAAGAAATGTTGACTGCGCGTTTATACATACTACATCAAGCTACTAAAAGAAACAGCTTCAAATCTTATTTAACAAACTACTAAATACCGTGGTATAAAAGCTTCATTATGAAAGATGATAATTACTGGATGAAAAAAGCTATAAAAGAAGCTGAAAAGGCAAGGCTCAAAGATGAAGTACCTATAGGTGCGATATTGGTAAAAGATAGAAAAGTCATCGGCCGCGGGTTTAACCTGCGAGAGTCAAAGAATGATCCTACAGCCCATGCGGAGATAGCAGCTATACGCCAATCTGCCAGGAAACTAAATGCCTGGCGGCTTACAGGTACAACCCTTTATGTGACGCTGGAACCATGCCCGATGTGCATGGGAGCTATATTACTTTCCCGTATAGAGCGGGTTGTTTTCGGATGTTATGACCCTAAAGGTGGCGCAGCAGGTTCTCTCTACGATCTTTCACAGGATAAAAGATTCAACCATCAGGTAGAAGTCACAAGCAGAGTGATGGAGGAAGAGTGCAGCAAAATGTTAAGCAGTTTTTTTAAGGAACTGAGAGGCAAGAAGAAGTTAGTATAAAATTTTTTACAATTAAACAAAGATTGTTGTACTATTCTGGAAATTCAGAAATGATTTTTCACTAACAAAACTAAAATTTGAATCGCAATTTATCCTAAAGGAGCTCAATTATGTTTTACCCAACATTCCGCGCACGACGCATAAGAGGCAATGAAACTTTCCGTCGTATGGTAAAAGAGACGACCTTATCCGTTACTGATCTTATTTATCCCATGTTTTCAGCTTTTGGCAAAGGGATTAAGAAAGAGATAGGCTCTATGCCTGGAATTTACCAGCAATCTATTGAAAACGTTCTTGAAGAGGCTCAGGAAGTTTTTGAGCTTGGCGTTCCAGCCGTTATCCTGTTTGGTATACCTGAAGTGAAAGATGCTATAGGTAGCGACGCTTACGCAGAGCATGGGATTATTCAGGAGACTATAAGAGCTTTAAAGAAAGAAATACCTGGATTGGCTGTTATAACAGACGTCTGTATGTGCGAGTATACAGACCACGGACACTGCGGAATCATAAAAGATGGAGATGTTGATAATGACGCGACCCTTGAGCTGCTTGCAAGGGAATCTCTATCCCATGTTCAGGCAGGAGCGGATATGGTAGCCCCTTCGGATATGATGGATGGTCGTGTTGCGGCTATTCGTGAGACTCTCGACAATAACGGTTTCAGCAAAATACCTATAATGAGTTACGCCGCAAAATATGCTTCAGGCTATTATGGCCCGTTTAGAGAGGCAGCTGAATCTACGCCACAGTTTGGTGACCGCCGTTCATACCAGATGGACCCTGCAAACCGCCTTGAAGCTGTGCGGGAAGCAAGAATGGACGTAGAGGAAGGGGCTGATATCCTTATGGTTAAGCCCGGGCTCCCCTATCTTGACATTCTCAGAGAGCTTCGTGAGGAATTTGACCTTCCAATGGCTGTTTACAACGTTTCCGGTGAATACAGCATGATAAAGGCAGCCGGCCTTAAAGGGTGGATTGACGAAGATCGGGTTGTTATGGAAACTATGATCTCTTTTAAACGGGCCGGCGCAGACCTTATACTGACATATCATGCTAAAGACGTAGCAAGAATGCTTAAGGCCGGAAATGTTATTTATTGATACGTTCAGCAGGGACGGTTTACGGGAGACTTTAGCATGAAAAGAGCAGTTATTGTGGGGGGTGGGCTTTCAGGATTGTCAACAGCGTGGCTCCTCCGTGAAAAGGCCAGAAACGCGGGAATAGACCTTGAAATAACCCTTATTGAGAAAGAAACCCGGACAGGGGGCAAGATATGGAGTATCAAGGAAGATGGCTATATCTGCGAATGGGGGCCAAACGGCTTTCTTGACAATAAGCCGCAAACCCTTGATCTCTGCCGCGATCTTAAGGCTGATGATAAGCTGCTCAGAAGTAACGATAACGCCAGAAAACGGTTTATTTTCTCGGACGGCATACTGAACCAACTCCCTGAAAACGCTTCTTCTTTTTTGAAAAGCTCTCTTATTTCATGGCCGGGTAAATTACGCCTGTCTATGGAACCTTTTATTTCAAAATACAACAGCGCGGAAGATGAAACCTTAGCGGATTTCGGCAGGAGAAGGCTTGGTAAAGAAGCTCTCAATAAGCTTATAGCCCCCATGGTTTCAGGCATTTTCGCGGGAGATCCTGAGACTATGTCTCTTAAATCTTGCTTCCCGAGGATTGCCGAACTTGAATCAGAGTATGGCGGCCTGATCAAGGCAATGATAAAGCTGGCGAAAAAGAAGAAGCAAGAAATTGCAGAAGGGAAAGCTGTTGCCAGTGCTGCCGGCCCAGGAGGGGTACTTACATCTTTCAAAAACGGCATACAGACTCTTACAGATATTTTAACGGAAGAGCTAGGGTCTATAGTCATAAGGAGCGGCGCTGAAGTGCAAAAAGTGGCAAAAGGAACTTCTCTGCCATGGCGGATCGTCACTTCAGGAAACGAAACTGAAGCGGATATAGTTATTCTCGCCACTCCCGCTTATGCATCTGCATCAATACTTAGCGAAACAGCCAATAAAATCAGTGCGATACTGAACCTTATTCCATACGCGAGTATGACAATAGCCTGTTTTGGCTATGAGCGCGGCAGAATAAAATATGACCTTAACGGTTTCGGGTATCTTGTCCCCAAACAGGAAGGGCTCTCAATCCTGGGTACTCTATGGGATTCCAGTATATTTGAAAACAGGGCGCCTGAAGGAATGGTTCTTTTAAGGAGCATGATGGGAGGAGCATGTTTCCCGGAATATATAAACTTCTCTGATGTCGAAGTTGAAACGCGGGTAAAAGCTGATCTTGAAAAGACAATGGGAATAGATGTTTCCCCTTCGTTTATCCGTATATACAGGCATAAAAAAGCTATCCCTCAATATACTGCAGGGCATGGGAAAAGGCTTGAAGCTTTATATGAAGAGCTTACTGACACTCACGGGTTAATACTTACAGGAAACTCTTATAGAGGAATAGGTTTTAATGACTGTATTATCGCTGCTCACAAAGCAGTAGATGAGGCAATTACTTGTTTAATATGACTTCGGCTTGACAGCTTTCGCTTTTCACACCTAACTGTATTGGCTGCGTTGCAGGCCGCTATCGTAGGGAATGCCCATTGGGCATTCCGAAAAGCCGGACGGCCAATGGCCGCCCCTACATAAAACCATGTGCCATGAGGCGAACTGAAAACCTACAAGGTCAGGTGTAGACTGAGTTTACAGGTTTTTGAAGTATAGAATGTAAGGGATACCGCCCTCGATGTTCCGATAACACGGGCGACCGGGGACGGTCGCCCCTACTGGGATTATGATGAATAACGAACTAATTCTTTTTATAATTGCCTACCTAATAGGCTCAATCCCTACCGGGCTTCTTCTGGGGAAATACGCAGGCGTTGACATACGCAAAAGCGGCAGCGGCAACATCGGCGCTACAAACGCCTACAGAACCCTTGGCCGAAAGATTGGGGTAATAACTCTTATTTGTGACTGTCTTAAAGGGCTTATTCCGGTTCTGATAGCCAGATTTATCGGCTTTAATGACACATGGATGGCTCTGATAGGACTTGCTGCCCTTATCGGCCATATATTCTCTATTTTCCTCGCTTTTAAAGGGGGTAAAGGTGTGGCAACAGCACTTGGCGCTTTTTTGGGAATATCGCCACTGGCAGTTTTATGCGCCTTAGCTATTTTTGCGATTGTTGTATGGAAGTGGAGATATATTTCTCTGGGATCAATAATAGCAGCTATTGCTATGCCATTGTTAGTTGCTTTTATTGACAAAAGCTCTGAAACTACCTGTATAACGCTGTTAATGGCCGCTTTGGTCGTATGGAGGCACAAAGATAACATAACACGCCTTCGCCGTGGCAGTGAAACCAAATTTAAAGCCTGATCTCATTGTATACCAAAGCTCATTGCATTTATCCGTAAGGTACGTTATAAAGTTTTCGGGCATAATGTAAGTCTCAAAGGTAGAGCGGAGGGTCATGTTAAATGGTCGTCGTGTTGTACGGTTCGATTCCATGCCATTATGCCCGCCGCTATAAACGTCCTTCAAGAACTCTGTATCGCTTCCCTTCCTGTATATCTTCAATATTAACCAGGCTGGCGCTCCTTATTGAATTACTAATACTGTTTTTGACTCTATAGTTTAGTGCAACAATCACTTTTCCTATTTTGCCCCCTGTTTTAACATCAAAACCACATGAGGCTTCTTTACGGTATTGTAGCGGTTGGAGCACAGCAAGATCTTGTTCTGTCCGTACATCAAAAACGTATAAGAGTTTTTTACCATGGTTATCCCAAACAACTGCTTTACTTTCGTGCATTAACCTCGGGAAATTTTTTGCCAGCTCCAAGGGGAGAATGTTTTCGACAGGGCGCCGGCTCCCTATGCGTTGCAGATGAAACCAATCAGAATCTGTTATTGTAACTGCTGTTGTTTTGGGCCATACATCAAGCATTTCCAGTTGAGTTACAAGGTGTTGTGAAAAGTAGTCAACTGTAATTACTGATCCTGTTGTTTTATATTTTTCTGTTTGCATCACTGATTAGCCTATCTTATTTCATATACAATTTGTCCAACCATAGCATCTATCTACATTTCATAAACTGTCTATATGTAACAAAAACCCACAAAAAAAGCCTCTGTTTCCAGAGGCTTTTTACACCATGTCGGCCATGGCAAAATATTTAGTGGTGCCCAGGGACGGAATCGGACCGCCGACACGAGGATTTTCAGTCCTCTGCTCTACCGACTGAGCTACCTGGGCGGAAAGTGTTTTTTATAGCTTCATTCAACTTTGATGTCAACAGATTTTCACTCAGCCATACTCTATGCCCGTGAGATAAAACGCCCATCTCTTGTATCTACTTTAATTTTCTCTCCTGCCTCAAGATATGGCGGGACTTGAAGCCTCAGCCCTGTTTCAAGCAGAGCTTCTTTTGTTTGCGCCACTGCTGTCGCGTTCTTCATCACAGGCGGAGTTTCTGTTATTATAAGCTCTACAGTCATAGGCAGGTCTACATTCACCATCCTCCCCTGAAAAAGGCCAAGTTGTACCTCAGCTCCTTCAAGAAGAAATGGAGAGATAAGAGAAAAAGCCTCCTCTTCCATCTCAAACTGCTCATAAGTTTCAAGGTCCATAAAAACCCCTTTACTGCCATCTGCATATAAATACTGCCCTTTATGACGCTCAAAATCGGCTTCATCAACTTTATCTCCAGAACGGAAAGTCTTTTCAAGTACCTGGCTTGTGAGAAGATTTCTGTATTTTGTTTTTACCATGGTATTAGCGCCACGGGCAGAAGGTGATTGCACAGTTACATCAAGTATAAGACATGGTGCACCATCCATTTGGAATATCAATCCCTTTTTAAAATCTGATGTTGTAAGCATTTACAGGCTTCTCCTTTATTTCAGCAAGGTTACTGACTCAATGACAATTGACACTTCAGGAACATTTTGAAACATACCATCGCTAGGCCTCTGTTTCGCGTTTACAATTTTATCGACTACGTCCATTCCGCTTATCACTTTTCCAAAAACAGCGTAGCCATATGAATCATCGGTATGATTCAGAAATTTATTGTCAGCTACATTAATAAAAAACTGTGATGTGGCGGAATCAACAACCCCTGTTCTTGCCATTGCAACAGTTCCTCTGTCATTTCTAAGGCCGTTACCTGCTTCATTCTTTATGGGAGGGAAATCACCGGGCTTTGGTTGTAAATCAGAGGTCATTCCCCCACCCTGAGCCATGAATCCCGGAATGATCCTGTGAAATATCGTCCCTTTGTAATAGCCACTTTCTACATATCTGATAAAGTTTTTTACTGAAATTGGAGCTTTGGCAGGGAAAAGTTCAATCTTTATTTTTCCCATGCTGGTATTCATAATAACAACAGGATTTTTAGCGATTTTCCCCTTTGATGGCGCTGCAAAAGCAGATGGGACAAAAATTAACATCATTGCCATAATACAAAAGATACGTTTCAACATTTCATTACCCCCTTTATTTATGGAACGAAAGACTTTACGATAAAATGTGATTATGGTCAAGGAGAGGCTTTAAATAAGCTGATAAGAAGCGATAAACTTGGATTATTGTAGTTCCTTCCATCTGAAACAGTCTGTTGTATGGTCATTTACCATACCCACAGCCTGCATATAGGCGTAACAGATTTTACTCCCCACAAAATTAAAACCCCGCTTCTTAAGATCCTTACTAAAAGCGTCAGATTGTAGTGTAAATGCAGGGATTTCGGAAATAGTCTTCCATGAATTCTGAATGGTATTACCATCTACAAACCGCCATTGATAAGTGTCAAAAGAACCAAATTCTTCCTGGACTTTCAGAAATGCTTTCGCGTTTGCAATAGCTGATTGAATTTTAAGCTTATTTCGGATAATTCCAGGGTTTGCAAGAAGCTCTGCTACTCTTTTTTCATCAAACCCTGCGACAATTTCGGGGTCAAACCCATCGAAAGCAGACCTATAAGCTTCCCTCTTTTTCAGAATTGTTATCCAGGAAAGTCCGGCTTGAGCCCCTTCCAAAATCAGAAACTCAAATAATTCTTTATCATCATGAACAGGTACACCCCACTCAAAATCATGGTAGTTTTGGTAAAGAGAGTCATTTCCGCACCAAACGCACCGTTTTTTCTCTTTCCCGTCAGTCATGAATAACCCCGTTAATCATCCCCAAAAGAAATCCCCAGTAACCGCGCTTGATTCAAAACTTCGCAATCAATAGGAACGGTTTTAGATTTTCCCGCGACTTCATCTAAAGGAACCGAAACTATGGATTTACCTTGAAGCGCAACCATGCGTCCGAATTTCTTTTTTATAATAAGCTCTCCTGCTGCCGCGCCCAAACGTGAACAAAATATACGGTCAGCTGGTGTAGGGTCTCCCCCTCTTTGAAAATGACCAGGCACTAAAAGCCTGACATCCTGCTCCAAATGTTCGGTTAACTCTTTCACAAGCCTGGAACCAGAGGTAGAACCTCCGTTCTTTCGTTCTTTTTTTGGGATCGCCGCCTCTTCCTTTGTAAGCGCGCCTTCCGCAATCGCAATAATGGAAAAATTCCTACCCGATTTATTGCGTTTTTCAATGAGGCGCAATACACTCATTGTGTCATAAGGTATTTCCGGCAATAAAATCATCTCGGCTCCGCCGGCAATTCCCGCATACAGCGTTACCCAGCCTGCTTTATTCCCCATGAGCTCCACAACAAACACTCTGCCGTGAGAAGCAGCAGTGGAGTTAACGGCATCTAGAACTTCCGCAGCTTTTGACACAGCGCTGTCAAACCCAAAAGAATAGTCAGTCCCATATATGTCGTTATCAATAGTTTTTGGTAATGTCACGACATTAACACCATTTTGACTGAGCGCATGAGCGGTTTTGTGGGTACCGTTTCCGCCAAGAATGACCACTGCGTCAAACTTTTCCTTTTTGTAGTTGTTTATCATCATTGTCAGTTTATCAGTGTTATCTTTGTTGAGGTCCCTCATTGTTTTAAAAGGCTGCCGCGAGGTCCCGAGAATTGTTCCGCCTTCTCTTAGAATGCCTGAAAATTCACGGAGCTCCATTTTACGCCATATCCCCTCAATCAATCCCCTATAACCATCCTGTATACCGTAAAGTTCTAAATCTGGAACAGCACCAAAAAGCGTTTTTGCAACACCCCGCAAAGCCGCATTCAGTCCCTGACAGTCGCCACCACTTGTAAGCATCCCTATTTTCATATATAAGTTATCCTTTCTGAAATCAGTTATTTTGTTGTAAAAGCTTCAATTGTGAATTTATCGGTTTGCCCGATTTTTCTACACGTCGATATTCAGAATCCGCTCCCAGTTCCCACGCGCAAACATTATCATGCCACATCAGTTTCAGCACCTTGTATAAGCGGTTCTTCAACATAGGGTCTTCTACCGGGAAAACCACTTCCACCCGCCGATCCAGATTTCTTGGCATAAGGTCAGCACTGCCCAGGAAAACCTGCGGATCACCTGCATTTTCAAATACGAAAATTCTGGAATGTTCCAAAAAGCGGCCAACAATGCTACGCACACGAATATTCTCGCTTATACCTTCCACTCCAGGCATAAGACTGCATATTCCGCGGATAAGAAGCTGCACATTAACACCAGCTTCAGAAGCTTCATACAATTTATGAATAATATGACTGTCCAGAAGTGAATTATTTTTGAAACTGATCCCACAGGGAAGTCCGCTTCGGGCGTTTTGTATCTCCTGCTCAATTCGGTCTAAGAAAAATTTTTTCATATGTTCTGGTGCCACTACCAGCTTATTATATTGTGGCGGCATTGAAAAGCCCGTAAGATGATTAAATAACGCCGATGCATCCGCACCAAATGCCGGTCGGCATGTAAACATACCTATATCAGTATACAACCGGGCAGTCGTATCGTTATAATTGCCTGTGGAAAGATGAAGATACCGCCGTATCCCATCTTCTTCCCGCCGGACTACCAAGCTAACTTTACAGTGTGTCTTAAGGCCGGTTAAGCCATATATGACATTGCAACCTGCCCGTTCCAATCTAGTCGCCCACTGTATATTATTTTCTTCATCAAATCTGGCCTTAAGTTCAACTAAAACAGTTACCTGCTTTCCCGCTTCCGCAGCTTGTTCCAATGCAGCTACAATTTTACTATGACCGCTTACCCTGTAAAGGGTCTGTTTGATTGCCAATACGTCGGGATCGGCAGCAGCAGCTTTAATAAAAGCCACTACATGATCAAAGCTTTCATAGGGATGGTGAAGCATACGGTCGCGCTCCCGTATAAGGGCAAATATATCTTCAGAGCCTTCAAAGTCCTCTCCAAGCGCAGGTACAATTGGCGCAAGCCGCAAATTGTCGTAACCATCCAATGTTGTCATTTTCATGAGAGCAGCTAGGTCTAAAAGTCCCGGCAGCTCAAATATAAACTTCTTGGGTATACGGAGCATATCACGGAGGAATATTTTCATTTTTTCATCAAAGTCTACACTGAGCTCCAAACGTATTGGTCTGCCACGTTTGCGCTTTTTGATTGTGCGTTTCATTTCCTCAAGGAGATTGTCTGTATCTTCATCTGCATCAAAATCTGCGCTGCGCGTAATACGAAAACAGCCATAAGCTATAATTCTGTATAAATCACAGATATCGTGAAGATAGTGTGTAATCAATTCTTCTAAAGGCAGAAAATGCCGGCCACTTTCAGACGGTAGTAAAATAAAACGCGGCAGAATAGACGGGACCTGTATAACAGCATAAACGCTTTTCTTATCCTCATCTTGCATACGAACTCCGATATTCAGAGACAGATTGGCAAGAAATGGAAATGGTCTGCTGGGATCTATGGCCAAAGGGGTAATTACCGGCAATATTTCGGCCTCAAAATACTTCCGAATGTAATTAAGCTGGAGTTCAGTTAAATCCTCAATTTTAAGAAAAGATATTCCTTTTCCATGCAGATTTTTTAAGATTTCACTAAGACATGTAATCTGCCCAAGCTGAAATAAACTTGTACGCTCCAGTACTTTCTCAAGTTGTTCGTTGGAAGTGAGCCCTGAATCATCAGGCGGACCATTTTTCTTACAGTCATTTAAGTAGGCAACCCGCACCATAAAAAACTCATCAAGGTTAGAAGCGGTAATCGCCAGAAATTTAAGCCGGTCAAGCTGCAGTATTTCTGGCCTTGCCGCTTCTGCTAAAACACGTTCGTTAAAGCTAAGCCAACTCAATTCCCTGTTTATAAACGGCATCATTTATTCTTCCCCTCTTGTTGGTAGATGTTGTTGATTTTAAGTTGGGGTGTTATGCCGAAAATCTCCTGAAATAACGAAGCACTTTCCCTAAATATCCATTGTTCGAGCGTAAAATCCTCCTGTATCTTAACTGAAATAGTCAAACTGTCATCTTCCAAAATCAGATCGTGTAACTTTGCTTTTTGCTTATGGGAACAATCCATATCATTAGCTAAACGCAAAATCGCATGCATTTTAGCGGCAAATAGCACATCATCACTAGCCAAAGTCCCTTTATTTAAAGCGTTGCGAGTGACACCTAATAAACTTTGCGGAGCAATAATATTAGCGGCTAATAAAGTTTCGCGCGAACAAAGCCCGTAAATATGCGCATCCTTCACCAAATTAAAAGCTGCCTCTTGAATGTCGCTAGAGTTAGTGTAATAACCGGATCCATGCAAAATGCAGGCGATATGCAGCAAAAGATTTTGCCTCTTGGAAAAACCAAACACCTTTCTTAATTTTTCAAATAGAGATAATGCAATGTCGGTTATATAACTGCAATGATTCATGTCACAGCGATAACGCACGGCAAGATCCAACGCTGAGATAACTGCTCCTGTCCTCAAATTTTCATCGTGGCCCTTACGCGCACCAGGCCTGAGAAGCAAGTTCATCATTGCGTCCGCAATACTTAATTGAACGCAAAACAGCTTTTTTACTTTTGTAAAACGTAAAAGTGCCGCTATCAAAGTGAGCATCGCGTATAAAATCCCACCCTGCTGAATATCTATATTATGTAATTTGCATATCCGTTCAATTGAAAGCAAACGGTATGATTCGTAAATATCCAAAAGAGTCTTGGCCGGTATACTTATCACTCCGTCTTCAAATTTGACCTTGCACAGCTTGTAAAGCGGTTGTAAATCTCCGGCACCAAGTAAAATCCCATCTGCTTCCCATAAATCTTTTATACGGTTTTCTCGCATCAGAAACATATTTAGATACTCTTCTGCCATATAATCGGTGTGCTTAAAAACATCAGCCGCTTCTCGCAACATTTCGGATATCTTAAGAAACCCGGTTTGTATACTGTGAGTTAATGCTATTTTCCCGTTTTTTAGTAACTCAAAATCGGTTGTGCCTGTCCCGCCGTAAACTAACAGCATTTTTTTAGTCAATGTGTAACCGCTGTTTTTCATCGCATTGATTATAAGCGCGCTCCCTTCAGCATCTTCAAGCACGTGCACTTCAAGTTTATTATGAGTTAAAATGTGATCTAAAACATATGCTCGGTTGGATGCTTCGCGCATAGCAGTTGAGGCAATGGCATGCACAATCGTAACTCCGTACTCCTGAGCTTTTTTGCAAAACCCGCTTAGAATTGTCGAAAGAGAGCGAACAGTGTTAAAAGATATGTATCCTGTAGAAAATACCTCCTTACCAATCTGAGTGGGTTTCTCCAGCTTATCCAGTGTCATGACCATTTTCCCATCCCACTGCGAAATGTGCATTCGCACAACACTTGAACCAATATCAATAACAGCAGCTATCTTATATTTGTGCATAAACTTCTCTCCCCATTAAGCTACATACATTCATAAATTAATTATACCACCAGATATATATTAAATTTTACTTTTCATGAGCAACATTTATGTGTCAATTATGTAAAATTTAGCCGTCATAAATAACGTTTATATGTAGATTATGTAAAATTCGGCTTTTTGAAAAGAATTTTATCTACTTTTATATTTTCATGTAATAAAATATATCCATAATTTGTAAAAATAATACAAACATTGAGGTGCGATTATAATGAGCCCGGAAAAATATCAAGACATTGCAGAATATGTACAGGCAGAACTAAATGCAAAAGATTGCCTGCATACATATCGGGTGCTGAATTATGCTCTGCAACTTATAGGAACAGAGGATAATGTAAACGTCGAAGTAGTCATTCTATCTGCTCTCCTGCATGATATCGGCCGTATAAAAAAATCAGCCAAAGACTCCAAAAACGTACCAAGCCACGCTCAGACAGGTAGCGAAAAAGCCTATGAGCTATTAATTGAAAAAGGATATCCGGAGGAAATTGCCAAGCAAGTTTCGGAATCTGTTCTAAGTCATAGCAAAAACAGTAAGCCCAAGCCGCAAACCATTGAAGCTAAAATATTGTTCGATGCCGATAAGTTAGACATGACCGGGGCCATCGGAACTGCTCGCGCTATTCAATTAGCAGGGGCAACAGGTGTCCCGCTCTATCTGACAGATAAAGCGGGGTTCCCCATTAAAGAAGGAAAAAAGAAGGAAGCACCGTCACTGTTTAAAGATTACCAGCAAGAGCTAAAAAAAATGACTAAAGTTTTTCACACTGCTAAAGCGCAAAAAATTGCTATTAAACACCAAAAGACAATGGATTCTTACTTTGAGAAGCTTCATAAAGAGGTGGATAAAAACCATAAAAACGGAATGAAGCTACTCCATAAATATTGTAAAGAAGCATAAACCTTCTATAGCCGCCAAATTCTTACTATTAGCAAGGCTTTTAAGACATTATCTTATTTCATTTAAGTAATAAGAATCACTTTCTGGCTTTGCCCGACATCTCATTTATGATTATCTTAAAAACCCTTGCTTTATCAATATCTGAATTAATATACTTCTCACCTTCTTTAATATATTGGCTGGAATATTTTGTAACAAACCCTCTTAAAGCGCACTTCTTTTCTAAAGCGAACACTTCCTCAGCTAAACCAGACACAATGACACTTTCATACTTTGTACTGAATTTTGCAGGGAGAATTTCAGTACCGCCTACAACACAAAAAGAAACTCTCTTATCAGACGTGATATTATCAACCTTGCGCCCCTCTATCGCAGAATGAAAGTAAAGAGCATTCCCTATGAGGCAGTAACTCAGAGGGATACCATAAGGGAGCCCGTCAGGAGACAGAGTAGAGAGCACCCCGTATTCACCTCTAAGAAGTAAATCCATTGCAGCGTCATCACAGATGCCCCTATCTTTTCGGCGTAGTTCATGCCTCAATTTCAATACCCCCTTCTATATTGCAACATGCCCCGCTCCTTAAATACGCCAACTACAGGAACGCATTATATACAAAATATTCATAACAATAAACCTATAGCTATAATCTGTATCTCAGTAAATCGGACTTTTTTCATTTTACATCCTGATTGTATTCTACCAGAAAGCTATATTTTTAAATTGTCTCTTTGGGGGAAGTTTACGGGTAACTTGCGTTGGCAGCTGATTTTTAAATGCTTTAAAAACCTATGAGCTCAGTATATACCTGAGCTTACAGGTTTTTATGGTACATATCGGAACATTCAAAAGATTGCTAATTATATTATTGCTTCGCAGATGCTACAGAGAGTACATTCACGCCCAATTTTGGGCATTTTGCAATATATTCATAAAAAATCTCGGATCTTTAAAGTAAAAACAGATTATATTATTCCTCGCGTAATCAGTAGAGATAACTATGGCATCACTATACGGATCGATAGAAACTATTTTTTCGTGTTTGATACGTTTAGAAGCATCTCCGGTTGCATAGCCTCTGGTTGTGTAATATATATGCTTAGAAGTGATAGCCACTATCGCGCTGCCGAGAGGTACAATCGAAGTTTCGGAAACCCTTCGCCCTTCAAAGTCGCTGCCCCTCAGGTATAAGCCCTTAGCAATCCTGACTGAACCACCTATAGAGCTGCCAACAAACTTACTTGTAGTTTTAGGGATCGCAATCGGAATGTCAGTCCCTGCCCAAATCAGCAGTTCTGTCTTCTGAAAATTGAAAGGCAACCCATTTGTGCTAAATGATGGAGATTTGTTGCAGTTCAGCAGATTCCTTAACACTTCACCACTTAGCAACAAATTCCTAATGTTTGCAGGAATATCATCAGCTTGTATCTTGTACTGTCCTAACAGGGAAAAAATTTGCCGCTCTCTTTCCTCTGATAATAGCCCGTCGTCCATGTCTCTAACTGCTATTTCATTTGCGGCTTGGCAGACAATATCTTTGATATATAGATAAGAAAGCGCCAAAGGCCTAGATGCCTCTTGTATTTTAGAAAAAATTGCTTCGGTTGGTGTCTTTGAAAAGACTTCACGCACGACCATATCTTTAATTTCGTTTATAGCGTTTGTTCTTTTGTCTTGAGCGCGTTTGTATAATGCGGTAAGACACCCAGGACAAATATCATCAGGCGCATCAATTCCTTTCCCCCGGGCGGTATTTATATCCGTTGCGCTTACTTTGGAAGAGCCGAAAATCAGTCCAAATCTTTTCCCGCATATTGCACAATTCGCCATTTTGACCTCAGTATTTTTGGGGCAGTGTATTTATTTGCTGTTTAAATTTGCTTTATATTCTTCAATCACACTTTTCCTCAATTTTTTTGACAGACTTTCTATCTTTGCTTGAAGCTTAGGCATATCAATAGCATGTGTCATAAGGAATTTAGGATTGAATAAATCGCTTTCATTTGCTTGTATTTTTCTAATTTGCTCTTTCATCTCTTCGTTGGACTTTTCCATATCTGCTATCGGAGATAATAGAAACCCTCTTTTTATCTCAAGAGATATTTCCCGGAGCTCTTGATTTACAATTAATGAATTAAAATCAATAGCTGATTTGCAAAGATATCGATATCGCTCAACAATCTTTTCAGCTACTTTAATAATTTTGTCTGCATCTGCTGGAGTTCCTTCTGCTCCCATAGCATCAAGGAATTCCGCCTCGATTATATGATCACCCGATGATTCGAATGATTTGATCATTGTAATTATTTCCTTTGTTTTTGCCGACAGCCATTCAACAGTTTCTATGGCAACATCTCGCTTCAGGGTACTTAAAGCTTCCGGGATATTATCATTACACGCTCTTTTTAAATCTGCTGAATTTTTAATACCAGCATCAATAACTTCCGAAAATAAAATAGCTTCCCAACCTCTCTCATTTTTATCAATATTTTGTAATATCTGAGAGGGATCAATTATGGATTCTGTTTCTTCGATCGATTTTGCATCTTTATTAACCCATTGTTTATCCATATTCAAATCGGGTAACTCTTTTTCCAAGTCTTTATAGCTTTCTTTTTTTGTGGAAGATTTTTTAACGCCCTCTGTGAATTGCCAACTGACAAAAATTAAAAATATTACAAAGAAAAAAATAGGCAATATGATGTTTCTACTACCAAGCGAAGCCATAAAACAGGAAAACAATATTATAAAGCCCATACAGCCAAAACAAGAAGGCCCCGCTTTAGAACTCATTTTATTACTCCAATAAATAGGATTTTACAGTCCTACTATTTGCTTACACCTGAAAAGTTTTCCCGCATTTTAAGCTTGACAACTTATGAAAACAAGTCTTTTTGCACTACTGCGTCTTCAACCCGGATATTATTTTACATTTGATAAATGGATTTACGTAACTGTCTAATTACGTGCTGCACAATCCCTGCCGTTATGTAGAGATAAAAGTTGCTGTATTTAAATTGGTAATTCCCATATAAATGAAGTAAGGTTAATGTGGGTAATGTCTATGGCTCTCAACGAAAATTATTACAACAAACTTTTTGACAAATATTCTATCTCAAAAGATTGCAACAGGGTCGTAGAACTTACGGCTGCTATGATATTGGGAGCTTACAATAACAAAAACGTCTATTTTAATTTCCCTAGAAGTTATGATTTAAAGGCAATTACAAACTTGCTATACGAGAATTTCTCGAAACAAATTTTTACAAGGTATGCAGACTTACTCGATTATTTTATTGGAGATAAGTTCAAAAGGAATAATGAAAAGGGGATATATGTAATAACTGATATTGGGGATAAAAAATATTCTTTGAAAAAAGAAAATGATCCTTGGGAAACATTTAGACCCGATATTACATATGATCGACTCACACGCGAATACACTCGGGTTAAACAAAGTGTGAAAAATAACACATTGTCAAAATTCGACTATTTTTTCAAAGATGCAAATAATTTTGAATTTTTGCCCACTAGTTTTTCTAAGAAACTCGTTTTAATCGCAAAGCAAACAATGTGGAACAATTTGACAAACAAAAATTGCATTCCTTCAACATATTTGCCCAACACACGAGACGGCGAACAAACAATAAAACGTTCCATTGAAGCATTAGAAGATTGTATCGCTTATGTGACCCCGAAATATGAAGTGTGTTATGAAGAAATTTTGAAAAAGAATATTGCGGTTGATACAATTATTGTCTGTGATGCCGATTTAAATTCCATTTCTCAAATAGTACAAGATCAATCAAGATTTAACTTCAAATTGATTGTGCTTTCAAATGAAAGTGGCATACAAAAATTTATTAATATTACACTTTGGAATTGGCAAAAAGAAGAAATTGAATTATTGGAACATACAAATTGCAGTAAAGTAGAGATAGAATGTATTGAAGACGAAAAAATGGATAATCTCATTCAACATTTTGAAGAAAGTATGAGTTATGTATCTTCGCTTGAGCCACCGATAAAACTCAAAAGTTACGGTTACTTTTTACGTTTAGCGTTGAATGCTTTACAAGAGGAACAATTTGATTATCTGTTCATGCGATTAAAAAACAATAAAGAGTTGGAACGAAATGAAGGTGGTTATGAAGATTTTGGTAACAAGAACCCAAAAGAAGCATTGAAAAATCTACTTCTATTCTTAAAAGAAAACAATCCAAAACAAAAAAAACTAAAAGACATGATTTTGCGCGTTGTAAAAAAAACTTTGATTGTTGCCGATAGAGAAGATATTGATTGTTTTAAAACAATAAGAAATAGTAATTGCAAAGTTATTACAAATTCAGAGCTAAAAAAATTACTCAAAAACGGAGAAACAGATATAAAAAATATTATGTTTTACTCCTTTAATGGTTCAAAGGATTTCAATTTTATTTACAATTTACAGAATAATGTAAAATTGGTTTTGCACAAACAGGAAAAAGAATTATATTGCAAGCAATTACAAATTTACACAAAGCAACTTGAAGAGGAATTAACAAGTGCAGACAGGGTTTCAGTTTGTGGCATAAAATACGAGCCAATAGCAACAGAAGAAATAAAAGTGAGTCCGACTTTGGAACAAATCATTGAACGACTTGACCAACGCTCAAATACTGCTTACGATGGCTATAAAACAGAGGGTGACAGTTTATTAGACGATTTGGAAGAAGAAATTACGTACAAAATCACAATGTCAAACGGCGAAACTTGGAAAATACAAAGTAATGAAACCGTTTTTGACATAAAAGGAAACCTTATAAAATCTTACAGGTTAAAAGAAAATAGTAAAATTAGAATTTATCCAAAAGACCAATTAGCGGAAAATCTGCTTCAAATTGCCGTTGACGTAGAACCTGATAAATTCGGGAAAATTGATGAACACTCTAATTGTTGGAAGGATGTCTTGAAATCATTAGACATTCAGTACTCCAACAGAGAAACACTCTATCAAAAATTGAAAGAAAGCGGTTTGCGAGTTTCGCCAATGACTGTTAATTCATATTTTCGTGGGAACAGAAAATTTCCAATGTTCAACTTAGATTTGAAAGCAATTTTAAATTTGGCAAACAAAGAATATTTGCTACCTGCAATCAAAAATTCTAAACGACTTTATAACAGCACAATGATTGCTTTGGGTCGTGGATTAAAACAAGAATTACAACAATTCTTGCAAGACAAAATAATTGGCGAAATTTTACAGAAGAAAGGATTTACGGCAGAAGCATTACAGCAATTCACAAATGAATTTATGCCATTATTAACAATCACAAAAATAGAAGAAATAATCGATGATGAACAATAGAGAACAAGTAATTTCGAGAGTTCGGAAAGAACTGATTGGGCCGGATACTGATTTGTTTGAGTGCGAAGACAAGGTAAATTTTTCGGACGAAATTATTGCAGACAAACCGTTATTGCGATACTTCTCAGGAATATTGTACCCGAAACAAACCGCAATTGGCGATTTCGTAGAAGATGATGATGAAAATGATGAAACTCCCGCCGAAGTCGCAGACGCAAACAATGATGCGAATGTAGAACCAGAAGAAATTGAAAAGACAGGCGAAGTTAAAGAAGACAACAAAGACGTTCAATATTCCGCAAGTACATTTTTCCCTTCGCAATACGGAATTTCATTTGCAATTTCAAAAGATTGCCCAGAATTGAAAATCAAACTCTCCTTTGGCAATTACAAAAAAGCAAAGTCAAAAGAAATTTCAATTTTCTATTATGGTGATATTATCAACGCAGACAGCGGCAATAGTTTATTTGATGAGTTTGGATTACAACAATTTGTTGAATATGATACAGAAAACAAGCTGCTTACACTTCCTAAAGAACTCTCAAAAGAACAAAAGCAACAAAGAAGCAGTTGTTTCAATTCATTTGGCAAAGACCATCGAAATAGCGGATTATATAACATATTAAAAAAACTGTTTTTTAAAGACAAATACAAGCGATATGACAATAAAATAGAAGCAATTATTTCTATTAGCAAAATAAAGCAGGCAGAAAATCAGCATTATAAAATCTTACTGTCTGATATTGCAGGAGTGAATACGGAAAATTGGTGGAAAAGTAAAGAAGAATCTTTGAAAGATAAATTGTTGCTTCACATCAAATTGTACAACCAACCCGATAATAAATTTATTGTTAAAGTTTTCATTGAAAATACACTATTGTTTCCACGCGCAAAATTTTCTACTGGCAAAGAAAGTCTAAATATGGCGTGTCTTTTTCAAACAGAAATTAAGATTGAAACACCATACTTATTGCAATTTAATGATTATAAAAACAATCTGCACAAGTCTGACGAAGATAAAATGTTGGATTTTCTTTATCGTGAAAAACTATCATATGGATTAGGACATAACACCGCTTGCACTTGGGAAGATTGCGAAGATGATACTAAAAAACCAACTTGGATAAGTTCTACTTTTTTACCACAATTTAATGTGAAAAGCCAAAGCACTGATATTAAAAATTTTGATAAAAAAAGTTTGGAAATAAAACAGTTATCTGGTTTCAATAAAGAAAAAAATACGATTACTTCAAATCTTAAAAAATTGTCTGCTACTTATGCAGAGTGGATTTCTGCTGAAGAAAATGAAACAAAGAAATTAAATGATTCCGACAAGGTATTAGCAATAGAGAATATTGTAAAATGCAGAAAAATACATACACGAATGCAAAAAGGTATTGAACTGTTAGAGCAGAACAACAATGCAATGCGTGCTTTTCAGTTGGCAAACACGGCAATTTATCTGCAAATGTTCCAACACCAGTGGCATTTTAGCGAACGAAAAGATGGCTTTGAGGCATATGAAAGAACCGACAGCCCACAATATACTTATAAGGAATACGAGACAAAAGAATATCCCGATCCAAATAGAGTTCCGAGTTGGCGACCTTTCCAATTAGCATTTATTCTACAGTGCTTACCGTCTTTTTTTGATGAAAATTCAGAAGATAGGGATTTAGTTGATTTGCTGTATTTCCCAACAGGTGGCGGTAAAACAGAAGCATATTTGGCATTATCTGCGTTCTTGATTTTTTGGCGGAGATTGCAATTTCCGGATGATTATGGCGGTGTGAATATCATAATACGCTATACATTGAGATTACTTTCCGCACAACAGTTTGAACGTGCCACTAAACTGATTTTAGCCTGTGAATTTATTCGCAAAAATCACAAGGATCTAGGAAATGAACGAATTACTATCGGTTTTTGGGTGGGTGGTTCAACGATTCCAAATTCGATAAAAGATGCAAAAGAAAAACTTGCGAAAACGCAAGAACGACTAAATAACGATTGGTATTCTATAAATCCTTTCCAATTATCGAATTGTCAATGGTGCAATACAAAGATAATTAGCAGGCTGCAAGAAAACTCAAATGCAAATATTGGCCATAGAATTAACAGGCATAATCGTTTAAGCAGTTTTTGCTTAAATCCAAATTGTGAATATTCTGAAACGAACAGCGAATTTCCAATAGTTGTAGTCGATGAAGACATTTACGAAAATCCGCCGACAATGCTGTTTGCAACAGTAGATAAATTTGCCCAACTGGCGTGGAAAGGCGAGGCAACAAGTTTATTCAATTCTCAAAATTCAAATGGTAACGACAATCGTAAACCCGAACTTATCATACAAGACGAGTTACATCTATTGAGTGGCCCGCTTGGTAGTTTAGTCGGGCTTTTTGAAAACGTGATTTTATCGCTATGCACAACCAAGATACAAAGGCCAAAAATCATAGTTTCAACAGCAACCGTTAAAAATGTTGAAGAACAGGTGAAAGGTTTGTATAGCCGACAAGTTCAGATTTTCCCGCAAAACGCCACCAATGCAGACGACACATTCTTTTCAAAAACTTTGCAGGAAAGTAACCGCCGTTATGTTGGAATTTTGCCAACAGGCAAAACGCAAACAATGACAACATTACGATTAAATGCGGCGTTACTTTTTGCTCGTTTGGAGTTGTGGAAAGACAGTGCAAATAAAACTGATGCAGACCAATTTTGGACGATTCTTTCCTATTTCAAGAGTTTGAAACATATAGGACGATTTTCTAATAAAATAGTAGCAGAATTAAAACCTGAAATTAAACAGTTGCAAGTCCGTTATTTAATGA
>Ga0123357_10000787_pt1 | contig 32023 bp, 29 predicted proteins | sample TergutEmb28metaG_FD_89873 | JGI IMG/M metagenome (GOLD analysis project Ga0123357, IMG submission 89873) | Embiratermes neotenicus P4 segment gut microbial communities from Petit-Saut dam, French Guiana - Emb289 P4 | ecosystem: Host-associated > Arthropoda: Insects > Digestive system > Gut ...
CATTCCGTCCCGCACATCGGGCAAGGCTCTGGAAACAATGACGGACATCGAATAGTCGATGTACGCCGATTTCATTTGGTCTTCAATATCAATTCGAATGATTCTGTCTGGATTATCTGTCATGTATTTACTATATTAAATTACTTTTCCACTTTCTTGAAAAAGTACGCTAAGGTACGACTTTTTCTCCAGATATGAAAATTTTTCAATTTGAAAAACGTAATTTTATATCGTAAATCAATCCACAATGCCGAAATAGCTCGTCATATCAAACAGCGCCAAACTTTGGCTTTCATATCGTTTTCTACTTCGTCAAAATCATCCGTTTCGCATCCGCTTCCTGCCCGTCAACGACGAGAGAATACAAGTACATCCCCGCCGCCAGCGTTGAAGATTGAATCGTTATGCTGTTTTGTCCTGGAACGGCGCTTATTTTTTTCAGCATTTTTCCCTGTATGTCGTAAATACAAATATAAGCCTCTTTCACGCCATTGGCTACGAAATATTTGATTTCCGTTTGGACAGTAAAGGGATTGGGCGTATTTTGAGCTAAAACGCCCATTTGCGCTTTCACTTCGGGAATAGATAAACCGTCCTGAAATGGATCCGATTTAGTATAGTAGCATTTATCAAAAGCCATGTTGTGATAAATAAGCTCTCCATTTTCAAAATAGCAAATTAACCCCCTATAACCAATGGAATAATCACCTCCAGTCGAAAAATCATATAAAGGTCTGAGCATTCCGCCGCGTAATGCGCCAATGCCTTCTATCCATATCTCTGTTGCTACTAACCCAAACCAACCATTATATTCTTGAGAAGAAGAATCATACGCATATTTTGAAAAAGTATAGAGCTTGCGTGTTTTATCCATCACCGTATCGCGAACGGATTGCAGCACGGTTGCAACCAATCCGTTCCAATCAAACAAGGTATCGCCCGGCTGCATTCCAAAATCATACAAGATAAATTCACTTTTCGAATAAGTATTATAGTAAAACACTTTATTTCCTTCTTCCCGCATTTGCCCATCCACATACCAGTTTTCCATAAGCGAGTCCCGTGTAGACAAAATTTGCTTATAAAGCGCCCCCGCTATAATAGTATCCGTTCCTACTTTATGCCATGTAGTTCCGTTATAAGGAGTCATACCGTATTCGTTAGTATAATAATAATCGCTCCACAACTTATCCTGAGTAAGAAAACTTTGTGCATAGGAAGTTTTGATAAAAAGCATGAACACAGAAATACCAATAGTTATTTTAATATTTTGTTTCATAATATCTGTTTATTAGGGAGCTCCACATGCTTTAACTTCAAAAATACACTCTGCGCCGGATTGTATTTCAAAATCCGAATTCAGTTGAATGAAATTTCCGGCTTGAATAGCAATCCGTCCTCCGCTTAATACCGTAACCGTATTTGCAACGACGCTGTTTGTTGCCTCATATTTTCTGCTATCAGAAAATGAAACATTATTTATGGTCTGATCGCTTACATTCGGACAATTGGGTTGAATTCCTGTTGCGGCGCAATAATAAGATGTCTTAGGCGTTACAGGGTGAACGCCATCATTATCAAGATCAAAAAGATAATAGTATAAATCTTCGTTACCGCCGATACCCAATACAAAATGAAAATAGTCATTATTTTCGTAACCATCAATTACTACGACATGTCCCCTCATCGCTGGATCATAGTAAGCAAACAAAACAGGACGTTTATTTAGTATTTCATTTCTTAGTTCCTCTTTGAAAGCGCTGTTATTATTTGCAATATAAGTATAGCTCCTATTATTGAAAGAAGGAGAATAATTGAAATACTGAACCAGTTTACCTACCCAATCTGATGGATAGCTGTTTAAAGTTCCACTAAGTTGCGTATCGACCATAACGCCGCAATGATAAATAAGTGTGCTTACATTTTTAATCTGATAGGCTGTAACACCCGGTATAATACTGTATGAGGCATCACCGCATATCCCGCTGTCAGGGTTGTAATTACAATAGGTCAATCGATATGGCATTTCGGAATAGTCATAAAACTGCCGTGAAAAATCTATTCCGCCATAACTGCCGGTTCCTTGCATTGGGTATTGATAATACTTCACAATTTGAGCCATTGCTAAAGGGGCACAAACATTTGCATTACCTTCAAACGGGGTTGCATCAGTGTAAGGACCAAAATAAGCCCATTTTGAAGTTTGATAAGTCTGAAACAGAGAGGGGGCAGATGTTGGAGTAGATGACGACTGTAAAGAAATATTTTTAATATTACTTGCCATGTCAAATTTGACTGTATTTCCAACACGTTTGTTTTTTTCCTTTACCAATTTCAGGTGGTCTATTACACATTCGATCCATCTTTTTTCACCCAACGATAGATTTGCTTCATCAAAAGTTCCCGTCCTACTATAGCCTAAGACAGGATTGATGCCTTGCTCCGACGAAATAAGGACAAAACCTCCACCTTCAAAATTGACGCCATAAATAAACGTAGAATCCGTTTCTTTATTTTCCATTTTTTCAATTTTGTTCATATTGAGTTTACCGTCTTTTTTGCCTTCAATGTAATTAAACCATTGCCGTGCATAATCCTTAGCTTCTCCCTCTGATATTGTTTGGGCATCAATATGGAGGAAAAGTCCAGATAATAGAAAGAAAAGTAAAATAAATTTTTTCATCATTCATTTCCTCCTATTTTGTTAAAACCATCCTTTTCATATCAATTTCATTTTCAGTGGATTTAACGTACCAAGTTGAAACAACAGCCATCCGCCACCCTCTGTCGTATTCATTGTGAAAACATTAAATGCGCCAACAACTTGCAGAGCCGATTCGCTGAAAAATGGCTGCGTATATTGTGGATTGTTAATTTTTAATTGTTTCGCAGTATATTTCACCTGTGAATATCCACTTAAAACACCAAAAAAAATAAAGCTAAAAAATAAAGTAATTTGTTTCATGATGATTATAATTAATAAATTAATAAATAATAACAAATATTCAAAATAAAACATCTTAAAAGCAAATTATTCGTGTTAATTGTTTAATAAATATATTTAAAAATATATAAAATTTGATTTGTTATTAATCCCTAACTTTTGCGGAGTTAAGGGTTGAATATCCATAGACTTCCCCGGTTGAAAATTGCCGGTATCCTTCAATAAACGTTAAATACCTTGTTATTTCTTATCCAGTTCCGGATAAACAATCCGCGAATGATAGACCGACAACAGCCGTTCGACAAATACGTTTTTAATATCGGTGATATTTTGGAATGTTAAGGGCGCTTCATTCAGCAGACCGTCGGCTACCTGTATGTTAATTATCCGGTCAACCAGATTCCGGATTGATTCTTCGGTATAGTCTTTCAAACTTCTTGAAGCGGCTTCTACCGAATCAGCCATCATCAAGATTGCCGTTTCCTTTGTGTCGGGATTATCTCCTGCATACGTAAAAGCCTCTTCATCAATATTATCATCCGGAAATTGATTACGGAACGAATTATAGAAATACTTGGCTCTCCCTTTCCCGTGATGCGTCCTGATAAACTTGATGATGGATTGCGGAAGGTTGTTTTTAGCCGCTATTTTCACTCCTTCGGGAACATGGTCGGTAATAATCCGCGCGCTCTGTTCGAAGCTCAGATTTTCATGGGGATCATTTCCTTCGATTTTGTTTTCGATAAAGAAATGCGGATTTTTCATCTTCCCTAAATCGTGATACAAAGCTCCCGTACGAATCAATTGCGGATTAGCTTCCACTTTCGTTGCCGCTGCAACGCCCAGCATGGAGACTTGAAGCGAATGTTGAAAAGTGCCCGGACAACTTTCTGACAGTTGCCTCAAAAGTCCCGCGTTTATATCCGACAGTTCCACCAGCGTAATGTTGGAAATATACCCGAAAACTTTTTCAAGAATATAAATAAAAGGATAGGCAAACAGTACAAAAAGAAAATTGATGCCGAAATAGAGAAGCATAAGCTTGTCAATCTTTGAAAAATTACCTTCCTGAAACAGCATTAATCCGAAATAGACCAAAAGATAGGCGGCAAAAATAAATAATGCGCACTTCATCAGTTCGGATCGTTGAGATAAATCTTTCAGCGCATATAAAGCTACCCAGCAAACAATTAATTGCATCAAAATAAATTCAAAAGACAAGGGAATCAGTAGCGAACAGATGAGAACCGTCGCCAAATGAGTCATTTGCGCTGTCCGCGAATCAAAGAAAGTTCGGACAATAATTGGAATAATAGCGTATGGAATAATATAGGCGCTGAAAAGCTCGTAAGTGACGCAAAATTCCGTTAAAAGCGTGAAAAGGGTTACCATAAATAGAGAGAAAATGACATCTTTCCTGTTTTCATAAATTTTTCTCCGGAAATAATAAAAATAGAAAAAATAACAGGCGAAGATGCTTCCGATAATTATTGCTTCTCCTGCCCACAATCCGATTTGGCGGTTCACGGTTCCGGCTTGTTTATCGTAGTTTAACTTCAACGAACGAAGTATATTATAAATTGTTCCATCAATAATTTCCCCTCTGTCGATAATTTTTTCCCCTGCTTGCACCATTCCGTTAGAAGGAGAAATTTTCCGGAGTAAATCCTGTTTGACTTTTTCGGTCATCACGCTATCGTACGCCAGATTTTCGCGGAGATAATCGTCAGGCATAAATTTGCGTAATTCTTCCACTTCGAGCGAAGGAGGACAATTATCCGTCAAAGAAGCGTAAGCGGTACGTATGGTATAAAGTTCTTTCACAGCATGCGGTTCTGCCAGGTTATCGCGTAAAATCATCAGACGGGTATAACGATGGTCTTGTAAATTTTGATAATCGTTTGCACTCATTATACCTGTGTTATAAATTTTTACAAACATTTCATCTAAATATTTTTTATAATCCGAAGCACGGGGAACAAGAGAGAACTGTTTGAAATTTTCATTGAACCGCTGCATTTGCCTGTTTACAATTTCTTCATTTCTTTGAAAATAAAGCAACGATTGGGCTTCAATGGAATCTTGTTCGTTTTTTATTTCCGCATCGGTCTTATAAATTGGAAAATCAAACGGAGCAATCAACAAGCCGTATTGCCAAGGACGTCCTTCAACAAAAGAATATCTAAATTTTCCCTCGTGCGGGAAAAAGAACAGGATTAATAAACCTACGATAATGAAATAGATATATCCATGTTTAGCAAATGATTTCTTTTTCATGCCTTCAATAAATTTCGCTAAATTTAGTAAAAAAATAAGAAATATACGTACTTTTGCAAAAAATTATCATTTTATTGTATGTTGAATCAAAAAATCAGGGTTCGTTTTGCACCCAGTCCAACCGGTCCGCTACATATCGGAGGGGTTCGCACGGCTTTATACGACTACCTTTTTGCAAAAAAATACGGAGGCGATCATATTCTCCGGATCGAGGATACCGATTCCCAGCGTTTTGTCCCCGGCGCAGAAGAGTACATCATTCAATCGCTCGACTGGATGGGAATTACTTTCGACGAAGGTCCGCACAAAGGCGGTAAATACGGTCCCTACCGGCAATCGGAACGAAAAAGCATCTATAAACAATATGTCGATCAATTATTGGCAAACCAATTGGCATACATAGCGTTTGATACGCCTGACGAATTGGAGGCAAAGCGAGTTGAAATTCCAAATTTTCAATACGATGCTTCGACCCGTTTGACGATGCGCAATTCGTTGACATTGGGCTCTGAAGAAACGCAGGCGCTGATAGAAGCCGGCACACCCTATACCGTCCGTATCCGTATTGAACCCAATCAAATGATTCATGTTTCGGATTTGATTCGCGGAGAAATCGTCGTTAATTCGTCTATTATTGACGATAAAGTATTATTTAAATCTTCGGATGGACTGCCGACTTATCACCTGGCAAATATTGTGGATGATCATCTGATGGAAATTACGCACGTGATTCGCGGCGAAGAATGGTTGCCTTCCGCTCCTTTGCATGTCATTTTGTATAAATACTTCGGATGGGAAAGCAATCAACCGGCGTTTGCCCATTTGCCTTTGTTGCTCAAGCCGGAAGGGAATGGAAAACTGAGCAAGCGCGACGGCGACCGCTTGGGATTCCCTGTATTCCCTTTGCAATGGCGCGATCCGAAAACAGGAGAAACATCGTCGGGCTATCGCGAAGCCGGTTATTTGCCGGAAGCGTTGCTGAATTTCCTTGCCTTGTTGGGATGGAATCCGGGCGACGACAGGGAAATATTTTCCATGAAAGAACTTATTGATTTGTTCTCGCTGGAAAAATGCGGCAAAAACGGAGCGAAGTTCGATTATAAGAAAGGCGAATGGTTCAACCGGCAATATATTAAATCCAAATCGGATGAAACAATCGCCGGATTACTCCTGCCGGTCTTGAACGAAAAAGGCGTCGAAGCTCCCTGGTCGCAGGTAGTCAAAGTAGCCGGACTGATCAAAGAACGGATTCATTTCACGACCGAATTGTGGGATCAATCGGTCTTCTTCTTTATCGCTCCCGACACGTATGATGAAAAAAGCGTAAACAAACGGTGGAAAGAAGATTCGGCTGAAAAGATGCAGGAATTGATTTCCGTTTTACAAACCGTTGATGATTTTTCAGCGCCTGCAACCGAGGCGGCAGTCATGTCATGGATTGAGGTGAACAGCTATCGCACCGGCGAGATAATGAACGCATTCCGCTTAGCGCTGATAGGCAATTCCACAGGTCCGCATGTTTTTGATATTACGGAAATAATAGGCAAAGAAGAAACGGTCGGACGGGTGGAAAAAGCCATCAAAGAGTTGAAAGTTGAAAGTTAAAAGTTGAGAGTTGAGAGTTTTTTATAATTCATAATTTGTAATTCATAATTCATAATTCTTTCATGTATTCTATTGCCATTATTCTCTATTCTTTCGCAGTCCGGTTGGTTTCGCCTTTTAATAAAAAGGCGAAGAAAATGCTGTCAGGACAACGGGAAACATTCGCTATCCTGAAAAAACAATTGGATCCGAAGGCATCTTATATTTGGTTTCACGCTGCATCGTTGGGAGAATTTGAACAGGGACGTCCTCTGATTGAAAAAATACGGCAGGAAAAGCCGGAGTATAAAATCCTCCTGACATTCTTTTCTCCTTCCGGTTACGAAGTCCGTAAGAATTACGCCGGAGCGGATATTGTTTGTTACCTGCCATTCGACCATTATTGGAATGCACGGAAATTTCTCCGGTTAGTGAAACCAACGATGGCTATTTTCATCAAATACGAATTTTGGATGAATTACCTGAATCAATTAAAGCAGTTGCAGATTCCTACTTACATCATTTCCGCTATCTTTCGTCCGAAACAAATTTTTTTCCGTTGGTATGCCCGTCCTTACAGGGAAATCCTGAACAATTATTACTGGTTTTTTGTGCAAGACCAACAATCATTGGAACTGCTGAAACGGTTCAATCATCACAACGTTAGCATTACCGGTGATACGCGCTTCGACCGCGTATTTGAAATTGTTGAGCAACGAAAAGCATTGCCGGTCGTTGAAAAGTTCTTGAATCGGATGGAAGGCGAGAAAAGTATAGTTCTCGTTGCCGGCAGTACATGGTTGAATGACGAAGCAATACTTCTTCCCTATTTCAATCTGCATCCCGAAATCAAATTGATTATCGCTCCACATGAAATCAACGGGCAACGAATAGAAGCCCTGGAGAGCGCTCTCACTCGTCCTGCTGTACGATATTCACAAGCCAACGAAAACATGGTTGGCGCCACCGGTTGCCTGATTGTTGACTGTATCGGATTGCTCTCTTCCATCTATCGTTATGGTGATTTGGCATATATCGGCGGCGGATTTGGAAAGGGAATCCACAATGTTCTTGAAGCAGCCGTTTATGGCATCCCCGTTATGTTTGGACCTAATTATCATAAATTCAAAGAAGCGAAAGAATTAATTGCCTGTCGCGGAGCTATTTCCGTGACAAATGAAGAAGAATTTTCTTCCCGCATGAATGATTTTCTTACTTACAACGATTTGTTGCAGGAAGCAGGAAAAAGCGCCAAAGATTATGTTATCGGCAATCTTGGTGCGACAGGGAAGATTTATGAGAAGATGTTTGAATAATCATCCATGAATTTGTTATTCTTTATGAAAAATTGTCGCATTTTTTCATCTTCATAAAGTAACTTTAACTAAAAACCTTATTTCTAAAAGCGCTTTTTAGTTTTTTCTATCGTATCGGTAATTTATTGATTTTCAATTAGCAGTACAGGAATTTTGAATCTACCTTTTCTCTATTTTGTTTATGATTTTTTTTCCTGTTTTTTGGAATGGAATTTCTATGGTATGATAAAAAAATGTAGAAAAAATCATAGTTAAAATTACAACTAAAGTTAGCCTTATGCAATAATTAAAAGTTTCATTACGCACAAAGTCAATTAAATGAAAATTCATAAGCCAATTTAATACAGCAAAATGAACTAAATACATGCTGAAGCTTATTTTTCCAATGTATGTGATTATCGGATTAACTATCAATTTGAATTTATAGCGGCTAATAGCTATTGCAAGAGTTAAAAATCCCGTTCCAAAAATAACCGGACTTGAAAGAATAGATTTTCCGATAAAAAGTTGTCCTAACAGGACAAAACTAAGTATCAACAACGATTTTCCTGAAATTTCCTTCAAACTTTGGCGTTCTATGATTATAAAGAACATCATTATTCCTAATGTGAATACCGGCAATTGGTTTGGCAAATAAAAATATAAGTAATTATCCCATAAGTCAACAGAATTTGTCGGATCAAACTTTTTCAGTATCATTCTTAAAATGAAATTTGCTAAAATCGTAATTGTTAAAAAGTTAAATGCTTGATAAATATTTTTTATTTTTAAAAATAAAAACGGTAATATAGCATAAAACATCATTTCCACTGCAATAGACCAACCTCCCGGCACTATACTATTTATCCAATACGGATTGAATCCGTGCAAAAAGAAAACATTAGATAAAATGTTCGTAACTGAGATATGGGTGGCATCTCCCAACCAGTATTGCGCGCCCAAACCATTCTGCCATAAATAATAAATTATTGCTATATAATACATTGGCGCTATTCTAAAAAAGCGACGAATAAAAAAGTTTCTTGTTGGATACTTCTCCTTCGACATTCTGCTTTTCATTGATAAAAACAATGTGAAAGCGCTTGCTAAATAAAATAATTGCACCCCCATCGCCCCCGTATTGGCAAAGTCACCGATAATATTGCTTGTAGTTTTTCCATAATGATTTGCATGTGCCATTATTACGCTTAATATGGCTAATCCGCGCAAAGCATCAACATAATCCAAATGATTTCCTGTTTGTGTTGTCCGGGAAAAATATGACTTAAATTTTTCTGTTACCATTATGAATTGTGTTGTACTTTTATAAGAACCAGCTTCTCATCAGCAAGGGTGGTAGCAAAAAGCTGTATTTCTCCGCCTTCTTTTATTCTTATCCTTTTTCGCAGCTCGCCAACCGACAGTGGAAAGTTGCGTACTGTGATAGAAGCTTTATCTATTCCGGTGAGAAATTTATTCAACTCTTTTTTATTAAAGGTCGTATAACCTTCCGTGCGGAAAACCCGTCCGGGAAAATCGGGAATCAATTGGGCGGAAGTATAAAGATGACTGTCGGGATGAAATTTCCGCAAGGGATATAATTCCGTCAAGCCTTTGTAGAATCCGGCTTTAAGCAGCGAGGCATTCGGTTCGTAAACATATTGTTCTATTTCGGAAGTGTATTTGATCTGGTTTACTTTTTCCTGAGATAGTAGAAAAGATATTTCAGGTTGTTTGTTCTTCTTGCTTAAATTCACACAAGTGATCAAAGGTCCTGATTTACAATTTTTTTTAAGTAGAAAAAGCAATTCTTTACATTCGTTTTCAAGGCTTACAACATGGACTTCGGCAACATGTTGTAATTTTTTCAAAGCCATTGAAATATCGAGCATCGGCGAGAGTTTGACCAAAACATTTTCTGCCTTTTCGAGAAGCAAATCTTGAATTTTCAATAAATCAGGCTCAGAGTCTTCAATAGCGAATACTTTCTTGCCGGAAGACAAACGCCGTCCGGGATCAATATAAATTGCATCAATATGTGAGAAATTTTTCAACTGCTCGATTGCATTCGCATGAATAATCCGGGCGGGATGCAATCCTAAAACATTAAAATTGAAAGCGGCTATTTCGCATAATTCTTTTTGTTTCTCCACATAATACGATTCATTGAAGTTAACGGAGATGAAAGCAAAGTCCACTCCGAAACCGCCGGTCAGATCAACAAACGTGTTTCCCGACAACAATCCGGCTTTGTAGCGGGCGGTTTGTTCTGACGAACACTGTTCCACAGCAAGATGAGGAGGATAGACAATTTTATCCGATCGATACCATGACGGGATTTTTTTTTCAGCAAGTTGCCGTCCCTGAATTTGTGTTAATGCCCAGAAAATGTTGACAGATGAGGGAGGGAGGGACTGCGGGGTGGAGGGGTGGAGAAGCGCCAGTTCTCGAACGTCGTCGAACCGGTGCTCCTTGATGAACCTCAAGGTTGCCTCATTCTGCATTTTCAATATTGACTCGTTCGACATCGATATTTCCTTTTAGAAAAAGTGAAGCCATCGTCGCAAATTTCTCTTCCGATTCGGTTGTATAAAAACGGCAAGAAGCGTTTTTCGAGCAGCGGGTTTCTATTTCAGGATGACGATGCAGGTAATCTTCCAGACTTTCAGCTATCAAATCGCCTTGCGCTACTAAACGTACCGAATCCGGTAGAAAAGATTCTATTTTATTTATTAATAAAGGATAATGGGTACAAGCCAGAATGATTGTGTCGATTTGCGGGTCTTTCTCAAGAATGTTATTGATATGTTGACGGACAAAATAATCGGCTCCCGGTTTATCGTATTCATTATTTTCGACCAGCGGCACCCACATCGGACAAGCCTCGCTTGCAACAATGACGTTGGGATATAATTTCTTAATTTCGAGCGGATATGATTCGGAAGAAATAGTGCCGGGCGTACCTAATATTCCAACATGGCGGGTGTGGGTTACTGTTCCGATATTTTCAACAGTCGGGCGAATAACGCCTAACACTCTCCGTTGGGGATCGAGAAGAGGAAGATCTTTTTGTTGAATTGTTCGTAAGGCTTTTGCAGAAGCGGTGTTACAGGCAAGAATAACTAACCGGCAATTGTGTTTGAAGAACCATTGGACGGCTTGAAGCGTAAATTCATAAACGACTTCAAAAGAACGGTTCCCATAAGGTGTTCGCGCATTATCACCAAGATACGCATAATCATATTGCGGCAGTCGTTTACGAATTTTATTTAATATGGTAAGACCGCCGTATCCGGAATCGAAAATGCCAATCGGAACGTTCATTATTAGCGCTTAGCGCTTAGCGGTTAATGGTTAGTGAGTGGTACTTAATCACTAATCACTAACCATTAATCACTAATCACTTTATTGAATTCCTAATTTTTTCTTTATCAATGGAGTTGCATCCACAGCGCTCGGAGAACTATAGCGAATAGCTTGGTTGTCAATAACATAAAGAAAGTTATTTTCTTTACCTACATCGCTAACCCCTTTTAGGAATTTGTCATAAATAGGCGCCGACAATCGTTGTTGCATTGCATCTTGTTGCTGACCGGCATATTGTTGAAAACTTTCAGTACGCTGCTGAAGTTCCTGCAATTCATTTTGTCTGCGCGATTTGATGCTTTCGTTGAGAGAATCCTGTTGATTCACATAGTCGGAGAGTTTCTTGGTATATTCATCCGTCATATTTTTCAATTCAGCTTGAAATTCATTTGCCGATTTGGTCAACGAATCCTGCATCTGTTTATATTCAGGCATGGACGTGAGGACTTCCATAGAATTAACATAAGCAATTTTTTGTTCCTGAGCAAACGCGATTACAGGAAACATTACAAGAGCAAATAATACAATTTTTTTAAGCATAAGTTATCAAATTATTAAGTTTATATTAAATTATTGGGGACAAAGATACACAATTATTTTGAATATCCGAGTTTTGTTAGAACGTCGCTGCTAATATCGATTTTTGGAGTAGCAAAAATGATGCTCATAGCGGAAGCTCTATCAATAACTAATGCGTATCCTTGTTTTTCTGCAATATCTTTGACAGCATTATAAATTTCATCCTGAATAGGACGAATCAAGCTTTGACGTTTTTTAAACAGTTCGCCGTCCGTACCAAAATACTTCTTTTTTAAATCCTGCGCTTCCTGTTCTTTAGCCACAACTTCCGCTTCTCTTTTGGTTTTCATATCTGCAGAAAGAAAAACCAGATCAGCCTGATAGGTTTTATAAAGATTTTGCGCTTCCTGTTGTAGATTTTCTACTTCGGTTTGCCATTTTTTGGAAATCGAGTTCAACTGCTCGTTTGCCATTTCATACGCCGGAATATTCTTATAGATGTAATCCATATCAATTAAAGCGTATTTCTGCGCTTTTGCTCCTATTACTCCCAGAGTCAATAGAAGAGCCAATACCATCATTTTTTTCATAATATTCTTCTTTTATAAGATAGTTAATATTTTGTTTTTTATCACATTATCACATTAAAATTCCTGACCTAAAATGAAGTGGAATTGTCCTTTTGAAATAGCGGCGCCCGGCGTCGGACGGTCGAAACCATATCCCCAGTCAATTCCCATCAAGCCAATCATAGGCAAGAAAATACGCGCGCCGATACCCGCCGAGCGCTTTAAGTCGAACGGATTAAAGGTCTGTATATCGTGCCATGCATTTCCTGCTTCTAAAAATCCTAATACATAAATTGTAGAAGTTTGTTCGAGCATTAACGGATAGCGAAGTTCCATAGAGAGTCGCGAATAAGCATACCCTTCATCCCCGTATGGAGTTAGAGAGCCATTTTCATATCCGCGTAGTCCGATTGTTTCCGTAGCGTAAACGTCTGCATATCCTGTCATACCGTCGCCTCCCATATAAAATGTCTCAAATGGCGTTCTTTTGTTGGGATTGTAGTAACCTAAAAATCCATACTCTACGCGTCCCATTAATACCGGCGTTCTTTTTACGGTTTCCGGATTTGCCAACGGTAAAAACATTTTGCTTTTAAATTTCCACTTGTGAAATTCAATCCATTCATATTTTCTCGGATCGTCTGAAGCCATTGCAGCATAATTCCGATTGTCGAACAAAGAATACGGAGGCGTAAATTGCACTGAAGCTGAGAATTGCGAACCGGAGCGGGTATAAACGGGATTGTCGGTAGAATTTCGCGACAGGGTCAAGCCTATCGAAAGACTATTGGCATTTCCATTACTGATAGGGAAATAACCGCCCCAATTATTTAACATGTACTTTTGGTAGGAAAGCTCTGCCAGAAAATTAAACAAATAATCCGGCCATGAAAGTCTTTTCCCGTATCCTGCCGTAACTCCGAATATTTTCATTGATTTATTGGAATCATAAGCATAACCGCCGCTATAATCCCCGCCACCATATCCGCCATATCCATAACCGCTGTAACCGTATCCATAATTGTAATAAGGATTATAAGCGCTATTGTAATAACGGCTGTCCAACTGGGTAGTTATCATATAATAGGCGCTAAGTTGGAAAGAATTGGGTCGTTTTCCGCCAAACCATGGATCCATAAATGAAATACTGTATGACTGATAATATTTTCCATTGGTTTGTCCGCTTAAAGTCAGGGTTTGTCCTTCGCCTTGCGGAATTATGCCTTTATAATTTTTAAAATGCAGTAGATTATTGAAAGAAAAGTTGGAAAATTTCAAACTCATTCTGCCGATAACGCCGGTTTGCCCCCAGCCTGCTGAAAACTCCACTTGGTCGTTCGCTTTGGAAGTCAGTCCCCAGGTAATATCAACCGTACCGGATTCTTCATCGGGAACAGGGTCGGGTTTAATATTTTCCGGATCAAAATGTCCCATTTGGGCAAGTTCCCGCATCGAGTTCATAATTGCTTCCCTGCTGAACAATTGTCCCGGTTTGGTCAGTAGTTCCCTGCGGACGATGTCTTCATACACGCGATCGTTTCCGGTGATGATTACTCGCCTGATAGTTGCCTGTATTCCTTCATAAACCCGCATTTCCAAATCAACCGAGTCGTTTTCGAGGTAAGTTTCTACCGGCTGCACTTGAGAGAAAATGTAACCATGATTATAGTAATTGTTATGGACTGCATCATCGTCTTTATTCAACCGGTCTTCTAATTTTTTCAGGTTATATACATCCTTCGGTTGCATATTCAATAAGTAATCCAAATAATTGGAAGGATATAGCGTATTTCCTACCCACGTGATCTTCCTGATATAATATTTATCTCCTTCCGACACGTTGATATGAATTGCCACATGCTTGTCATCGAACGGCATAACGCTATCGGAGAGGATTTTTGCATCTCGATATCCTTTTTCGGTGTATTTACCGATAAGATTATTCAGGTCGTTTTTATATTCCTCAGCAACATATTTTTTGGTACCGAATAGTTTAATAGCCCAAAACTTGGGATGTTTCATCAATAATTTAAAATTTACCCCTTCATTGGTTTTTTTCATTGCCATTTTTAAATCAATGTCTTTGAGGTTTTGGTTTCCGGTGATAGTGATTTTTTTAATTTTTGTTTTTTCGCTTTTATCTACCGTGATGTCAAGAATGGCTTTGCCTTCATTGGCTAAATCGTCCGATTGCCGGATGGTTATATCAGCATTGCTGAATCCTTTATCGTCAAAATAATCTTTGATCCGCTTACGTATCCGGTTAATAATATTCGGCGTAATTTGAGAACCTTTTGCAATACCGATTTTCGCTTCGATATCTTCGCGTTCACTCTTTTTCACCCCATAGTAGTTTATTGTAGAAATAGTCGGAGTAGGTTTCAAATTGATTTCAATCCAGACGCTATCAGCCGTTTGTTTGGTAGCCAATATTCTTACATCGGAAAACAAGCCGTGTTTCCAAAACTTATTCATCGCCGCTGTAAAATCCTCGCCGGGGACCGATACTTTTTGTCCGACAGCCAAGCCTGAAATACCGATCAACACATAATCTTCATATCCGTATTTTTCTACTCCCTTAACTTTAATGCCTGCAATCGTATAGGTGTTATTGTTGTTGAGCGAATAGGAAACGACCGGAAGCGGTCCTTCACTTGCATGAATACTGTCATTATTTGTATGAATACTATCATTCTGCGCTTTAACAAAAGTCGCAATAAGAGCCACAAGGCAGAAAAGTAGGAATTTTTTATACATGGATTGTTTTGAATGCATTCATTAAATTTTATACTTATATTTGTTCTCCTGTTTTTCCGAATCGTCTTTCTCTTTGTTGAAAGTCAATAATGGCTGCATACAGGTCTTCTTCTCGAAAAGCAGGCCAATAGACCTCAGTAAAGTAAAGTTCGGCATAAGCCAGTTGCCACAGCAAATAATTGCTGATTCGCTGTTCGCCGCCTGTCCGGATAAGCAAATCCGGATCGGGAACGTTGTAAGTCGCCAAATTCTCGGAAATTGTATCCTCATTGATTTGTTCAATGCTTAGTAGATCATTTTTAACGGCAGCAGCAATTTTTTTCATTGTTTCCGTCAGTTCCCATCGTGAAGAGTAGCTAAGCGCCAATGTCAGATTCAAACCGGTATTTGCACTTGTCCTCTTGATTGTTTCAATTAAACTCTCATGTGTTGCCGGCGGCAAACGGTCGAGGTTTCCAATTAGTTTCAAGCGGACATTATTAGTCATCAAGTCTTCCGACTCATTTTTGATAGCTGTAATCATTAAATCCATCAAAGCGTCGATTTCTTCTTTGGGGCGATTCCAGTTTTCGGTCGAAAAAGTATATAATGTCAAATATTCAATACCTAATCTCCCGACGGCTTCCGATATTTTCCGGACAGAAATAACGCCTTCTTTATGTCCCATATACCGGTCCATTCCGTTTTTCTTTGCCCAGCGTCCATTGCCATCCATAATGACGGCGATGTGTTTTGGAAGTCTCTCTAAATCAATAGTTTCTTTTAATGACATATTACTCATTTGTGCATTTTCTATTGTTCGGACCAAAATCCCAAGTAACAGAAAACATCAACGTATTATACCAGTCTTTATTTTTAAGAACACCACTTTGGATTTTATATGGATTGTCCAAATTAAATCCTTCTTTATCCGGAGCGTCGAAGCTATCGCTAAACAATTTGTGAACTGTATATTCCAAGCCGAGATTAATCCGGTTTCTAATTTTATATTTTACTCCTAATCCTAACGGAAGATTGACGCTTCCAAACCCTGAAGCTGCCGTAATCCCTAATCCCGTCAATAAATAAGGCGCAATTCTACTTGTATTCAAGTAAGCATACTTGTCGCTGTACGGCATAAAGTTAAACTCTATCTGTCCTCCCAGCTCAAAAAAATTTCTGGAAAAAGACGCTTCACCCTGATTAGGAAATACATTATCGGTATTTTTTGTATTACCTGTTACTTTTCCCACCATCAAGTCGGTTTTTAATGCCCATCGAAAATTGAAATTGCGTCGAAAAACCACACCGCCTGCAGGATTAAATCCTCGAAATAAAGCGGTCTGATTAGCGTCGCCCATATACATCGACAAGCCTGCCATCCCTCCGATTTCATACTTGTATTCCTGCGCAACCGCTGTTGTGCCGATAAAACAAATAAGCATTATAATGAATGCCTTATATAGAGGATATTTTCTTGAAGCAGATTTCATGCAAAATTTTATTTCTCTAATGAAAACGCTAAAAATGCTTCAAAAGTATATCCTTAGTGATCAAATTCCATTTTATTCAAAAATCCATTCCACACTTCAGGGAGCAATGTATACTGTCTTCCACCGATAATATAAAAAGATTTGTTATTGTTAGCCATAACAAGAGAAGCGCCATAACGCGGAGAATATTCTTCCGGCATTTGAGTATTTTCCGGTTTTATCTTCCATGTAACTCCTCCATCCAGCGAATAATAAATATCCTGATTATAATCGGTATCCGATTTACCGTTTATTAACCAAAACTCACCGTTATAATAAAATACATTAACTCCTTCCAGCGGAGGAAAAGCGCCTACATCATTGGTCAGTTTCGCCCAATAACGTCCGTTTTCCGTCGACCAGGCTGCATTTTGTATGACTCCGTTTAACGAAGTTCCTCCAAAAATAGAAATCCGTTGTGAATACATCAATTCGTAACTGCAATTTGAGAAATCGAACAGAGGAAAATTATCCGGAATAGGAACCGGGGCGATACTGTCGTAGTTCCATTGAGACAAGCTTTTGTCCGTGAAGGCAAAAGTATTTATTCCTCCGGTTTCTACAACCAACGATAAGCCTTCAGGCTGATACGGACCTGAGTTCAAATAACCTAAAATGCTTGTTACTTTTATCGAAGCAGGCTTATTTGTCAAATTCCATTGATTACCAATAGAATCAACATATAACTCACCGTCATCCGTATAGGCGAACAGTTTGTTGCCGTTGCTCTGGATTCCTTTGATAACCGCATTTACAGGAAGTCCGGAGAAAGTCTCCTGCGCCCAATGGATTGCATCGGACGAACTGTTCAATTGAATTTGGTTATTAATCCGGGAATAAGCCAGAAAACGATTGTTAAATACAACTGTTTTTGTATCTTCTGTTTGTAGAAAAGGCAGATCGGAAGCGACCAGGTTGTATTGCATCGAATCCGGATCAACTTGATGAATGTTCAGTGTGAAATTATATATTTTTGTTGTCGTTCCGTCCAAAGAATAAACTTTAAATGTAAGCGGCGCGTAAACGTCAATTGAATCGCCTGATTGTACCAAAGTTGAATCGCCGTTGGTAATATTCTCAACATTATTCGTACCGGCTCCGCTCAAGTAGGTAATAATCACCTTGTCCTGTATCACTGTATGGAAAGCCATTGAATCGTAGTTGTAAATCAAACCGGGGTCGCTTCGTTGATCGATTGTGAAAACCACATTGGCTAAATCCGGTACGGAATCGCTGGATAAGCTGAAACTTAGCAATTCTGCATCGGTTACGGAATATGTATCTTCGACGCCATTCCCAAGACAGGAAGCCATCAGGCTTACAAGTATTGAAAAACTAAGTAAATACAAACCGTTCTTGAATGTTGTTTTCATAAAATTGTCCTATTTAAATTACAAAAGTAGAAACATTTTTGACTTTCATCACTATGTCTCGCAATATTTATGTTTTTTTAGGAGTTAGAGCCATTCTTATAATGAAAAAGCATCGAATTTTCACATTTTTGAACATATTGCAATATGCCCTTTGGTACGGGAGCGGCTATCCCGCTCCTTAAAGGAAAAGATGCAATTTCCACTTGAATTTCGTCCCATAAATTTTCGTTTATGAAAGATTGTAACAGCTTGGAGCCTCCTTCTACCATCAACGATTGAATTTTCCGTTCATAGAGCGCTCGGATTTGTTGCTGAAGCGGTTGCCGGCTATCCACCGTTATTCGTTCCGGATTGTTTCCTTTCCAGTACCTGACGGTTAAGGCAGGCTTATCTAACCGCAAGGTTCGCGTTCCGACCATAATCGCCGATTCTTCCGCCCGTAGTTTGTGAACGAGCATCTGCGTGAAAGCATTCGAAAATTTAACCGGCGCTTTCCCATCGTTTTCTTCTCTGAAATGATCAATGAAACCGTCCGCCGACTGCGCCCACTTTAAAATGATATAGGGGCGATGCTGAAGCATATATGTTAAATAACGTCTGTTAAATTCCTTACATTCTTCTTCCAAAATGCCGCAAACCACTTCAATTCCCGCTTCGCGAAGTTTTTTCATTCCTTTTCCCGAAACTTCCGGAAAAGGGTCTTCATGTCCAACCACCACGCGTGGAATCTGCTTTTCTTGAATCAAATCAACACAAGGAGGCGTCTTTCCAAAATGCGAACAAGGTTCCAAATTAACATAAAGCGTTGATCTTTTTAAAAGCTTTTCATCCCGTACCGAAGCAATGGCTTGCACTTCGGCATGAGGACTACCGTATTCCCTGTGAAAACCTTCGCCGATGATCCGTTCCTGATGAACAATCACGGCGCCTACCATCGGATTCGGAGCGACGAATCCCCTCCCGTAAGCAGCCAACTGCAAGCATCGGCGCATATAGAAGAAACTATTGTCTTTCTGTTCCATTATGATTACTTTTGCACTATGAAAACTATTTTTCGTTTCATACGGGAGCAACTGTACGGTTTTTATTCGGATTCCGAAATCAAATCGCTCTGTTTTTTGATATTGGAATCTGTGTGTAATATGACTAAATCGTCCGTTTTGCGGTGCAAAGATAAACAATTATCTTTAAATGAACAGTTGAGGATAGAGGAGATTATTGAGGAGTTGAAAGAATACCGTCCGATTCAATACATTTTTGGGAAAACCGAATTTTACGGATTGGCGTTTAAGGTGGATGAAAATGTTTTGATTCCACGTCCGGAAACGGAAGAATTGGTTGAATGGATAATTAAGGAAACGCCTCCCCCCAGCCCTCTCCAAAGAAGGGGGAGAAGCCGGAAGGTGTTGGATGTTGGCACGGGAAGTGGATGTATTGCAATTGCGCTGGCAAAACATCTGCCCGGCGCGGAAGTGTTTGCTTTGGATATTTCGGACAATGCTCTGGATGTTGCGCGTCAAAATGCGATAGCAAATCAAACGGATGTTCGTTTTTTTCAATACGACATTTTGAATGACAATTCTTTCCCTTTTTCTTCGCTCTCGTTTGATTGTATTGTCAGTAACCCGCCTTATATCACAATGAGAGAAAAATCGGCAATGGCAAAAAACGTGCTGGATTACGAGCCGCATCAAGCGCTTTTTGTTCCCAATGAAAATCCGTTGCTTTTTTACGAACGAATTGCTGATTTTGCACGGAAGCATTTGAGTGAAACCGGTTCGCTCTATTTTGAAACCAATTCGCTTTACGGCAAAGCGGCGGCGGAAGCGCTTAAAAACAAAAATTTCCGGCTGGTGAAATTATTGAAAGATATTTCGGGAAACGATAGAATATTAATTGCAAAAAAATGATAAATAACAAAATGAATAGATTCCTCACTTCGCACGGAATGACACACGAACAAGCGCTGCATCGCTTAGCCGCTTATTGCAGCCGCGCCGAACGGTGCATTTGGGATATCCGCCGGAAAATGGATGAATGGGAGATTCCTGCCGAACGGCAAAATCGAATCATCCAACAACTCCAAAGAGAAAAATTTCTGGATGAAGAACGTTATTGTAAAGCATTTGTAAATGATAAATCGCAATACAATCGTTGGGGAATTCAGAAAATCCGGTTTGAACTCCGGAAAAAGCAACTACCGGAACCGCTAATCAGGGAAGCGCTGAAGAATATCGATCCCGAAGAAAACCGCGAACGTCTCAGGTTATTGATTGAACAGAAAAAGAAGTCGGTGAAAGGAGCAAACGAATGGGAAATCCGGCAAAAGCTTCTGCGGTTTGCTGCAAGCAGAGGATTTTCACAGGAAGAAATTGAAGGGGCGATATGATACGGGCTTTTATTCATCCCGCCCAATTTTCCCGGTCTAAATTTCTGTAACTGATTGCTTCGGCAATGTGACTGACGAGAACTTTTTCCGATTCTTCCAAATCGGCAATGGTTCGCGCTACGCGTAATATTCGATCATAAGCGCGGGCAGAAAGGCTCAATCGCTCCATAGCATCTTTCAACCGCATCAAGCCTGCATGGTCGGGTTGTGCGTGTTTATGCAACAAACGCGTGTGCATCTGCGCATTACAGTAAATTCCCTCTTCTTCTGCAAATCGCATTTCCTGAGTTTTACGCGCTTTTATTACCCTGTTTCGGATGCTTTCGCTCGATTCGGCAGGACGGGTATCGGAGATGTCCTCAAACGGAACAGGAACGATTTCTACCTGAATATCAATCCTGTCCATCAAAGGACCGGAAATACGGTTCAGATATTTTTGAACTTGCTGAGAGGTGCAAACGCAGGCTTTGTGCGGATTATTGAAATTTCCGCAGGGACATGGATTCATGGAGGCTACCAGCATAAATCCCGCAGGATATTCAACGGAAGATTTGGCGCGGGAAATAGTTATTTTCCTGTCTTCGAGCGGTTGGCGTAAAACTTCGAGAACATTTCTCCCAAACTCGGCAATTTCATCCAGAAACAATACGCCGTTGTGAGCAAGGCTGATTTCCCCCGGTTGCGGATAAGAGCCTCCTCCCACCATAGCTACCATTGAAATGGAATGGTGCGGACTCCGGAAAGGGCGAAGCGCAATTAAAGAACCGTTATGATTGATTTTTCCGGCAACCGAATGAATCTTGGTTGTTTCAAGACTTTCATTCAAAGTGAGCGGCGGAAGAATGGAAGGAATCCGTTTTGCCAGCATACTTTTTCCTGCGCCCGGACTGCCGACGAGAATGATGTTGTGACCTCCGGCACAGGCTACTTCAATGGCTCTTTTCACCTGTTCCTGTCCTTTCACTTCCGAGAAATCCCATTCCATTCGCAATTGGTGGGCGTAAAATTCCTGTTGCGTATCAATAACGACCCGTTGCAGCGCTTTTTCATCGTTGAAGAATTGAATAACGTCGACAATGTTTTCCGCTCCATAAACTTCCAAGCCGCTTACTACTGCCGCTTCACGACTGTTGGACATGGGAAGAATAATGCCTTTGAATCCGCACTCTTTTGCTTTAATGGCAATCGGCAAAGCGCCTCGCACTGCTTTCAGACTCCCATCCAGCGATAATTCGCCAACCATGAGATATTCTTCGATTTTACCGGATTTGATTTTCTCGGCGCCGGCTAAAATTCCGATTGCCAGCGGCAGATCGTAGGCCGCTCCTTCTTTCCGGATGTCGGCGGGAGCCATATTAACGACAATCTGATTACGGGGAAATTTATATCCGTTCACGGTTAAAGCGGAAGTAATCCGTTCGTGCGATTCTTTGATGCTGACGTCGGGAAGTCCGACAAGGAAAAACTTAATTCCTTTGCTGCAATTGACTTCAATGGTGATAATATTGGCATTGACGCCTTGAATGGCTGCTGCATACGCTTTAATTAACATAGTTGTAGGTTTGATTAAATTATGAATTATGAATTCTATTTTCTATTTTTAGTTTTTATTTTCTCGTTTAATATTGTTTGAATACTGTCGATACGCAGTTTTGAACCGATAATTATTTTATCTTTATCAATTAAATAGTTGCAAGGCACGGACGATACATTGTAAAGCGAAGCTATATCGGAAGACCAACCGGCGCTGTCTACCGCCTGAACCCAATTTATTCCATTTTCCTGCGCCGATTCTTTCCATTCTTCTTTATTTTCGTCTAATGAAACGGTTAGTATTGCTAATTCTTTTGCTGAGAATTTATTCTTAATATCAAGCAGTTCGGCATATTCCGGCTTACAAAATTCACATTGGGAAGTAGCAAATGTCAAAATGAGATATTTATCTTTGAAAGTTCCTAAGCTAATCGTATCATTTTGCGTATCTTTAATTTTGAAATCTAAAGCCGGTTGGCCTGCTTTCGTTTGAAGGTCTCTCACGCAGAGGGTATGCAACTTTTCGTACAACGGATTGGTCTTCACATCTTCGGAAAGAATATTTAATAAAGGCTGAATTTCGGAAGTGTGTTCAACATCCAAAATATAATCTTGAATCATTATCAAAGCAGCAATTGATGAAGGGTGATTTTTTACAAAATCCTGCGCTTTCGTTTTTAACATTTGATCAACATTTTTCAGTTGAGACGACAGTTGTGCATTATTTATACTCGTGCCCGCCTCTGTGGCATGTTCCGCGCGAGCGGATAAATTATCTCTAAGGTCGCATCTTTCCTTAATAAGAGGCGTGTTTTCAGTTTTAAACTCAGACAATAATTTATTGACGTCGCCACCTTTAACCATCATCATTTCCGGATAGTGCGCATTTCCGGTCAACAGGAAGTTTTCGTTATTTTGCACCCATATCGTAATCCACACGCTTCCGTTTTCCATATAAATAAGTAAAGGCGCAACTGTGTCGGCAACGCCATGATAGGTGAACTTGCCCGATTTGGTTCGAATGGTATCGACATGCAAATCCGCACCTGAAACAATGTATATTTCAGAATTTTTCAATCCGCTGATATTTCCTTTGAGTATATAAGAATTTTTATCCCCACACGAAATAACAAAGAATATAAGTAACAATAAACGAAAACAATAGGATATTTTCATCTGAATTTTAACAACTTATTTTTTTATAATAAACGACAAAAGTACTAAAATATTTTAATTTTTTAAAATATTTATTGTTTTTTTATTAAAAATTTAGATTTATTTTTTTCCTAAGAAAAAGAAAAGTCACGTGTGCGTTCACGAGTGGAAAATATTTTTCCGGCTCTCAAAATAATATTTCACATTTTTCTCGTATAAATCCGTATCTTTGTACGCTCGTAATACATAAATAAATTAAGTTTACAAAACAAAAGATAATTCAATGGGACTACAATGCGGCATCGTCGGACTTCCAAATGTAGGTAAATCAACGCTTTTTAACTGTCTTTCCAATGCAAAGGCACAAGCGGCGAACTTTCCTTTTTGTACAATAGAACCCAATGTCGGCGTTATTACCGTACCCGACGAGCGGTTGAATAAATTAGCCGAATTGGCGCATCCACAAAAAATTGTCCCGACAACTGTTGAAATCGTTGATATTGCCGGATTAGTAAAAGGCGCAAGCAAGGGTGAAGGGCTGGGCAACAAGTTTCTTGCCAACATTCGTGAAACAGACGCTATCTTGCATATTCTGCGTTGCTTCGACGATGATAATGTAACTCACGTGGACGGATCGGTCAATCCCGTTCGCGACAAAGAAATCATAGATTACGAACTTCAGTTGAAAGACCTTGAAACAGTAGAATCCCGAATCAATAAAGTACAAAAGCAAGCGCAAACCGGCGGCGACAAACAGGCAAAACTTGTGCTCGACGTTTTGATGCAGTTCAAAGCAGCGCTCGAACAGGGCAAGGCGGCTCGAACGGTGAAATTCGATAACAAAGAAACCGAAAAAGCGGCTCGCGATTTGTTCCTTCTGACCAATAAACCGGTTTTGTATGTTTGCAATGTCGATGAGGCATCGGCTATCGCAGGTAACGCTTACGTTCAGGCAATCCGTGAAGCGGTTAAGGAAGAAAAAGCCGAGTTATTGATTGTCGCAGCTAAAATCGAATCGGAAATCGCCGAATTTGAAACCTATGCCGAACGTGAAATGTTTCTCAGCGAACTGGGTCTAAAAGAATCGGGCGTCAACCGGCTGATTAAAGCAGCTTACAACTTGTTGAATCTGGAAACTTTCCTTACTGCCGGTCCGCAGGAAGTCCGAGCTTGGACTTACTTGAAAGGAAGCAAAGCGCCGCAATGCGCCGGAATCATTCATACCGATTTTGAAAAAGGATTTATCCGGGCTGAAGTCATTAAATATGCCGATTACATCCATCTCGGCTCGGAAAGCGCTTGCAGGGAAGCAGGTAAAATGTACGTCGAAGGAAAAGAATACGTCGTACAGGATGGTGATGTCATGCACTTTCGTTTTAATGTTTAATTAACTAAATATTAACCAAATGAAGAAAATTATTTTATTATTTGCAGGAGTGTTTATTTTGATGGGCGCTTATGCGCAGGATTCTAAAACGGCAGCCGGTAATTTAAAAACCTATGCTCGTAACGATACTATTCAGGGGTGGAAGCATACAGGGCTCACAAGTCTTACTTTTGGACAGACTTCTCTCCAACTGGGTGGCAGGGGGTAATAATACGCTTTCCGGCGATTTTATTTTTAATGCTTCAATGAATTATTTGAAAGACAAAATCTTTTGGGATAATAATTTGGCTTTGGAATACGGAACTATTTATTCTTCCTCTACCGATTGGATGAAGGCAGCAGATAAATTGAGCCTGACTTCTATCGCCGGTCGTAAGATTTCCAAAACATGGTCTGTCTCTGCTTTATTGAATTTTTATACTCAATTTGCCAACGGATATAATTATCCCGACAGGAGTAATTATATTTCTACGCTAATGGCTCCGGGTTATTTGGATTTAGCGTTGGGTTTTACCTATAAACCCAATGCCAAATATTCGCTGTTTCTTTCTCCTGTAACCGAACGGGCAACTTTTGTCTTGGATGATTCGCTTTCCAGCGCCGGCGCTTTCGGCATTACACCCGGAAAGAAAACGAAATTTGAAACCGGCGCGTATGTATTGGCTACTACCACTCAGACCATTTCATCCAATCTGAACCTTATTTCTTCGTTGGATTTGTTCACTCCCTATTCGGAAGATTTCGGGCATATTAACGTCAATTGGGATTTACTGTTAAATTATAAACTCAATAAACTGTTGACAGCTACTTTAAATACGACGCTTCGATATTATGAAAAAGAAATAGAGAAAGTTCAATTTAAAGAAATATTGGGGTTAGGATTTACTTATAAATTTTAGGCATATACTATGAAGCCTTTTGTATTCATTTTTTATTTTTTATTACTTATGACGATTTCATGTCAGCCGAATGTTCAGACCTATACGATTGAAACTAATCTTGGCGACATTCAGGTGAAGTTATATGATAAAACGCCGTTGCACAAAGAGAATTTCGAAAAATTAGTCGCAGAGCAATTTTATGATAGCGTGTTGTTTCACCGGATTATTGCCGGATTTATGATTCAAACGGGAGACCCTGAAACAAAGCCGGTTGCCAATGAGGATAGCCTTATTGGCAAACTTAATTACACGGTTCCTGCTGAGTTTATTCCCGAATATTTTCACAAAAAAGGCGCCTTAGCGGCTGCCCGTTTCGGAGATGCTGTGAATCCGGAAAAACGTTCTTCTTCTTCGCAATTCTATATCGTTCAAGGTCGTACATTTACCAATGAGGAATTAGACCGGATAGAAGAAAACCTTCATATCCGGTTTTCGGAATTTCAGCGGGGAATTTATAGAACCATTGGAGGATCGCCTTTCTTAGACCAGAATTATACGGTATTCGGCGAAGTAGTCAAAGGCATGGAGGTTGTTGATGCGATTGCATCCGTCCCGACCGGACCCGGCGACGTCCCTGTAAAAGATGTTCGAATATTGCGAATAGCCAAAGACTAATGGCAGCCTTTTTAGACGACGGTTATTTTATGCGACAAGCCTTATCGGAAGCTGCAGCGGCTTTCGATAAAGGCGAAGTTCCTGTTGGAGCGGTCATTGTATGCGAAGGGAGAATCATCGCCCGTGCGCACAACTTGACCGAAACATTGAGCGACGTCACGGCTCATGCCGAGATGCAGGCGATTACGGCAGCCGCTTCATCGCTTGGAGGCAAATACCTGATTGATTGCACATTATATGTCACAATCGAACCTTGCCCGATGTGTGCCGGCGCATTGGCATGGGCGCAGATCGGGCGAATCGTTTATGGTGCTGATGATGAAAAACGCGGTTTTACAAAGCTGACTCCTGGCCTACTTCATCCGAAGACCGGCATCCAGGCAGGCGTTTTAGCGGACGAAGCCTCTCAATTGATGAAACAGTTTTTTAAGAACTTAAGAAGATAAATATTTTTCTCTATTCCGCGTTTTATTTGCCTCAAACTATTTCTTTCTGAAACGATGGTTTCATGTCATTCTTATTGCAAGTCGCACAAAAAATTGTACCTTTGTCAAAAATGTATTTGACAAAAAGTAAATATATGAAACCTACATTATTTGTATTAGCTGCCGGAATGGGCAGTCGTTACGGAGGATTGAAACAATTGGACGGATTGGGTCCAAACGGGGAAACCATCATGGATTATTCCATTTACGATGCTATCAGAGCCGGTTTTGGGAAAGTCGTATTTGTTATCAGGGAATCGTTTGAAAATGATTTCAGGGAAAAGATTCTCAGAAAATACGAAAACCTGATTCCTGTCGAACTGGTTTTTCAGGAATTAGATAAACTCCCTGAAGGATTTCAACTGAACAAAGACCGTGTAAAACCATGGGGAACTAACCACGCGGTGATGATGGGAAAAGACGTTATCAAAGAGCCGTTTCTGGTTATCAATGCCGATGATTTCTATGGCAGGGAAAGTTACAGGATTGCGGCGGAATATCTTCTTTCGTTAGAAAACAAAAAAAATCATTATTTTATGGTAGGATACCGATTGGGAAATACCCTGTCGGAGAGCGGTTCGGTCGCTCGCGGAATCTGTTCCACCGATACGGAAGGATTTTTAACTTCGGTTGTGGAACGAACCTATATCATTCGCGATAAAGACGAACAAATCAAATACAAAGACGAAAATGAAAATCTGGTTGTCGTGGGTGAGAACACGCCGGTTTCCATGAATATGTGGGGATTTACAACTGAATATTTCGATTATTCCGAATCCCTCTTTATTGATTTTTTGAATAAAAATCAAGATAATCCCAAAGCTGAAATGTATATTCCATGGGTAATCAATTGCCTGATGGAGAAAGATCAAATCAGGGTAAAAGTATTGGATACTCCTTCCAAATGGTTTGGCGTAACTTACGCTGACGACCGTCCTTCGGTTGTTGAGAAAATCGGTCAATTGATAGCGCTGGGAGAATATCCCGAAAAACTGTTTACTTAATTTCGTGTATTCGGTTGAAAATTTAACGGTTTCTTTCGGGAGTTTCACGCTATTGGACTCCATCGGCTTTGTTGTCGATAAGAAAGACCGTATTGCTTTGGTTGGCAAGAACGGAGCAGGCAAAAGCACTTTGTTGAAAATTTTCGCCGGATTGCAAGCGCCTTCTCAAGGACGGATTGCTATGCCTAAAGAGGCGATAATCGGTTATCTGCCGCAGCAAATGCAGTTTTTCTCGGAGCGCACGGTAAAAGAAGAAGCTACTCTCGCTTTTGAACCGATTCTGAAAATGGAAGCAAAACTGGAGCAGTTGAATCACGAGTTGGCGCACCGAAACGATTACGAATCGGAATCCTATCATCACCTGATTGATGAAATCACGCACCTGAATGAGCGTTTGGCAATGGAAGGCGCCATGCAAATCGAAGCCGATGTCGAAAAAACATTGATAGGTTTAGGTTTTGTACGGAAAGATTTCGATCGTCCGGTAACGGAATTTAGCGGCGGCTGGCGAATGCGCATCGAATTGGCTAAACTACTTTTACAGAAACCGGACATCCTTTTTCTGGATGAGCCGACCAACCACTTGGATATTGAATCCATTCAATGGGTGGAAAATTTTCTGGCAACACAAGCAAACGCCGTCATTCTCGTGTCGCACGACCGAGCGTTTATTGATAACGTAACCCAGCGAACCATTGAAATTTCGCTAGGGAAAATCTACGACTACCGTGTCAATTATTCCAAATACGTAGTATTGCGAAAAGAACGCCGCGAACAACAAATCCGCGCGTACGAAAATCAGCGCAAGCAAATCGAAGATACAGAAGCGTTTATCGAACGATTCCGATATAAAGCGACGAAAGCGGTGCAGGTGCAGAGCCGCATCAAGCAGCTGGATAAGATAGAACGCCTCGAAGTCGATGAAGAAGATTTTTCCGCTTTACGCCTGAAATTTCCTCCGGCGCCACGTTCCGGTTCGCATCCGGTGATTATGGAAAACGTGAGCAAATCCTACGGCGATCATTTGATTTTTGAACAGGTTAACTTTATGATTAGCCGTGGAGAGAAAGTCGCTTTCGTCGGGAAAAACGGCGAAGGAAAATCGACTTTGGTCAAATGTATCATGAATCAAATTCCTTACGAAGGAAAACTACAACTGGGGCACAATGTGAAAATCGGCTATTTCGCCCAGAATCAAGCCGATTTGATGGATGAAAAACTTACGGTTTTTGAAACCATTGATTATGTCGCCGTTGGCGATATACGAACTAAAATCCGCGATATTCTCGGCGCTTTTATGTTTGGAGGCGAGGCTTCCGACAAAAAAGTCGCCGTTTTATCGGGAGGCGAGCGCACCCGTTTAGCCATGATTAAACTGTTGCTCGAACCGGTTAATCTGCTGATTTTAGACGAGCCGACCAACCACTTGGACATGCGTTCAAAAGACGTCCTGAAAGAAGCTTTGAAAGAATTTGACGGAACAGCGATTATAGTTTCACACGACCGCGAGTTCTTAGACGGTTTGGTCGATAAAGTATATGAATTTGGCAATCAACGGGTAAAAGAACATCTCGGCGGTATTTATGAATTTCTGGAAAGAAAAAAAATCGAAACGCTTCGGGAGTTGGAGCGGAATACCAAACCGCAACAGGGAAAAACGGATTCCCAACCTACCGGACTTTCCAAAGAAAATCCGCCTCGAAAATCCGAAGGAAATCTGACGTATGAAGAACGCAAAGAACAACAACGGCAGATAAAACGCTTGGAAAAAACCGTTGCGGAGCTGGAAAATCAAATTGAAAAATTAGAAGCGGAGACAAAGCGAATGGAAGAAATATTGGCGACGCCCGACGGCGCTTCCAATGTCAATCTGCTTTGGGAGCACGCCGAATTGCAGAAAAAAATATCTGATAGTATGGAACGGTGGTCGGATGCGACGATGGAGTTGGAAAAGTATAAAAAAGACAATTGAAATACGAATGTAAAATTTTGTCGATTGTTAGAAAATAATTTATTTGGAATCTTCTGATATTTCCTTTATTTTTGTATTTGAAACAAATGTTGTGGGAAAAAATAAATTACAAAAGTTTGAAGCGATGAATCATTATCCGCATGTGTTTCAATATACTTTTTCCGCATTGCAAGAAAAAGAATTTGAAATGAAGGGGAAGTGGAATGAATCGTTTTTTGGGAACGACCATCCGATTGTTATCGAATTGGGTTGCGGAAAAGGCGAATACACGGTTGGATTGGCTAAATTGTATCCCGAAAAAAATTTTATCGGTATCGATATCAAAGGTGCGCGAATGTGGCACGGCGCTACTCAATCGATTCAGGATAAAATGACGAATGTTGCTTTTCTGCGGACGCATATCGAATTGATTGATCGCTTTTTCGCTCCGGGAGAAGTATCAGAAATCTGGATTACCTTTCCCGATCCGCAAATGGCTAAAGTGAATAAACGAATGACTTCTACCCGTTTTATGCAATTGTACAGCCGGATATTGAAGGAAAACGGAATCATTCACTTGAAGACCGACAGCCCGTTTATGTATGCTTATACTTGCGCCATGATTCAAGCGAATCATTTACCGGTAGAAGTGGAAACAGACGATTTATACAATAGCGGCTTGGTGGATATTATTCTTTCTATTCAAACGTTTTACGAACAGCAGTGGCGTGGTCGCGGAATGAATATTAAATATATCCGTTTTATTTGTGAAACACGGTCAAGTTATATAGAACCGGAAATTGAAATAGACAGGGATAGCTATCGAAGTTTTAACAGGAGTAAAAGATAATAAAATGATAAATTTATATCCGAAATTAATTACAGAAGCGTTGGAAAAAGTCCGTTATCCGGGCGCAGGCAAAAGCCTTGTCGAACTGGGTATGGTTGAGGACGATATACGTATTGAGGCGAATAAAGTGAGTTTTTCGCTTGTGTTTGAAAAACCGAATGACCCGTTTATTAAATCAATAGTCAAAGCGGCGGAAACAGCAATATTGACCTATATCGACGAAGGAATTGATATCAAAGGAAATATTCATGTGAAAATCAAGCGGCAGGAGCCGCAGCCCGAACCGCCCCGTTTATTACCTGACACGAAGAATATTATCGCTATTTCTTCCGGTAAAGGCGGAGTCGGAAAGAGTACGGTTGCTGCTAACTTGGCAGTAGCTTTGGCAAAGTTGGGTTACAAAGTTGGACTTTTGGACGCCGATATTTTCGGTCCTTCGATTCCCAAAATGTTTGGCGAAGAAGAGGCGCAACCGGTACTTGAAAAAATAGGCGAACGTAATTTGATTCTTCCGGTTAAAAAATACGGAGTGGAAATTCTTTCTATCGGTTTCTTTGTGAGCAAGTCCGATGCTTTGGTATGGCGTGGAACAATGGCAAGCAATGCTTTGAAACAACTAATCGCCGACGCTCATTGGGGTGAATTGGATTATTTTCTTATCGACCTTCCGCCCGGAACGAGCGATATTCATCTGACGCTGGTGCAAACGCTCGCCGTGACCGGCGTCATTGTAGTAACCACTCCGCAAGAAGTTGCTTTAGCCGATGCACGCAAGGGAGTCAACATGTTTACCGGCGAAAAAATCAATGTTCCCGTATTGGGTCTGGTAGAAAATATGGCATGGTTTACGCCTGCCGAATTACCAGAAAATAAGTACTACCTTTTTGGGAAAGGAGGAGGAAAACAGTTGTCTGAAGAACTTCATATTCACCTGTTGGGGCAGATTCCCATTGTGCAAAGTATTTGTGAAGGCGGCGATGCAGGAAAACCTGTCGCTTTGAACGAAAACAGCATCACAGGGCTTGCTTTTCAAGACTTGGCGCGGCAAACGGTAAAACAAGTGAAGTTCAGGAATGAAAACATAGCGGCGAGTAAACGGGTGAATGTGGTTAATAAGTTAAGTCATTGAAAATAGTTTTCTTGCATCTCTTTGGTCTCGCTGATATATAATATAAAATATGTTTGAACTCATACTTGAGCCCTCATAAAAAAACAATCACAAATGAATGTAATTGCCTTATATTTTGAATATTGAATTTCTTATTTATGTGCTTGCAGGGCAGGTGCTATAGCCAACTGAGTTAATCCTTAAAAAAGTAGTCCCAGGCAGAGTTGAACTGCCGACCTCTACATTATCAGTGTAGCGCTCTAACCAACTGAGCTATAGGACTGTTTTTCAGTTGAGAGTTGAGAGTTGAAAGTTGAGAGTTAGTTTTTTTAACTCTCAACTTTCAACTGTTAACTTTCAACTGTTAATTGTATAATTATTCATAGGAAATGCAGTACAAGGAAAACAGC
>Ga0123357_10000789_pt1 | contig 32006 bp, 24 predicted proteins | sample TergutEmb28metaG_FD_89873 | JGI IMG/M metagenome (GOLD analysis project Ga0123357, IMG submission 89873) | Embiratermes neotenicus P4 segment gut microbial communities from Petit-Saut dam, French Guiana - Emb289 P4 | ecosystem: Host-associated > Arthropoda: Insects > Digestive system > Gut ...
AGACAGAATTCCCGTCTCCCGGGCGGGCACAGGCTGGGCCTGATGTCGAACATACCCCGGGAGGCGGTGGTTGTCCGGCGGCGACCGCCTGGCACCATTCCCACGACTTTTTGACCGATTACCAAAAATCTTCATCTTTGGAACTGAAGATGACCTTCGTGGAGCCTCTCTATAATCTCGTCAGCATCGGCCTGCTGAATATCGAGCCGCCTGATCAAACCGCGTTCCACCGACTTGTCTCATTGGGGACAATACGGCTGAAGGACGCGCACAGCGAAACGAACTCGGCGGAAAGCCGTTTTGATCTCACGTTCAATGCGGCCCATTCCCTCGCCGCGGATGCGATGGCATGGCTATCGCCCGGTTCGGCAGCGTTTCAACGTGTTTCAGGCGCTGCAACATGGTTTGGGATTGCCTGTAAGCCAGTGGCGCATAATCGATCAGGCACCCCGCATCAGAAATCAGGCTGAGCGGGAGGGCCAGTTTCGTATCGACGTACAACTGCAGACGGACTTCTAAAGATTGCGGACGTCCCATCCACCAGGATCGCGGAACTTGATCCTGTTGAAAACCACAGCCGCACCGCGGAAGCCGAAAGCACAGCCTGTGACAAGCCAAAGCCCGCCCGCGTGACGCGGCACAGAATCCCTGGCACCTGCACCACGTGCCGTCGGAGAGGTCGCGCGCAATCCTGCACGATCTCGACACCGGCGTCCGTCGACGATGCCGATTCCTTTGGCCTTTGGCGTGATCCGACCAGGCCCTGCACACCCAGCCACTTTGAACTTTCGTAACTGCCGAGGTCGAGCAAAGGCGGTGGGTACCCGGCTCGAAATTGCGCCTCTCCATTCGCCACGAGCCACCTCCATCAGGGCAGCCGACTGGGCCTCGACCGCGTCAAAATGGCGCACAGTCAGTCGCTTGCAGAAATGGAACGTGGGTAGAAACGAATTTTCAGCGGTCCCTGGCGCCGCTCGGGCACAGACCGGCTGCTTCCACTCCCGCCGGCACAATCGCGATCACGGCTCCGTGATCGCAACCGCATCCGTCATACCCGAACCCAGCCCACTACCATGTGCGGTTCCGCTCCAATCCCGGATCTCATGACTTGACAAAAGGGGGCCCAGCGATCCCCGCCTGCGGCCTGCGCTTTTCACCAGGCTTCCAGTGTGCGGCTTCTGATTTGAGACTGAAAGAACCCTCCGTGATGTATGGCAACGGCTGCGTGCGTGTCGTCGCGGTGGCGGCCGCCCGAGGCTTGACGCCTGTGTCCTTGCCTGACTCAAGGACCGCAGGATGCGACCTGCGGAATCCCGCACCTCGCCACACCGCTGCCGCAATCATGTCCGCAGACTTGGCAGGCCTTTCATCGGGCTCGCCGCTGATTCGCCCGTGACCGGTCTGCTGGCGAACCGAAGCTCGAACAGTCCAGGCACAGTGACTCGAAAATCCAATGGCTGCGTTTTTCAGATTCGGGGCGCGCGCGGGTGCCAGGTGGGACACACGTGATGGTGAGCAGGAATTATCGGCGGCCGGATATCGCGGCGCACCGGGCATCGCGGAGACGGACCATCGCTATGCCAGCACCGACGAACAAAGGGACCGACCATGATCACGGGCATGTCCGTGCTCACGACTGGCGGACAATTCGGCAAAGGCGGTCACTCCGGGCCGTTTCATTGCGCCGGGGATCGGCATTGAATTCTTACGTTTTCTGCACACCGCACACCAGTCACGGAGTACGCCATGAAGATGATTCCCCGCGTTGTTGACATCTCGCATTATGAACGCGTGGGCGGGACAGGCCCCGCTTCCGCCGGTTTTGCGAAGGCGGCAGCCTTCGGCATCTGGGGCGTGATCCACAAATGCACGGAGGCGCGCGGCATTCTGGACGTCTTCTACGCCAAACGGCGCCAGCCGGCGCTTGACGCCGGCCTGCTCTATGGCGCCTACCACTTCATGCGCCCGGGTGACGTGCAACAGCAGGTCGATCATTTCCTCGACTGCGCCGAGCCCGACGCAGCCACTTTGCTGGCGCTCGACCATGAGGACCGCGACGTGCCCCTGACAAATGCTCGCAAATTCATGGAACTGGTGAAGGAGAGGGTCGGCCGCTACCCGGTTCTCTACAGCGGATTCCTCATCAAGGAACAGCTTGGCGACAGAAAGGACTCCTTCTGGAGCAAACGCCGCCTCTGGCTCTGCCATTACGCGGTGACCCCGAAATGGCCGCGGGCCTGGCAATCGCCGTGGCTGATCCAGTATACCGGAGACGGCCGCGGCCCCGAGCCGCACAAGGTGCCAGGCATTGATCTTGGGCCGAAGAATGCCGAGATCGACGTCAATCACTATGGTGACACGCGCGATCAGCTTGAGGCGGAGTGGGCGTCCTGATGGCTCTGGTTCCACCTCGCCTCTCAGCTGCACCACGCTCTGACCACAGAGGGCCACCAAAATCGGGAACGGGGTCGGAACACCGGGCCCGCCTGCCAGTGTGCAATCGTGACGTCGAAAGCCCACCCTGACGGGGGTGGCGCTGATCCCGCGCGGCAAGCGCTCTTTGGATCGCACGGCTGGCGCAGATGCTCTGCAAGCGCGGCAGGCGTGCGGGTTCTGAGCCACCCTGCCGCATCCTTTCGTCACTGTTGCCCGATCCGGTCAGTAGCTCTTGCGGCGCGGTGGCCAAAGCCCGCACTGCTGGCTTGCCGCGCGGTTTTTTTCTGGGATGGCAAATTGCACAATCACGCCGCGATTGACCTTCGGGCGTCTCACCTTGTGCGACAGCGACCCATGCTCCAGGGCACAGATGCAGCCTTGGCAGGAAAGCCAGGCAGAGGTGGCGCGCGACTCTTCGCGGCATCCGGTCTGTCCAACAGGACAGAACGGCCATGCACGATAAGGTGACACGCCCCCTTGAACGGGGGATTGCCCGGGATGCGCGGCATGGCGTAGCGCATACGTCGATCCGCATCTGCCGCTCTCAGCGAAGTTCAGAGTTCGAAAATGCCGACAGCCTTCATCGTTGATCCTTTTGAAATTCTCGACACCGGGAAGCAGACCGTCCTCAAGAAGCGCCTCGAGACCCATTTCGCCGATATTGCGACAATGGGACACACGCCCCTGTTCAAGGTCCAGATCATCAGTGGTGCAGCAAGGCTGGGTCCGGATGGAGATCCGACAGCCAGCGATGTCATCGTGTATATTTCGCCGGACGAATATTCGATCCTGAGGGATTTTGGTGATGGCGAAAGGGGTATGGTTCCCTTTTACCCCAAGCGGGATGGCCTGGAGACAGGCGGACGCGGCCTGCTGGCTGAGGGCGATAAGCGTGCCGCGGCATCGGAGATCTTCCAGTCGTCCATCGCCGATTTGAACTATGCGGCGGCAGCAATCGTGCATGAAGCATTCCATAACCGGCTTTTCCTGGATAATGGGATGCACAAACATGGCGGCATCGAAGACAACGTGAATTCAGCCACCAGGGTTTCGGCCGCCAATGCCCGACACTGGGCGGCTGCGGCGAAAAATCCGGTTGTGCAGTGGAAAGAGGGACAGAAAACCGCGCTTGCACGCAAGGCGCGACGGGACCACGGGGACAAACACTGGTTCTGGTAGGTTGGACATCTGCGGGCATCTCGCGAAAGGATTTCGATTGCGGATCCTCGCCGCTCAGCCCCCGGCGACAATTCAGGAGCTTTTCCAGGGATGACCACAGCTGACAGGATGCCGACTGGCGTTTTCTCCCGGGGTGTCCAGATCTGCGGTCGTGAAGCCGACAAGGAGGATGACCATGCCGACACGGAACGTGGTCCTGACCGACCACGACGACAACATCATCAATGTTCTGATACGATCCGGACGCTACCACAACGCCAGCGAGGTTCTGCGCGAGGGCATCCGTCTGGTCACGCAGCGTGAGGCGCTGGATGCTGCAAAGCTGGAGGCACTGCAGAAGGCGGCGGCCCAGGGCTTCGACGATCCCGACGCTGGCCGCTTCATTGAAATTCCCGGCGACAGACTGGAAGATTACATTGCCGACCTCGGGCGGAAAGCTGCCAGCGAAAGTTGACACGCCAGGCGTTTGCCGAAATCGCCAGGAGATGCCTTCCTCTTTCCCGGTCGCCATCCGTGCGTCGGTTGTCGTGAGCTTTGAACCGTCCAGCTTCCTGTGAGCCGTTGAGGTGCCATCGCGCCTGCCAGCCCGGTCCCTGAACACAGCCCTCGCGCCCCGAGGAGCGCTTCATTTCCTTTTCGCCGACGCCTTCGTTCTACCCTCTCTTCCAGCCTCTCCTGCAGGTTTGACCTGTCCTGCCGCCCTGGCCGCCTCCCGGGCCCTGCCCTCTTTTATCAACCCCTCCAACGCTTTGAGCAGCTTTTTCATCGCCCTCGCATGCAGTTTTCGTTCTTCATCCGCGTTCATCGCTGCTCTGCCAATCTTCCATCTTTTGACCGCGGGCGATGTTAGCAGGCCCCTGCCCGGCGTGGGCACGATCCTGCCCGCACCCGCGCGCCAGTCCACAACAGACTCAAGGCCAAGGCCGGGTCCCGACCGCCGATTGGGAGGAAGGATTTTGCCAGCGCCACTGTTTCTGCCCTGCCCGCCGACCGACAAGCGACCCGGGAAAATCCCGGCCGCCTGACAAGGCTTTGCGAAAGCGGGGCTTTCTCTGTTTGCGCCGGTCGCCGATGGGGGTTTGCACGCGGGCCTCGCCGCACCTGCCCGCCGTCGTCACGACAGCGATGGTTCACCCGTCGCCATCTTTTCTCCCTGACCTGCCAGGCGGCGGAGCAGACAACGACAATGTGAATGAAAAAAAGCCACAGTTCTTCTTACATTTGCGCTATTCGCACGAGGCATCCCCGCCCGCTTTCGGCTCCCCACCTCCCGCAGGCGGGCCCAGCCACATCTGGTGTCGAAGTCCCCGATATGCTGTCCCAACGTTTTGCGCCCCCCGCCGAGATACCCGGTCTCGCCGCGCGTCGCATCGCCGCCGACATTATCGACGGCGTGATCCACAAACGGCGCACCCTCGACGAACAGCTCGACGGCCGTGGCGCCCATCCGGCGCTGAAAACCCTCGGGGATCGCGACCGCGCTTTGATGCGCCGCCTGGTGGCGACGGTGCTGCGCCAGTTCGGCACATTGTCCCATCTTCTGTCCCGGCTGCTCGACAAGGGCATCCCTGCGGATGCGCCGCGGGCCCAGAGCGCGCTGCTGCTCGGTGCCGCCCAGATCCTGTGGATGGAGATTCCCGATCACGCCGCGGTCGACCTCTCGGTCCGCCTGGTGCAGAGCGATCGCCGCGCCGGCCGTTATGCCGGCCTCGTCAACGCCGTGCTGCGCCGATGCACCCGCGAGGGCGCAGCCCTGCTTGAGGAAGCGCAGGATCATTGCCTCAACCTGCCCGCCTGGCTGGTGAAGCGCTGGACCACACATTATGGTGGAGAGGCCACGGCTGCGATGGCGCGAGCGCTCTCTTTCGAACCCTCGCTCGATCTCACCGTCAAATCCGACCCGCCCCACTGGGCACAGCGCATGCATGGCGAAGTGCTGCCGACCGGCAGCGTACGCTCCCTGCTGTCCGGGCCAATCACGCTGTTACCGGGTTTCGAAGAGGGTGCCTGGTGGGTCCAGGATGCCGCCGCCGCACTGCCAGCACGCCTTTTCGGTGACCTCGGCGGTAAATCCGTGGCCGATCTCTGTGCCGCCCCCGGCGGCAAGACCGCGCAGCTGGTCTCAGCCGGGGCGAGCGTCACCGCCATCGACCGCTCGGTGGCGCGCATGGCGCGGCTGAGGGAAAATATGGCGCGGCTCTCGCTCACCGCCACCACCGAGGTTGCCGATGTCATGGAATGGTCTTGTGCACCGGAGAGTTTTGACGCAGTCCTGATCGACGCACCCTGCACATCGACCGGGACCATCCGCCGCCATCCTGACGTCGCCCGCCTGCGCTGCGAATCCGATATCGCCCCGCTCGCCGCACAACAGCGTCGGCTGCTGCGCCGGGCGGCAGCGCTGCTCAAATCCGGCGGCACGCTGATCTACTGCACCTGCTCGCTGGAACCCGAGGAAGGCGAGCAGGCAATTGCCGACACGCTGGAGGCGGAAACCGCACTGCGGCGGCTGCCGATCAGCCCCTTTGAGGTCCATGGTCTTGACGAAATCGTCAACAGCGCCGGCGAACTGCGCACCCTGCCCTGCCATTTGCCCCACGCCGATCCGCGGCTCGCCGGGCTGGATGGTTTTTTTGTCGCGCGTCTCGTAAAATCCTGACGCTGTCGGGATTTTGCACAGGTTGATTCCGACCGCCGGGTGGAAAGCGGGTGCCCGCCCGCCGTTCCGGGGATAACGTGGAAAGATTCGACGAAATTCTTTCCGTAAATCAAGGCAAGGCGTGTCCATCGCTCAACGTCAACGACTGCTGACCGTGATCGTGAACCGCCTGGCGCGGAACGCGATGACACGGCTTGGCGGCGGCTGGACCCTGGCGCAGCTGTGGCCGTCGCGCGGCGAGCGGCTGCTCATCACGCCCCATGACCTGCGTACCGCCGATCCCAGCCTCGCCACCGAAATCTATGCGGGACGCTTCGTCTTCGGCGGCAAGATCGTCAACTGCCATGGCCGCTCGATCTTCGATCTCGATCCACCCTCGGAAGACTGGGAGGTGGCCCTGCTCGGCTTTGGCTGGCTGCGTCATCTCCGTGCCGCCGAGACCATGCTGACGCGCGCCAATGCCCGCGTACTCATCGACGACTGGCTCACCAGTCCGCTTGCCCGCCGCCGCGCCATTGCCCGCCGCCCCGACGTGGTGGCACGCCGGGCGATGTCGCTGCTGTCGCAATCCTCCTTCGTGCTCGGCGACGCCGACAGCAAGTTCCAGCGGCGCTATCTCAGGGGCGTGTCCTGCGACATCCGCTATCTGCGCCGCACGCTGCGCAGCATCCCCGATGGCGTGCAGCGGCTCCAGGCCATCATCGCGCTCTGTTATGGTGCCCTCTGCCTTGGCAACCAGAGCCGCTTCCTCCGTGACGTCTCGGGCCGGCTGTCCGATGAGCTGCTCCGTCAGATCCTGCCCGACGGCGGTCATATATCGCGCAATCCCGCCGCCCTGATCGAACTTCTGACCGATCTGCTGCCGCTGCGCCAGACTTTTGCCGCGCGCAACCTGTCCCCGCCAGGCGCCCTGCTCAATGCCATCGACCGCATGATGCCGGCGTTGCGTTTCTTCCGCCATGGCGATGGCAATTTTGCCCTGTTCAACGGCATGGGTGCCACGCCCCTGCATCTGCTGGCTACGCTGCTCGCCTATGACGACACCCATGGCACGCCGATGGCCCATATGCCGCATGTCGGCTACCACCGCATGGATGCCGGCCAGACCACCCTGATCATCGATGCAGGCCTGCCGCCGCCGCCCAATCTCAGTCGCGAGGCCCATGCCGGCTGCCTGTCCTTTGAATTGTCGTCCGGCAACAGCCGCATCATCACCAATTGCGGCGTTCCGAACACCAGTCGCGACAACTGGCGTTCTTACGCCCGCGACAGCGCCGCACATTCCACCCTGGTGTGCAGCGATACCGCCTCCTGCAGCTTCGTCGAAAATCAGGCTGTCCGCCAGCTGCTCGGCGGCAGTGTGGTGGTCAGCGGGCCCGAGCAGGTCGAAAGCCAGCGCGAGGCCGTCGAGAACGCCACCGTCCTGGCACTGTCGCATGACGGCTATCTTTCCCGCTTCGGCATGCTGCACCGGCGCATGCTTATGCTGGCCGATGACGGCCTGCGACTCGACGGTGAGGACACACTGGCACCACCGCAGGGCCGCCGCGCCAAACGCCAGTACGACTTCGCGCTGCGCTTTCATCTTCACCCCCTGGTAAAAGCCAGTCCTCTCACCAACGCCACCACAGTCATGCTGACGCTGCCCAATCGCGACGTCTGGGTCTTCGAGTCGCCGGACTGTCCGCTCAATCTTGAAGAAAGCGTGTTTCTCGCCGGCAATGAAGGCCCCCGACGGACGACACAGATCGTCATCCGCCAGGACACTCGGGAATTTCCCTCCATCCGCTGGAGCCTGTCGCGTTCGCAGGCGCCGGAACCGGATGACGCCGAGGCCGAAGCACCGATCGATTCGTGATGCTCCGTGCATTATACTTCGTTTCAACCCGGGTTCCGTTTCTGCAGGCGACTGACTCTATCCCCTTGCCACGCTGGCGAGGCCCCAGCCAGGTTTCGGGAGCGGGCTGATTCGTGGCAAAGGGGTGACCATCCGGGCGGCCGCAGACCGGTTTTTCCGTATGTCGAGCCGATTGCGAGGCGCCTCTGGTCCGACCTTGTTCAACTTGGACAGTTGCTGTGCATCACAGCCCCTCACAGCCCCGGAGTACGATTTCGCGGGCAGCGAAACCGTGCTAGTAGCTGTTCGCACAGCCCGACAGCTTTGAGAACCTGCCATGGAGAAACTGCCATGACCGACACCACCCGCCCGATTGCCCGCGCCCTTTTGTCCGTGTCCGACAAAGCGGGATTGACCGAATTCGCCAGAGTGCTGGCGGTCCGCGGGGTCGAACTTATCTCGACCGGCGGCACCGCCCGCGCCATCGCCGCCACCGGTCTCAGAGTGAGGGACGTCTCTGAAGTCACCGAGCTTCCCGAGATGATGGACGGCCGGGTGAAAACCCTGCACCCGCGGATCCATGGCGCGCTGCTGGCGGTGCGCGACAACAGCGAACATCAGCAGGCCATGAGTACCCATGGCATCGCCCCGATCGATCTCCTCGTGGTCAACCTCTATCCCTTTGAGGCCACCATCGCCGCCGGCAGCTTCGAAGACTGCATCGAGAATATCGATATCGGCGGCCCGGCTATGATCCGCGCCGCAGCCAAGAACCATTACGATGTCGCCGTGGTGGTCGATCCGGAGGACTATCAGGCCCTGCTCCAGGAGCTTGCCGCCAATAACGGCGCCACCACGCTGGCACTGCGCCGCCGCCTGGCGGCAAAAGCTTTTGCCCGCACCGCAGCCTATGACGCCGCGATCTCGAACTGGTTCGCCCGCCAGACCCAGACCCTCACGCCCGACTTCCGCGCTTTCGGCGGCAAGCTGATCCAGACGCTCCGTTACGGCGAGAACCCGCACCAGAGCGCGGCCTTCTACGCCTTTCCCGAGAACCGGCCCGGGGTGGCGAGCGCGCACCAGCTGCAGGGCAAGGAACTTTCCTACAACAACATCAATGATACCGACGCCGCCTATGAATGTATCGGCGAGTTCGATCCCTCCCGCAGCGCCGCCTGCGTCATCGTCAAACACGCCAACCCCTGTGGGGTTGCCGAAGGGCCGGATCTCGTCAGCGCCTATCGCAAGGCGCTGGCCTGCGATTCCACCTCCGCCTTCGGCGGCATCATCGCCGTCAACCGCACGCTTGATGCCGACAGCGCAGCCGAAATGACCAAGATCTTCACCGAGGTGATCATCGCCCCCGATGCCACCGAGGAGGCGATCGCGCGAATCGCCGAGCGCAAAAATCTGCGCCTGCTGCTCGCCGGCGGCCTGCCGGACCCACGCGAAGGCGGACTGACCGCGAAATCCGTTGCCGGGGGCCTGCTGGTGCAGAGCCGCGACAATGCCGTGGTGGAGGACATGGAATTCCGGGTGGTGACCAAACGTGCGCCAACGGAACAGGAACTTGCCGATCTCAAATTCGCCTTCCGGGTCGCCAAGCACGTCAAGTCGAACACCATCGTCTATGCCCGCGATGGCGCCACCGTAGGGATCGGTGCCGGGCAGATGAGCCGGGTCGATTCGGCACGCATCGCCGCACGAAAGGCCCAGGACGCCGCAACAGAACTCGGCCTCCGCGAGCCTCTGACACGCGGATCGGTCGTGGCCTCCGACGCCTTCTTCCCGTTTGCCGACGGCATGCTGGCCTGCATCGAGGCCGGTGCCACCGCCGTGGTGCAGCCCGGCGGCTCGGTGCGCGACGAGGAAGTGATCCGGGCCGCCGACGAGCACAATATCGCCATGGTGTTCACCGGCGTGCGCCATTTCCGTCACTGAGCAGCGGGCGCTCTTCGATCGACCCTGACCGCGCGCGCTGGACGAAGGCGCCTTTCGCACAGACGCGCCGGTTTTTTATGGAGTCCCGGGCCGATGGAAAATCTCAAAACCCCACCACCGAGCCATTGCCGTCTGTCCGCGTCAACGGTCTCCATGCCCGTTCCCAGGACATGCTGCTGAACGCGCGGGGCCCCTTCGCCCCGTCTTCCGGCACAGGGCGCACCGACTGTGGCCGGCCCCGGAAAAGGGCCCGACAACGACAATGTGAATGAAAAGCCACAGTTCTTCCTGCATATGCGCTATTCGTGACGCATCGCCGCCGCGCTCTTCCAGCCCCCGCTGCCGCCGCGGGCACGGCCACACTGGTGTCGAAATCGATATGCTGTCCCAACGTTTTGCGGCCCCCACAGAAATCCCCGGTCTCGCCGCGCGTCACAGCGTCACCGACATTCCTGACGGCGGGCGGAATGAAGGACGGACGTTCGACAACAAACAGCTCGACGGCCATGGCGCCCATCCGGCCCTGAAAACCCTCCCTGATCACGACCGCGCTTTGATGCGCCGCCTGGTGGCCACTGTGCTGCGGCCGTTTGGCACCCTGTCGCATCTGCTGTCGCGCCTCCTCGACAACGGCGTTCTCGCCGATGCCGCAACGGGCGCAGAGCTCGCTTCTGCCCAACACCGCCCAGATCCTGTGGATCGAGGTCCCAGCCGATCTCCCAGTCCGCCGCGTGCCAGCACAGTGCGTTTGAAACCCTGCTTTCCAGCTCTTGCGGAGTCCTAAAGCCCATGGCCTTTTCCCGCCGCGATTTTCTCGCCGCGCTCGCCGCCCTCACCGCAGCCCGGGGTCGGCCGGCGACAGCCGGCTCCGCCGCGTCCGGCTGGGTAGTGGCGCAGGAACGACATGCCGCCGAAATCGGTGCCGACGTGTTGCGGGCCGGTGGCAATGCCGTCGACGCCGCGGTTGCCACTGCCTTTGCGCTTGCCGTGACCTATCCCCGCGCCGGCAATCTTGGTGGCGGCGGCTTCATGGTGATCCACCAGGCAGCGGGAGCGCGCAACTTTGCCATCGACTTTCGCGAGCGCGCCCCTGCGGCCGCCACGCCTTCCATGTTCCGCAAACCGGATGGTTCGCCGGATGAAGTGAGTTCACGCCAGTCGGCACTTGCCATCGGCGTGCCCGGCAGTGTTGCCGGGCTGACACTGGCGCTGGAAAAATTTGGCTCGTCGCGCTTCACGCTGGCACAACTGCTGGAGGCGCCAATCGCCGCAGCCCGCAGCGGCATCCGCATAGACGATGATCTGGCCGACACTTTGCCCCAGGCCCATGACTGGCTGGCGCGCTGGCCGTCCTCGGCGCGGATTTTTTCGCGATCCGACGGCAGTTCGCTGGCCCCCGGCGACCTCCTGGTGCAGAGCGATCTTGCCGACACCCTCTCTCTGATTGCCGCCGAGGGTCCTGCCGGCTTCTATCACGGAGCTGTTGCAAAGCGGATTGCCGGCGCCATCCGCACTGCCGGCGGCATCCTCACAGAGGAGGATCTCGCCTCCTGTCAGGCCCGCATCGCCGAGCCGTTAAGCGGGCGCTATCGCCGCTCGGAAATCGTCGCCATGCCGCTGCCCTCCTCGGGCGGCGTTGTGCTGCTGGAGACCCTCAATATACTGGAGGCTTTCAACCTCACGGAACTCAGCCAGGGCTCGGTCGCCGCCTGCCATCTTCTGATCGAAGCCATGAAACGCGCCTATGCCGACCGGGCACGCTTTCTCGGCGACGGCAGGGTTGATGCGGTGGCCCCCCTCATCGCCAAAGACTACGCCGCACGGCTTGCCGCCGGCATTGATCGCGCCCGTGCCACGCCGTCTTCCGCCCTCGATCCACCGGGACGGCGGCTTGAACCGCCGCGGGAAGGCACCAACACCACGCATTTTTCGGTGGTGGACAGCGCCGGCAACGCCGTCAGCACCACCGTGACCCTCAATTTCAGCTATGGCGTCGGCCTCGTTGCCGACGGCACAGGCGTCCTCCTCAACAACGAACTCGACGATTTCACGGCGGCGCCCGGTGCCGCCAACGCCTTCGGCCTCGTCGGCTTCGAAGCCAACCTGCCAGGGCCCGGCAAAAGCCCGCTGTCGTCGATGGCTCCGACCATCGTGCTGCAGGAGGGACAGCCGGTGCTGGTCACCGGCTCACCTGGTGGCAGCCGCATCATCTCGGCGGTGCTCCAGGTCATCGTCAACGTGCTCGACTTCGATATGGACATAAAGTCTGCGGTCGCCGCAGCCCGGCTCCATCACCAGTGGCTGCCCGATGAAGTCCGCGTCGAGGCTGGCATTTCCGATTCCGTGCGCGAGGGCCTGCGCAGTCTGGGGCACACCATCACCGCACCGCTGGGCCAGACCTCGGCCAATTCGATCCGCATCACTCAGGACGGCGTCGTTGCCGCGCCCGACCCGCGAAGCCGCGGCGCCGCGGCGGCAGGCCCGTGAAGCCTCCGGCCGCGGCGCTTTTTCGCTCTCGCCTCATTCCTCATTCCACCAGTTTTCCGGCACTGGCCATTCCGGCGTCTGCGCCGAAACTCGTGCAGGGCGCAAGCTGAATCTCAGCCTTGTCATAGATCTGGATGACGTGGGCCGCGATCTGGAAGCAGCCACCGGATGGCAACGCCGGGGCCTGGCTGCTGCCGTAGATCGAGACGTTCCCCATCGGGCTGTAGATCAGGCCCGAGAACACCGTGGATGAGGTCGGGGACTGGTAAATGCTGGTTGCGCCGTTGCTGGTCGATCCCTTCGGGGCGAGCAGCGCCAGCATCACCTCCTGGTAGCCGCGCCCCGGTGTACCCGGCGTGGACGCCGCCATTGGTGCGGTGATCTCCAGCGGGCCGGAACCGGTGAGATAGATCGTCCCGCCAAGCAGGCCCACCGTATAGCCCCGGGCAATGAACCCGCCGGCGGTGGCCGTGACCGCATAGCTGCCGCCCTGGAGATAGAGCGCGCCATTGCCGTTGACCGGATCGCCGTCGGGGCCAAGGGTCCAGATGCCGTAATTCGCAATCGACCCGCCCTGGAACCAGAGATCGCCGACACCGAAGACATTGACCGAGTTCTGGCCGAAGAGCAGGGATCCGCCGTAGAACCAGAAGGGACCGTCGCCGAAGGTGGTCTTCGAATTGGGACCCGTGGTGAAGCTGCCACCCTGCAGGTAGAGCGGACCATTGCCGAAGATCATGGTGCCGTTATTGGTGATGGATCCGCCATAGAGATAGAACGGACCATTGCCGACCTTGAGGGTCGAGGTCGGCTGCAGCGTCCCTATACTGCCGCCCCAGAACCACCACGGACCGTTGCCGAAAGTGAGTGTGGCATTCGGTTCGACATAGACCGTGCCACCCCGGATGATCGTGGTGAGATCGCCGAAAGTGACATTGCCGTATTCATACATCGATCCACCGGCAAGCAGGAAGACCACCGAAGCCCCCGGAACAACTTTGAGATCGACGACGCTGTCGGTATTGGCCATAAACGTCGCCCCGACGACATAGCATCCCGAATTGAAAGTGACGGTATTTGTCCCGGTGAAATTCCAGCTGCTGCGGAAGGTGGTCGGATTGGTGCAATCGGGGTCCGGGCCGCCCGAGCCCTCGAAGGTGATGTTCGAGGATGTTGCGTTCAGCGTGCCATAGGCATCCTTGGGCAGCGTGACATCCTGCGACACATAGGTCAGGGTCGCGTTGGCGGTGACGGGCACTGGAAGCGGAGGCACCGGATAATTCGGGTTCGAAGCCACCGGCAGGCCGAAATCCCACGTCGGCACCATGTTCTGCATCGTGGTCTGAAGCGTCGCGATGCGCGGATCGGAATTGATCGGATTGTCGAAGCTGCTGGCTGGCTTGGGGGTGTTATACTGGATGCCGCCCGGGTAGACCAGGGACGCCGTCGGCATGGTCAGATAGCCCTTTTCCACGGGCTGGGAAAGCCCGACCTGGATCCTGGAAAGGGTCACGTTGGAATAGTCGCCGGCTTCGAAATAGCTGACGGCCCGCGCCCCGCAGTTCGGCCCGTTGACCACCGCATGGCCCGAGATATTGATATCGCCGTCGAGACCTCCGCCCTCGACTCCGATCGCCCACAGGCACGGCATCGCCGCCGCAGTCACCCCGGCATAGGCGTTGGCGGCGACCGTGCCATGGCCGGTCGGCGACAGAAAGGCGAAGCCAAGAGAGACATCGTTTTTGATTGTGGTCTCGAGAACCTCGCTGCCGTCGCCACGCGGCGACAATGTCGCAATGGTGGTTACGTCACCGGTCTGGTAACCGTTGATCTGCCCGATATTCGCAGCGGTGGCCACTGCCTGCGGCGAGACCTCTGTGCCGGTAATCGGACCTGGCGTCCCTGCCGCGGCGATCACGGCAGCGTCGGCCACGATCTGGGCGCGCTGTCTGGCGACATAGAGCATGGAGACATCGATGACGAGGCCGCCGACCGCCAGCATGCCGAGAAACAGGCCGAGCCACAGGATCGCGCCACCGTCCTCATTGGCCACAAATTGCCGGACCCGCCTTTTCCGCCCTTCGGGCCGCGCCACAGCCCACCAGCACGACGGTCCTGCTCCCGGCGTTTCGCTTTCGCCGTCCGCAGCTTCCGCGCATCCCGCCTCGAGCACAGAGCTGGCGCGGGCCGCGCCCGATTGATAATCGTCTTCGCAGATTGCAGCCTTGCCGTAACCGGTCGCGCGCCGCTCCGCCTCTGCCTGGTCTCTGTTCTGTCTCATTTCCGACCTCGCCTGGAATTCAGATTTTCCCTGACTACGCGGGAGGTTGGGCGCGGAGATATTAAACCGTGGCTAAATCCCTCAGCGAAACCCGAGGGTATATGGCGACTACGCGCCCTGACCCGGCCCGAACCAGCGCAGCTCTGCTGCGCTCCGGTAACCTCCCGGCTGCGATATCCTTCACGCACCGGACCGCGAGCTGCCCCATCCCCGCTCCGTCGGGCTTTCGCCACCACCTCATCTTCAGGCCGTCCTGAAGCCGCGCTGCGCCAAACCGGAAATCTCCAGAGTTTCAGCGCGATGCGCCAACCTGCGCGATCCCTGACCGCGCGCTTTCCGCGTTCCGCAACCATCGGTTGCACCGCTGCAAACAGGCTGCTCCCGATCCTCATCCCTCCCCCTCGCCTGCCCACCCGCGTCCCGGCACAGCCACGCCATACAGCACGCTATCAACCATGATCGGCAGAGTTATGTGGTGAATATCGGACTGACGAGGATGGAAGACCCGGGAGGATGAAAGCTGCCGGCGCGATCCACCCGCACAAACGCACCTCGCCGCCGCCGGCGCGGCGGCAGTCCTCGCATCACGGTTCTGAAGATCCGGCCCTCGACCCCTGCGGTATTCCTCAACGCCCGATGAGATCCACGCCAGTGACAGCAATACCCGCAGGCATTCCCTTCCGGCGATCTGACCCGATGGGGCCCCAGGATCTCTTAAGGATATTCAGGCGGAACCCACTGCACGCCACCCTGACGGCGCAGGCGGCGGCGGCCCGGAAAGCCTGCCGCCGCAATCCCCTTCGGCTCACACCTCATTCCACCAGCTTTCCAGCACTGGCAAGCCCGAGTAAGCTGCTGAAGCTGGTACAGGGCACAATCTCCACATTGGCGTGGTCGTAGATCTGGATCACATTGGCAACGATCTGGAAGCAGCCCCCGGGAGGCAACGCTTTGGGCTGACTGTAGCCATAGATCGAGACATTGCCCATCGGGCTGTAGATCAACCCTGACAGGATCGCCGATGACGCCTGCGCCTGGTAGATCGAGGTTGCACCGTTACTGGTCGATCCCTTCGGCGCCAGCAGGCCCATCACGACCTCCTGGTAGCCGCGATTGGGCGTCCCCGGCGCTATTTCCACCATCGGTGCCGTCACCTCCAGCGGCCCGGAACCGGTGAGATAGATCGTGCCGCCAAGCAGGCCAATGGTATAGCCTCTGGCGATGAAGCCGCCGGCCGAGGCCGTGACCGCGTAGCTGCCGCCCTGGAGATACATCGTGCCATTGCCATTGACCGGGTCGCCATTGGCACCCAGGGTCCAGATTCCGTAATTCGCGATCGAGCCACCCTGGAACCAGAGATCGCCGACACCGAAGACGTTGACCGAGTTCTGACCAAAGAGCAGCGATCCGCCGTAGAACCAGAACGGACCGTCGCCGAAAGTGGTGGTCGAATTCGGACCCGTGCCAAAGCTGCCACCCTGCAGGTAGAACGGGCCGTTTCCGAAGATCATGGTGCCGTTGTTGGAGAACGACCCGCCATACATATAGAACGGGCCGTTGCCGATCCTGAGCGTCGAGGTCTGCGTCGTCGTTGTGATACTGCCACCCCAGAACCACCACGGGCCGTTGCCGTAGGTGAGCGTGGCTCCCGGTTCCACATAGACCGTGCCACCCCGGATCACCGTGGTCATGTCATCGAACGTGACATCGCCGTATTCGTACATCGATCCGACGGCGAGCACGAACACGACGGAAGCATCGGGCGCGACTTTGAGTTTGACGACGCTTCCGGCATAGGCGAAAAAGTCTCCCGAGACTACATAGCAACCGGAGTTGAAAGTTACGGTATTCGTGCCGGTGAAATACCAGCCGGAGCTGAAGGTGGTAGGATTCGTGCACTGCGGGTCCGGCCCACCCGAGCCCTCAAACGTGAGGTCGGAGCTGGTGGAATGGAGCGACCCATAGGGCGCGTGCGGCAGCGTGACACCGGTTTGCGAATTATAGGTCAGGGCGGCGTTGCCGGCAGCAGGCACCGGAATTGGCGGCTGCGGATAGTTCGGATTCGACGCCACCGGCAGGCCGAAATCCCACGTCGGCACCATATTCTGCATCGTCGTCTGAAGTGTCGCGATGCGGGGATCGGAATTGAACGGATTGTCAAACACCGTCTTCGGAGGTGCGACATTGTAGTCAACACCACCCGCGTTTACCAGCGTAGCCAGCGAGCCTTTGAGATAGCCCGCTTCAACACTCGGCGAGATTCCCACCTCGATCTTGCCCATCGTCACGTTGGACTGGCCGCCGGCTTCGAAATAGGTCGTTGCCCTCGCGGTGCAGTTCGGGCCGTCAACCACGGCACTGCCGGCAATGTTGATGTCGGCCCCCAGCGCCCACAGACAGGGTAGCGCCGCCGGGGTCGCCCCGGCATAGGCGTTTGCACCGACCCTGCCCTGGCCGGTCGGCGAAAGGAAGCCAAATCCGAGAGCGACGTCGTTTTTCACCGTGGTCTCAAGAACGATGCTGCCATCGCCGCGCGGTGATTGCGTGGCAATGGTGGCTACATCACTGGTCGGATAGCCGTTGATCGTCCCGATATTGGCGGCGGTCGCCACCGCCTGGCTCGAGGCCGCGGTCCCGACAATCGGACCTGGCGTCCCTGCCGCGGCGATCACGGCGGCGTCGGCTACGATCTGGGCGCGCTGCCTGGCAACATAGAGCATGGAGACATCGATCAGCAGAGCACCGACGGCAAGCATGCCAAGAAACAGGCCGAGCCACAGGATCACGCCACCGTCTTCGCTGCCTGCGAAACCGCCGGCGCCTTTGCGATTGTGGCGCCGCGCCACGGCCCACCACGACCACGGTCTTGCCTGCGGCAGCGCTCTCAGGCTGCCGACGACGTCCGCGCTTCCCGGCTGCCGCTCACATCTGTCACCCTGTTCGGCGATTTTGGCAGGACCTTCATAAAGGGCGCCCGCGCCGCACCCCTCCGGCGCTGCCTGAGCTGGGTTTCGTATCATTTTCGACCTCGCCTGAAATTCGCATCTTTTCCAATCCGCCGGCGAGATTGGGCGCACAGATATTAAACGCCGGCTAAATCATGGAGTGAAACGTCAGGGTATATTCGCCAACCTGCCACCGGCTGTGCGCAAACACCTCGCACTGTGACTGCGAAACAGCCTCGCTGCCCCGGCACGGGTGTTGCGTCACCGCGACGGGACCTGAAGAATAATTCCTGCCGGCTCTGCGGCAGCGGCTCCAACCGATGCCACTGCCCCTTCCGTGATTGCTGTTTTGGCTCTCAGGGCGTTGAGGCGATTGAACGATGAGGTCGAACACAACAGGCCGGAACCGCCCGTCGCCACGCCGGGACGGTGAGAGAGCACCTCATTCCCGCAACGCGGCCCTCCCCCCGTGGTGACACCCGCGTTTATCAACCATGATTGCCGCTGCTATATGGTGAATAGGAAACGTCAGATGCCGGCCTGAAGAACCCCACATAGCCACTCTCGCCACCCGCGTCCCGGAGCCGCACCGTTGAGCTGGCACCCTGGCTTGCGCAGTTTGCGTGAGCCACAGAAAAGAGCTGGTGCGGAGATTAAGGATTAAGGGTGCGGATCTGCCCGGCCGATCGGGACTCGATCCCGGCCATAATGCACTCGAGGGCGCAACGTCGCCTTTGGCAGCCCCGCTGCCGGCACCGGCAATGCGATTTCCATCACCCATGATTGCCATGGTGAAGCCTCCCGCGGCTGGAGAGACGACAAGGTGGGCTTTGCCCTCCTTTGCCCTCCCTTGACGGTTGCAAATCGCCGAAGGAAGGAGCAGGTGGTCCTCAGGTCGTCCTTGGGTCGCTGGCGATGGAGTGAGACGGATGCGCATTCTTGTGGTCGGAGCCGGTGCCACCGGTGGCTATTTTGGCGGACGGCTGCTGGCGGGGGGGCATGATGTCACCTTCCTGGTGCGCGGTGCCCGCGCCAGCCAGCTTGCCGAATCGGGTCTCGTGATCCGCAGTCCCAAGGGCGATGTCACCCTTGAAGCTCCGCCTTTGACCCAGGCCGGAGAGATCACCTCCCCCTTCGACGTCATCCTGGTGAGTTGCAAGGCCTTCGACCTCGACAGCGCCATCGCTTCCTTTGCCCCCGCGGTCGGCCCCGACAGCGCCATCCTGCCGCTCCTCAACGGCATGCGCCATCTCGATCTCCTTGATGCGAAATTCGGCCCGGAGCACGTGCTCGGCGGACTGTGTTCGATCGTCGCGACCATGAACGACAGACACGAGGTCGTGCATCTGCAGCCGATGCAGTCGATGCGCTATGGCGAGCGCGACGGCAGCCTGTCAAAGCGGGTTCGGGCGATCGACGCCATCTTCGGCAGCGCCATTGCGGGAGCTGGCGCCAGTGAAACCATTCTTGCCGACATGTGGGCGAAATGGGTTTTCCTCGGCTCTCTCGCAGCGACCACCTGCCTGATGCGGGCCTCGATCGGCAATATTCTCGCCGTCCCCGGCGGCAGGGCGTTCATCCTCGCCACACTGGATGAGGCCGCGGGCGTTGCCACCGCCTGCGGCTTCTCTCCTGGCGGCCCGTGGTTCGAAGAGACCAGGGCGATGCTGACGGCGCAGGGAGCACCGACCACGGCATCTATGTTCCGCGACATCGAAGCCGGCCATAAGGTCGAGGCCGATCACATCCTCGGTGACCTTCTCACCCGGGCCAAGGCACATGGCGTCCCGGTTCCCAATCTCCACCTCGCCTATATCCATCTCAAGGCCTACGAGGAACGCCGCGGCTGACTGTCGCACGCCGACTGCGACAGGCGGAGCAATCCACAGCCCACTGCTCTATCGCGCGCTGCGCGCAACAGCGTCCCGCCTGCGGGGTGCGGCTTTCTGTGAAAATATCAATAATATCAATGCGGCATGTATTCGCAGGTCGGCCCGGGCACAACCCGGATCCAACCCTTACCCGGTGCTTCAATGCAACGGGCAATGGCCGATACTGGACGGCAGCCGTTCAAGGCACCCGTGGGCCCCGTGGGCGGAATCGTGTGTTCGGATTGCGAGATGGCGACTTGCCGCCCACACCCGGACGCATCCGCCCGCCGCGAGGTGAATCTTTGACACACCACGGTCGGCGCTTCCCCGAGCTCGCCCTGGTCAGGCATCACCTCACCAACCGCGTCTTCTGACCTCGCTTTTCGCCCTGGTTTATCCGATCAAGGGGATTGACCAACGTTCCCCGTTGGCTGTTCATACAGTCTTTCGTGCCGATCAGGTTTGCTGGGGGAAGCGGAATTGACGCCTGATGAATTTGTCCGAAAGTGGAACAACGTCGAGCTCAACGAGCGTGCAGCAGCTCAATCCCATTTCATCGATCTATGCCGCATGCTCAACGAGCCGGCCCCCACCGATGTCGATCCCAGAGGCGATTGGTATGCGTTTGAGCGAGGCGCCACCAAGACCACCGGTGGCGAGGGCTGGGCAGATGTCTGGAAACGCAACCATTTCGGCTGGGAGTACAAGGGTAAGCGGAAAGACCTGAAGGCCGCCTTTGCGCAACTTCAGCAATATGCGCTGGCACTGGAGAACCCGCCGCTGCTCGTCGTCTGCGATATGGAGCGGTTTGAAATCCATACGAACTGGACCAATAGCGTTTCGGCGGTTCATGAATTCTGTCTCGACGATCTACGCGACGCCAACGTTCGGCAAAGACTCAAATGGGTGTTCAGTGATCCCGAGCAATTGAAGCCGGGCAAGACGAGACAGGAACTCACCGAGCAGGCCGCCGCCAAGTTTGCCGAATTGGCGCAGCGCCTGCGCGAACGGAAACATCCTGCCGAAGGGGTAGCGCGTTTCATCAATCGGCTGGTCTTCTGCATGTTCGCCGAAGACGTTGATCTTCTGCCAAACAAGATGTTCAAGCGAATGCTTCAACATGCCTCATTGCGGCCCGAGGAGTTTCAGGAGCTTGCGAGCGACCTCTTTAGAGCCATGCAGTCCGGCGGGAGGGTCGGCTTTGAGCATGTCGCATGGTTCAACGGCGGCCTTTTCAATGATCCAACGGCGCTACCGCTGGATCGTGACGACATCTCCCTGACACTGGCAGCGGCCAGGTTATATTGGGCGGAAATCGACCCGTCCATATTTGGTACGCTATTTCAACGCGGCCTGGACCCGGACAAACGATCTCAGTTAGGCGCGCACTATACGGATCGGGAGAAGATCATGATGATCATCGATCCTGTCATTGTGCGGCCATGGCTCGTTGAGTGGGAGGCAACAAAACTAAAAATCGCGGAGGCCATGGCTGAGGCAACCGCAGCGCAGCAGAGGAAGCCCACCAGGCAATCCGACGCGAAAATTGTCCATGCGACAGCCCGTCGGGCGGAGGAAAGGGCAAAGCGATTCGCAAACAGCCTGTTCATCGGCTTCCTGGACCGACTACGAAGATTTCGGGTTCTTGACCCTGCTTGTGGCTCCGGGAATTTTCTTTATTTGGCCGTCCTCGCCCTCAAGGACATAGAACACCGCGCAAACATTGATGCGGAGTTACTCGGGCTTACGAGACAAGCGCCTGGAGTTGGCCCGGAGGCGGTGCTCGGGATCGAAATAAATCCATATGCGGCGGAACTTGCGCGAGTCTCGGTATGGATCGGAGAGCTCCAGTGGATGAGGCGAAATGGGTTTGGCGTCTCCGACAATCCCATCCTGAAACCGCTTGATAACATTGAATGCCGCGACGCCATCCTCAACGACGACGGTTCTGAGGCACTTTGGCCTCCCGCTGATGTGGTGATTGGGAATCCGCCATTTCTCGGTGACAAGTTCATGCGAGACAGGCTCGGCTCGGCATATGCAACCGCTCTGCGTAAAGCGTATTCGGGCAGGACGCCAGGCGGTGCCGACCTGGTCTGTTATTGGTTTACCAAGGCAAGCGACCATATCGCGGCCGGCAAAAGTCATAGGGCTGGTCTCGTTGCCACCAGTTCTATTCGGGGCGGCGCCAACAGAGCTGTATTGGAGCGCATTGTTGCAGATCAGCATATCTTTGAGGCCTGGTCCGACGAGCACTGGACCGTGGAAGGTGCGAATGTTCGGGTATCCCTGATTTGTTTTACGTCCAAAAATGCCGAGTTGAATGACTCTCTCAATGGGCAACATATTGGAGGGATATTTGCTGACTTGACCGCCGGAGCGATCGATCTGAGCACGGTTCGGTCGCTGAGCGAGAATGAGGGGGTGGCCTTCAATGGCATTTCCAAAAAGGGAAAATTCGACATCAGCGGTGATGTCGCTCGGTCGTGGCTGGTATTGCCTGCAAATCCCAATGGACGGAAGAACGAGGATGTCGTGCGCCCGTGGATCAATGGAATAGATGTTGTCCGCCGATCGCAGGATATGTGGCTTGTGCACTTTGGAGCGATGTCTGAAGCTGACGCAGCGATGTTCGAGGCACCCTATGCGTGGGTACGCAAATACGTTTACGCCGAGCGGGCCAAGAGCAATTCGAGGATGGAGCGTCGTGATTGGTGGCTGCTGGCGCGCCGTGCAGACGCCATGCAAAGCGCCATCTCACCGCTTCAACGATATATAGCTACGCCGGAAGTCTCAAAACACCGGATATTCATTTGGGTCGATCCACGGATTGTTCCCGATAAGAACGTGGTCGTTATTGCGCGGGAGGATGATACATCTTTTGGTATTCTGCAAAGCAGGTATCACTCAGCATGGGCACTAAGGACCGGAACAAGCCTCGAAGATCGTCCGCGTTACACCTCCACTACGACCTTCCGAACATTTCCGTTTCCCGACGGATTGACACCTGACGTTGCTGCCGCGTCCTACGAAAACGATCCCCGTGCGAGGCAAATTGCCTCTGCTGCCAAGAAACTTAATCAGGCTCGCGAAGGTTGGCTGAATCCGCCTGATCTCGTGACCAGTAGGCCGGAGGTTGTGCCGGATTACCCACCCAGACTGGAGCCGAACGATGCGGCAGCCTCGGCTATTCTGAAGGAGCGCACCCTCACGAACCTCTACAACGAGCGCCCGACATGGTTGGTAAATGCCCATATTGAGCTGGACGCCGCCGTAGCCACCGCATACGGCTGGCCTGCTGACATTTCTGAAGGGGATGCACTCGTGCGACTGTTTGTGCTCAATCAGGAAAGGGCCTAAGGAATCACTTATCCGCCAGGTACCGTTGCGCACCCTTGCAAACGCCGCGAGGCGAGGTTCGGCAAGGGCCCCGCAATGGATTTGATGTATCGAATGTGATCTCGGAATTTCAACAACCTATCAACCAAAAGAGGCGGGCGCACATGGCTCCAATCATCTCATTATTCAATCACAAGGGTGGCGTTAGCAAGACTACCACAGCGTTCAATTTGGGATCGGCTTTGGCCGACCGAGACAAAAATTCTGATTGTTGATGGTGACCCTCAGTGCAATTTGACCGGCACCGTCCTTGGATTTGGCGGCACTAACGATTTCAGCGCATTTTACAAAAAGCACCCAAATGCTAATATCAGCACATGCTTGGAGCCGATCTTTAGAGCAACTGGTTCGAATCTTAAGGCGGCGAAGATTACTAAGACTGGCCATCCAAACCTTTTCCTTCTCGCAGGCAATATCGATCTTGCTGAGAACGAGACGCAAATCTCGGTGGCGCTTTCGACGAGCTCTGCTATCCCGGCGTTGCAAAATATTCCGGGAGCCGCATGTGCGCTGCTTCGCCTGACAGCTAAGGCCCATGACATCGATGCCGTGATAGTGGACATGAGTCCAAGTGTCGGCGCTCTTAACGAGTGTCTTTTGATGGGAAGTGATTATTTCATCGTTCCTACATCGCAAGACTATTACTGTAATCAGGCAATTTCCTCGCTCGCACGCGTCGTTCCTAAGTGGAACGCCGCGCTGCAACTCTTTAGAAATGCATCGTTGCTTTACCCAGTTCCTGCCAATCCACCCAAATTCTGTGGGATTATATCGCAACGCTATCGGCCACGTTCGGGAAGCCCGGCACAGTCCTTCCAGCAATGGATCGATGTAATCAAACAAACCGTCTTGAAAGAGCTGGTCCCGGCATTGACGTCCGTGAACATGACTCTGACCGTGGCAGAGTTCAACGCTGGATCACCGGGAGACACGCCATTTAACTTAATCAATATCGCAGATTTCAATTCCTTGATCGCGCAGTCTCAAAAATTCAACGTTCCGATTTTTGCATTAAGCGACACTGAGATAGAACAGGCTGGCATCATTCTGCAAACCATGAAAGAGAGCAGAGATAGTTTCAGAGCGACATTTTCCCAATTGGCGAATACAGTCCAGTTGATTGCCGGAATATGAGGGCGCTCATTCGCGCCTTCCTTTGACTGCCGTGAAGAGCTTGCTGTCACGACGGAGGACGTGCGGCGGCTGCGCCTCTTCCGTGCGGCTGGATTTACCTCGTTGTCGGATCACCACTCCGGGCATCTGCGCAGGTTACGGCGGTGGGTTCAGGGTTCCACCCCTTCCCCACCCACATGAGCAATTGCATTTGGCGGCCATTTCCGAATCTCCACAGAATCCTGCCGGAGCTTTGTCCAGACAAGGTCTGTTCGAGCGATCCACAATCACCGCCCTCGCTTTGAGGGCCTCTCCCCGTTGACCCAGGGGGGGCCACAGGTGAGGTGAAAAGCCGCAGTCCGTGCCGATTTTCTTCGCGGGCAGTGCTGCGGAGGGCCAGGATCGGGGTCCATGTGGCTTGCCCGGCGTTTTTCGCAATCGGGCGCGAGCCCGCGCGTTGAGGCGCGATTACCCTCCTCACTCACGCTGGCAATTTCGTGCAGATTCGGGGGCCGCAGGGAGCGACACGGGTTTACCGCGCACCGAAAATTGCAGAACCAACGCGGATATGGGTGGCACCGAGAGCGATCGCGGTGGCGAAGTCGGAACTCATGCCCATCGACAGCAGCTTGACACCGTTGCGTGCGGCGATCCTCGCAAGGAGCGCAAAATGTCCAGCGGGCGGTTCATCGAAGGGTGGAATGCACATCAGGCCGGAGACCTGGAGCCCGTAATGGTCGCGACACCGCGCCAGGAACGCATCGGCTTCCGTCGGTGGCACTCCGGCCTTCTGCGCTTCCTCGCCAGTATTGATCTGTACAAAGAGCAGCGGTGTCCGCTGCTGCGCTTCGATTTCCCTGGCCAGGGCTTCACAGATGCTGGGGCGGTCAATGGAATGGATGGCATCGAACAGCGCCACCGCCTCGCGCGCCTTGTTGGACTGCAGCGGCCCGATCAGATGCAGGGCGATGGCCGGATTTTCCTGACGAAGCGACGGCCATTTCGCCCGTGCCTCCTGGACCCGGTTTTCACCGAAGATGGTCTGACCGGAGGCAATCACCGGCGCGATCGCCTCCGGCGGCATGGTCTTGGACACCGCGACCAGGGTGACAGAACTGCGCTCCCGTCCCGCGTCCTGGCAGGCGCGCAGAATCTGTTGCTCGATCACCGCCAGTCTGTCCGCGGCGGCAGGTGAATCATTTGCCGGCATGTTGTTCGGGAGATCCTGATCTCTGAAAGGGGTGATGGAACGTTCAATCACGCCTTTGGGTGAAGGGTGGTCAATGAGAACGGTCGAGGTCGGACAGGGGCCAGCTCGCACGCCGCTCGAAATCGGGAAAAAACTGCGCCTCTGCAACCGGGATGGTCATCCATATGCCACGAATCACCATCCTGAAAAGCGCCGGGGCTTCGACAGCGTCAAAAAGAGGCACGCTCAGTCGCCTGGAGAAATGGAACGCAGGCAGAAACACAGAGCCGTCAAGGCTAAAATATCGTCTTGCCGCCCCCCTCTTTTCACAAGGGCAGGGCTGTGGCTGTTTCTGTGCCGGGGACCGCAGCCCAAGGGCGTCTGGTCCCCGATTTTCGGAAGTTTCGGACCATTTGCGAACCGCTCTGTGCGCTTGGAAAACCGCCCGATATCGACCCGGCGACCGGCTCATTTCGACCCGGCTCCTCAAGGGACGGCGTGCAGGTCTGAAAAGGGCCCCATGAGATCTCTGCGCTTTCAGACCCACACCACTTCATGGGCTTCCAGCACGCTTGGTGGCTCCCATTTGCCAGCGAGATTTTCAATGACGCGTTGGGGAACAATGCGCTCGCGCTGGCGGTTCTGCCTGAGAATCGTGGCAAGTGGGGTGTCGATGGCGTGGATTGCGACATGGGCGTCATAGGCCCGCGCCAGACCGATGATCTTCTCCCGCCGGGAAATGGTGATGTTGGTGGCGTTCCAGATGAAGTCGCGCTTTGCGCGCAGATGCTCCCGTGCGCGCTCCAGGGCGGCCTGGATCACGCGACCCTGATCGTCCTCGGGCTCGACCTCCATGCGCTCGCGGATGGCGTCAAGGCTGACGATCGGAATTTGCGGGAACGTGGCCCGTGCATAGCTGTCCTTGCCGGCGCCGGGCAGGCCGGCCAGCACGATCACCCTGCTGCCCCGCGGCGGTTGCGCCGCATAATGGGGCGAGCGCCCCGGCTTTTCGAGATATTCGCGCCTTGAGGCATCGTCGGCAAAGGCATAGGCGCTTCTCAGCAGGCCCTGTTCTTCAAGCCACAATGTGAGCAGCGCGAACTGCTCTTCAGTGGCGGCGACATTGGGCGAGAGCCGGCCGCGATTGTCGGCTCTCGCCAGCATCAACAGCTCGTGCCAGTTGCCGACCAGGGAGAAAATGATGGCACGGCGCTCCATGTCGGGTTCGTTCCAGAGATGGAAGGGCTTGATGTGCCAGGCGATCAGCCAATAGACCGCGAGGCGCTCGCTGCGCTCAAAACCCTCCCGGGCGAGTTCCTGCCAGGCCATGCGGGCGCCGAGACGGGCGTGTCCCGGCTGGCGGATGCGCATCCTGTTCTCGCTGGCATCCCATTCCTCTCTCGTGGTCAGGGGCTTGGCAATGTCATGGAGAAGGGCGGCGAGGTTCAGGACGCGCTGGCGGGAAGGGGGCAGGCACGGATAGTCGCGGTCGCAATGCAGCGCCTCGACCACCCGTCTTGTATGGGTCCAGACATCCCCCTCGCCATGGTGGATCCAGTCCTGCGGACAGGCGGCCATGGCGGCGGGATGCGGAAAAGTGGATGCCAGCCGCTCCCAGCCGATCGGGTGATCCAGTGCCTGCGTCAGCCAGGTCATGACGTGCCTCCCGCGAACAGGTCAATGCCAGGGGCGAGCCGGTTCGGCAGGATGGGGCGCTCGCGCCAATGCGAACCGGAGTCGAGAATGGCCTGGCAGAAATCGGCCCGGACATATTTGTAGCGGCCGATGACGCGATCTCCGTCCTCGTGCTTGACGTAGAGCCCTTCGGCCAGATCGCTGGCATCGGTCTCGGCGAGGACGCGGGCAACATCAAGCCCGGCAATGGCTGCGGCATCTTCGAGCGCATCATGCCAGTGGTGTGACTTATAGAGCGACCGGCCGATCAGTCTGCGCGGGGAGGTGCCTTTCGGCAGGTGACCGTGATGGAGCACCGGAACCGAGACGATCGGAGTTCCGTCGAGCATGCGCTGCCGGGCGGCCGTCGACAGGAAGACCTCGCGATTGCGATCATAGATGTCGAACTCGTGGAAGAAATGCGGCAGCGCATCGTAGAACACTGTGTGCTTGGCGAAACACCACTCCCCGAACAAGACGAAGCGCCCCTCCAGCAGGTCGCGGAACATCGGCTCCTGTGCATGCGCCCAGGCTTTGAACAGGGCGAACTGGGCTTCGCTGGCGCCGCCATGGAGGACGTGGCCGCGCGACTGCAACATCAGGCGCCGGCCGGCGTCGAAGCTCACAGCGCAATTGGCGCCGTCGATCTTTTCCTCAAAGATGAGATCACCGCCGGTGATCTCCGCAAGCGAAACCTGCCCGCTCGTCGAATCACCTGGCTGCAGCCGCGAACCCGCCAGATGCGGCGTCCGCGGATATTTCATGAAGGACATCGGGAAACACCCTGAATAGAGGCCAACCACATTCGTTGCGCCGGCAAAGAGAGCGCGAAGCGAGGAATGCAATTTCTGGATGGCGAAGCGGCTGGTCCTTTTCGCCGGCCGCGAAGGGTGCGTGATTACATTTCTGTCTCCAGGCGTCCCGACTAGGCGCGAGAGAAAGCGCCGTCAAGGTGGTGACGGCGGCGGTTCAAGCAGATGTGACCCGGGATGGCGAAGGAGATGTTGTTGAGGGCCGCCGTACGGCCTGGAGCAGGTTACTGCAGCGGCGGGTCGCCGCTGGTGCGTTTCTTGGCAATTTCCATCTCGGTGATGGCGATGAGGATTTCAGCCCGGGTCTTGAGGTCGGGGGCCTCGAGCATGGCCTGTTTCTCGGCAGCGCCATAGGGGGACATCATGGCGAGGGCGTTGACCAGGGCTTCATTTGAGGCGTTTTCCACCCCCTGCCAGTCCACCTTCATATTGTTGACCTTGAGATAGGTCGTCAATGCCGCCAGCAGCCCGTCGCGGTCGACGCCCTGCTCCCCGGTGCGGGCGGTGAAATCGCTGATAAAGGGGAAAAAGTCGACCCGGCACTGGCGATAGGGCGTCAGCACGTCGAGCTCACCGGCCACGGTGAAACGCGCAATGCCGGTCAGTTCAAGGATATAGCGCCCATCGCCGGATTCCGCGAGCTGGGTGATGCGGCCAGCGCACCCGATCCTGAACAGCGCTGGCTTGTCGACATCGGTGGAATGGGCCACATCCGGCTGAATCATGCCGATGACGCGGTGACCATCGCGGAAGGCGTCATCAATCATGGCAAGATAGCGCGGTTCGTAAATATTCAGCGGCAGCTGGCCGCGCGGCAGCAGCAGGGCGCCAGTGAGCGGAAACACCGGGATGATCTCCGGCAGATCGGCAGGCCTTCGATATTCCACATTGATCGGCATCTCGCGCCCTACCCTTCACTTCTCAGGCGTGGATTTCAGCGACAGACCGCTCCGTGTCAGGAAAACAGCAGGGTTGACAATCGCTTGCGTCCCTCGACCGTAGCCTCGTCAGCGCCGCCCCAGGCGTCGAAGAACTGCACCAGCTGTTTGCGGGCGCCGTCATCGTTCCATTTGCGGTCACGCCGGACGATCTCAAGCAGATGCCCGGTGGCCGCCTGTCTGTCGCCATTGGCGTTGAGAAGACTGGCGAGGTCAAAGCGCGCCTGGTGATCGCCGGCGTCGGCGGCGAGCCTGCGCTCCAGTTCCGCCGCCGGCGGCAGGGACAATGCCTGTTCCGCCAGATCAATCGAGGCCTGGACCGAGCTTACGTCCCGGTCGCCACGTTTGGCTTCCGGAACCATGGCCAGCGTCTGTTTCGCCTGCTCCAGGGCACCGGCGGCGACATAACATCGGGCCAGCCCGGCGAGGGCAGCGATATTGGTCGGGTCGGCAGCCAGCGCCTCACCATAGATCTGGGCCGCCGTTGCCACGTCGCCCTGGGCGAGAACGGCTTCGGCTTCCTTGAGAATGCCGGCCACATCAGCTTCACCCCGTGCTGCCACACCTTTGGTGATGCGCTCGATGAAAGCGTTCACCTGGCTCTCCGGCACCGCCCCCATGAAAGCGTCGGCTGGCTGTCCGTTAACAAAGGCGACCACCGCCGGGATGGATTTGATCCCCATCTGTCCCGGGATCGCAGGGTGGTGGTCGATATTGAGCTTGACCAGCTTGACCTTGCCCTTTGCCGCCCGGACCGCCTTCTCGAGGGTTGGAGCGAGCTGGCGGCAGGGGCCGCACCATTCGGCCCAGAAATCAACCAGTACCGGCTGGCGCCGCGATTCCTCCATCACGTCCTTCACGAAGTTCTGTGTGGTGGTGTCCTTGATCAGATCAGGCGCAGTCTGGCCCGCTGCTCTGTTGTCCTGGTCAATGATGCTCACGGGATCCTCGTGCGATGGCGTTTGGGTGAAGACTGTCTGCCGCCCGGAAACAGCAGCGCGGCATGAAACGCTAGATTTGGGCGCGATGGGGTATTTTTCAATATACAAATACCGCTTTTGAGCGCACCGCGCCGCAAACCGGAGCGCGACCGAGGGTTATCCAACGCTCCAGCCGGCTTTCATCCCGGGGAAAACCCGCTTCCGCCGCACGGGAAAACGTGGAGACAGTGAAAGCGTGAAATGCCGGGTTGCCACAGTGGACCGCTTTTGTTCGGCGTCGGGAAGAAAGCCCTGGCGGACCGGAACCGACGCTTCCACAGCCGGTTCGCGCCTTTCGGGGGCGGATTGGCCTGCCCTTTTGCGCCCGGTTTGAGGGATTCTCCAGCTCCATCCGGTCCGCTCCAGCGCAAGCCTCGGGCAAAACCGCCCTCGGCGATGTTCCCGGGCGCCAGATGTGGAAAACCCGCCGGGCTCAAAGAAGGGCGGCAGGAACGGCGCTGAAGACGATGGCACGTGTGATTTGAGGCAGCACAGGCTGTGGCCCGGAATTGGTCCTCACGGTTCTGCACAGGGAGAGAAGTCGGTCATCCACTGCCGAACCTGGGCCAAAGCGCCCGGTTTCGCAAGGGACAGTCACATTCCAGCCTCACCTCACGGCGATGTCGGCGGGCCGGACCGGCGAGGCGCCGCGGCTGTTGCAATTGGCCGCGGCATTTGGCATAGCACAGGCGCCGTCGGCGCCTGGTCGCCGACGACGGATGCGGGTGTAGCTCAGTGGTAGAGCACGACCTTGCCAAGGTCGGGGTCGAGGGTTCGAGCCCCTTCGCCCGCTCCAGTTTTCCCGCCCGCACCGGATTTGATCCGATAATTCAAACAACTGATCCCTTGGGGAAACAGATCGCTTTGGGAAAACAGATCCCTGGGGAATAAGGCAGCCGCAGCTGGCAATTGTCCGCCCCCCGGAGCCGACCCCTGCGAACTCCTGCCGCCAGGCTGCGCTGCCCCAGCCTGTGCTGCCCGATGTCAGGAGAAAGGGCCCCCCTGCAGGCAACCCCGGCCCGGATTGGGAGTTCCCTTCGGGAAGCAGGCGGATCGCAGGTCAGGGGCGCTGACTTTTCCAAAGCACGGTCTGGAGGCGCTCAAGGCAGCCGCTGCGGCCACGCTGTCGCCCGACCATCATCCGGCCGTCGCGCGCATTGCCGATGGTTTGCAGCGTCGCTTCACGGCTCTCCTGCTGAAACGCCGATGTGAACCCGGGCAGAAACTGCCGCCAGCCTGCGGGTATGGCGCTGCGCCGGGGACCGTCTTTCATTCCAGGGGGCTGGCGGGCACAGCGGTGGGAAACACACACCCGGATCCGCTTTGCGGGTGACGACTGAGCCGCCACAACCCGCCACCCTCAACTCGCGATCCTGCACAGTGAACACCAGGGGTTCCGGCCTGCGCCGCAGGCCGGTCAGCCAATCACGATCCGGGTCGCCCGCCCCAGGCGAGGCAGCAGCCGCAGCATCGCCCGCCGTGCCATGGCGACACAGCCGGCGGTCGGCGAAAGCCTCGCGGTCGCAAGGTGGATGAATATGGCGCTGCCCCGCCAACGCACCACCGGATCCGCGTTGTGGTCAATTTCTATCAGGAAATCATAGAGATGGTCGGCGCGTCGGAGCCGGTCTGCGGGCTCGTCGGGGCGCGGCTGAAACGGGCGGTTGTAGCGCCGATCGGCTGGATTCTCACACCAGGCGTCTCGCGGACCGATGGCCCGGGTCGGCAACAGGGTCGGCGGCCGCGGACTGCGGTCGGAGCGCCACCACAGGCACCGGGGCCGGAAACATCCTTTCGGGGTGGCCCCATCGCCCTCGCGCTTGTTGGCGCGGATGCCGCCGCGTCCCAGGGCCACCGGGATGTTTAAATCCCCTGCCGTCAGCAAGCCCCGCTGGCGACTTCCGGCACAAGGCCTCACCCGAATCAGGGAAATCGCTCGAGGCCCTTTGGCCTTGCAGCAACATGTTGAAATCCTGTAATTTTTCATGGTAACTGCGATGGTCGGGAGCGCGCCGGATCGGGCCATGGCCGCGATCTGAAGCCATGGCTTGTGAATTCGTAACGATTCGCTAATTCAACAGGCAAAATCGGCTGCTCACCAACTTAAGTTTTGACGGCTCTGGCGCAACATGGCGCCTGACAAGCCGGAGTGAAAAGGAACTGGACATGCCCACTGCCCGCAAGATCCTGATCGTGGACGACGACAACGATCTGCGTGAAACGTTGGTGGAACAATTGGCACTGCACCAGGAGTTCGAGGCCGCC
>Ga0123357_10000790_pt1 | contig 32004 bp, 14 predicted proteins | sample TergutEmb28metaG_FD_89873 | JGI IMG/M metagenome (GOLD analysis project Ga0123357, IMG submission 89873) | Embiratermes neotenicus P4 segment gut microbial communities from Petit-Saut dam, French Guiana - Emb289 P4 | ecosystem: Host-associated > Arthropoda: Insects > Digestive system > Gut ...
AGTTCCTCCACCTAGCCACAATACTGTGGGAGTCTGCCACCAAGTCACCTTTCTCATCCTTCACTATATTACATCTAGGCTGGTACCCCTTCTTAAAGTCATTGATGCCCCTATACAGGTCCCGTGAAATTGCAAAAAGAAAATATTTCTTCGCGTTATTATCTCCTTAAGAGTTCATATTCGGAGATAGGCTTTTGTGTTATATAAATTTAAATTAACGTAAGGGACATAATTCCGAAGTAGATTCCCCCTAAAACACGTTGTGTATAGCGACATTATTATCTATATCTCAGTAATATATTTTAGTAGTAAATGCTGTAACTGACACAGATTTTCACATCCGTCCACGTAAGATTTTTTATAACAGTTTCTGTAATTGACATTCTGAACCTGGTATTTGAATACTGTCTCTTCCCATAACATCCGCTTTCGAAGAAATTACAAAGTTGCAGTTCGACAATCGGCCATACATATTCATGTCTGGTCTTACGGCCTGCATTATGCCGCTGTTTTTAAGTTATTGCCAACGTGGACTTCTCTTCTTAAGGGTTGACCATGATGGAGGTTGCAGCATATTTATCTTAAAAAAACTTTTAACATTTTTGTTCATGAAAATGATGTTATACGCATAACACCACGTGGTAAAGAATAATCACGGCAAACATACCAATGCCATTTTATTCTGTATCTAACAATCGGCAGCAGACTTGGCATCCGTGGACATTTTGTTTGCTTTCTTTTGCTGCTGTCACATGTGTGGGACAAAATGTTTCGGAGAAGTTTGGTTCTTATTTACTTAACGAACACATCAGTTGACAAAAACTATATAATGACGGTGAACGGTTGAATGTGTGAATGAATGAATGAATGAATGAATATGGGACATTGGTGGAATGCTACTGACAGGGGAAAGAGAAGAACTCGGATACAAACACGACCCTTTGCCACTTTGTCCAGCACAGATCGCACGTGGACTGGCCAGGCAATGAAAACGTGCCTCTGCGCTCCGAGTCCGCTGACTACACGCTTGAACAATAATACGGTCCAAATTTTTTCTTCAGGTTCGTCATATATATTTTTGTTTGTTATGACACCGTGTACAGTAATATGTAGTTACCGACTTTTCAGAAAAAAGCACAGATTTTTCGAGTACGCAGCCATTGTTATCCTCGGAACATATGTCCACCTATCCAGAGAAACGATGCCATAAATAAGAAGAATCACAACTCCAGAACCCTAAATGGTTATATCAGGGATGCACAATTTTCTGAAAATGTATGAGCCACCCTAAAATTCTAGACGCCAGAAGGGTGACATGCTGACGACCCACAAATATTCAGCCCTATATTACAAAATTTAGTCGCCACGGCTACCTAGAATCTGGGGGTTTTGCACCTTTTGTTTCATAAGTGTTTGAGTTGTTATTCACGGCCGCAGTTTGTCCGCGATTAGCGGTTTTGCCTGACCGGCGGTTTGTTCAGTAACGATATGTTCGGTTCATGTTATGTCCACTGTAAGGCATACAGGACGACTAGAGGTATGGGCGTTCACATAGAATGTGGCCTCTCAGGTTTTTAAAATACATACGTGTGTAGATTAATGCAGGAGTGCACAAATTTTCTAATAATCTAGGAGCCACCTCAAAATTCTACGTAGCAGAGGGGTGACAAGAAAGTTCCACTGAGGAACCACAAATTTTAGAAGCCACTGTACTAATCCTACTCCGAACGGCGACCTGGCGCCCAGGATTTGTGCACCCCTGGGTTAGTATTACATTACGCCATTCCAGCTGCAATTCCCAGCATAATAACTTCTCCAGCATTTCCTATAATCTTTCTGTTTCACGACAGTTTTCAATATGGCATCTACAAGCAATTGATAGCCTGCTGCATCTTCTACAGTTGACAGAACTGATAAGCAAAGAGTACTTCTTAACACAAAGCAAACACTTTGCCACCCCTCGAGAACTTGAGGCTATTTTTGGAAGAGTCTCTTTGTTTTGATAACCCACAACTTCGTGTGAAATTTCCCAGAGGATTCATAGAAGTTCCACATGTCACAGCGTTTAAGCATGGTTTCCTTACCCTATGGTTTTCGTTTTAACCAAAGCTAGACGACATTGCATAGCTTTTAAAGCACACATTCAGCAGTGTTTAGGACAGAATTTAACGACATAAATAACTTCATTCTCTCGTCATGCGATCGTCATTCGGTGCTCGTTGCTCAGTTCTGAACCAGAAATTTTATTTTTTTGAAACAAGTTTAAAATATATGCAAAACTAAAAGTAAATTTCTCCCTGTAATATACCATACGGGCCCAGAAGGGGAATAGAAGTACAGCTGCACACTTTCTTGAACTTGGCGCTAGATGAGGTAGTGGCCCTTGGGGTTGGTCTCGAGTGGTGCGGAAAATCTCGTCCCCAACGGAATTCGATCCCTTGACCATCCGACCCGTAGCAGTTCGCTGTACCGACTGTGCTACACAATACTATGAGAAAATTATGGAAGCAAACTCCGTTACCGCTATGCGAAGTAATAATTTGCAATTCAATACTCTAACGGGTTCCGTATCCAATGATATATACCTCGAAATAGGAATAATGTGGGTGAGTAAACTGTAGCATGATTGAAGTAAGAAAATATTATTGACGTGAGTAATGCATCGTACTTCGTATTTTCCAAAACGCTGTGCATCTGATATATGGTGGGAAGAGAAGAGAAGAGGAGAGAAGAGAAGAGAAGAGAAGAGAAGAGGAGTGGAGGGGAGAAGAGAGAAGAGAGGAGGAAAATGAGAGCAGAGCCGAGGAGAATCTCGGAGATAAAGTTGAGAAACCTATTGGGTAAGATGGATAATTTGTTTCTATGCATATCATGAAGAGATATGGGAGAGAGAAGGTACAGCTCCAATGACTGTTAAGACGGTACTAGATCGAGGTGAGTGCGTAGCATCAGGTTTCGTTGAAAGGGTCCCGGTATCCTTTAAATGGGAGGCTGTTTGGGCCCAGAGACGGTACAGCCTCTGTGGGGAATGGAACCACTGTTATTCGTCCAGTCTGTAGCCTACTACCTATACTTGCTGAGCTACCCTGGCTTGTAGCATGGATGATGCTTTTCACTATTGCTTCTTCTAATGGCTTATTTTGTGCGATATTTACGTAAACTCTTATAACGTACAATCAGAAATGAAACGGGGAGGGCTTACGTTAGGAGTAGCAAATGAAAGGCATATGAGTGAAGAAGGGAGAAAGGAGGAGAGGGAGAACAATATAAACGAAAATTTATAGAAGACGTCAGCTGAATATTTAAACGGCATTACACCAATCAGCCCCAAATACATAATATCCTTTTAAAATGTTGATGTAAAGGTTTAAGGTGAATTTGTCCGCTGCTTAATGAACACCACGAAGTGAAGATGAGTGTGGCAGTTTAGTATGACTCCACTGTTTTCTTAACGTTGACATCGAGCGCCTTTTTAGGCGCGTTAGCAAAATTGCGAAAAGCGACTACTGGCTTTCGTCATGTCTGTCCGTCTTTCCCTCTGTCCGTCCGTCTGTCCGCATGGAATAATTGGGCTACCACAGGATAGATTTTTATTAAATTTGATATTTGAGTATTTTCGAAAATTTGTTAAGAAAATTCAAGTTTTGCTAAAAATTTAGAAGAATAACAGGTACTTCACATGAAGATCAATTTACACTTTTGATCATATTTCTGTCAGTTTTTCTTATAATGAGGAATGTTTCGGACAAATATTTAAGAGAAAATCAAAACTCGTTTATGTTCAAAGCCTTTTTTTTTTTTAATAACGTGCGGTGTATGAGACAACGTGGAAAAAGTTGTAGAGCCCGGCAGGCCACAGATGACAATATGGCCTATGCGCATTACGAGCTGGATACCTAAGGCTACAAATACGCAGTCAAAATACGTAATACAGATGTTTGTTCATTGCAACAGTGGTTGCTAGAAGGCGCCTCAGTGTTATGTCATACGTACGTTGCCTCTCTAATTACCATCTACTAAATTCCCTGCGTCGTTTGGTAGATACGTTACAAGTTTCTGAGGCTGTCTGTAGGCAGATGCAAAGGGAAAAACTTACCATGGGTGGAATCGAACCTTAAATCTCCCATTGTACAGCGCGCAACCAGACCCCTAAAAAGATATTAAGCCTACTTGTTTTTTTACTGTACATAAAGAACATTCTTTACATTCTGTGCATCTGGTCATTCTAACGTGTATGTGAAAAACATACTTTGCGATTATCTGAAAAACTCTTACAAAACTATTTGTGCCTAAGGAAATTGAGTCAGCAGCCGTGTATGTAATGCACAGAACTGAGCTGTGTAATTCACGCAGATAAGTTGAAGCTGAGTTTTGCTGGTCATGTATTTCTAAATGGAGATAAAAGAATACGGAATTTTAATGTAGAAAATTCTTAAGAAACTACAATTTTAAGGATACACGTAGAACGAAAATGGAAAGAAAGTATTAAAATGAGTCTTAAAAAAGAAATGACAACCGCATTCGTTGAATTGAATTGATTCAGGACGGAATGCAAAATAGAGATGCAGTGTGTTGATGTATGGTGCAACCCACCAACTACCGGAGAGATGAGAAATGCCTTCAGGTTACTGTGCAACCGAAACTAAAGACAGTGATCGAAATATCTAAGGGTTTAATATTAAAATTAATCTTAAAGAAATCTCACTCGGGACTGTGGACTGCCATCTTTTGGTTCAAGACGGTTGTGACAGTGGGCTCAGTGATGACCCGGCGGTTTCCATAACTAACTAACTTACTAACTCCATGGAATTGAGCGTTTTGTGAATGCGGCTTCCAAAAAGGACTAGTATTGCTTAACAACCTTTGTGCTATCGGCCCTTTCATTCTTCTCCTTAGTGGATTCAGTCAACGATGTTGAATTTTCTGACTGATACCAGTGAACACGTCAGTTCACTTTATATCAAAGTGATTGATGACTCTGTGGCCTCTATACCAGTACACTGCATTATTTTGTAAGGCGCCATGGACCAGGAAGTCATAACTTGATGTGCACGCATATATGTGATGACAAACGCCTTCATGTTATGTTCATTTATAAAAAATGACATATGCTAATTGAAAATTTGTAATTACTGGCGATAAATCTTGAGTGGAAAATACGATATTTTATGAAAAAAAGTTAACCATATTATACATAAATCTTGCTACTTTAAGTGGACTAATGTACCGAAACTAACTCCATAGAGGATAGCCTGTCGTAAAAGGTGGCAACTAAGGTTGAAGTCTTGTTAGATGTTACGCTGAGTCGACTGGTAAATATTTACCAGCGTTTCGGAGTACCATGCTGTCTCCATCTTCTGGATCTAGCGAACAAGTTGGGAGTGCATAAGCATTATGCTAAAACTGTGGATACGACACCGAAACGTCGGTGACCTCACCAGTCGACGTGACGTAACGTCACATAGGATACAACCTTCATCGTCACATCTGTGAAAACCTCATATCTAGCACGATGCTAGTAGCTGAGCTGTTCAAGAAAATGTCCAGTCTCTATGGAACCTAGAATTCCGTTACCTGGTCCAAAAAGCCCACTACTGGAGATTTGTGAACTGATTTTTTATGTTATTTTCTCTCCCACACATCGCCTAATACTCAAGAAATATTTTATTATATTGCTTTTCTCTTTTAATTGAGGTCATGTTACTCAACGTAATAGACTCTTTGGTTTATTATATGAAGGATCTCATTTTTTTCTGCTATATAATATTTTATGGCCCATTCCGTTCCAGGTACTGAGTGGCAAGTTGCAGTATCGTGCTTGAAACTGCCCCCACCCAAATGCTTTACTCACCTAATAATCAGGGTTGTAATGCTGATATTCTTAAATAACACCTTCTGTAGCATCTGACATATAATTCTATTAGTAAAGTGTCATTTTTTGAAGCGAATTGTGCGATAAAAATTCATTGCCTGATTAAGAGAAGGGTTCTAATTTGTAAGCTTCACCAAATGTGATACAGCGACTGAGTTGTGTAGAAGAGGGTGGATGGGGCACATATCACGCATGGAGACCATGGACAGTTCCTAAGGTTTTTTTTTTCTTTTTTGAAACCCCTTAATGAGACCTAGTAGATCGTAAGATGCTAAGAATGACCCGCTTTCGTTTTCAACCGTCGCCACTATTCTGAAAATAATGAATGATGAAATTTATGTTACTGTAGTGACTTCCAGTCACACGAAGGCATGGAGATTGCTACCACCAGATGTGTTCTGTAAGCTTTATGTGAAATATTCTTCATATATTATTTGACAGTGTCCATATACTTCATGTATTAGACAGTGTCTTATGTACGAGTAGTTCTGTTATTGAACAATGTCCTTTATGCTTCTTATAATGGACAGTGTTTAAAATAATACTGATGTAGTTCTCGTTCTTGTTTGGTTGCTTTTCCTAAAGAAAGAGGACACTGCTTATACCATAACATACGGAATTCGATACATTCTTGTCATATGTGTTGTCCTGCATATAAAAAAATTGAATGTAGATATATAACACAATGCGATGACGATATCGAAATCTCTAACAGTGCTGTATGTGCTTGTGATTGCGTGCGTGTTCAACCGTTTCACTTTTGAGCTAGAGTGCACTGTCGATTATTTGGTTATTGTTCACTGACAGTGACTGTAATACCTAGAACAACATAGCTATAGAACGATATGCTACACAGTGGCTAATATCAATTGCGAACGTATAGACACCTACGCTGAAAAATACATCTGGTTGTAAGGACTCCATAAACAGGGGAACCAAAACTCAACACTTAGGTCAGAAGAAAATCTTAACGGGAAGCTTATTCGTCCCTTACAACAAAACAACAGAAATAAGCAGCGAACCTTACCAGACAATACTATCAACTATTCTACAAGACAATTTCATCGTGCGAGATCATATGATAACACGCCCACTCCTACGGAGCAGCAACAAAAGACGTACTCCGACGTCACCAGTAGATATATAGTATCCCATAGCTCCAAAACAACCACACGGTAACGGGACTTACATTTGTAAAATGGTGAACACCAACATACCGTTTTAAGAATTTTATATATTTTAACTTTTTATTACACAGTTTGCATAATACATTTTACGAGACAAATGATCTAATTTTATGTATCCCACTGTTGTAAACACAATTTACACGTCACACTCTTTGAGACAAATGATTTAATTTTACGTATTCCATGTACGTAAACAAGATGGGATCCCAAAGTGTGCATAGCATCTTGTGATTCAATGACAAAAATAGGCCTGAAGATGACAAATCTATAGTCGAAACATGTAGCCTTTGTAAGTACCTTGAGTAGTAAAGTAGTTGAGCTGACGTACATTATTTAATATTATATTACGTTTATAATTACATCGTGATGCTTCCATTCAAAAAAATAGCTATTTTTTAAATACACACTTTGGACAAAAAGGCACAAGCTGTTAATGTTACGGCAGGTGGGAGTTTAGTGTTTATTTAGCCTTTAGTGCTTAAAAAAGACTCAGTGAACGTCAGTTCTCTATTCATGTAACCGAAACCAAGATAATCACACAGGTCGTCAGGCAATTGCTGTCTATAAGTCGCTGTCACTTACAGCTGGCTTTAGCAGCTGCGAGCCTTCTGATTCGCAAACATATCACCTTGCAGGTCGGGTGGCTGCTGGCAGAACTCTTCTTGGCCGATGATATTTTTGTACACAATAACAAAGTAACTACCAACGTGGAACCGAGTCTCTCTCGCTCGATTGTTCAATGAAGCAAAATGTAAAGCAACCCCTGTAGAGGCCTGGACAAGGCCTGAGGGTTCCAGGAGTTTGAGGTTCCCAGATTTCAAGACAATCTGCACATGAAGGTGGTAAAGTTGCCAGCCCTACGCACCGACCGCCTTTGCCCCCAAGGAAATATCACTGGTACACATTTCTGTTAGAGGCTAAATCGACTCCAGGGCCATAGTGCGGCAAGAAGGATAGTGTCAATGAAAAACTCCAGTGACACCATGGGGAATCGAACCCGCAACATTGCGGCTTGTAGCGCAGTGCCTCACCCAACTGCGCCACCGCGTGCCTCCTTGTCAGTGAATACTTGGCCTATTACGCGACCAGGTTCTTCATGATTATGTTCACAGTACCGTTATATCTGACTCTATGCCGTGTTAGAAAAATGCAGCACACATTCTCATAAACACCATGACCTTAACAACCACCTAATTGACAGTATTCTCATGTGTGTGTCTAAGTTTCCCATATGCTGTTTCCCCATCTCCCCATGACAGTTAATACTCCATCCATCAAACTTTTCCTGATCTGACCACATGAATTTTCTTTTGTGTAGAGTAGGAATATAAAGCGTGAATCTAAATTGCTTTACCAAACAATGAAAGAGTTTACCACACCAAAAAAAGGAAAATGTACGAGTCCACGAAGACTTGGTTTTGTAGTTACATACTCCTTGTAAACGGGACCCCAGTCCTTTAGATTTTTAAACCCTGATGTATTCAGCCATAATTTAAAATGAAGAGACTCTTTACAAACTCATTTTTAGACCAGTCAGACCATTCGCAACAGCTCCGGGGCTTTTGAAAGTGGGCGACAGTCCATGATCAGACATGGCCATGCCTATATTACCTGATGTGGGCACTTTGAATAGTTGTTGTGATTTGTGACTTGATGAACAGTAAGAACTCAACAGTCATTAAACTGGGAGCGTGTACTGTAAATTATTACATCAGTTGTAAGTAAAAAATTATATAGTTACCTTATTTGTTTTTGAATGCAGTCTTTAAATTAAGATAAAAAGCCGCTCCTTTCCAGGCATATGTATATACGGAGTTGTGTCTTTGTCCAGATGTAACAAACTCACTCTTTAAGTTTATCCGAACATTTTAGATACAGTCTTCATATCAGACAGCTCCTAACTCTGTACTTTTCTCCAGTCTGCTCTTAAATCCTCTCTCTTGGCTTCATTTATTCTCCTCAGCGCCCTGTTCTCAAACACCCCCAGTCTGTGATCTTCCTTTCCTCTGAGACTTTTATGACATAGGACGCTTTTGCATGACGTGGCCGGAAACAAACAATAAAGCTATACAATTTCATATAACACACGACAGGCCCACGCACATGTTTGTATATCGCCCTTTTCCTAAGAATGTAAATTTGAATTATGGGCTGTAAATTCAACGTCCTTTAGTTTCAGATATATTTCGCAGAGTCTTGTCAAATTATAAAGTTTATTAAACCGTCAAGGGTTACACCATTGTGAGTCTGAAAGAAGTTTTGGGTGCTTACCTGTAATACATGACAGCATGTGATTTAAGATTCTAAGTAATCATTTAAATATCCGTCAGAGTGGCCTTGATCCTTTGAAGTCCTGTCAGAATATCCTGTATTTTGTGAAAGTCTTTCGAATAGCCTCAGTGCTCTGAAAGCTCCTCACAATAGCCTTGGTCCTCTGAACGCTGGTAGAATTTCTTCGGTGCTTCGAATGTCTGTCACAAAACCTACATGCTCTGAACGTCTGTTGGAATATTCTGAGTGATTTGAACCTCTTTCACAATAACCTATATCCCCTGAACGCCTGTCAAAATATCCTCAGTGTTCTCAACGCCTTTCAGAATAATCTAGGTCCTCTGAACCCCTATCCGAATAGCGTCAGTTCTCTAAATAGCTTCCTGACCTTTAACAAAACTTGTAGTGTATTTGGCGAAACGTCGCTCTGATTAAATCATAAGTAAATATGATTTAGATCTAAGAGGCTATTCTGACTTGCCTCTCTTGTTGATCTGTCTTTTATCTTACGGCTGGAGTTACAAGAAGATTATTGCAATTATTGTGCTTGGCGTAACAGAATACAATAATCACATGCAATCAGTTAACTTTCGCACGTAGTCCATCACCATTGTTACCAGAAATTTATGAAATACGATGATCCGTGAAAACTTACAACTTATAACTGTGGCATTATTTTAATATGCAGATTTGTAGTTTAATTTCTACAACAGGTCACAGAACTGTATTCCCTGTGCTAATTTCTTCATATATTCTGTCTTTTTTAAACTTTCAGTCTCATATTTTGGTGGACGAAAGACGGGACCACATGCTAATTTCTTATCATTCTACAAAGGATTCGTCATTTAGAAAGACCCGCACCACACGCGCATTTATGTTGGAATTCTAAGTAGAGCAGCACGAATGCTGAGCCTTGTCACTGGAATCGACATAGCAAAATGCTGCAAGCAAAATATTTGGATAGGTCTACTGTTCTGTGTCGTTCTCATAGAGCGTCGCGGTTGATTGAACAGTCTTTATGTTTTGTGTCTGTGAAGTGCATGGTTCAAATGTCGGCCCAGGGGTTCTTTGTCGTTTTCCTCAGAATCTTTTGTGAAGTACCGGGCTGGTACCTCAAATTAGACAAATGTCCCTTTCAACTTGTTATTATCTCCCTACTATTCGATGCTGCTGAATCACAACGACAGTAAACAAACCATAAATAAGGATATAATATAAAGGCAAAGAAATTTTTCGTATGTATAATACCCTTCATGTAAGTGAGTCACTCCTAGTTCTCTGTCAGATACGCGTTGAAGCATGGAAACTCTTGAGCGTCGAATATTTGATTCTGCAGATTGTGTTCTGTGTAAGATACGAACCGAGGCTGCAGAAACAGTTGAGTATCGTGCTTATAATAAAACATAACAAAATCAGATGATAGCGCGAAAATTATGACCGCCCGTCTTGTGACGTTTGAGTGTATAGTGAATAAATAAATAGCTTTCTTGAGCTAATACACTAGCAGAAAAAGGCGCAGAGCCGAATACCCTGCTGTCGAATTGTTGTATGTAAGACACGTTACAAGACGGTCCATCTGTGAAGTCTACCTCAAAATATGGAATACGTTACTAAACAAATTACATACATGTAAGAACAATAAAGTTTATTTATAAACTACATTATTATTCATCACGATACTCTACTAAAACAAATACCATCTATTATGGATATGGTAATAATATTGGAGTCTAGTCGACGACATATTTCAAATGCAACTTCGCAAGAAGACACCTCAAAAAAAAAGTCTCTGTTTTTGAATCCGACACAAATCATGTTATACTCTTAAACGTTAGTATATAAGTAATTACTTCATTGTAATTACACGCATAATACTCTCCCTAACACAGTATGTTTTATAAAAATTTTCTGCATTCCGTTATAGCAAATACAGACCAGCATTTCTTTCTAACTTACAAGAAATTTGGGGTATTAAAAACTGCTACAGCAACTAAATCCGCAATGAATGACCCGTTAACAGAACAAGTCGCCTCTTTTAACCGGGATTCGACTTTTAAGTGTCACAAAACTTATCAAAATACAAACATTTTTTGAGAACCTACCCTAAGATGAGTGCACAGAATATATCAATAACTAATTAATATTATATTAATCATAGTTTCGCTACAGAGAGACGATTAATCATTTTAATATATTTATGCATTACATAATTTTGTACATTAGGCAAGCTTAAAATAAATTATTTGACGACTACGTAAAGCAATTATTTTTACACCTAATAGGCATAAGTACTATGACTGTTTGTGATGATTTGTAACAAGTTCCGAACCACTTTTGAAGTGTAGCCTTGATTATTTTTTGTTATGGGGACTGACACGTGGAAGTTTTATTGTTTTAGACTAGTAAGTACCTACAATGTTTGAAGTTCTGAACTGAGGCTATATCATTTTGTCCAAACTTTAAGGATTTTGCCATACTTTACATAATGTTAGAAAGACCAAATAAAGAAGACAAAATAAGTGGGTATGGAAGCGTTCATTAAAGAGGTGAGAAATGTTAACAAAACTTTGTTTGGACAACCCGAAGGAAAAGACTGCTTGGGAGAACTAGAAGGATAATATTAAATTGGGTATTACAGAAATAGGCTGACAGGTTGTAAATAGGTTACTATTTCTCGGATTCTGAATCACTAGCATACGTTTGTGAATATGGATGGGAAACGTCATATTTTGGGAAGGCCGAATATTTATTGTCCAGCTCGACCGCCCTTTGCTTTACAACTTCTTCTGCACGGATTTGGTTAGTCATTAATAGTTTCACGTTTTCACTGTCTATATTACATTCCGCAGGTGACAGTTTTAAAATATGTACTTTTCATATTCTAGAAATAGGTGTATTAACGCTATATTCTCCATGCGTCTAACAAAATTTGTATCTGGAGGTTTGTGGTTCTTGAGACCTCAGACACTGGGATTGCGATTTGAAAATCTGTTGAGGTAGCGCGTTTATATATTTATCTTCATATTCAGGCCTCTTAATAATCAACAAAGGGCCACTGATCATCTTGCTTGAGGAAATCTGTAGAAGTACGTGTGCTGGGATGCCGCGCGGCCTCAAACGTACGTCTGCGGCCTCTCGCTTGCTGGCATTGCAGGTTCGAATCCCGCTGGGTATATGGATATCTCACTCTTGTGAGTGTTATGTGTGACGTGTGTATAGAGGTCTCTGCGAAAAGACGATCACTTCTCCAGACGAGTCCTACAAATTGTGTTGTGTTTAAGTGTGATCGCGGAACCTCAAAGAGGAAGTCTAGGCCCACTAGTGCTGTCGAGCTATGCGAAAAAAAGAACGCTTTTTTTTGGCATATTTAAAAAGCAAAACTGCTTACTTGTATAGAACAGGGATTACTAACCTGCTATATCGAGTCTCTTTCGTAAAATTGGAAGAATGAGGAAGAGTAAAGCAGGCGTGACTGTGCTGGACTGTCGCGCCAACACGAATGAAAGACGAGATCTGTGTACATTGCTGCTCGACCACAATAAAAGTTTTTAGCAATTAGATCAGCCCTAATGCATGCTATATACGTCAGTGCTTCCGTGGCTAACTGCTTCACTCCTAACAGACTTCATTGAATACTTGATAAATACAAGTTTTTATACATATATTTAGTCAAAATATTACTTACGAAAATTGTGGATTTCCGTGCAATGTCTTAGGCTGTTAGTCACTGGCTTGCCATTACGGAGGCCAAAGTTGGATCGGGCAAGTTCATGAGCCATGTGCGGTGGACATAGTGGCATTAGCGCAAGATTTTCTCCGCGAACATCGACTTTCCCCTCTCAGCATCGTTCCACCATTTCTCCATATTTATGTTTGAATCATATACCGCCGATGCCATATTGTAATAAACAATAGCTTCATTAAATAAAACACCTCTCTCTCTCTCTGTCTGCCCCCCCCCCACACACACACACATAACACCCCTACCAGTACATTAATTCTTCACTCACTGTAAAGATATCAAAACCTTCCATAAATTTTCCACAAATTTACATTGTCAATACAATTGACAATACGGTTCTTATACTTGTCGGAAAGCCCTTTACTTTATGCGTGTCATAAACACTGGTCCTTATGTTTTGAGATATATTTTTTGTGGGTGTCTTGGGGATATATGTTTTCAGATACAAAGTAATAAACGTGTTTTTACGACTCTGCGTGCTGTTTAAACAAGAAAATCTCTTGCGTAAATATTAAACTGCAATGCTGTATGCAGTTGTAGTCGCCAAAGGAATTTATGTGAATGAAGACACGGTACTCTGCAAGAAGTGTATTGTGTGCGTTCGCTTTGAAGCGAAGGGAATGATTTCGTAAATAAGAGGTCATGTATTTCCTTCCATTCTCCAGACATTTCAATTCCAAACATATTCATTACATTTGGATAAGGGCTGTTTAAAGGAATTACATCAAACTTCGCCCGACATATTTTGCCTTATGTCAGTTAAAACGCCTGCTTTGTATAATACTGAAATCCATCAGGCAACGAAATTTCCCAAAACGTTTTCAGTATAAATACTTGCTGACTGGCAAGTCAGTATCAGAGACTTATTCTTAATTTAGGGTATTTTTTCAATGGCGTGACAGATTTAGGCTGCATAAAGTAAGGTTAAAATTTTGTATTTGGGGTACATGGTTCTTATCGTGGCCAAAATAAATGCTGTTTCACGGCTGTTATCATTGTTGTTATGACGGCTGTTATGACTGCTGTTTCTACTGCTATTGTGACTGCTGTTGTCACTGCTGTGGCTACTGTTTTTCCTGCTGTTACTGCTGTTATGACTTATGTCTGCTGTTATTACTGTTTTTCTGCCTGCTGTTTGTACTGATGTTAATACTGTTGTTATTACTACTGTTGTTATGACTGCAGTGGTGACGGCTATTATGACTGCTGTTGTAACTGCAGTAGTGCCTGCTGCTATCACTGCTGTTGTTACGGATGTTATGACTGCTGTTGTAACTGCTATTATTACTGCTGTTATCACTGCTGATATGGCTACTGTTGTGCCTGCTGTTAATACTGCTGTTATGATCTGTGATTGCTGTTATTACTGTTGTTGTCACAGCTAGTATGACATGTTGTAACTGCATTAGTGCCTGCTGTTATCACTGCTGTTATTACTGATGTTATGACTGCAGTTGTGACTGCTGCTGTAACTGCCGTTGTACGTGCTATTATTACCGCTGTTATGACTGCTTTCATGACTGCTGTTGCAACTACTATTATTATTGCTGTTATCACTGTTGATATGTCTGGTGTTGTGAGTTCTATTGTGATTTTTGTCATTAATGCTGTTATGACTGCTGTCTTGACTTATACCACGTATTATGACTGGTATGATGTCTGCTGTTACGATTGGTATGGTGTCTGCTGTTATCACTACCGTTTTGACTACTGTCATGATTGGTATGATGTCTGCTGGTGTCACTGCCGTGGCTGCTGCTGTACCTTCTGTTATTACTGCTGTTATGACTGTTTGGTGACTGCTATTGTGCATACTATTGTTACTACTGTTATGTCTGCTTTTATGACTGCTGTTATGACTGCTATTATTAGTGCTGTTATGATTGCTGTTATATCTACTGTTGTGACTGCTATTGAAAGTACTGTTATTAATACTGTTATGATTGATGTTATGACTGCTGATTTTGGCTGTTGTTATGACTTGTTATGACTGCTATAACGACAGGTCCCTCTTCATTGTCCTCAGGATTTACAAATGAAATTATTTATGCTATCATTAAACCATCACATATTCGGCAAGGCAACCTAAAAGCTTATACATTGTATGAAGAACCTGAGAACATCTACATATTGCGGATTTAAATTAAGCCATCACGAGGCTTAATACCAGAAACATGTTTTTTTTTATAGGTTTTCTGTATCAAATAAACGTTGTGTTTGACGGCCACACAATGGCTAAATACATGTTTAGGAAAAAGGGACGAGTCTCGTAAAATTATATATGCTGTCACTGAACCTAATAATTAAAATGAATCTCATACTTTTGCTTTCTTATAGATGTTACAATATTTTCTTTGGCTTTTGGGTTATAAAACGACTCTCTCACCAACGTAATCTCAGATTACGTAATATTGGTGCGTGGTATCACTTGTGTTCTCTACTAGTCATATAAATCAAAAGCACTCTTTGTTCAGTCGAAACAACTTTAGTGTTAATAAGAAGTAAAAGTAACAGTAAAGGTAAAATTCACCAGAACAGGCTACGAAAGTCCAGAGGGGGCTCAGAAGAATAACTTTACTCCTTCTTTAACCTTGGCGCTAGATGCAGGTGGGTGATCAGGGCCATGCCCTAGTGGCTTTACCCTTGGGAATGACCCGATATTGATTGTATAGGAGGCTGGGTGGGCCCCAGGGCCGGTCTGAACGTTTGCGGAATATCTCGCCCTCACCGAGATTTCACCCCGGACCGTCCAGGCCGTAGCGAGTCGCTACACCGCCTACGCTATCCCGACCCACGTTAGTAAAAATATTTATCTTTATGATAGCTTCAGTATAAAGCCGAAACATGTGCCTAGTTGTTCTAAACAAGAAGGATTTTGTTTACAGTGAAGTGTCGACTCAGAGAAACAGTACTTTTATTCATCGGAGGTCATATATTTGAACAGATACCGCTCTATTCTGAAAGAGTTGTTGCAGGAATTTGTCTGCATGCCGGTAGACATGTAACTTGCTCAACCGCAGTGGAAGAACGCAGATTTAAGTTTTCCGAGGGCAGCTAAAAGTGAAAGGTAAATCTTTCCCTGTCAACGCCACGAATGCAGATATAGGGAGTAGAGGTATAGCTCAACTCATTCTTAACCTTGGCACTAGATGGAGATAGGTGGTTAACTAGACACCACGGCCGCTTTACCTCCGGGAAAGAAAACCGGCACCCATTGAACAGGTGAGTGTGTGGGTCTCTGAGCCGGTTTGGGCGTTTTTAAGAAGAGAGGAATATCTTGGACCTACTGCAATTCTAACCTCGAACCTTTCAGCCTGTAGGCCTGAGAACAGGACATGGCACTTAGGAGTGTCTGAACGTAAAAGAGAGGAAGCAACTGGTGCTGGAGAAAACTGCGTAATGAGGAGATTCATGGTTTTTCAAAGCAAACTATCCTAAATTTGCCATACACAACCACGTTTATTTTAACTTAAGCAAGCATGACAACATGTTTCCGTCTGAACAGGCCATCAGTACAAAAACTTCCAAAAGAAGGCAAAATAGAGTGTAATTATAATTCACACATGTGTTGCAATACTTATTACATTATAAAATCGTATGAAGTATATAAAATTATCGAATATTTGTAGTATCGTACTCGAGGCGGAGATGCAGGGATAATGTAACAGCAGACCTTCAAGAAACTGTGTTTACCGGATTCGTCTGGAGCAGATTAGGGTGTCATGGTATGGTGTTCTGAAAATGGTAATAAAATTTGGCATTACACACAAAGAGGAAAGTTTCTTGGTCATCTAAATGATTAGCAGACCCTACAGTAGGCAGTTTGCCTGTTTAATTATTAATTTACAGATGTCATTACCTCTTTCATTAAATACGTTTAAACTGTGTATTATATTTTATTTCATGAGCAGTTGGTAAAGGTCAGCCAACACATAATATCCTTAAATAGTTGAATATAATAAATAATATGGTGAGAATTATGAAATAGTTTTCATTTTCTTAAGGCACTTGTAATGTTTTATTTATAGCCTATTATTCGTCTTCTTGTTTAAATATAAACTTTACATACGAGGTAGCCTTGGACAAGTTGAATATGAATGGAAACGAAAGTTAATACTACGTTATGACAGTCTAGTAGTTATTATAAAGTCAACAAGGGCTGAAATTGGTACGGGAATTCGGCCTGTATCTAGTACACATATGCCGTCTTTGTTATAAAGTTAGCTTTTGTAAATTAGAAGCATTTTGGCACTCTGCAGAGATCTGCAGAAGAAATTAGCCAGATTATGAGCTCTTCTGTTTGCTGCTGTTAATTAATAGGCTGTAGGCTGTCCAAGGATGAAATATAGCCAGCTGATAGCAGGCCCTAATTACTGCCTAGTGCATGATATGAATTTTAATGCGAACTCGAATAAATTATAACTACCACCAGTGAAAGGCGCGGGCTAGATGATTAATTCTCGCAGAGACGCTTTTCCGACAAGCTTGACAACCGTACCTGTCACTGCGCGAACACCATCTGTAGACTCTGTCCCGGGTGAAATCATTACTTCTATCTGGTATATTATTCAGTTTGCAGAATAACTGCAGTGGACATTGCTGAGGTGGCCATTCTGCTATAGTAACCATATCATGGCCATTCTGTAGCAGTAAGCAGTAAGCAGGAAGCAGTAAGCCTTTCTGCAGCAGTAAGCCTTTATGAAGTAGTAAGCGTTTCATGGTCATTCTGAAGCATTAAGCTTGCCGTGGCCATTCTGCAACAGTAAGCGTATTATGGCCATTGCAGCAGTAAATATGGCATGGCTGTTATAGCAGTAAGCATACCATGGCCATTCTGTAGCAGTAAGATTATCATGCCCATTCTGCAAAACTAAGCCAAACAAGGGCATCTTTCAGCAGTAAGCTTACCATGGCCAATGTGCAGCAATGAGCCTACGATTGTCCTTCTCACCAACCTTTATGTTTCCTAATTTTATGTAATTTCACCGCAAAGTTTTCTCGAATCAGGGGCGTGCCCAAGGGGCGAAGGGGGTAGGGTGGCTGTCCGGCTGCAGCCACAACAAATGGCAGTTTAGAAAGCAAATATTTAGTACATGAGATGTTATGCAACTTTCTTCGTAATTTACTCTTCATTCGACATCAGTCAGTTGATTAAGTCGTGTACATGTAATTCTATTTGTGTGTGTATATATATACGTATATGCAGTTGCAAACGCTGTTATGTTACAGCTATATTTATAACGTGATGTTTATGTTATTCTTAAAATCAAACAAATTAAGGAAAGCCTCAGGGCCAGCCCGCCCCAAAATCCCCCCTCCCCACTGAAAACTTATGGGTGCGCGACTGTATCTAATTGTAACATTTCTGCCTCGTATCCTGGGGGTCCCATTTTCAATTTTGGATCCAGAGACCGGCTGTCCTTCACGAAAGTGGTTATAATTCGCCTCTGTCCCTAGAGGGGAATTGTATTACAGTACATTAAATACTGACCTATTTCTTCTAGTGTCGGGTTGTGAATTGCTTGGAGCTACCTCCACCTTCCCTCTATACCGGCATAGGCGTGTCTTAAGGTGACCTTTACCTTTATTTGAAATAATTAAGGACCCATTCTTTCATATAATTCTTATTCACATTTTATTCTTTTGATGTAATTAGGAAACGCCATTCAGAATATCAATGAGTATGATTATTATCAGTAGTAATAACTCTTAAACAAGAATAATAAACAACCACGTGGAACAAAAAATTCTTCAGAAATTTTACGCATTTTCCGGAACTCTATTTTTATTACCCTATCCAAAACAACCTGCTTACACTTGTATCTATTCAGGGCCGGAGGATTCTGTTACACACCGACCCATCCTTCGTATATGAGATCAATTTTTATATTAACCTGTCATCTACGCCCAGGTCTCTCAAGTGGTCTGTTCTCTTTACGTGTCTCCACTCAAACCCTGTATAAATTTCTCATGCATGCACATGCTCTACCAAAATCATTGTACGTGATTTGTTTATTCAGATATTTGGTAAGCATTTAGATCATGGAGCTCCCGATTATAAAATTTTCTACTTCTTTTGCCTTCCTACAACTTGGGCCCAAATTTTTATCGTCAGCGGTACCCTATCCTCGAAAACCGTCATCCTACATTGTTTTCTGAATGTGGGAGACCAAGTTTCACACCCATACAAAAAACAAAATCTCACTTTTGAATACTTTAATATTTTTGTTCTTGTTCAGCTAATCAAGAGACAAACATTCTGAACCTAACTGTAGCCGCCATTTCCTGAAATTAATCTGCTTTTAGTAGTTTTGTGCATACAGTTTTGTTATATGTTGATATAATAATAATAATAATAATAATAATAATAATAAAATCTAGATTTGAGATTTCGCATATCTGCTTCGGGAATGTAGGATTATATTCAGCTGCTCTCATTACTGCCACATTTAGGCGCTTTGCTTAAGGCAATTAAGTTTTTAACACTTTGAGTCATTAACAAGTTTGGCCACTTTACGAACTAAATTGTTAACACTGGGGGACATTAAAAAGTTTGTACATATGAATAAGACTCTGCCCCCACAGTGTTTATCGTTAGCTGTGGTGTGTGATTGTACTACATTAATCTCTTTATACCCGTGTTGTGGTACAGTGCTGATCAAATTTTGAACGTTCATGCTGCTGTACCAACAGATTGAAATCGCTTGTTTCAAACCGCCTTCCAGTATAACATTTTTGCTATCCATAAAATCATTAAAAAGTATTAAAGTTCTCATGAAACATTGCCGTTTTTCTTATTTGCACTATATTATGCCATAATTGTTTTCGAGAATGATCCACAAAGAAGTGTGCACGTTATTGTTTTTGTATAAAGGCGTGTTTAACATATTTAAACTAACTGAAGTCTTGAATACTTTTATGCAACATTCGTAGTAGTCTTCCTGAAGACAGATAGGTCGAAACTAGTATAATCAAAGAAATAAAACGTAGTTGTAAACGCTAACCGTATGCTTCTTTAGTTACATTACAATCAATTTTGTGGTGCAGAGTAAAATTTATTATCGAATTAAAATATAATTTCCGCGTGCTATTTTGTATAGTGTGAAAATTTGTCTTTCGTACTAAGGGAAGAGAATTGAGAGAATATTTGCTGGAAGAGGATGATAAGAAGAATATTTGGCCTAAGGGAAGAGAACTGAGAGAATATTTGCTGGAAGAGGATGCTAAGAAGAATATTTGGCCTCAAGAGTGGGGAGGTAACAAGAAGCTGGAGAAAATTTCTAAAGACCTTCTGAACTCTACTTCTGGACAAATATTATTAGGATGATCAATTCAGGGAGGATGGAATAGACGGATTTTTAATATATCCAGCTCCTTCTTCACGAACTGTCACAACGCTTACGAGCTAAAGTGTGTCAATAAGCAAATGCCGAGGCACTTTCCTCTTGACTTTCCAGACTACCTTCAAAATCTTCAGCATTCCTTTCTACTGCTGTAACCTGCCTACATATTTTCCCGCACTCCTTCCTACTTTTAATATCGATTTTGAAATAGTATATACAAGACGCTGCACTAGAGTGCCAGATATTATGAAGAATATCAAACTGAGAAAGATGGGATGGATGTAGCATGCATGTTAGAGAAAACAAATGTGTGGTAACTTATGTGACAACATGAAAGAGGTAAGTCTACTTGGAAGTCAGGGTAATATATGGGAAGATAGTATTAAAATGGACCTTAACTAAATAGCCATATAAATCCATCACACACCTCTCGTGTGAACTGTATTTATGTGGCTTAGAGTAGCGAGGAGTGACACCCTCTTGCAGATATGAGTATTGATTTATTTCCCTAAAAATGCTCTACGCGATCGAAACTTGTAGGAAAAATCTTCGGTGTAAAGAAAGGGGAAGACGCTAGTTGCTTTTACTAAGATCGTAGAAAAACGTTTTTCTTCCTAAATTACTGTTCAGTTTCGATAAAACACGGGAAATGTCTTGACTAGCAAAGGAACTCTTAGCTTAAGAAGGACTGTCTTTATGAATTAGTTCCTTTTTATGATTATGACTCTGTTTATATTTATTCTTGTACTTAGGACTATAAAGAGTGTATTTAAAATGCTTGATTTTGTCAAAAAAAATTCATATTAATATATATCCGCAGTTTTCGAGGTGCAGCCCCAACATTCACGAGACCTCAGCCCTTTTCATTTCTATCTGTGTGACATTTAAAACCCAGGTGTATTCAGCTACAATTTAAAATGAAGAGACTCTTTACAAACGCACTTTTATGCCTGTCAAACCCATTCGCAACCGCCCTGGGACTTTTGAAAGGGTGCAACAGTCCATGATCAGGCGTGTCCTTGCGTGCATTAAGTGAGATGGGCATTTGGAGTATATTTTTCTAAAGGTATCTTGAAAATAATAAGAGCTGTACAGTTGTTAAATTGGGAAAGTTGTTTGTAAATGTGTTATGCTAGTTGTCAGTATAATATTGCATAGTAATGATTTTTATTGTTGAGTTTAATCTTTCAATTAAACTCAAAACCCATTTCCGGATGTATGTTTATTCGAATTTATTTCTTTGTTTTGAAATACAGATCTTACTCACTCTTGAAGTGTGTCCAAACTTATTAGATACACCCTGTAGCCACGTATATATAATAATTTTCATGCCACTCCTTCGAACCGAAAATCACTCAATTTTCTTGTGTTCTCAGTGCAACTAATGACGATGTACCCGTTACAGACAGTTACATAGATTTTGAAATTGAGCGGGTGCAGGTTAATCCTGACGCTTCTGTGCATAATTCTGCTAATTACGTGAGTTTAATCAGACGAATTTTGTGTGTAACAGAGGAGAGCTGGTCGTATATCCATTCATGCTGAAGTCATTTGAACCGGAATAACTGCAGCACACGTTGAACTGTGACGGCTCGTACCCGATACAAAAGTACCAGTTCCACAGAACGTTAATATCAGTGTGATGAGAGAGTGCGTTATTCCGTCGTTTTAAGACTTGCAGTATTGTTATTTTGCGATTGTGTTCTGTGAGAACAATGCATTGAATAGATCTGAATTAGAGAATCGCCAGTTTTTATTTTTTATAAAATATAATTATTTGAACGAAAAACAAGCAGCTGGTTTAATTACCCCTTAGAAACTTAGTGGCTGGTGTGTGTCATGCGAGGCTTAACACTAAAGCTTTGCATTTTGCGCACATTATGTTTAATGTGTTACACATGATACGTACAATAAATAGGTGTTATTTACTAAGCAGCTTTAACCAATTGCCCTTTCTAATGGAAACCAGCTTTGGTGTCTATACCGAATGAATTGAAACTGACAAGAAGGTGTGTTTTATATGTAAGTTTTAATAGGTCTATGTTTGAATATCCCTTGTAAAGAGTAAATACGAAATCATTACAACGCTAAACGTAGCGTATTTGTTCTAATTAAGTATAATTATTTTTTAGCTTAGTCCCCGATCACATTCATGCATTTTTAGGCGAGTTCGCAAAATTTCGAAAAGCGACTATTAGATTCGTCATGTCGGTCTGTGCTTCTGTCCGATTGTCCGTCCCTCTGACCCCATGGAACACCTCTTTTCCCAGTGGATGGTTTTTCATGAAATTTGATATTTGAGTATTTGTCGAAAATCTATCGAGAAAATTCAAGATTCACTATAATCAAACAAGAATAACGAGTACTGTACATGAAGACCAATATGCATGTTTGATCTATCTCACTTAATTCTTCTTAGCATCAAAAATGTTTCAGACAAAAGTGGGGTACGTGGTGGCTCAGTTGGTTGAGGCACTGCGCTACAAGTCAGAAAGTCGCGGGTTCGATTCCCGATGGTTTTGTTGGAATTTTTCATTGACGAAATCTGGGAGCCACGACCTCCTGGAACCCTCAGGGCCTCTCCAGGCCTGTAATGAGATTGTTTTACATTTACCTTTTTATCTTCAGACAAAAGCTATAGAGAAAATCAAAACACGTTTTTTGAAAATTTTTTTTTTTAAATCTTGCCGTTTATGTGATAACGTGGAAAAATACTGTAGAGCCGGACAGGCCACGAATGACAGTATGGTGCATGCGAATGGCGTGCTGGATAACTATGGCAACACACAAACTCAGAATATGTAATAGAGTTTACTCTTCCACTGCAACAAATTTTGCACGAACGCCCCTCATTGTTATGTTATACGTGCACTGACCATCTCGTTATCCAATTAGCACAAATCGAAAAATTTCATTGTGCTAGAAATTGAGCTCGTACGTTCAAAAAATGCACGAACAGGCATTGGCACTGCCTCCCTACTGTGGATCGGTGTTGCTGCGTGGCTCAAGTTGTGTGTCTAGCGGTGATCCTTAAGCATGACAATGCGACCCCATACACTGCGCTTCGCAGACGGGAATTTTTGCTGTCTTTTCACCAGAACTTCTGGACCATCTGCTCTATTGTTTGTGCCGCTGAAGTAAGACTTGAAAGGTTGCCGGTTCCGCAGTAATGAGGAAGTGTAAGTAGCTTTTCATGAATTTTTGCTGATGTTAAATGTTTGACTTCTATTCAATAGAATTTTTAATCTCGCACCAAATTTGGAAAATTCGTCTCAGCTTGCGGTTCACGCTGTTTTTTTTTTAATCAACCGCAGAAACTGAAGGACACAGGCCTAGAGAGTTTAGGTTCATTCTGGTGGTCACAACAGACTTCCTTATATCATCGGCTTTGTGAATTGGTCTGTTTCAAATGTTTCATTCAGAATATAATCCTGTCTTTCCACCTTTTCTTTTCGGGTTTTGGTTTGTGCAGACTTGTCATTATATTTTCTTAGTTTTTCTCTAATCTACGGCTATTGAGAGAAATTGGTTTTCCGGTTGGATACGAGAATGCAAAGATACAGATACCAGGAGTTAGTGATAAAGCACGGACCAGCTGCAAGAAGAAAGCAGGGAAAAATTCTTCCTTGGTTGAAACAAACAAGAATCAGTAGATGCCTGGAAGATAATGATAATGGTAATCACTAGGCTTGCAATGTTATTAGTAAAATATAAAGACGAAACGCTTAGACTAATGATAACGTCAATTGTAATTACAGGAGATAGAACACTGCTACTATCACGGCACTGTGAAGGATTACCCTGGAGCGACGGCGGCCTTCCACACGTGCAATGGGGTCAGTGGAGTCATTCACGTGGGCAACGAGACCTTCGTTATACATCCTTTCTACGGAGGCGATCTCTCGGTGAGTAGGGAATTTCAAGCCCAAAAACAGAGTATAAAGTGTGGTAACATTATTATTTGTTGCAGAATATTTTAACTACAGTTTTCTTACACAGTGGAATTATTTGAAATTTTATAATTTTTCAAATATAGTTTCATTTTTAAAAATAAAAAACGATGTAGTATCGAAAATAGACTGAAATACGAAATGTATTTTCTTACTGAACCAAATAAATGAGCACACGACATACACATCAGTATAGACTTATATATCTTCAACATGTGTTGGCTCTACAATGCCATCTTCAGGGAGTTTTTAAACAAAGTTTTAAAACTAGCTAAAATATACTAGATTACATACTTCATGTCTGTGCATATAGGAAATGAACTTAACTGCGGAATGTTCTTCCATCCATTGTGACATATGTGTGATTGGTGATATATTTTGAACTTGATATTAACTCTGTATATAGATCATTTCGGGTGGAGAGTAAGTTACGGTATGAGTATTACTGAGTTTTGGATTCTGATATCGTTCAGTCTGATACGCTTTTTTGTAAAGCCACACACTGTGAAACACAGATGACAGTAATTTTCACAGTCACAGTTACGATAGGGTGAAAGAATATGGAAAATTAGTAGCTATTGTCTATGTTTGTAACCGGAGTGTCCTACCCAGTACAGCGACTGAGCTACGGTATATACGGCCCGGGTTTTGAAACCCAAGCCCGCTAGGAGCAAGTGATTTTTCTCTTCTCCATAACGTCTATACCGGCTGTGGGGCCCACCTAGACTACTATGGCTACTGGACTTCTTTCTAGGGTGTAACTGTTAATAACTTCCATTGAATTACTTGGCCGGACTGGAGCACCTTCTTGTCTTATAACAGAAACTGATTTACTCTGAATAGAGTGAGTGAAGTGTAGATTGTCCACAGCCGTTTTGCTGTGGTGTGGAAAGTGTAGGTTACGTTTCTCCTATCTACTTACCGTGGTATCTGTTATCAGGTCACTGAGGTGGAACAGAATAGCATTTCCTGAGTGTAGTCAAATTCGTGTTATGCATCCCTATTTAGAACATCGTCCCTGAAAGTATTCTTCGTATTTTCAAGATATCTATTGATCTGCGTGTTCAGATAATTTAATATTATCCAGCATTTAGAAAGACAACTTTTTAAACTTTGTCATATTATGATCTCTTCATTACTGGTACGTGCATTGGTACTTTTACGTTCTTTACATATTAATACTTGTATCCGTACGATTAATTCACATGCAGAAAATATAGAGTAATTAGTCAAACAAAATATATTTATATATTTGAAACTTGAAAGCGCTTCTCGATATAAAATACTTAATAATATAAATCTATCGTTTTCTATATTCTGTCGATGCCATTCAGTAAGTGCAACAGCGACGTTTTCATATGAAGATGATCGGGAAAATTCCACATAGAGCTGGCCATGGGAAAAGCAGACGGTTGTGGTTATATCCTATTACATTTAAGTGTTTGCCCTTAAGCCTTATAGATTGTCATGGCAAGGCGATTTTAATCGGGAATCATTTGCTGCACAGTTTAAAGGGAACAGTAGGATGTGCTGTACATAACTGAATCCTGAGAGTAAGGATAGCTTGTCTATAGCCAGTTAATTCCGCTGCTGTGCAGTGCTTGTGCCAGCCTCTAACCATGTGCTGCCACCACCGGAGAAAGAGGGGAAGCTAACATTTTTGATGAATTCCCATGCCTTCCGATAGAGGCGTCACTATCGGTTTTGAAAAATATCTTTTAAATAACAGTTTTTGAGAAACAGTTAATGAGAACAAATCATAAGTATTATAAAAGTGTCTCTCTTTAAACTATCCTTTCGGTAGTTCAGCAGATTGTGACGTCGCAAAAAAATATCGGGTTAATATAGTGCTACTGTGAAAGAATTACATTGCACGTTCAGTTAAAAGTCTTATAATTCTCTGAGGTTTTAATGTTGGTGTAATATAGGCCACACGACACATCTGTGTTGAATTTGACGGTTAATTGCGAAAAAATGTTACTTGCAGTCAAGAAGGTACACGTATATTTGTATATTTGTTATTAGTCCGTTCTCAAACAGAACCTGGATCCGTAAAAACTGCGATAAAGTTTTCAGGGTTTTAAAAGACTGTGCGTTTTTACTTTATATGTTTTTTTTTAAGTTTTAAATTATTGGATTTAAATTTTGAAATCGATTTATTCAGCAGTAGCTAATAATGAATTTTTAATGGCGTAGAAGGGAGCTGGCACGGCTTAAATTAAGACATTGACCTGACATTGGTCTGTATGTAGTATGTAAAAGCGTGAAATCCTCATGTTAGACTTTGGAATGACATACGATTTTTGTGACCTTCCAAATGTGAAGCAGAATTAGTAGCCTCTAACCAGATATCTGCGCTCTTCTGGGCTATTACGGAGCGTGTAGTGGTATTTTTTTCCTGACGTTTCAGGACAAGCTATCGGGTCCATCTTCACGCGTCTTAAAGATGGAACTGATTGTTTGTTCCGAAACGTCGGGAAGAAATTGCCACTACGCGCTGCGTAATAGCCCAGAAGAGCGCAGTTCTAATCTACTTCGCGGTGGAAGCCTCGCAACCATTAATCTCTCCCCTTTCATATGTGGTTAGAGGTCTGTAGGGGTATATTTTTACACACACACACACACACACACACAGACACACACACATATATATATACATACATACACACACACACATATACAAGGCCTACATGTGCATATATATGAGTATATAGCACAGTTTGTCGCATTAAAGCCAAAAGTATTCTGGTGGTCTCCGAGTACAAGGTGCTGAGGAGGATGTTTGGGTCTAGATGTAAGAAGCAGCAGGAGAATGAAGGAGACTGCATAGTGAGGAGATTCACTATTTGTACACCTCGCCGAATATTACTCGGGTGATCAAATTAGAAAAGCTAGCTGCGCGAATATGTGTCACGTATAGGAGGGAGAAAAATGCACACAGATGTCTGATTTGAAATCTAGAAAGAAAGAAAGAAAGAAAGAAAGAAAGAAAGAAAGAAAGAAAGAAAGAAAAGCAGACGGGAGAATAACATTAAAAGGGATTATGTGATATAAACCCACAAAATGTACCTTGTTAAACTAATATTTTAATTTTTACTGTGTATTCTACATGTTTCGAACCCGAGGGTTCATCTTCAAGAACACGGCTGTACGTGAGGGTGTGGTATAGTGTGTTTACGTTCCAGCGGTACAAGCAGTCATGGTATAGTGTGCTCGTGCCAACGGTATATGTAGTCTTGTAGATGGAAGAATGTGTTCGATACCGAAGACTATTTACACCGTTGGCATGTAAACAAATTATACCACACCTGTACGTACACAACCGTCTTCGTGAAGATGAACCCTCGGTTACGAAACATGTAGAACACATAGTAAAAATTAAAATATTAATTTACCGAATGTGCATTATGTTGGCTTATATTACACGATTGTATTAAAGCACTCGGTGCAAAAACATAAAGTTACAACGGATGTTAAAGAAATAAGATGGAAGGCGTGGATTTGAATTATCTGGCTCCGGAAAGTACAAGTAGCTGGATATTGTGAGCAAGGGAACGCATATTTGGCTTTCATAAAATTAGGAGTGTTCCTTGCCTAGATTCTCAAGAAGGACTCTGCTGCATAGATTTGTATGTTTATGTAGGCTCCACTTCAGGTTACAGCCTTCAGAAGTGTGACGTCATGTAACGCGGTACTTTCTAAACTACATGACGTCACATCCCAGAAGACGCTGTCTGAAGAATCACCAATGTATGGGCCTCGCATAATATAGACTGTGTGTGTGTGTGTGTGTGTGTGTGTGTGTGTGTATTGTGTTTATAGTGTACGCGTATATGTACAACTGCTTTCCTAGTTCTCGTTTATTCCACAGATAATAGTAAAACATATGTTACAGACTTCCTGTTTAGGTGAAATCTTCTTGTTGTCTTATATGCATTAAAGAAGTAGCAAGGAATTCTAACACATCCCTACTTCAGATGCGGTAAGCATGAATAGAATTAACCTTCAAATATGCCAATTAACATATTTGAAGAACATATTGGGTTTGAATGGGCCTAGTCTACAATTATTACGCGTATTTTAATTAGTATATTTTATCATAATTTCGCATGCTTTCTGAAGGAACAAAAATGTAAATGCCATTTTTGTACCTCAGAATAATAAGGCCTAGTGACGTGGACTTGGTATAATTGGCTCAGGATAACGGACTCATTTTAGCACGGTACTGGGCATTCTGATTCCATAAGATGCAGGGAAGTTGTGGGTAGCTGAACAACTACCAGATTCTGTGCGCTAGGCAGAATTAGAATTTGGTATCTCAGACAGCGGAGCTGTTTTTGAACAAGACAGTCAATATACGAATAACGTAACATTGAGACGCGTTTGTGTAACCATTGTTCTAGTGGCAAAGCAATAAGTACTTTTGTAGCCTTCGATACTAACCACCCAGTACGAAGCGCCTTATTGTATTTATATTTGTGGCCTCTCCAGCTGAACCATATTTTTCCACATTATGTTATAAACGGTATGATTTTCGAAGAAACAATTACTGATACGAAGTGTCAGTTTTGATTGTCTCTACAAATTTTATCTGAAACACATCTCGTTCTAAGAAGAAATTTGCGAGATATGATCAAAAATTTATGTTGGCCTTCGTTTAAAGTATTTGTATTTTTGTCGCGTTTTAATGAAACTTGAATTTTTCTCGACAGATTTTCGAAAAATATGCAAATATAAACTTTCGTGGAAATCCGTTCAGTGGGATACGAGCTATTCCATGCGGACGGACAGAACGAGAGACAGACGGAAAGACATGACGAAACTAAGGGTCGCTTTTCGCAAGTTTGCGAATGCGCCTAGAAACTGCAGAGCATTTATTCCTACTCATCAGTATTAACTGGAACGAAATCAAATTAATCAAATCAAAGTTTCGCTATTCACTACATGTATCTGTCTATAAAAATATAATTATACTTTAATTTGTTTAACGATGTCTTCTCAGTTTCGCAAGTTGTATTTCAGTATCATGGAATGGTAAGTCGCTTTGAGGTATGGATGTACAAAGAACATATAGTAAAGCGATCGTTAGGTACTCTGGGGTACTACAGCAAAATTCCTTCATAGACGGGAGTCACAATAGCAGAAAACGAAATCTGGACCTTCCAAGCACGAAGCAGAAACGTCATTCAGTCAGCCATTAAGTTCGGGGAAATTAAAATTAAACTTACTTCATTAACTTTTTTTCCTGCCATTTACACAATTACAGCACTATACATTTGTTTATTCTATAGTGTGTACTCCTACATGTTTCGGGCAAATATAACCTCTTCAGGGAAAATTTTAACACCAAAAAGAAGGGAGTGTGTTAGTAACTTTACTGAAAATAAATTTAGCCGAAACATGTAGTAGAATACACCATAGACTAAAATTTTATAGTTCTTTAAACGTGCATGTGGTTGGAATTGACTTTGTCATACGTCATAATTCTTAGGTAATTACTTGTTTAACTCTTTAAAGAGTAAGATAAATCTGAATTATGTATAAAGATTTAGGTTGTGCCGCACCGTAAGGACTGTTCATCTCGGTTTTGAGACCCAATCAATATTCCCTGCAACTCTGGCTTATATCACTTTTTCTGAAATCCGGATTTTCCACTTACTATCTATTTTGAGGTACGGCCTACATTTCTTGCGCAGTAACAACCAATGGGACGTTTAAGTATCCATCATTCCTATGTTTAACCTCGATCTTCAACAGAGTACACTTAATAAGAACGTTCAACTTCAATTCGTCAAAACATCGTTGCTTTGACATAGGATAGTGTTGCACATAGGAAGGGAAATCATCGCTGATTTTCGCGAGATCCAAACACAACACATGAAAGCACCCCATTGGCAGAACATATAATTTTTAATGTTAAACCTGGTGGTACGTAAAGCAATCACTGGGCTTTAAAAGCTTCATACAGCAACCCTGAATTCTTATATTCGAGGGAAAATACCATAGGAGCCTTAATCTAACTATTAACCTTCACCGAGTACAAAGGTTAAGACTTCGTGGTGCTTGACGTATATATTCCCAACACGCGTCTCAGACGTGGCGCTTAGGTACGAGGAATGCTTCTCCTTATTCAGCCTTATCACTTGCTTCCTTGTATTTTTAGAATATTCTTAAATTCAAATTCTGTCTCCCTCTCTTCAAAACTCGGCTTGATGTATGAAAAAAGTGATTCATTCGAAAATAAAATACTAACACTGCAAACATGAAGATTCATCAATAGTCCTAGTGTAGAGAAAACATGAATATTGCTGCTTGCTGACGTATTGACTCTAATATATATATATTTTTTTCTTGGAGCCCCGCGAGGTAATTTATACATATCTAGAACACTAAAAATGCTAACACGCCTAAGTCACTATTACCTGTTGCTGTAATATTAGCCTGTTGTTTTACGTTGTATAGTGAAACACTTGAATGACTTTTTGTTTCATTTACTTTCGACACACGGGCCGGGATATTGCTGTCGGTACAGAGACTACACTGTGGGAATAACGGTATGGTGAAAAATTCCCGGCGAGTTTTCTCTTCTCCAAAACTTCAAAGGGTACCGGATGTAACTTCCCCTGGGGTAAAGTGGCTACAGTCTGAAACTGACCACTCTTGTACACATAGTTCCGAGGTTGAAAAGTACGCCCCTGTACGCCTACGTCGCATGCACAGGGAAGATCTTACCTTTCATTTTTAGGCGCGTTCGCAAAATTGCGAAAAGCGACTGTTAGTTTCGTCATGTCTATTTGTCCGTCAGTACGTCTGTACAACCATCCGTCCACCCTTCCCTGGAAGAACTCGATTCCCATTGAACGGATTTTCATGAAATTTGATATTTCAACATTTTTCGAAAATCTGTCGAGAAAATTCAATTTTCATTAATATCCGACAGGAATAACAGGTACTGTACACGAAGATAAATATACATTTTTTTATAATATCTTGCTCAATTCTTCTTATAATGAGTGATATTACAGTTAAAAGTTTTACACATTTTATGTTCCATGACTTTTTCCTCGAAAATCTTACCGTTTATAAATTAATGTGGAAATACATTGTACAGTCGGACAGGCCACTGATGACTGTATAATGCGGCGCATGCGCATTGCAAGATGGATAAATAAGGCTACAGGCACACACTCAGAATATGTAATACTTATTACTTTTCCACTGCAAAATGGGTGCACGAAAGCCCTCAATTGTACGTTATGCGTGCCTTGCTCGTCTTGTAACTTCTGTATTGTTTCTGTGTACTGTAACAAACGATATTAATTCAAATCAGCAAAAATGAGTATGCAATTAAAACTTATTTACTCCATGGAGCAGAGTCCTTCTTGAGAAGCTAACTGGTTCTGCAGCTAGTCAAGAAATTCCCCGCACTTTATGGAACCCGAAGGTTCATCACTGTATTCACAAGTACCCGCCATCTGTCCCTATCCTGAGCCAACTCAATCCAGTCTCCACCCCCTCCCACTTCCCGAAGATCCATCTTAATATTATCCTCCCATATACGTCTGGGTCTCCCCAATGGTCTCTTTCCCTCAGGTTTCCCCACTAGAACCCTGTGCACACCTCTCCCCTCCCCCATACG
>Ga0123357_10000791_pt1 | contig 31982 bp, 14 predicted proteins | sample TergutEmb28metaG_FD_89873 | JGI IMG/M metagenome (GOLD analysis project Ga0123357, IMG submission 89873) | Embiratermes neotenicus P4 segment gut microbial communities from Petit-Saut dam, French Guiana - Emb289 P4 | ecosystem: Host-associated > Arthropoda: Insects > Digestive system > Gut ...
AAGGGGAAAAAAAAAAAAAAAAAAAAATCTTTCCCCGAAAATGCCGTATAGGCCGCAATTTTGAGAAATCGGCTATTACTTTTACGATAATACGTCACCGACACACATTTTAATGAAATCCTATTGTGACTTTCCACATCATAAGCATTTAATTTCAAACAATAGGACGGGCAAACAGCTATTTCTGGAAGGTACTATAATTTAACATGGTTCAGTGGAGACTTATTGTTCGTCATACATAGGAATGCTACCAATTAATTCGGTCCACATCCACATTTTACGGAAGTGATGTAACAAAGTAGGATGACGAACTGAAGGTCGGCTGGGGGACAAGCGAATGCAGTGATGTGTAAATCCTCGGACTGCTGTGGGTATTGTCTGACAACTGTACAAAGCACTGGGATTATATTATCAATGCCTGTTAGAGACGATGAGGATTTTCGATTGATCAACCATGGAGATGCTTGATTCGAATCTCGTCCGGGTTATCGGATATACTGATTGAGGGTTTTCTCAGCCCCTCCACACATACACCTGTTTATTCCCTCATCGAGGCCATAATCGTTTCCTTCCAAGTTCTAAATCGTCATACGATTTGGCACTATATGGTGTGAGTTACTAAGGGCGTCGTACTTGACTAGCCAACTTCCCAACAGAAGATGAGTACAAAACCGCGCCAAATTTAAGCGCTTTTGGAAAAAAAAATGCATGTCGAAGCAAGCCCGACTCCGAAGTGCAACGAACCTTGAACGCTGTACCACTAACAGAACTTGATTCGAATCAAGATAAAACATAATGGAATGCATAGAACTCGAGCAAATAGGGAAAAAAAGTTAGCGTGTCATCACAACACTACTGAAAAAAAGAGCACGCCAGGACCTCTAGCTGACGATAGACGAATGCGTGTTTCCTCACTTCCGAAACGAACAACGTTGTTCTGTTAACCAGCTGTCAACCATGTAAACTTTCTCATTATATTTTTGTTACTTAATAGTTATTCACACAAACTCATTAATATTTGGCCGATATTCTTTCTCTCTTAGATCTGTTTTAATAATATCCTCTTTTACTTTCACTTACTAACCATGCAATATGCCTACTATCTACCGTGAACAAAGTCTGTCTCATTGACTCAGTACATTGCTTATTCATTCCTACATAACTGCAACAAAATAAACAAATCTGATATGGAATAATGTAAATTTACACTCATGAGTCATGACCAAACTGATTATTTCTTCCGTGTGCAACCTGGGCAGGCCTCAGCTTTGCACGTTGACATACTTTTCATTCTCAGTGCAATATACAAACTATTGTTGCCGTATTCCAGACTCACAGTATCCAAAAGCGACTGGTTTAATGACTGACAGACAGACAGACAGACTAGTTGCAACACACACATATCAGAAAAGTCGGTCATCTTGAAGAACACGCACAAAAATGCAGACGTTGCGGATCTCACAGTAATATTACGAAGCCACGTGCAAGCGGCAAACAACATCCTTCTTACGAGTGTCAGCACGTTACTTTGTATAGATGTCACTGAAATGATGACACCGTCACACAACTGCTAATACATTATGAAATAGCAGTTTGTTTGAAACATGTTACTTAAACAAAAAATAGTTTCACGATACATTTGTAATCGTGTTTGACGATGTTCTCATTCAATTTATGGCACGTGTTACATTTTCTAGGCTTCCAATGAAATCTGACATTAAAATTTACCATCACATAACTTCGGGAAACACACCTCTGACATAGATTATGATAAGACTCTAAATGCTCAAAGCCCTGCACTTCTTGCGTTATAACTTTGCCCTCAGAACCCACGATTCTCCTTGTTTCATTGCAAAACTCGCACTTCTGTTTTTGTGTCATTTGAGGACTCATGTATTAGAAGATTCAATTCAACCAAGAGTTACAGTCAGAGTTACAGATTTTGAGAGCTACTGGAAGTGAAGTTTCGATTATCATTTTGATGATTATTGCATTGAATGTACGATTCTTTCCTTGTGTCTGAACTGAAGTCACTGTAGTTTATTTCACGTATCATAATACATTTTTGGCTTATCTCTCCAAGTATTCACTTTAGAGAAAATGTTCCGAATAGGAAACCGTAAAATACTTGCATCGTGTTAGGCTGTACAAGATTTGCTAAACCTAAGTGAATTCGTGAATAATGGGTCTACTAATAACAGTGCCTGTTTACTGCGTTCAATGGAAAGCTTTGTCCATTCGTACGACATCCTTTTTTTCATTCACTTCACGTCCGCCATAAGCCAGCTGGATTTACCATTAATTTCGCAAGCACAAACACCATACACCAACTGTTCTAAAAAAAAAAATACCTTTCCAGTGACACCCACAGCGTGAAATTTCCAATTCTTCATGCTCAGAACACGGTACTGATATTAAAGTTCTTCACCAATTTCTTAAAATTCTGTAAGGGTTTGCGACTGTTGGTGTTTGACCCCAAAAATTATGCAGTCCGATTAGAGGCCTACATTTTTCTGCGTTTCTTTCGTTGTCATGTTTACGTAATAAGTACAAGTTGTCTTAATTGTAACAAAGTGATTAATAATGTGTAAACCGAGACTGCTATGATCCTGACGCTAATGAACGTCAGAGCTCACTCCATGTCACGCTTATCCGTTAACACTCAAGTGTTTAACTGAACTTATTTTTCCCCTATTTCATGACAATGAATGAAATTTATCTACATTAGACATAAAATTTCAGTTCTACCTCACACAGAACACAGTCCATCTCTCTTACAAAGTCAAACCACTTAACGACGTTGAGTGAAATAATAACCGTTTACTGTGAATCACACACAGCACATACATATGTTGTGGGAGCAATGTGCAGAGTATCTTAACGTTAGAGCGGTTGTATGTACATGTTCTTGTATTATGTAGTGTACAATAAGATCGGAATGGATCGTGAATAATGAGGGAGTAAATTCTTTCAATGGGCCGGTGGCATTGTTTGAAGGTGCTGAATCTTCCACAAGACAGCGAGGACCACCATAAGAATATCCGCCATGTTGAGGGCTCTCCTGGGGGAGTTCGAGCCGGGCAACCATCAAACACGAGACAGCGAAAACCATGACACTTCAATGTCTGGTGACAACATTAAAAGTACTGTTGCATAAGCGTTGCTAGAAACTTAGACTGGTAACAAATTCAATGTTCCTTTCAGTATACCTTCAACTGTTGATGACGCAAACCATTTGAGCGTTCTTTCACTTAGTATTCAAAGGTTCATTTTCACTCATGTGGCCATGAATACGCAATTATATCACTTCAGTGCCACGTCAGTTGCATCTTAATGGTACAGCCATCTACTAACTCCAAACTGCTGGACAGGTATTTCGGGGGGATACCGTGTTGTATTCCACAACCTAGAACTCTGCGTAGAAGTCTACTCAAATAATTATATATTTTAATTACTAAACTTCATCATCAAAAGCAGTATTAATACAAGGAACAAGCATATCTTCACAGGCCAAATGCCAACCTGTCATGTTTTCAGAAATGTGCATTCTATGTAGGCGTTAGAATTTTCAGAAGTTTACCACGTGGTCTCACAAATCTCACGAGCGAAAAGAAAACTTCAAAGGAGCAGTGAGAAGATACTTAGATACACGCTCCTTACCATGCGGATTCTTTGTGTGTGTGTGTGTGTGTGTGTGTGTGTGTGTGAAGATGATTCGCAAAAAGTTTTAAAAAATATTTATCGTAATTTTCGCCGTAATGATTCTTTATAATTTGCATACTTCGTACATTTGGTATATTTATAACATATTCCGCATCGTGCTGTCATTTTGACAAAATTATGGATGTATGGAATTAATTAATTAAGCAATTAATTAATGTACGATTATGTGTTATGTATATAAGTTAAGAATGTATGTATGTATGTACGTATGTGCAATGCAAAATGGTCTCCTACAGGGTCCTTGGTTCATCTGGCCCAAACCATCCTCTTCAGACACCATTTCGAACGATGGCAGGCAGCGCAACGCTTTTCTATGTCTAAGTTTGCCGTCAGTCGGGGGGCCACGCCGTTTAAGATCATGGCATTGGGTTTTTACTCATCATACTTACAGAAGATGTAAGAGAATTTAAGTTCTATGCATTTCAGGTAATAGGCCTTTTAGGTTCTTACTCACCATACCTAACGAACGTGCTCGAAATGATTTCCTTCGGAATGTTAACACTATGTCACAACATACACGCAGTTCAATGGACGTCGAAGTTCTGCCGGCGACAGTGAAGACACTACATTCTGCGTGATTTCTTCCAGATCGTCTTCAATGTTTGATTATTACTGCCCACGTTACCCTGTAGCGTGTCCCACAAGCACAGCCGGACTAGGCGGGCCAGCCGGGCAACTGCCCGGTTAGCCAACCTACTAAAGGCGCTAAAAGTCACTGGAATAATCGGTAATTTGGTGATAGCAAACTCAGGTACCCACATGCGAAAAAATTTCCCCGAAAATTGCCCGCAATTTTGGCACGCGGTCTAAAAATTTTCGACAGCGCTATCCTAGGCCGCAAAAGGTTAAAGACTAGCACTTTTAAGGGGCGCTAAATTATTTGCCTGCCCGAGACGTCAAATTACGTACATGCCCGGGGCGCCCACATGTCTCGGGACGGTACACATACGGCGAGACAGGAAGCCACACTCCCTGCTTATCATTCCTTCACCAATCGCTCTACAAGCAATGTAGACAATTCAATTAAAAATTATACTATCATAACAAAACTGGAATCAGAACGTGTGCAACATATTGGCACAAATTTATTTCACATACGAAGTATGGGTCCTATAATCCTGCAGTTTTTCTTGTGGGGACAGTGTAAGGGATAATGTGCATAACAATAATTCTGGCTATGAAGACGGTTTGAAATAAGGCGTTCGAAATGTTACCATCTGCTGTGATGATATTATCTTCAACTAAATTACGCGGGAAATACCAAACTAATTTCAAAATCCCCTCTGGGGCGCTGCACTGTCTTGCTGAAAAAATTCAAGATGTGAATCGCAGACTTCGTGAGCCAAAGTGGTCTTATATGAATGTACAAATGCATCGGTTTTGTTGCATTTCGTACTGATGATGCGTTAACGCCCTGTTTCTGAGCAAATCGAACCAAAGATATTCTTTTAGATGTTTCTAATCGAGCACAAATTTTTCTTGCTTTCCTCAGCAAGTGCTTTCTGCGTGTATATCTTCTTGTCTAAAATGGAATATATGCTCGACACCTGTCGTTTTTGGAGCAGGCGATGCAGTACATCTTCCTTTAAATTTACGACACATCTTGTAGGATCGCCAGTTCACATATCAGTCCTACAAAAACAGGCGATGATGCAATGGTAATCGTACTTCCGTTACGTCTAAAGACTGATTTCATGACTACAGACATGTAAGAACCTCGGTGCGACAAATCGGTTTCGGCGGCTCGACGTGTATGCCAAATTTATACAAGGCAGACGACGGAATTTACCAACGATATGGGTCAGATAAAATAAGGATCCCGAAATCTGAACGGAACACACTGTCTGTGTTCATGGCCTCGTTCCTGACGAAAGACGGTGCATGTCATGTCCGACTCTCAGCATGAATATCTGTAGCCAACCTCACATTCTCCATGTGAACAAACACTTAATGGACTCTTGAGTGGTCATCGTCTCAGAAATTCGTGTATTATGTTTATCAGCGACATATAGAGGTACATGACAAGAAATTTTATGGCAGTGAAATACAACTCAACAATTTCTACCACACTTCCAGTGGAGTACGTCCGGCTTACAGCCCTGATCTGGCACCGAGCGGCTACCATCTCCTTCCTGCTCCAAACGCTCACCTTAACAGCCACAAATTTTCAAGTGATGACGTAAAAACAGCTTTGATACAGTGATTGAAATTGCAGAACACGCACTGCTGTCAACGGGGAATCGAAAGGCTATTTCCGCTGTACGACAAATTACTCAAAAGGGTTGAGGGGGTGGGTGGGTGAAATACGTTGAAAAGTAAAGTGACTGTCATGAAATTTCATGGGTGTTTGTGTTAGAACTGGAAATCGTTGGTCCTGAATTTGCGAATTGTAAACTTATTTTTGAACCGTCTTTCGTCTGGGCGGAAGTAAGGGGTAGGTTAAGTTGTTCTTGTGCTTAATGAGTCACACCGTGAATACAGACGTGGGCGGTGAGTGGTCAGACTGACGGCCCAGCTGCTTTACCCTAGAAGAAACAACCTCCCAGTATCACACACTAAACCGAATCACGATTTATTGCTCACTCATAACACTGCCTTTTCACTACAGCGACTGTGCTATCTCGGCCCTTTCTGTAGTACGTAATAGTCCTATGCTTTGTATATGTTAGATCCCGTAACTATTTAACACAATATTGTATATAAATTGTTTTCTCCTCAGAACAAAACTGCAACCCTGACTGACCACAACGACAAAAAGAAAAGCGCAATTTCCGACTCGTTGCTAAGTGAGAATTCATAATATGAACTTTTGTGTACAATACTGCAAAGCTGTGAGACCCACACAGCCTCTTACGCAATACTTTTCTGCGAGAACAAAGGGGCCGGAAGTGACGCTGATCGGTCTCACCTAACCAGCGACGAGATTAAGAACGCACGTAGTTTTACATTCACGTCTTCAGTGCACACAGGCAGAAGCGTGACTTTACATTTAGCCTTTTAGGTGTCAAGTTCTTCACGTACATCCAAAGAACCTTTGATTCGTTATTAAGGACGTGCAGCATAAAGTTACTGGCAAGCAACACAAGCAGGTTTCCCTCCTCCTTTGGCACAATTTCAAATTAATACAGATTATAAAAGTCTTCTTATGCCCATCCTCGTTATCTTCAGACGCTCAACTGGTGAGGTCAGTTTCCATAAGCAAACGAGTAACAAAAGAAGAAAGTGGACTAAAAAGGGGGAAATAAGCGATAATGATGCATAAAAACGATATCTAGGAGTACAACGGTAAAACTATGAGGAAACTTGAAACCATGTTTATAACAAAATATAAATTGTCTAAATCATGAAGAAATTCGTCAATGTACAAAAACACTCGCTTCTGACGCTTTGGGTCTGTGGGGCTGGTTTCCGAAAGGAATGTAACAGTTTTGTGCGTGTCCTCTTACTGACCTCCGAACATCGCTGTCATGAAATCGGCACAGCTTGCCTCGCAAGAATACTTCTTTCACACAGCAATTTTAAAACAATGAGATGGTGGACTATGCTCTGGTACAGAGGTTTGCATCGAACCCGGCTCTTTGTTCGGGTTATGGCCGGATTCATACGATATCACTCAAACGTTATACTGTATAGATCATTTAGTGCTTTCGCGTGGCTGCGCTCCTTTTAAAACTCAGATAATTAAAATGTTGCACAGATATATATGACGCTACTTGTGCGTTGCGAATTCATCGGCGAGTTGCACTGCTACTTTACGCCATGTAATGTGGTGATTTCGCAGTGTATTTGAAGAGTGGTCTAAGAAAACTAGGCTCAGTCGAGCTCCGGGAACATGCCCAGATTTATTTTCTCGGGGATTATCATAGCTGCTACGTCCCAGAAATAGTTCAATGTAACGCTTTACATATTTCGCTCCCGACATCAGTTTACCTTTCATCAAACGCCAAAATAATATCCGGTGGTCTTAGAATGTTATTCAATCATTCGCTAAGTAATTATTGGCAATTTTGCTTTAATCTGTTATTAACCTTTGGCGCCGGATTTTTTTTTTAATTTCAGCACACCCTGTATATAAAATGTGAATAATACAGGAACCAAATATGTTAGATTTATGAAACAAACTGCATTCTGAAGAGGAAAAAACACAGAGTATATACCATGTTTAAAACATTCAGTACCTATATTTGTTGAACAAATATATAAAATGAAAGTTTAGAGGTTAGCGGTGCGGTACGACCACTATAGTCGTCGTTAGGCGTCAAAAGGTTAATATCACAATAGTCAGAGAAGATCGTATATATTCGTTTGTCGGGCTTCAGTTGGGCTAAGATGAAATTAAATCGGGTTTAGGCCGTGTAGGAGCAACAAGGTTTCAAGTAAAATCCAGGGTCAGGCCGCGTAAAATTCTAAAATGCAGGTAAGTGCTGCCTTCTATGAAGGATGAACGCTTACACAGTTGAATGTAGAGGATCGTAAGTTTCTGCGGTATTAGAGCTCTTAAAATACGGAACTCCTTCAAAATATATTTTTCCCAGACTGGAAAATTACATCATGACGACTGCGCAATTTAATGATGGTCATCAAATCACTGTAGCTGACCGTGGGCGATGGAGGAATCATAAAACACTGTATAGTCACAAATGTTCATAAAAGCTTGGCTTTCAATCGAAGTACAAAATTTGTGACGCAGGTAACCTCTCATCTAATGGTTTCCTACATAAACGGATGTAATTTTCCACCCGTATTCTTAAATTCCATGCACGATATGACTAATGTGTAGTCCATATCTTGTAAAAATATATCTGGAGAAAGGACAGAAAAACACGGGAGACATTCTGGAGGTAATGAGGTTCACGGACAAGCCCTTTAATTGGAATGACTAACCTCACTCCTAGATTCTCGTGTAGAAATAAGCTAGGCACGGCTCTCTGCATGTGTCATTTTTACTGTAGCTTATGGAAATAAACCACTCATCAGCTGTTAAAGCACCATAGCATCACAAGCGGAGACATAATTCCGTGAAAGTTTAGGAGGAGTCGACTACAAGTATAGGACGCCAGGCTTTCTAGACGGTTATTACTGAGGTGATTTGTGTTGTGGGTTGTGATAGTGTAGGTTCGTGGGTTGACAGTGACAGAGGAACATGCTGCCTTCATCTTCTGAGAGGGCGGAATTACTTCATGACACTTTACCATGTACTGTAGTCTGCACTACTGCTAACGATTCTGAGGAAAGCAACGATAAATCATGGGCCGGCCAGGATTCGAACGGATCATTTCCACATGACAATCGGTGGTAATATGTCAGTTTTAAAGTCACTTTGTGTGTCTGGCGGAAACAGAAAGGATAAGAAAATAAAAAAAAAGATTGTATTTTTGTAATATTTTTAGGAACTGTACTGACACTGCATTGTACTCACGTGGGTAGCAATTAACCAGAACGACAGCAGCCAGAACCAGAAACAAAGCGCTTCTGAAGGTCCACATTTTGTGTGCAGCTACCAAACACTATGCACTACTTTACGAACAGCACTCGCCTTCAGAGAATGACAATACTGCCGCCACAGCGGGCAATATAAACCTTGGATACTGGCTAACGCAACTGCCACTGCATCGTCTACCAATCATAGGATTCAGCGATAATGACGTCATACGAGAGAGACCAATGGAACAAAGAAGCGGGCCTCTGACTAAAAAAAAGAAGTCCAAACTTTTCTCGGAAGCTTCGCTTTTTGATCATGTGAGTATGACAAATACATGCCATATTTATGCATTTGTCACGTGATAAGGTACAGGTTGAAGTTGTTCATTTATTATGGGCTGAGATACGAAGAATCAATATGACGTTATCGTCGTGGCATTTTAAAGACTGGTATTGCGGTTTCCTGTCCGTGTCGGATTCAGCTTCGACTTCAGACCTTCCGTTCTGCTCGATACAGAATCACGCACAATGCCACAAGGTAAGAGAATTTTATGCAAAGCGGCCAGACCGGCTGTGGGACCTACCTCGCCCCCTCTCCAATATACACCTCTGGATATTCGTAGAAGGCAAAGCGGCCGGAATGTGAAGGTGACCAGTCACGTGCGTTTAGTTGCAAGGTTAAGACTGCGCGGGGCTATACCTCCACTACCCTATATGCCTTTATGCCTTGCGCTCAAAATAATGACAGAAACAACTCTACGGTCTCCACGAAGGAGTGTTAATTAATGAAGAGAGACAACTCTTGACCTTGGTACTACATGGAACTGAGTAGATTCAGGTTCTGGCCGCATTAGTCCCTGGATATAATTATGCAGGAAGCTGAGTGGGCCTCGGAGCCAGTTTGGCCCAGTGAAAAGTCTATGCCCCGCCGGGAATCGATTCGCCGGTACCCCAGGCCGTAACCTAGTCACCGTACTGAATGAGATGATATTAAATGGCATATAGCAGTATTTGAAGTCACTTACACGGTGGGGTATTTATTAGCATAAAAATTCAGCTCATACCTCAGAGAGAATACTGGCCGTATCCACTGTTAAAGCCCTGCGGTTAATGATGCACACGTTCATTGCGAAAATCATGCGAAACCCACAAATACATTGCGTGGACAAACTGTAGAATTTCTTAATGTTACAGCAGGTGGTACGTATATTTACAGCGGACCTTTAAGAGTCCAGCTGAGCGACATTAACCTCTGAAGGAATCGGGTCCTTGGAATTATTAGTGATTTACAGAACACAGATCAACAGATCTACGTAATCCTGTGCAGTGCAGGTTGCGTACTGCTGATTGGCTCCAGTGCATGTCATAATGTTGTTCACACAACATGTACACTTGTAAGTGTCTGTTAGTTCGTCCGTGCCGGCAGGTTTGATCGCACAAACTACGTAACAGGTGTAAATTATTCCTTTTTGGGTAATTCCCCGGCGTCTGAGTTCTAATTGCAATTCGGCAATTAGAACTCAGACGCCGGGGAATTACCCAAAAAGGAATAATTTACATTTAGAACACGGCGAAAACTTAAAAACAAGATACGTAACAGGTTTTGATAAAACTTGTCCTTGTAACGTAATATAGGCCAGACCGGTACTTCACGCGAAGCGCAAATCGAACTTGACCACTTTACACAAAAACGGCTAATTGTAACTAGAAATGCAACTTAATATGCCACTTCATGTATGAAGGAAGAACTGAACTTCGAAATAATGAAGGAGAAATCTTATTGAGATGTATAGTTCTTTTCTGAGATATATTACGGTTTCGTAAATTTTTAGTAAGAAAAAGCCAACATTTGTTTCCGTCTGTGTGGAATAGATTAGCTTTGTTGCTGCACAAACTTGTATTTGAATCAGTGAATATAATAGACAATGAGGCAATGTACCAAAGAATTCATGTTGAAGAAGTACAGATCTCTACTCCTTGTATGGTGCTTGTTGCGATGCTGTATGTGTTGCAAAGTCCGAACTATGACCAAGATTTGGTTGGGCAGAAGCTACACGCGTATCGGCCTGTTGCAGAAAATACTTAACTATCATCATTAACCTTTAAAGGTGAAAATGAAAGTACTCTTCCATCCACCACAAACCTCAAATACACCGGTCTAGGATCGAATTTAATCCTCCGCGGTAAAGGGCCGCCGGCTGAGTCATTAATTCCAGCTTTGTTTAAAGACTGATCTGGTGCCGCGGAGTGAACACTTCCGTCACCGTTATGAAAAGCAGTCAGTTAATGCTGTTTGCGGAAATGTACAGATATGTACTCTGTGGGCAGATTGTACAGTTTTTGACGGTTACAACTGGTGGTATGTATAGTAACTAACAGATCGTCAAGGTGTAAGAAGAGAAGATGACAGTCGTTCAGATTGTCAACTAATTTTCCGTTTACAAGCGAACACTAAGGATTGTGTTTTTCATAAAGGCCCTGAGCCAGTTCAGTTGACGCTGTAACTTGGCACTATATTTATTTAAGATCCATTTTCATATCCACATATTTACGCCCTTCTCTTCTTCCAACCAAAATTTGGTATACATTTCTTACCTTCCCCATGCGTGTAACGTATCTTGCACATTCAACTGAACTTGATCCAGTGACATTAACGAAGTCTCGGAAACATTCAAAACTATGCTCCTTATTGTGCAGTTTTCTCCAAGCGTCTGTTACTTTATCCCTCTACTCCATTCTTTGGTATCTAAAGCAAAGCCGAAATGATGCCAAGCCGATCGGTCGCGTCTGAGAACACGCGTTAATTTGAATGGGAAATTTAATTTCGCGACATACTGTTGATGTATCAAAGTCGTTGACTGGGTTTTGCAGCTGACTGTAGGTTGCGACAGCTCTCACCTTCAACTGACCGCGTACCTGCGCAATCATATCCTTGCATGTGCCGACATTCAGCACGCAGCTAATTGCTTCGTACTTTGTAAAGCTTTATGTTTATACGGTCACTAGAAAGAAAGGCCTTTGAGAACAGCGTGTTCAGGCAAATGAGTGGGAGTGGAAATGACAGCAGGATGGAGAAATTCGCGTAATGGGGAGCTTCACGAAATGTCATTAGGGTGATCAAATAAAGAATAACCAGAAAAATGTGCATGCAGTGTACATGAGTGAGGTAGAAATGTTGCAGGCTAAATACGAAAGTAGGCATTACAGTGCCAGTGGTACAACATTTGTGAGTGTGTTTTAATACACAATTAAAACTCTTGAAAACTGTCACTAGAACAGATGTTTATAGCATAATTGTATCGAATAAATGGGAGCTTCATAATTATTCTCTCCAATAAATATTATTAGCTTTGTCAAATCACGGACAACGACAAAGACTAGCATGTAGCAGGCCTGAGGCAGATAGAAACGCACATACTACAAGCACAGTATGAAAATTGTAAGAATGCAATTATTTTATTTTGCCAGTTTTAATACAACTCTATTTTTGTATTTTCATCAGAATATTCTACGGTTACATGTTTCGGCAATTATTTGGCAATCGTCAGGCGTAGTTCAAACAAAATGACAAATTCCAGTGCACTTATTTCAAATTATGAACTACCATAACATTCAATTAAAATTATTTGAAACTGACACTCGAAAAATTGTGTACGTGATATAAGATATGATATATTTGTTAACTGCAATTGGGTTGACACCCGATGGCAGTAGTACAGTACACATTTACACGCAAACAATACATGGAACAACACAATTAACAACAAGGACAACACAATTAACAACCTAACTGGGAAGAGTGCGGGCCGTGCCCCGTCTCTGCGAGTTATAACCTCGAACGTGCCTTAAAACTGAGGCAAAAGAACGGAAAATCCTCAGTCAGGATAGCCGAAGAGTGCAGATTGGCACGATGAAAACAAAATGTACAGAACAGAACATACATAGCAATAAGAATATATAAACATAGCAATAAAAATACATAATTTACAAAATAAACAAAAGCATACAAAACATAAAACCATACATACAACGATAAAAAATTATGATATATGACTTCCTCGTCTGACGTTACCGTGAGCCAAACAAATTAGTAACACTTTTGCTGTACCATGTACCTCATGCCAACTAAAACACTCTCCAGTCGATGATCCCTGCAAATACAAATTAGAGCTGTAACATTACTATGACACATCTTCAAAACAAACAACCATACAGAAGGAAAACAATTTAATGCATCCACAGTTCCAGCTCAAAATAAACAAAACTGCACATGGCGTGCTCCGTGGCGTCTTTATCAAGGCTTCCTACATTTTCAGATGCCACACAGCTTTACGGTACGCACATTAGTGTAACTTCATTTAAATCCAAAACATTAGTAACTTGTCGACATCGATTTTCACGAATTAGCTTTATGCTCTCTTTCTTACCGATTTTATGGGAAAGTAAATACGGAAAACAGGGTAGAAATCTGTTTACGCCCATAAATAAAACCTTTTGCTACGCCGAATTTTACCAAACTTACAGTCCCTCGGGAAAATTTTGTATATATCTCTAAAACCGAATTTTATCCGAATGGGACAAACAATCTCGAAAACAGGGCAAAATGATCTCATTTAATAATTTAAGTAAAGTGCATTTTCCGCCATGCCGATTTTCACGGATCTCACAGTGACTCAGTGGCATTATTATATCTCGAATGCCGCGCTTTACACAAGCCTGTAAAGAAATGTGAAAATGACAGAAATTCATGAAGCCCTTAAATAAACTGTAATTGTTACTGAGCCAATTTTGACGAAAATCAGGATTGCTTTACAATTCTTTGCCAAGAACCGAATTTCATGAAAGGCCGACAAACGGTTCAGTCGTTGACAGTCGGACGGACATCGTCTCCACATGAAGCCTCTTTTATTTACTTCTTAGAGAAGGCCTAACTATTTTTGCATCCAGAATTTCAGCATATTTCCAACATATGCTTGAATTTCTAATAATTGTAACAATAAAAGCAAGAAGTGTACATAACAAACAAAAAACATACCTTTCAACGACACTACCTTAATTGTATCATAGTTTCGCTACAAACATTTCTTCGAGTGAAAATTGTAAAGAAATTTTAGTGTACTTTGTCACACTTTATAATTTAAACCAAACTCATTGTAATTTGTCGTTTTTAGTTTGGCAGTTTTTGATGGTAACAAAAAACTGCCAAACATACAGTGTCTTTTAGCGAGTATTTTAATGGATACTTACAAATATAATTGTATTAGGACTGACAGAACAAGTCACTGACGTTGGTTTATTGAATACAATATGGTCGAAAAATATTTAATTACATGGAATGTTTCCAGAACCTCAGACCTTGTTAAATATGAATAACACCAACGTGTTAAATTCGAGCTGCAAAACTGAAACGCAACTGCTACACTAATAAGCTAGCTTAACCTAATACACAAAATTATTATATGCATTTATGTTGTTCCCATTCCATTAGAACTTCACAAATTAGCAACGTTTCTTCTGCTGTTCACAGTATTTGCAGCTGTGTTTTCTCGTTTATCGTTATGAATAGCAATTAACATATAAATCATATATCTGTTTCATCACTGGTAGTTTGCGTCCTGCTAATGCTGTTCCTGAATAAGTCTAGGCCTTCCACAGTATATTAAAAAATTATACGGAAATCGTATCGAAAGTATAAAATAAATGAGCAGATCCAAAAAATTGTATATTTGCCAAAAATGTCAGCCAGTCTGCACAATGCCCATTGCATAGTTAACTGAATTCGGTATTCTGCTTAAATAACGAAATACTATTCCGAAAACTTCAAGTAACATGCCACATAGAAGACTAGGTAGTGGACAGCAAAGACTTGGAATTCATCAGTATTACCCCGTTTCATTTGGCTCATGTCAGGCACCATTAGTGTCTGTCTCGTAAAGGAAATGCGCATTGGAATTCAGTATCAGACGGCGAATGTATTGAGCAGTCTCAGGAAGAACTCTCTTCCATTGAGACAACTCCGCAGTTGGATTAATAGCCTGTGTGGTTCAGACACCTGCAACTCTTCCGCTACAGCTGTTGCCTCACTGTGAACCATGTTTTACACCTGTTGCACCCATCGCCTTATTCTTGTTTGTATCCATTGCACTGGCCGAATGAAATATGTTTGCCGGAATGTTGTTCAAGTTGTTCCAGCTCTGAATTTTTTTTTTAAAACATACTGATCGCACCTAAATATTCGTAGGGAAGGAATGTCTGATTTTAAAATCATTCAGCATCTAGAGCGTTTTGGAAAAAATTCTTAAATTTTTTAACATGAATCTGATCTTCAGTAATAAGAAGCAAAAGTGTTTCTGAAGCGGTGATACGAATGCTGTTCTTTTTAAGCGGTGACGGGCAAAATGGTAAAGAGCTAAATTGTTCGCCAGTTATAAGTAAACTTGCAAAACAGCGCTTTTATTTCTTTGTTTACTCCTTGTAGCCTTAGACTCAAGCCATATTTTAAGTCAACAGCATGTACTAGCAAGCTATTTGATGTTTATAATTGCTTCTGTGTAGGTAATGGCGCTGCCATCCGTCATACATTGGTTTGTGTTTGTAGACTGCGTCTGTGTTCTGAAGGGAATAGTTCACGTACAGCAAATCCTTCTTCCTTTTGAAGGAAATATTTACTCTTCTTATTTATCTGCTCCAGCTCTCTGGCCTGATGCGATTAAAAATATATGATTCTAAAAGTAGGAACCCTTGAACCTGTTGTCGATCGATCCAAATGTGTATTTTAACACAGGACAACCCGACATAAAAAAAGCCTCGTGAGGGCACTAGAAGCGAAATTTCTCGTCAGATTTTCTGACTAAATTACTTTATGCACTCTTTATGTCCCAATATTTCCTAGTGCCCTTCACTTAATCATTTCAATTATGATAGTGCGAATAAAAATTATTATTATTATTATTATTATTATTATTATTATTAACTAAGACTAACTGGAGTGGTCACATTTTGCGTATAAACTGCAATCTACAACTGATTATTGAAGTAAAGATAAAAGGGGGATAGAAGTGACAAGAAGACGAGGAAGAAGACGTAGGAAGCTACTGGATGACCTTCAGGAAAGGAGAGGATGCTCTCATTTGAAGAAGGAAACTCTAGATCGCACTATGTGGAGAGCTTGCGTTGGAAGAGGTTTTGGACCTGTCGTAACACAGACTACTAAATGAAATGAATTATTATTATTATTATTATTATTATTATTATTATTATTATTATTAGGCAGTATATGAACATGAAGACGTAAGAGTATAATAGAATCAAGGGATACACACAGGTAGAAAAGTTAGGGCAAACAGGCCGGCCACATATAATAACTAGAAACAGAAAGGGAAAGCGTGCATACCGATAGATGTGACGATATCGGCCGACAGGAATTTCACGCAAAAGAAGCAGGACAGAGGCTACATTGCAAGAGTCTATATATATCGATGAAACGAATTTGGAAAGTGAAATGTGTGATTATAGTCATTAAAAGTGGAGCCGCCTGAAAGGTAACGAAAGTTTAAAGAAACATTTGGGAGAAATGCTGGGAAAGCATTCAACAGATTCGTGATTTCAAGCTTCTGCCGCAATGCTTTGCTGAAACTTCATGCAGCGTAGATTGGTAGAATCCCACATGAGTGCAGACCTCATTCAGTAGTGCACACCATTTTAATCATATTAACCAAAGGTTTAATTTCTAATTAGTCCATACATTAGATGCGTTTCGGTATTTATGTTCTATTTTCAGGGAGAAAAATATGTATGTACTGATTAGAAATTGTGCATTTGGTTGTTATAATTGAAAACGTGTACCCTCACGTAAAGAACGCATAGAACGGAAAACTTTAAAATAAGTCCTTCAATAGATTCACTAAAAAGGACAGCTATACGTGGAACATGGGACATTAACAGAAATTAATGCAATCTGGAACTTGAAGCCTGAGAAGTGGTATCACCACTGGTGCAACAGGAGTGTTTCCAGGAAGAACAGACCTGTGAAAAAAAAAAATCCTGCTCATAGGCTACATGATTTGAAATTTTTTTAAATGTTACAAAATTTGATCCCTCGTTTTTCAGATATAACTCTTATTTATTTTCTATGAAGCGGTTCCCTTTTACGGATTTCTGTGCATATCTTTAAAAAATTTAAAAAGAAGTACAGAAATTTATAAAAGATAACCGCTTCATAGAAAATATATTTATCAACATATTTGGCAAAATATTTTATACAATAAAACAATACGTCATAACAAGAATCTTTTTGGAAACTGGGCTTTTTAATTTGAAGGTTTTTTAAAGAATAAAATCTATTTTTTTTCGTGCACCGATGTTTGTACTCCAGTACTTTTCCTGAGGGTGTTTTAAATTTTAGTACATCGTGATTGCCTTTGTTAAGACCGATAAATTTTATACTAAGTGACGATTAACTATAAGAGTTTCAATTGTGGACGACGGTCTGTGTAGAACTTTGTTTCAAAAATAATGCCGGTCTCCGTTCTGTGTATTGTCTGTATGGTTAATTAGGATATCTAGGTAGAATTTATGGGTCTATAATGTGCAGTATATTTCCTATTAGCTCCTTCCGTCAGTAAGAAATATATAGGATCAAATGGCGAAACACATATGGAATTGAAATAATTCTGCTTACTGGAATTCATCAAGCCACACTTCTTTCCCTAATTTAATGTGACGGACTTTGTGGCGATGTAGAAGAGCTACAAAATGTTCATTGAAACTTATTATACCAAAAAGACCTAAACATTAGGACTAGAAGAATAAGTAACTTCAATATAACTTACGGTAGGAAAATAAATTAGGCTGTAATAAATATCAGGGGTTTGATAGCCGGCAGCCTATTCTTGGTATTTCTTCTTATATCAAGTTGGATCGAGGTGACAGCGGCCAAATTGGAAAATTCTTATTTTTCGCGGCACACTAGACTTGGGATATGGAAACCAATATTGTAATAATACACATTATTTTTAAATATTTTCAATTTATCGTACAAAAAATCGGATTATCGCTAAAGAGAAAGATATTGGACGCTTAACACCAAAACAGATTTACAGAATTTTATTGCCCTGTCATCGAATCAAAACACTTTAAAACTATATCACTAAGCACAAGTTCTTGGCTTGCAATCCAACAAAGTTATAGCTTTGGATCCTCTTATTTATAACTTAGTTGTTCTAATAATGTGACCGTTGCAACAGGACGCTATGAAATCAAGATCGATACAAAAAACTGATGTTTACGAAGATGATCTAAGTTTAGAAAGGGACGAACCGAGATATGCGAGCGCCCCGGGCAAGCTGATAGTTTGATACCCCTCCAAACCTATAGTCTGGGACAGAAATGTTGAACATTTGTGAGGAAGCCTGTCCCATTTGCGGATAAATTTTAGAGAAATTCTTTCGTTTATCCGTAGTGGTTTGGAGCCGCAAATAAGGCCCAGGAGTCTTCAAAAATGTTACTGGAAATATTAACGTTGAAACTCTAAGAAGCATTGGTGACAACACTCCCGTTGGTGACAACACTCCCGTTGGTGACAACACTCCCGTTGCCCTCACAACCGAAAATACGCTTTTTGCGCCGAAGTTTCTTCTCAGCAGAAGCTGGTTCAACGTCCATGTTTTGGCTTATTTTCTGGAAAACTTTAGACGAAATAGTTACAGTAAGTTCCTGTACGTTTTGCATGACTGTAACAGTTACACAGCTGAATGTATTCCCATGGTACTGGATAGCATCCTCTTGCTCACGATACATACATGGTGTAGAATATCATACCATATAACTAGCTTGACTATGAATGAGAAACCACAGATTTTTTGATAGCGTTCAAGCTTTACACTTCACGGCAGAATCGGAGAAGGGTTTATTTATACCTAGGAGGATGTCGTGGATTTCACCAGTTTGGAACCCCATTCTTTTTAAACAACAATTCCGATCTTCCTAAAGTGTGCTGAAACATTTTTAGCAATAAATACGTATGTGTACACTGTCTTTTAAAAATTTCCATTTTCATAAAGACGCAGAGAAGTGAAAGAACATATGTGCAGGAAAATGCAGCCTATCCAACTTCTAAGTTCAGAGAGTGGGAACCACAAGCCATAAAAAATTCTCGTAGGTTTCCTAACACATACGCGCTTGAGAATCTTTGTTTCCCTCTGATATTCGAGCCATTATAATAGCCCTGGGCCATGCAGGTGTAGAAATATAATTATAAATTCTCCAGAAAATTTTTAATCAGCACCGATAATGAGCGTCCTGTTATCCTTCTTTTTCACGAAACGTGATAAAATTAAAGCATCTTCACATACATTCACAAATCGTAATCTGAATGACAATTGTTCTCTGTAACTCAAACGTGGCGTAAAATCAAGAATAATACTGCAGTACTTTGCTTTTTAGCTCGTTCTAAAATCTTACCACGAGCACAATACGTCATTATGGAAATAATTCCGTTTTGAGTTGTCTTGCTGCAATAAGACACACTGGCCTTTTTAAAAATAATACACCGGGCATTTCTGTGCATGGTAAAGTCATATTTACTAAGTAGCTCTAAAAGCCGTTAAATGTTGCCATTGTTAGAGTACATAGTTGGTTAATCTCGCCTCGAAACCCTAAATTCCTTGTGGACAGATAAAAAGACAGTGTTATATAAAATATACAACACGAATTTCGAATAATCTTATTCTTAAATAACTAAACGCTATAATTCATGGTGTATTGTATTTCCTGCGTGAAAACTTTTGCGCATATCAAAGCAGTGTAAGTATTTCTCAGGTGTTCTGCTGTCAAATATTTGTGGAGATCCTTTCCCTGCAGTTGTCGTCTGATGCCATAGAAGATTTCGGCTTATTGCAAACAAATAATTGGCAACAGCAGCAGATGGTCTTATTCGGACTTTTCAAGTACACAAACCAACTTCGAAAGTAGGCCTTCCCATTAGCAGTCCTTCTGTAATGCACTGAATCAGAAAAACAGCAGTTACTGGCATCTTGAGGATAGATGAATTCGTTGTTTATTTATGCAGTGCACCTCGCACTGCAGCATTGTAAGGATTGCCGAGTTAAGAGCAACAAGCTACATAGCAGGGTCATTGTAATGAATATCGGTAATGTCAGTCTATTCTTGTTTAGCTGTAAATTCTGAAATTTCATGTTTACACGGAAAGAACATTATTTCAGTCCCAGGTGGCTTTCGTTTACAGAAATGTGACAATAATTGTATGACACAGCAGAAGTCGAGCAGTGTTCTATTTTCCATTTCAAACTCGGTATGTGAATTAGATCCTGCACAAAAAATTTTCACATAAGAAATTTTCACAGAAACAGAGTGGCACACTAATTCACTGCCATTGGCCGCATGTGAGTCAGTAATCTGCAGTTTTAAAATATTCAGCAAATTTTAATTCTTGTTTTCTCTTCAGTAGTCTTTTGCTATGTTCTAAACCAGACAACTTATTATGAGGCGAAATAAAGCGATTAAACTGTAAATGATACAATAAATGACTCATGGCCGGTAAACAACACTACGCCATGCATTACTCGGTTTCAGAAATTCAGTGCTAAAAATCACAGTTTTGCTTCATCGACATTGTTGAAATGGACAGCTGAACTGCAAAATCATTGCGTACCGCAACAAAAAAGTGACTGTCAGCTAACTGGTCTCTCTTGCTTGGTGGTGCAACTTGGTGTTGCACGTGGCGTCGCAAAGTTCTGTTCAAGAGACAGGGCAGTGGCGACGAGGCGTGATTTTTTTTTTTATTTCCACTCGAGGACGCTAAATAGTTCCGCAGAAGCGAGATCAACTTACATGTTGCCGGTGACGTCAGAAGTCGTGTGTGGAAAACTCCGTTTACTCGCACCATATTTCAAATTATGCCAGCGACGTCTTAGCACCCCCTTACCTGTTGTCACTCCAAGCAGCTGCCGTCTCAGAGTTCTGGAATAACAAACTGGTTTGTTTAAATAAATGTGAAGAAGAAAATAAGAGAACAAATTATTATCTCTGGTGCAAACTAGACGCTTTGCATCTTACGTGTTACGTACTTCACAAGTCCTGAACCTTCAGGCTTGTATTATTTGTGTTCGAGAAGACAAGTTGAATATGGTTCAGCTGTCTGCCAGTAATTGCAGCTGTTAAACAGCTTAAGTTACATTTTTCCGTTGAGTTCTAAGAGCATAGTCTTTCTTTTAATCGAGGTTTAAAAGTTTTGATACAGCAAATACAACTTACAAACAGGGAGGAAAAGGCCGGAGCGTAAACCTGATTGCTCAATTCCGACGTTACAAATTCGTGCAGCTATGCTTCTTCTCCCCTTTACCTTCTTGGCTTGGTGCTTAGGCACGGGGAAATGACTGCCTGATGTGATAGCCTCAAGCTCATAAATGAGACTTATTAATAAATTACAATAATTATTTTTTGTTGATCGCGGTCTCACTGCAAGAGCTCGATTAATTAAAGGCCCACATTAACTGACAAACGTTACTAATTGTGTAAACAGCGGATGTAATTTCTTCAGAAGGACCCTATGGTCTCTTTCGATGAACCCGTGTACGTTTACCGTCACTTGAAGTGACAGAATTAACACACGTGCTGCTCAAGTCGTTACTATTGGCCGAAATCACACTGACGTTTTGAATGAAGTGTGACGGGATCTTCACTCATGGCACAAGTAGTAAAAATTCACTCTCTAGCCACGTGACGTCAAGAATGAAAGCACCGGTACGCAGTGGTCAGGTGGCCCCCGCAAATGGTCTGTTCACAATGACAGCATAAATGTTTTGCCCTTCGGCAATTAACACCATAGGTGCTTATATTTAATTCCAGTTTGCGTTAATTAGATGTGTTGGAGTTTTCCTTAGAATTCTAAACAATTTATCCCTCACGTCTACCGCGGCTAGGTCCGTGTTATTTGCTTCTTTTTTTATCCTGTGGCCAAATACACAAAACAAAGTTCAGCTACACTCTCTTCACTAAACTTACAATGTATGGTCTGTGCCTCATCTCATAACCTGACACTGCAATCCCATCTGTCTGTTATTACGTCTGGTCTTATTATCTTATATAATCAAGGGCTAAGGGATTTGTCTCCATCATCACGTGTGGAAATAGTCTAAGGTAAATTCATTCTCCAAATAGGCTCCTGTCAGAAGCAGGGCGGAAATTATTTTTATTACAACAAAGTTGTCCGAAACGTGAAGTTTTCACCTGATTCTTCCTGGAATTGGCGAAATTCATGGCATGTGGTGCAATGTTTTCGCTCCATGTCCACAATTTCATGGCGTTGTGATTAGACTTAGGCAGAGCGTTGTTTTATTACTACGAGAGTTGTGGGTCCCACTTCGTTAAGTATCAAATCTAATTTGGCCAAAGGCCATATTTCCTATTCTCAGTTTGGTTATCTGTCCGTAAGAAGTGTATTGTTCTGAAATGTGCCATTCCCGTTGTGCATATAAATAAATAGTTACAGCTATTTTGTCAATAACACAACAAATATTTGTTGTGTTATTGACAAAATACCTGTACCTATTTAAGTGTATCGTCATTTGAAGAACCTACGCCCCTATCAAGGTTCAAGGGGTGTTATGCGCCCTAGGTTTTGCGTTACCTTCGGGTAGAGTACAGATACTGAAATTATTATACAGTAGATCGCAGCTCCTGATTTTTCACTTAACATGACATAAATACATGAATATTCCACCGACTTGCTAATAGAAAGTACAAACCACTCTGTCCCTTTCTGTTAGACTTCTCGGAACATTGTCCTTCCGCAGGTACAGACTTGTAAGAAGGTGTTTAAAATTAACAGATGGCATTAAAGTGGATCTCGAAACACAGGATGTGATATTTACTTTACTTATTTATTTAATTACCTAGTTGCTTGGTTAGTTACTTTACCCAGTTAGTTAGGTTTTCAGTCAGTTCAAAGTAAAATCGTGTTATAATCACTGTATTCTAATTACAAGAGAAACTGTTGTAAAATAATTCTCCAGTCATAAGAGAGAGGATAAAATAATAATAGTAACAGGAATTTTAACAAATTTCGTTTTGGATGAGCTGATCTACTGAATGTGAAGCCGCAGATTTCTTGTGCTGAAACTTTTCTATCATTTCTCGGTCTAAAACCAACGACGAACGCTTCTTTCTGGCCAATTTGGCTGGAATTTGAAGAGTGTTCTCTTTTTTCTTCAATTAAAGTAATATCTATCCGTTGTTTCGTTCACATATCACAGAATATGTCGACTTCTTAACCAACGGGCCGAGAAGCGGGTTGATTCATTGTTTTAAGCGTCCCAAAATGTGTCTTAGCAACCCGTCGCCGTGAAAGAGAGAGGATATCTTCCTGTTGTTAATTCGAAGTTGCATTTCTGCATGTTCTGCTTTCAGATCAGTATTTGCTACTCGCTTATGACACAACACATGGAGTACAAAACCAAGTTTGACCTGTACATAATAAAATAAAGCCATACACATAGTTGTGTACACAGAAAAATGCTACTAAATTCGAAATTATGCCATAATTCATGCATACTGAACATTTAAACTAAACACTACGCAGTAGGAAGTAGCCTATTAAATAATTTGTCAGAAATATCTTGTGTAATGAGATCGCTATACAAGGAGAATCAAATCGGAAAACCAAAGAAAATGAGCCTTCTTTGGCTGCATGAGCCAAATCTGACAATTATATTGGCAGGACTTAAATTAATTGACATAGACAGAAACTGCGTTGCAAGAAAGGAAAGTTGTGGTACAGTACAGGACGGGTGGCAACGAACTATCACGCGTTAGCTTTAACATTAATTAAGGACTTTGACATGATAATTACTCCAAAATAAAGTGACTTTGAGCCTGTGACATTACCTTGCAGTAAATCAGTCAGCCATGTCGTCATGTCAAACTGCTTGGGCACAAGTTACGTAAATCTCAAGTATTCTGACATATGTAGCCATTTTTCCTTCGAATGCAAGTTGCGTAAATAAATATAAAGCTGTCTAAGCGTACTTTAGGCGTGGGCATGTCTCCACTCACGGGATAATTAGTCATCTTCACGCTCCGGCCACTAGACCTTAATGGAAACTCCGATACCTTCAGAATAAGAAGCTGAATGGGCCGCAAATCTGGTCTGGGCACAGCGCGGGCTGAAAAATTTTGCTCTCACATAACATAGATAGTCAAATTCACAGCCACCGTACTGAAAATAGTAATTACAGTATGCTCTGCAGCAGCCAAGTTCGAGTTCCCTTTTTCAAATACGTTGGCTAAATGTGTAGAATGACTACTGTTGGAGAAGTTGAGTTACAATTATTTTATACAAATCCTTGGATGGGAATTGTCTCACAACTCCTCTGCCTACGAAAAGGAATACAAATACAATACAAAGAAGTGCAGACATAGTTCTACATTCGCGCTCCTACCGACACTCGAAACTCCCGACTCAGGTTGCGGGCAGATTTATTGATCTGGATCTAAAGATGTCTTGTACTTTTGAACATCACAGACATTCTGTAGTCTGCCGTCTCATCGTGCGAGATAGTCAACACAATTTAAGCTGACTAGCTAAGAAACGGTTATCGTCTCAAGAAAGTCTCTGCTCCATGGAGTAAGCAAGCATGTAGCTCAAACAGGTAACAGCAGTAATGAACCTGCTGTACTTCAGGGCACGAAGGTATGATTACCTGTATTTATTTTTAAATGTTCTTGGCTGATTTAGCAGTACTTAGATTATACGCCAGTAACGTTCAATGATGCCGATCTCAGCGGCAGCGCGGTCTAAGGCGTGGGTCTGCAGCCGTTCTCTTGCCGGGATTGTGGGTTCGAATCCCGCCAGGGCATGGATGTCTGTCTCTTGTGAGTGTACTGTTGTGTCAGGTAGAGGTCTCTGCGTCGGGCTGATCACCCGTCCAGAGGAGTCCTACCGAGTGTGGTGTGTCTGAGTGTGATCATGAATCCTCGATAATGAGACCTTGGCCCACTAGGGCTGACTTGCCATGGTAAAAAGAAGTCCAGTGATCGGTTGATTAGTGAAGAGTAAGTTGGAATGAATGCGGAAGGAAGAGGTCTTGGCTCAATTACAGTTACTGCGGCATTTGACCTAATGGACGATAAAAACCACGGATTAAAGAGTGAAGACTTTCGGGCTATTTCGCCATACCTTTGGATAGTATCTGATGTTTAGAAGGCACTGATCCTTCGAAATGTCGGGAAATACCGAACGACACAGTGTGACATTCCTGAAGTTTCCGTGTTCAGCCATACCGCTGTGAGAACTTCAAACCTCGTAAAGCAGAGGGCCTCATTCTAGATAAGAAGTCTCCGAGTCGACATTTAAAACTGGTTCGCTCTATATATGTAGCACGTGTGGTAACATGTGGCGTGTCGTTTGTAGTGTGTGGGAGAGAGAGAGAGAGACAGACAGAGAGAGAGAGAGAGATTGGGTAGCTGACAAAGCAACTTCCGTTTATCCTGTTGTATCGCGTACATGTTTCAGCGTTCGGTAAATATTGAATTATTTTCCATTGCGTATAGTCAAAACCGCGCTGGCGAAAATAGAATTAGGCGAGAGATTACTGTATTTGTTGAGCAGCTGCGCGACTGTTAGCTTGTCAAAGACTCTGCTCCGTGGAATTGGTCATCCAGTCGGTTAGTCGGTTGGTTGGTTGGTTGGTTACGTTGACAGGCAATGTTCCATCTTCACATTCCAAATGACTATACGTTTTACTACTTCCGCCCTTGCGTCTAAAATCGTGTCGCCTTTCCGCATCGGTCATATTAGCCGCCACGCAGTCATTTGTAGTTCGTTTTACCAGTACATACAGATATATACCGTCGTAAAGATTCTGAAGTCTCATAAAACACACTCAAAGAAAATAAGAATCACGTAACTGCTAGTTACTAATCTGGGGGCTGTCACAGGTGTTTTCCTGTTTCTATTGCGCGTGCACGTTACAAGGACGTGCTGACGCGGAGTAGTCTGTCATGGCAAGGACGTGACAGAGTGATTCACGCCAGTCAATTTCGTCGCCCGAGTCTGTCGTCATGGCATCCAGTGGGTGATACTCTACCTACACTTCATCAGCTTGGGTATCCTGAAGTCAGCTGGCATATAATGCTGTCGTCTAGGCTGCGACGTCGTGTCGTCTGGTAAAAATTTACCGCCCCTCGGAGGTATGTGCTGGACACGTGACAGCCTTTAAGTGGCGGAGTGGGGGAGTCGAAGTTAAAATTTGTGACTTATCACGCAATAAAAAGCACTATTATTTCTGAACAGTGTAACTCAGGTAAAAGCTACGACATACAGATAAAAACATAATAATAATCATAATAATAATAATAACAATAATGCAACTTAAACTCAGACACTCAGTTCACTTACTAATTTTTCGTTACATATCCGTTCTCCATACTTCGCAGTCTCGCTGTATAATCACTAGATCACCCATCTCTCGCTCTCACTCCTATCCTTTTTGTTAGTAACTGGCTGATGGTTGTCGCACTGAAGGAGAGTCAAAATGTGGGTATATGTTGTCAGAAATGCATTTTTATACCTTGAAACCCCCTGGGACTTTTGGCGTCCGGACTGAACTTTGCAGGACCCATAAAACTGGGACTGTCCGGGGGAAACCGAGACGAATGCGATTCATGCATATTCAGGGTGGAAGAGGTGGAGAGGCACTTTCCTCCGTAAGTTTCTGCCATACATTCTGTAGGGGCCCACCCAGCATCCTATTTATTGGGTACCGAAGGTTCTTTGCCCGGGAATAAAGTGGTCGGGTGTCAGCTGGCCACTCACTTCCATCTCGTGTCAAAGTTAAGAATCAGTGAAACCATATCTGTAATTTTACACACCTTCATGGCATGTATAGGATAACTTCACCTTTTTTCATCTTATCGTATACAAGCTATGTATCCAGAGTGATAGCTTTTTTAAGGTTTTTTGACTAGTATTGCATGACTACTCTTCGAAATTCCCCATACGTGCTACACTTCACACCAATTGCATTCTAGATTTAGTCATCCTAAAAATATTTGGAGAACAGTAAGACTTGTGAAGTTCTTCATTATGCAGTTTTCTCATCACATTATTACTTATTTCTCTAGGTCAAAATATTCTACCATCTTCTTAATTGTCAGGTTTTGTATGTTTTCCTTTTAGGCTGAGTTCCAACTGTCACAGCCACATGGAACAATAATTGTAATTATATGTTTGTATATTTTAATTGTTTTCCTTCGTTCATGACGAATGTCACATTCCTGTGCTCTTACTACTGGCACAATTTTATGTACTTCCTTCTTGGACAAGTTGAGTCACCATGTAGGGTTTTGAAATAGCAATTTTCCCGTGTACATGTTGGAATTGAATTCGTTGACCGATGTTTCTAACGGTCAGTCTTGTTCAACATGGCCACACTCACTGAGCGTATGCATTATTTCGCTCAATGACAAAAAATGTTATGAGGTATCCATCAACCGGTAAACTGTTTGTGACGTGACGAATCGTCTGTTTATTGTTCTGACATGTGCATAACAACAGTATTAGTACCTAGGTAATGATAATTTCAAGATTTCTTTTAACTTTATACTTCTGTTCCTCCCTTGATAACTCATTACCACTTGTAGTGTGTCTAATGAATAAATATGAACACCAGTAATGAGTCTTATCTGTCACTATAAATATCTTGACACTGATGTGACATCCGTGAACTTCGCAGTGTCCTAAAACCCCTTACAAGGGAAGGCGTATGTGTTGGTTTCTGTAATAGTTATGGGACTGAAGTTTCAGCTGGAAATGTTTCAGTCTCAATATAGATTAGGTCCTACTACAGTCTCCTTCCTAGTCTGCCATACATTATATGTGTAGAAATTGCACATACAGACACTTGCCTACTTAGGCAAGTTCAGACTTTAGCAATTTCAAACAATTAAAAAAAAACTGAAACAGTAACTTTTTTTAAAAAGCGCATCGAAATTTTCGTGACCACGGTGCAAAGCGCAGTGACAAGAACAAAGGTGGTGGACGAATACTGCTGAACGATAACAAAGGCGGTCATGTTGCGGCCAGTCATTTTCGAGTGTACTGGAGTTACGAGACTCCGTTGTATACACATACATAGTTGACTAGTTGTATAGTCAAATGCGACATGCGCAAAGTTCTACTTGTGCCAGGCCATCCGGAAGGTGACTATGGTTTAAATCTGCGAGTTTCTGTATAATAAAATAAAAGTACAAATACACAGTGGCAAGACAACCAGTATGTTCACAACTGAGCCTGTTTCTTCCACCACATGTTCCCCCACCCTACTGACAAAAGGTTTCTATACAGCAGTTATTTGTTGTGCGTTTCTCTTCTGCACATATTAGGCTCGTTGTATTGTAGTTTCGTATCCATGGAAAGTCCTATGCTACTCACGTTTTTATTCATCATGCATACGTACACGTCAAAATATTTCCTTAAGTACTTCGCTTTCAGACACACATAAATTATGTGCCTCAATTCCTACGGTTATAGCACACTTAAATTAGCCCAGTACAAATGTTTGAATTCTGAATAGCTTGAACTTAGTGCGCGGTATATACCGGACTATTTCGGACGTACAATTTATGTTCTTCACTCAACGTAATAGAAGATGCTTGACATCTATGCAAAATTATTTGCAAAATAATTGTGTATCTTATCCTTTTCTTAACTATAGGTCCTATACAAGCAAACACACACACACTTCATTCATTATTTTCTGTATCTGTTACTGTAAGAAAGGTTAACAAATTATGAGTAGCCTATTTGAAACCTAGTTGCAAAGGAAAATAGTTTGGTTGAAATAAATTGAGTAGGGAAGGGAGATATTATTATTATTATTATTATTATTAATGAGTGGAAATGATAACGCTTTAATTATGTATTTTGCTATAACCTTCTGCTAATCCTCCCTTAGGTTCAAATGTTATTCTGCACTCTTCTTTCTCAAACACCCTATATTAATGCATCAATATATCGTATAATTATTACTTTGTAATTCTTGGTAGCATTACCGTATTCTATTTATAGGACTTCTTTTTTACTGTTTGTTGTATAGCTTCAGCACAAATGCGTACTTACAATAAGGAGTCGACAAAGAAAACTGAGAGAAAGAAATCATTTTAAAGCCACAGCGTGCATGGGAAAATTATGTTGAAAATCTTAAAGAAGTAGGAGCCTATACGTGTGGACAGTCTGGGATCCAGTAGCAGGCTGTTCTGAACACGATAACAAACCTCCTGGGTGCCTAAATGTCAGGGAATTTGTTTACAGGTTGCTCTACTGTTAGGGTAATGGCTTATCGCAGAGAACTTTATTTCGTGCAGTTACATTGGACATACCTTCTTCCAGGAAACTTAAACTGCTTTAACATGATACCTACTTACAGCCATACTCTTAGTATTCATGCTGTAGCCTTTCGTAACTTGGTAAGCTGAAGTGGAATATCGACGCCAACAGAAATAACTCACAACCGCTGCGTTAAAAGAGTAACTTAAAAGTCTAATTATATATATAAAACTTTCTAAAAATTTTACTCTCGAGGTGAAAATATCCTCGCTTCATATTTGTCTCTTTTTATAGAAGTCCAGTCAACATTCTGTTCAAACTTGCGCCCTGTCCCTTTTCTTCGAACATTGTTCTTCTCACCTCGTTTATTAGATGAAAGTTTCCCAGCCAGGGCTCCACATAATATTTTTAGCTATGCGGAGAGAAATCGTGGAACAAATAAATAAATCATTTTTAAATTATGCGAAAATTTTCAAATATCTCTCGAAATATCACAGAAAGTTTTGTCCGGAAATTGGTATACTGGTGTATTCTCCGTAAAAAATTTAAAAGAGTGTTTAACGTTTTGTTCTCGGAGTGTGTGTCTCTCTCTCTACAAATAAACTTTCTGGACAGTTATTTAGCAGCAATTCAATTGCGATGCTCTCTGTCAACGTTTATTGGTCTGTAAAGGTTTTACATACGTAGGTGTTTCTCGGAAATATAAAAATCGTTCTTAATGTGTTTCCATGGAAGAAATTTTGGAAATATTTCATGAGTAGGAAAAATAACGGAGGAAATTCATGTTTTGGGAATTCTGTACACCCACCGAGCAGGCAACATACTTCAGTACACACACCACAGCACCAACAGCTATTATTTGAGTACAACACACAAAAACGAAAATCCCATATACAGTAAACGTGAAAATGACCTGTACAGGTATAAATATATTGTATAAAAATCACTTATTTTTGTAACTGTATTTCTATGTAAAAATAATAAATTATTGCTGTGCAAATAGTTAAACCTACAGGCCTACTTCTAGTTAAGTACATCATTTTAAAGTACAACGGCATGCAAACTAAAGTGAGTACAGAGTGTCCTAAATTAAGTGAAACCTCACAGACTTGAAAAATGGAAATGTCATTTGTAAGAACATTTCGTATGAAGAGATACTGTAACATTCTGTTTTCTGCTGTATGTACTCAGCAGAATCAGGTTTGGGTCCCGTTCTATAGGCACGATGGACTGTTTTAGGTTTCCACAAATTTACAAGCGAAGGGGCGGATTCAGACGCAGTTTGTTGGGCCGGAAAGAGACAAATGCAAATATTTGGATATTTTAAAATATATATCTCAATTACAAAAAATACATAAATAGTGTCTGTTTTCTCTAGATTAATGCGAGAAACATTTGGTTGTCGACAGTTTCCCAGTATCTGGAGTAATTAAGTGGAACTTGCAATTCCCAGATCCTCTTTCACCCGCTACCGAATTTCTGATTTGTTTTCCGGTCTAGTAAATACGATTTATTCACCAAAGTAAGTGATTAAAGTTTTGCGAATACCTTCCTTATAACATTCTTCTAATTACCGCAGACAACCTCAATTAACCAACCATAAATTAAACATGTTTTTCGGAAATGAACTTCTCCTTTAGTTCTGTCATTCTCCAAGTTGATATCCCCAGCTGAAGATAAGGCTGACTGGTACCTTTTCGGCATCAAACAGAAATGGAGAGGCCAGTAGGTCCTGAAATTTGGAAACTATAACAGGTTTCCACATGCAACGTACGGAATATATCGCTGTACTTAAGGGCCACACAAAGGCACGGGATAAATAAAAGTTACTTAAGTACGCTGCTAGAAATTCTTTTTGTAAGAGCTGAAAACAATTGATTTTCACATTATAAGGCAAAAATTTCCAAGTAGCTGGAGGACCGGAAAATGAATACGGGAATGGGGGTGGGGACAGGATTGATCTGGGGTCCTAATTTTCCCATCCATTAATTAGATCCTCTATTTTAACAGAAATGGGACAACGAAAGGCTTTTTTATTTGTACTGTCTTCCAAAGTCATGACTCGTTCCGTATCTTGGCAATATTGAGCAACTTCCGATGAACGGGGGCAGCTGCAGAACACATCTTTCTTCGATCAGTCTTGAAAGTCTGGGCTCCCCAACTTCGTTTCAACACCCCTCTGTCTGGGCTACCCAACTTCGTTTCAACACCCCTCTGTCTGGGCTACCCAACTTCGTTTCAACACCCCTCTGTCTGGGCTCCCCAACTTCGTTTCAACACCCCTCTGTCTGGGCTACCCAACTTCGTTTCAACACCCCTCTGTCTGGGCTACCCAACTTCGTGTCAACACCCCTCTGTCTGGGCTACCCAGCTTCGTTTCAACACCCCTCTGTCTGGGCTACCCAACTTCGTGTCAACACCCCTCTGTCTGGGCTACCCAACTTCGTTTCAACACCCCTCTGTCTGGGCTACCCAACTTCGTGTCAACACCCCT
>Ga0123357_10000792_pt1 | contig 31980 bp, 15 predicted proteins | sample TergutEmb28metaG_FD_89873 | JGI IMG/M metagenome (GOLD analysis project Ga0123357, IMG submission 89873) | Embiratermes neotenicus P4 segment gut microbial communities from Petit-Saut dam, French Guiana - Emb289 P4 | ecosystem: Host-associated > Arthropoda: Insects > Digestive system > Gut ...
AAGTCGCAAGCTCCTGAGGATGGATGTATTAACATCCGAAACATGTTGAGCATTAAATAAAGAAATAATAAAGCAAGTGACATCAAGTTGGTCTCTCTTTACTCATCTATCAAGATGATGCACTGTCCAATAAACATAAAAGAACCCAGATCTTTGATGGATCTATTAAGTACGTAACATACAAGTTCAACTGTATGGCAAAAACACTGCAAGTCCATGAGAAGGAAAGTTCTGAAGGTGAAAGTATGCCATAAATAGGCTGCTATGCAGGTGTGAGATTTATTAGATGGTGGCAGCTGATATAAATGAGTAAAATAAAGTTAAATGTTCATGTACACATCATGGAAGCAGAAAGGGCTGAAAAGGTATAGCTCCACTCATTCTTAATTTCAGCAGTAAAGGGAGGCAAGTGGTTAGCTTCATGCTCCGGCTGCTTTAACACCAGGGAAAGAGTCCCCATTACCCACTAAATATTAGGCTGGGTAGGTCCCAGATATGGTCTCTGCATTTTAAAGAAGAGCAAAATCTGTTTCTTCTGACAAAAATCATGTGAAGCAATTCCTTGGACACCCTGCACTGGACATAAGTAATGTGCCCTGGTCCTAGTGATGTGACTTATTTCCTTTATGACTAAAATATGAAATTGTATTCAATTACCTGATGTATTTCTGGAAAGTTGCCTGAAGCACTGTGTTGTTAGGAAACACTGCCTTAGGAAACCCCACAGGAATCTCAGATACATCAGCTGCACTGTCCCATATATGGCCCACAATGCGATCAGTGACTGACTGATACCTTTCTGGGTCATGTGACATCTTGACCATAACTTCTGCCCATAAGTACCCTCCAACTGAGAAGCCATGTAGGAGACACTGCTGGTAGCACTCATTCAAGTACAAGAACTTGAGGATGTCTCCTGCAACAACCTAAACATGTACGCTTAGTATTATAAAATTTGGTGTGACTTCAAGATTCACATAAGGAAACACCACAGACCAGACAATAACAAATATAAAGATTAAAGAGAGATTTAAAGATGAATTAATAAGTAACAAAATATGATTCTATCAACACGATTCAACAATAAAGACAGAATCCCACGGTAATGTTGTGAACATGAAACTACAAGGGGGTGCTGATAAGTCCTTAGCCTGACCTACTTCCCGATATCATGGGGCGGAATCGATAGTGTTGTTGGAAAGAGGGGCCTGTTCATGTGCCGAATTGCAAGTCTTTTCTTGTTACAGAGGCTGCAAGGAAGCATGTCAGGCGACGCGAGCTGTCATCAAGTTTTTTTTCCTGCAAAGCAAGGCACTGAAGGAAATTCACACCATTCTGACAGAAACATTAGGGGAACATGCACCATTGTATGCCACCGTCAAAAACTGGGTGGCCCAGTTTAAACATGATTTTTCCACCTGTGATGTGCCTTGTCCTGGACAACCCAAAATAGTGACCGCCCCGGAGATTATTGATCAAATTCACGAGCTAATCTTGGAAGACCGCCAGATTTCGGCTAAATCAATAGCTGAGCAACTGGGCATCTCACGTGAGCAGGTTGGGTCCACCATTCATGAAGATTTGGACATGTGGAAGCTCTTCGTGAAGTGGCTCCCGAAATGCTTGAACGTGGATCAAAAATGTCAATGGTGCCACTTGTCTGAGCAACTCATTTTTTCGGCGCGATCCAAATGATTTCATGTCGTGATTGGTGACCATGGAGGAAACCTGGTTATATCACTATGACCCAGAAACAAAGCAACAATCAATGGAGTGGCGGCATAGGGCTTTCCCCACCCCAAAAAATTCCGAGTGCAAAAATCCGCTGGAAAATTTCTCGCCTTGATTTTTTTGGATCAAGACAGCATCCTCCTCACTGATTATCTTCTAAAGGGCCAAACTATCAATGCGGAATATTACTCATCTCTCCTGGTTCAACTGAAGGACATTTTGAAGGAAAAATGCTACGGGAAGGTCACCAAGGGGGTCTTGTTCTTGCATGACAATGCCCCGGCTCACTGGGCACTTGCAACCCAGAAGAAACTGGCCTACCTGGACTTCCAGTGTGTTGATCACCCACCCTATTCTCCAGATCTGGCCCCATCATACTACCACCTGTTCGCTGGACTGAGAAAACAATTGAAAGGTCCACATTTTTCGTCCAACGCAGAGGTCATTGCTGCTGTGGAGACCTGGTTGGACAGACAACCTTCAGAATATTTTTTTTTGAGTGGCTTGCAGAAGTTAGAGCAACAGGCTAAGAAGTGTATTGAGCTTCGTGGGGAGTATGTTGAATAAATCCGGAGTTTGGTCGCTGTAGCTTGTTTCCTTCCTGGTCGGGCTAAGGACTTATCAGCACCCCCTCATAAAAGGTAAACGCCCAGAGGAAGACCAAGAACAAGCTCAGAACAATGGGTTAGGGAAGGTTTCACACAAAAGGGGGACTGACGAGGAGACAGAGGGACTGACACATGGAATGTGCAACTGACAAAGCTGTCTAATAACAGACTTTAAAGTGACAGATGGTGATGCTAGAGAAACACACATGTAGTAGTATCATCTATGAAAGAGGAAGAAGGATCGTTGGTGAATAATGTGGCACCAGATGGCATGCCCAACCTTTTTTGGCAAAGGGTCACATTTGTTGTTACGGGCTGCATGTGTAAAAACAACAAGCATTGGTATACTTAACCCACAAAATTATTGTGTACCTAGGAGGGCATGGGTTGGAGGCTCCTTGACTCCAGTGTCGAAGGTACCAAGTTTGAGGGACTGAAAGAAACGTGACACACTACAAGTATCATGGGATGTGATATTGTTTCATAGATAGAGACAGCTGTGTGTGTTGGCACGTCTAGAAGTGTGGGTGATGTGACAGCACCTTTAGTACACATGCAAAGTATTATTCCACCACCACTTCAATAAGGTTTTAGAGCATTTCTCACTCTTCAAGTTACAGTGAGCCCAGCATAAAAGCAGACTCTTCTATCCTCAGGACAGAGGTAGCATGTTGCTCCAAATTGCTGATACATGTCCACCCACATCACAGATGACCTCAGTCACATTTGGTTCCTTATATGCAAAAATATTTCCTGTTAGTTGCAGCACACTGCCTTGAAAGGTTTGCCATTCCTGGATTAATGTAATATAACAGCGCTAGTGCAGGGCCTGTCCAACATGATGTGGAAATTCACTCCTTACTTTTGTATCTTTATTCCAAGTCACATTTCTTCCTTTCCTTTATCCCTACACCCTTTCCTGGTGTATTCCATTTGCACCTGTCACCTAACTGTCCTGTCCTCATTCTTCTGGTTTATTCTCTTGGTTCTTATATTTACATACAGCACAGTACTTGGCCAGCATCTCGTGGTATCAACTTCCCATATCCTTACCTGGGCACTTTTCAGATTTTCCCACAGTGTGACAGGAACTGGTGATTATTCATATGTGGACAGGCTAATACTAGTGTAAGGAAATTTAAAACTGAAAATTATTTTTCTCACCTGGGTGCCCTTGACTGGCCAAAGCAGTTGCCATGGTGTTATGCTGACACAAAGCACATCAAAACCTTGATCCATATAGAAGTTAGCAAATTTTAAGATATGCTTCTTCTTAGCCAGTAACCAAGACAGCATCACCACCAAAGGTGCATTGTTCTCACCAAGTTTGGGATTTGTGAGACGAAGTGGTGAACTTTTGTCAATTTGGATGTCATTATGAGCGCTAATCAATTCTATATTTTTCGTGATCTGATTTACTGAGTAGTGTCTATGTTTTGATGCCCAAGTGAGACCTGCACAAGCTGCATATGGAATTGGGGTTGTTTTCTGAAATAATACAAACACAATGTTAAATACTGTTCAGTCTTCCTTGTTACGTAGTTACAGAATTGGAAGAGAGTATTTCACGTGTTACAGAACTTTGTGATAGAAAATTACCCACGTACATTTTTATCTACAACATGTAGAAGTACCCACTGTTAGTCCAAAAGACCTTTGTCTTCCCTGTCAATATCACAGTGTATATCTTACAAAGTGTTTCTTTTATCACTGCCCAGAGTATGTCAGCTGTCACAGAATATCTTGGCAGATGCAGGCTTTCTACATAATGAAGCTGCCATGCTCAGAGAGACAGAAGTGAGACCCTATAGCTAAAACCTTAGGAATAACACTCAAAGCAAAATATAAAAGTAAAGACTGGCGATTTTGAATGACCCGCAACCAAGGCTACTGCATGCATTGGTAGAAGTACAGAGTAAATTTAAGACCATGGGGCACGCGGTGGCGCAGTTGGTTGAGGCACTGCGCTATAAGCCGGAAGGTCACGGGTTCGATTCCCGATGGTGTCATTGGAATTTTTCATTGACATAATCCTTCTGGCCATACTACGGCCCTGGGGTTGACTCAGCCCCTAACAGAAATGAGTACCAGGAATATTTCCTGGGGGTAAAGGCGGCCAGTGCGTAGGGCTGACAACCTTACCACCTTCATGTGCTGATTGTCTTGAAATCTGGGAGCCTCAACCTCCTGGAACCCTCAGGGCCTGTCCAGGCCTGTAATGGGTTTGCTTTACCTTTGTATTAAGACCGTGGTATGCAGCAGGAAGGCAATAGCAAAGTTGCATTAAATAAAGTATACAAAAATTGTTAGTTACATGATAAATAGGCACTATTCACCATTTAATGCAGCCATTATACTTGCAGTTCTGTTACATTATGCCTGAGATGTTGCACACTGTTTGGTTCATCATGAGGGGATTCCTTAGGTTTCTACTGATGACGATGAACTCGATCAGTTGAAACATGCTGGGCGTAGCAATAACACTACAACAAACACAGTGGTTGTATTAGTTGGGGAACAGTACCTGTTTATTTAAAAATACCACGGTAAAAATTTGCAAATAAAGTTGTCCCTGTGCATGCCATGAAGAAATGTAAGAGGGAACAGAGGTATAGCTGCACGCACTGTTTAACGTCAGCTTCACTGAGCAGGATGATGGGTGGACCATAGAGCTGGCTTGGATGTTGGAGATTAGAAAAATGTCCCAGCCAGGATACAAACCCCAAATCATCCAGCTGATAGCCTAGTCACTGCACCTGCTACGGTATCCAGGCTGCCATCAACATACTGGTATGTCAGTTAATATAAAATGTTTACTTACAATATTTATAGCTGTTGAATATCTAGCTATGCCCCTTGCAGACATTGCCACTGCCATTCTGAAAACTGTCATTTCATTCAGAGGGATACACACCACACTGTAAATGAAAAATGTAGAAAACAGTCTCCAGGCTGATCTAGAAAATAAATAAATAACATACAGTGCAAAAGCCTGTATTAATATTTTCACACAGTTTTATAATTATATGGAGACTTGCATGCAAGATAAGGGATATAATTTTAATTTGTGATTAACTAGGTTCTGGACGGTTCGTCGTAAAGCCAGTTGGAGCACTGATGAAAATAATCTAAAATTAGCTCATATTTATTGCTTTCAATCTGTCATGTCACATGGAATAATCTGTGAAAATTGAAGACATCAAGAGTGCCTTAGATCCACAAGAAGATTTTTAGAAAAATAGCAAGTGCTAAAAGGGAAGTGTCTAATAGCAAATCATTTATGAAGTTTTTCAAACTCATCCACTTGCCAGTGAATTTGGTATTAAAACTGTTATGGACTCCATCAGAAAAGTTTAAAAAATGACACAAGTACATGGCACAAATATCATGTACATGTGCTGAGTGCTAACTTGGGAAGTACCAAAAAAAGGAGTTTATATACAGGAATCATGTTACAAGGTTTCATGTTATTGATATGACAAATGGAGCTTGATGTTTCATTTGTGGTGGCAAAACATGAACTTTCGCCAACACACGGGACCAACGTTCAGGTTTTGTTGCAGTTGCTTACAGACTTACTCCATGGTGCAGAGTCCTTCTCGAGATGCTAACTGGTTTGCAGCTAGTCATGAAATTCCCCGCATTTCACGGAACCCGACGGTTCATTACCCCAAACAAAAACGTCCGCTTAAAAACACAATTTAAAAAAAAAAAAAAAAAGACCGTTCCACACCTATTAAGTCGCCGGCTTCTCACCGCGCAGGCCTGGGTTCGATCGTGGTTGGTAAAATTGCGCTCGGACTTGTTTTCCCTCCCATGCACTTAACGTTTTACCATCATTATCATAAGGTTCCACCAAATTCATTTATCTGCCAGCGGCGCCATGTCAGTAATGAACGGAGTTGTTAAATAAAATACTACAAAATTACCTTGCATTGACGCTAGATTGAACGACACATTCTAAGCGTCCTGGATACCTTCTGTACTCACCTTCGCAAGTCGTTTACTTGAAACAGTTGCTATTTCAAAAGTTCGTTTCGTATGCATTAGGCTGTGCACTTTCACAATTTTAACGAGGTTTTAGGCTTACAACTTACATATTCGCAATCACGAACATCAATTTACAGCTGACATCGGATATCAGTCACGTGAACAAACCTCAGCTCTAATTGGACGAGTCCCCCCCCCCCCGGGACGTGCGATAAAAAACCACTTACACGATCGTGGTATACTGACGTACGTTGTCAAGGCTATTGTTATCAACACCCTCAGGTGAATATCGAATTCACACGCAAAATGTGCGTTGTAATCAATTTGTATTTCGATTTTTGAGGTTTTTTCTGGGGCTATTATATTATTGCACGTCTACTGGAATGTCACGCTGTGTCAACTGGTAAAAGGACCATTGACCCTTGAGGGTGAGGCCGGTATTCGGTCTCCAAACGCTCAGCAAAGAACGCCGAGTGACTTAATGCAATATCCCAGATAGGTGGAGTTTCAGCAATTTTTTGCTCAGAATAAAAGAAGAAAAAAATTTTCTGTCATCCACTTACCACAAGATAAACAAGGGAAAACAACATTTATGTATACCCTAATTACCCTGCAAATACATCGATTAATTAAAAAATTAGGTCTCTATATAAGACATCCATAACCGAGTATCTTAGTAATTTTGAACATATATGTATTATCTGAAGAAGCTTTCTTTGAACGGAAACAAGTTGTAAAAAATCAATATATTAATAATAAAAATCCCTAGTTGTGACTGACGGCTTCTTTCTTTATCGTTGTCATTATGACCACAGCGGCATTAACCGATTTAAATCTTGATTATTGTTGCTTCCACACATTTTGACTTTTATGCATTCTCGAATGATTTAATGATTAACATCGTATTATGTTTTGTCCTGCATTTTGCGGACGAGATTAAAACACGTACTTAGTTTTCCGTGTTTGTGTCTAGCCTAATCTTCTTAATAGCGTACCACAGAAACTCTGCATTCTTCACGGCAAGTGTGTTGCATCCAGTACACTAGTATAACTAGCGAAACGTTGACAGGCATGGTACGAAGTAGCAACAACGCTCCTACTTGCCATAAATTCATAGCTAGAAGTCGCTGCAAGCTAGGATCACAATGTTTCTAGGAAAATTCTTATTTGACAAGGTTGATTGCAAACGGCTCATTCGCATTTTCATCGACTTGGCAAAAATGCGTTGTAGCTGGCATACACAGGCCCGCCCTTCAAAGCTACCTCCCGTATTGTTATGATATGAAGTAAAGACGTTCCTGACATGAACACTAATAAATGACAGTATCAGGGCTAGAAGCAAAGGACTGCTTTAGTGAGTATGGTGACGGAAGAGGGACAGAGACCGGGTAAGGGGGACTGAGCGACTGCCCGTCTCGGCGTTGTGGCTGACATGTGACTCACATTGAAAGTTGTGGAACACAGTAAGTAATCGACAACGCTAGGTTGTGAATGAGTGCTAATATCGAACTGTCATGTAAAAAAAAGCAATCGCAAATCTTTTCCTGGCAGGCATTTTGGCATTGCAACATCAACACAGCTTAATTTTTGGAGATAAATTGCTGTAGCTTGCTATTTCGCACACTGCCAGCAATCTTGAGATACTGATAAGGTAGACCACACAGCGGATCACGGGACACGTGAGTGTTGTCGTGTAAACCAGTCCAGTTCGCCGAAGCTCGTTCTGCGCACACTCCGAGAACAGTCGCATCAACATAGGGAACCAAAGGAAGACGGATCTGCTAAAGTAAACTACTGGCATTTGGCTGACTTGGTAGTGGTATTGGACCCGTGGCGGCGTGTGGCTGTTTTCATGATGGTAGACGTACTCGCGTTAACTCTGATCCATGGCTGAGCGTGTGTTTTGAATTATCGATCGGGTGGCAGGAATGCGATGTACGGTCATGTATCAGGTATGATCTGTGGTCCGTGGTAAGATCTATGACTGCCACTCTCCGCAGGTTATTACCACCGTGAAAGGAGAGCTGTGTCAGGGTTGCCAGATTGGCTTTTTTGAAGCCAAATTCCAGAAATCTGGCTTTTTTAAAATTTGGTTGGCGTCACAAAATTCATTTGCCTTTTTGGCTTTTTCGTAGCTTTTTTATATGCTAAGATTATCTGCACGAAAACTACATACCATCCTTTTTATAAATCTTTTCCTTCAAGGAAAATGTTTTTAGGTCAGTTACATTTGGCAATATTTCTGCCGCCATGAGTCTGGACAAGAAGGCGCCAACCGGTAAGTCGGCCGAACACGGTGGGCACGTGACTCGTTCGCGGACCACCGAAGTATTTGAATGTGATTTATAATCATACAAATCTACTGTGAAGTGTACTTTCTATATGTAATAACGTGTTGTGTTGTAATTGTGACACCATTGGCTGTTTTTATAAATCATTTATTATCAACCGCCATGGCCATGTCAAATAAATGGAAAGCTTCTTACGATAGCAATCGTACGTACAGAAGTAAATAGGAAGGAGCATTTGTATGGGTCCAAAAGGCTGCTGATGGATCGGAGGAGCTTACTGTAAATTGTGCCACTTCAACATTTCACCAAGAATTAGCAACCTATCAAAGCATGAAAAATCGGAGAAACAAGCGGAGAGCTCCATTACAAGGCCAGGCGCAACTTGATGTAAGAAAGACTCATAGGTAAGATATGGATAAAGTTAAGGCAGTAGAACTGCAAATTGCTGTAAGCATGACCTGCCATTGTGTGGTACGTACAGTTAACTTGAGTAAAATCATGGTAGCACATGGGCATGGGAGTACACTGGAGCACATAGAGTTGCATAGAAGTAAATGTGCATGCTTAATCAGGAACATCATTTCGCCTGCACTGAAAACTGATCCCATCGATGACTTTCAGAACAAGAAATATGCCATCATTACAGATGAATCTACTGACATTTCAACAGAAAAACACTTGTGTATGTTAGTTCGATTTTTAAGTGATAGGAGAAAGAAAATTGTAACTGGATATATAGATTTAATTCTGGTGCAAGAAAAAATGTTCAATTTGATTGATGAGGGAATAAAAGATGTGGCCAGAGTCTTGCAAATTGCATGGGTTTTGCAACAGATGGTGCATCACACATGGTTGGGTGCAACAACTCTGTGTGGTCTAGACTAAAAGCTGTATCTCCTTTCTGCATGCAACTCAAATGCATCTGTCATTCATTGGCCCTGTGCATACAATATGCAGTGTCCAAGCTACCATTAAATATTGGATTTTTTACTGTCAGAAATACCCAGTTGGTTTCGCCATAGTGAATTAAGATGAGAAGCATATAAATTGTTTAGAGTGATGAGCACAGCTACATAATTTCAGCCAAAATGAACTGCCCCACTTCTCTTTGAAAACCCTTCTTTTACATGGTAGCTTGTGCATGGAAAGGTTATGTTTAATATTTTGATGAACTGGGAAGGGCTAAAGGCTTATTTAACTTCTGCTGAACTAGCCCAATCACAGTTTGATAGAAAATGTGGAGCGAGACTTTTAAAGGAAATGTCAGACAACAAAAATTACTTGTTCTCTGAGTTTGCAACACCTGTTGTGCAGGAATTTGAAACACTGAACAGTCTTTTTCTGCAAACCAAAGCTGATACTAATGAACTGTACCAACAAATATTCTTACATCAGAAGAGTTTTCAGAATAGATTGTATGATGCCAAAAGACAGAAAAAAACATTCACCAAGTTGATTTTGGTGTCAAATTCTTAACAGCATGTAATAAGTTCCTACAGCAGAACAACAGTGCTGAGGCTCATCTAGAAATAGAAAGCTTCAAAGAAAGGTCTATGCTAGAAGAAGCTCTCAGTCGAGTTACTTGTAGACTTCCTTCAGCAAGAGATACATTTGAAAGTTTATCAAAATTGAGCCCTGTGATAATTTTAAATCAAATTTCAAGGCCAATGTGTTCCAAGTTACCCTTTATACACCATGCAAGAAACGACGTCAGCAAAATTTAAGAACAATACAGACAAGTGCCTTTTGTCGATTTGAAAGAAGAAGCTCCATTTAAGAAAGATGGACTCCCTTTAGACACTGAACAGTTTTACATTGGGGTACTTCAGCATAAGGCATGTAAAGAGCTCGCCACCTTTTCCCTTACTTGTGTAATAACCCCTGTATGCTGTAGTTGAGAGGATATTTTCTCTTGTATCCTCCGTTAAAATGAAGGCAAGAAACAGAATGCAGCTGAATCTTCTTGATGCAATTGTGAGAGTCAGGGCAGAATTATTGCTTTCAAGCAGATGTTGCAAAGACTTCACTGCATCTCCAGAAATGCCAGAAAACTTCACATTGGACAAGGTTTATGATGTATGTTCCAATCATTCCAGTGGGAAGGGTAGTAATGACCTGGATCTGGAGCTTTTCATGTGATGTGAGTATGAAAAATAAATTAACATTTGTTTCGCTTATTTTTGGCTTTTTTTTCTAGTATTGCTTGGCTTTACATTCAAGTGTCGATCTGGCAACCCTGTGCTGTGTTCATACACTGTGTATCTAATGCATAACTTCAGTTGCCTTGCTGAACCAAGTATGATCCTCGATTTTTTGCAGACAGTTGAGTTATTTGATTGTGTGAGATTTGTTAGTTACGAACACCTGATGGAAAATGCTAGAAGAAGGTATACAATTTGTGTAAACTATGATGTATACTAACTACAATGTATGCTCACTGTTACCCATGAGGAGGGGCGTACTGCTGTATGCTGATACACATAGTGACTGTTATGTGGTACATGAGAAATGGCCCATTCGGTGGAGGTGTAATATGCACGTGGAGTTGTCAGTAGTGCCTACAAAACCGCATGGTTTGACAGTTTAAACCATTTGATCAAGGGGGATTCAAGAGCGGGCATGAATGTAAATGATATTAGTATTAATGGACCTTAACAAGATACAACACAGTAATTCACCAATTAGTTATTGCAATCTTTGCCATATTTCAGAGCAAGGCTGTCCTAATTGTCCACTTTTTACTGTAGTGTTGTTTTCTAGTCCTAAAGACGGAGAAAAATTGTAGGTACACATGTGCCAAGCGACGGTATTGTTGGTAGTCTTTATAATTTTTTAATGATGTTCCATATTTTTATATTGAAGAATAGAGGGTTTCATTTGGGAGTAAACATAACCTAAAATGTATTGTATATGCGCCTGCTCATGAAAATTAAATTTGCCTTGTAACTTGTGTTTATCTGTAATTCTAAATGTAATGAAAATTAGATCAGTGCTTTTACAGACATGAACATACCTGGCTGGTCTTACCATGATGCAGTCATTATGTAATTCGCATAAATAACATATAATGAAATAAAACAACCTGAAATGGTGCCAGATTTTGAAAAATTCCTGGGTACATGTGCATTGAGAAAATGGGAAAGAAATGCTTGAATTTTGGTGTTTCCTGCCTCAAGAAAGTTTCCTAACTTGAGAAACTTCATGGGAAACTATATGTAAGTTTGTAAGTGCATGCAACTGTGAACAAGTAATTGTGTAATGGAAGTTATAAAAAAACAAGCAGAAATCACGATTGAAGAACGGTGATCTGCAGGATATTCTTATTGTGCTTGCAACAACCAACTTGACTCTGGACATCAGCGCTTAGATGCGAACGAATGGCGCCCAAATTGAGATATGAAAAGATGAGGGTTTTTCAAGTGTTGATTAAAAATTTTGTATAATTTTACCATATCAGAAACTGTTTAGTATGTGCCTGCTAAAAGTTCCATTACAACTGTAGCTGTTACAATTTAACATCTGTCAAAATTACTAAATGATCGGATGTAAGAGAAAAGTAGTAATGTAGAAAGGCAGATAGGAGGATGGATAGCATTTTTTTTTTCTAGTCCTATGCAGAAATTATGTCGAAAAGATGCGTAACTGTATCAGCATTGTTTATTAAAGAAGCTGCATAAGTTTATCATAATCTAATGCATATGTGAATAAAAATAAATAAAATCTAATTTTTCAATATATTAATATTTTGGTTTAAAAACCTTCTGTGGCACTTTACCAAATCAGTCATGTCTAAGCAGCCTGTGGTTGATATGATATGATATATTTGTTAACTGCAATTGGGTTGACGCCCATTGGCAGTAGTACGGTGCACATTTACACACAAACAGTACATAGAACAACACAGTGAAAACGGAATATACAGAACAGAACATAACAATAAGAATACATAAACATAACAATAAAAATTTATAATTCACAAAATTAAACAAAAACATACAACCATACATACAATGATTAAAAAACTGAAACAAGAGAACATGAAAGAATGTGATACACGAAAAAGCCATATAAGCAGCACTCTTCATATGATCCAACACCTTCTAAGACACCCTAAGACCTTCACTACACTTCACAACACTTTACCCAACTACACTTCACTACACTTGTAGACTCTTCACTTCCTCTCATTTAAACTTCACCCAACCACATTTCTCTACCCTCTCTTTGGCTTAACGATGCTCCATTTCACCTCATATCAGTACACTCCACTTCACTTCACCTCACTGCACTTTTAGAAGATTTTCGCCACACTTCTATTCCTTTCATTTCACCCCGTTTATAATTGCTTTCCTAACTCTGTTTCTGAAAATCTTGGGTTTACAAGGGAAAGTCTCTAATGCCTCTGCAGGTAGTTGGTTCCAGTTTTTAATGGTCCTATTTACAAAGGAATACTTCCTGATATCTATTCTTTGCTTCCTGTCCCTAATTTTCCAAACATGATCAACGCTACTCAAATAGTAAGCCCCTCTCAACTTGCCACTTATAGCTTTCCAAGCCCGTTCCCCAGAGTACGCTTTAAAAAGCGCGCATATAAGTGTGCAATCGTCCTACGCTGAGCCAGGGTTTCCCATTCAGAATCCTTCGTATGGTCTGTAAATTGAGAAGCATTTTTTTGTGCTCGGTCTAATGCATTTATCTGGCCTTCTCTGCATGGTGCCAGCATGCAGACCGGTATTCAGGAATAGGACGTACCAATGACGCGTAGGCTAAACTTTTTGTATTCCTGTTTGCTTTTTTGAGAACATGCATTACAAAGTCAAATGCCTTCCAGGCTTTTTGCACTGTGTAATTTACTTGGTCCACCCAGTTTAAATCGCTTCATATGATTATTCCCAAGTATTTACAACTGCTCGCTTCCAGAATTTTTTGGTCACCAAGAGAGTAGCCCAGTGGATTTTTAATCCATGCTCACATAAATCTTATTGCCTTACTTTTACCAGGATTTATTTTCATCCCATTTTATACTGCCCAGTCCCCCAAGCTGTCTAGATCCTTCTGCAACTTTTCTATGTCATTTTTATGTGTGATTTTCCTATAAATTATGCAGTCACAGTGAATAGTCTAATATATGTGTCGATGTTCCTCCAAATATCATTTATGTACGGCAGCACAGTGGTTGAGGTGCTGTGCTACAAATTGGAAGGTTGCTGGTTCGATCCCAGCTGGTGTCAGTGGATTTTTCATTGACATAAAGTTCTACCAATCACACTATTACCCTGGGGTCGACTCAGCCTCTAGCAGAAATGAGTACCAGGAGCATTTCCTGGGAGTAAATGTGGCCGGTGCGTAAGGCTGACAACCTACCACCATCCTGTGCCGTTGTCACAAAAGCTGGGAACCTTAACTTCCTGGAACCCTTTGGGCTTGTTCAGGCCTGTAATGGGACTGCTTTTTTTACATTAGAAACAGTAGAGGGCCCAAAATGCTCCTTTTCAGCACACCTGAGTTTACTTTGACTTCCTTGGATAGTTGCCCTCCTACTCTTACCCTTTCTGTATGACCTACAAGGAATTCCCTTACTCAAACAACTACCCTCAAATCCACGCCCGAGGCTGCCAGTTTTGTAAGCAGCAGATCATGAACTAAATTGAAAACCTGGAAAAAGTCTATTATAATTGCATCTATATCAACCCCCTTGTCCAAAGAATCCACGATGTCCTGGCACACTGTGATGACTTTCACATGAGTATCCCGGTCTAAACCCCTGCTGTCCCTCATATAACCAATCATTCTTATCCTAGACTTGCCTCAAATACCCTGCTATAACGTGTTCCAGTTGCTTGCAGACCACAGAGTTTCAGCTTATGGGTCTATAGTTTGAGACTGCCGATCGACCATCCCCTTTGTAAATAGGAACCACTGTGGCTTTTTTCCAGTCACTTGGGATGGTAGCATTGTTTAATGATATTTCAAGTAGTCTAGCTAGGCAAGGAGTCATGGCTTCCCCACCCAAATTCAGAATTTCACCAGTAACTCCATCTGACCCTACTGATTTGCTTCTCCAATTTTTGCTAATATTTATCTAATAACTTCAGTGTTAATAATAAAGGTTTCACCCGAGTTGGCTAATTTTATTTCCAGGATGGTACGATCGCAGCAAAAGACAGATGCATAATGGGAATTTAAGATGTTACCTTTTTCAGTAGTGTCTGTAACGATCATTGCGTTGTGGTCTTTGATCGCACAAATGATTTCTCTATTTCCTTTCTGCCTTTTCACATACTTGTAGAACTCAGACCAGCAGTTGCCTTCATTTCATAGTCTAACTGCAAAAATGTCTCCTGTGCAGTAGTCTTTTCAGTTCCACTTGATATCACTGTCCTAATTTTCTCTTGTATACTCTTCTAACCTTTGCCTTAAGCCATTTCAATTCCTTATTGTAGTATTCAGGATCAGGATTTTTTTTCAGAATTTTATGTGGGACAAAATGATAGATACTCTCGAAGGCTATTTCCTTAAAATGTTTCCAAATTTCCTGCATGCAACTACCATTACTTGCCCATGATGCGAATTTACCCCTGAGGAAACTTTGTAGACCTGTGACGTTTGTTTTGTGGTACACAGGTACTAATATTTCCACTTGGTGCTCACGACATTTTTCTCCTCATTCTACTTCCAGTAGTTCCCTGCAATAGTCACTGATCCCCTGAACATTACTGCAAGAGGTGAACACACTTTTGGGCCGGACAAGGTAAATGTCAAGCAAAGCATCCCCTCAGGTCGGGCTATTTACTACCTGAGTGTAACCGTTTTCCCATACCAGTATATTTAAAAATACCAGGGTCCCCCTAGAATTTTCCGCCTGACCATTCAAATCCACATAAAGTTAAGTTGAGATCACCTCCAATGATGCTATGCTACATAGTTCTTCCATACATCCAATCCGGTCTGCCAGTTTTTCTAACAACCGCATGTCCTCGTTTGGAGCTCTGTAGATGCCTACAATTTCCCATGTAATTTTTGGGCGCAAGTAATGTAATTTTTTACACAAATAAACACTCTACCGCTGTGAATGTGTCTCTCTCTTCTGAAACTTGTGTAATCAGCCCTAAAAATTTCCGCATTGCTAATTTCCTCACTAAGCCATGACTCCGTGCCTATTACAACATCAGGGTTATATGTGTCAGCTAAGTTCCAGAAATCTAAAGTCTTATTGTAAATACTCCTACAGTTTACCTGCAGCAAAACTAACAGTTTACCCTCAGTCTTGGGCACTTCTAAGCAGTCCTCCTTTGTTTAATCTTCAGTCTCCCTCCTCGCCTATCTGTCGTCTCCGTATCACTCTCCACCGTCTTCCAGGCCAACGTCAAATGTTCCTGGATTTTCTTCATCCCCGTCTCCTCATATGTCCCCTCGCTGGAAGTCCCTACCGCCAGGCATTGTCACTCACTCCTCATCATCTGTCTTCATCTGCCAATACCACAGACTCTGGAGTAAAGTTTACCTACGTGTCTCACTCCCCTTTGGTTTATGTGAAGGCCATCTCTACCAAAGTCCCAGTTGTCCACCCAACTATTTGGGTGTACATAAGTAACCCCTAGTGTCTGCGCTACCCACCCCTATCTGCTGTTTATGGCTCCAATGCGCTGCCATGACATGTCTTGCCTCCGCAACATGCCACTCAGAACTACTCTGGATGTTGAAAACTTAGTTTTTGCTGTATTTACAAGATCGTAGACATCTCCCATGGCATAATTGAGATTTGCAGTTCGTCTTAAATTGTTTGTACCCACATGGATAATGATGGTATTGGGGTTCCCTAGGTCTCTATTTTCACTAACTCTATGCAGCTGTTCCGTTCTAATGCCAGGAAAACACTGGCTAAAAAGAGGGTAGCACATAATTGACACAGACTTTTAGAAGAAAGTAACAAGTGTCAACACAGACAATATTTTTAAATGAAAGATATGTACACTATTATGAATTGGACTACCTTATTCCCTAGGTTCCAAGAAGTAGCTTTTTAAAATATCTTAAACAGGGGAACAGTAACTAGAGTAGCCAGTGTTATTCCGGTGCATGTTTTGAAGAAAGAAAGTTTCGGAGTTTTCTGTATTCAGTGTACAAAAGACTACTTATGTACAATAACGTTTGTTGGCTCAGTCAAGGTTCTGTTTTTTTAATTTAAGATCCACTTACATGTTCTGTGCCAACAGAACTTATCCACACAATGGTTGGATGAATCTTGTTATTGTCAGTAGTATACAGTGATGCTCGTTGTGTGTCTAAACAATGGAGTTGGCAAGATTAACCACTATTAACCATTACCTGCCACACCTTCTCTTCATTGGAGTACTGTCTTCATGTACAGGCACTGTTCATATTAATGTGCATATAATTCCTCTTTTGGATTCCCAAACATAATGCTGTGATAGTGTGTCAGTACATCAGGGGAAGTGATTTTTCTAATGTTGTCATAAAAATACTGGAAAAGAAAGTGGAGTTGTAATAAATATACTTAATACTTCTTAACCAACTGGTTTGGTGTTGATTCTGTTTCAAATTACATACACAGAACTAATTCTAAGATAAAAATGAATTCCTCAAATTTATCATAACTTCTGTATTGGTAAATTACATCTTTTGTCCTGTTGACTCTCATCGTCTCACATTTCACAGATCTGAATGATTCTGAAGTCACCCGAATGAAGTTACAGGCTGCAGTCATAAATCTGTACCACAGGATTAAAGAACTGAATTTTGTAGTGTGGCATATACAGTATAACACCACCATTCGCCACAGAATAAAATAATGCAATGCATTTCATTATTACTGTCCTGAGCACAGCAGCTGTCATGGGATGTCCTGGAAGAGTCTAGGCATTCTATAAAGATAACATGGTTAGTAAAGCGATAAAATAAAGATCCTGTATTATATGTAGATATGCATTGTTTCACTGATGAAGTCATAAACTAGGGAACCAAGCCAAGTAAACTTGAGGATGACCAGTTACTAGTCACAACTTGTTGTACCCAGTTTATAGTGCTGAATTACTTGTTCAAATTATATTGTTATTTATACAGTCAGATAACTGGCAATATCATGTGTTACATGTGACAGTCATGCACAGTCTGTCTATTTTATCATTGCCTTGAGCATGGCAGTTTTGTCACCCACAAAGTCTGCATCTCCTGGGAGATCCTGTGACAGCTCTCTTACACAGGACAGTAAAAGAAGCACACTGTCTGCTACATAAAGACATGAGGAATTTAACAGCAGCTGTCTTATGCATAACACACAACTATGTCTTTTCAACAGACTGTTCAGAATTTGTGGGAATGTTGCTTCTGTTAGCAATGAGAAACTTTGCCACCTCAATGTATCCATTTTGCTGAGCCCAATCCAGAGGAGTGTTCCCGAAGTTATCCACAGCATTCACATTAGCACCACTGTGAACAAGCAGCTTTGTAATTTCCATGTGCCCTGATCTGGCAGCCAGGTGGAGTGGTGTCAGCTTCTCATCCCCCAATGCATCAACGGTGGCCCCTTTGCTAAGCAACAGACGACATATGTCTGTGTAACCATACCATACAGCATAGTGGAGTGGTGTGAAGCCCTGTCTGTTAGAAACGTCAATATGAGCACCATGGCCAAGTAGCCACTGTACTATTTCCAATCGCCCGTACAGGGTTGCTTGAAGCAGTGGGGTCCGACCATATTCTTTCTCCTTGAGATTTAAATTTGCCCCACGATGAACCAGTGCTTGTACAGCCTTCAGGTTTCCTTTCTGAGCTGATCTGACAAGAGACATCATACATAATATAGTCAGTATTAATTGCATTCATTACATTCTCTCGTGTAACTAGTATGTGAATTGGCGGACTTGCTTTAATGAAGTTTGGTTATTTAAGGACATATCACTGTGAAATACCATGGTGACACCCATTCTTAAACCACTGATGTACTTTTTGCTCCACTGAGACATGCATCTCACAGTAACACAGACTTTGATGTCTGTGAAACATGATAAGGTAAAGCAAAGTAAAGCTGTCCCTGTGCACAGCATGAAAGTGTATAAGAGGAGCAGATGTATAGCTCCATTCATTTTTGATCTTAGGACTAGACGGAGGCGAGCAGTTGGCTTCATGCTCCTGTTGATTTGCCCCCAAGAAAGGAAATTTGCGTGTTTTATTGAAGAGAAAACCTGCAGTTGAAAATCTGAACACTTAGTTTACTTAACGGACAACAGCTGCTGTAAAATCAGTACACAATTTTTGTTACAATTTTGAAACATTTAAATTCATTGCACATTGATATTTTAAATATTCTAAGCAATACGACCTTCTTGCATCAGTACAGCAATCAAGTCTCTGGATCATATGGGTACAGAAATGTAAATTGTATGCAGGGAAAGGACATGTCTTCAATAAAATGAACCTTTTAGTCTCAGAAAGTGAAGGAAATGTAGACTCACAAAATGAAGAATTGTCCTACAAATTAAAAGTCACATTGTCTCAACCACAGAGGTAAATTGTGGATGTGTGGATTACAATAACAGGTCCCTGGTACAGTCTGTTCCCTGTGTTCATATGTAAAGAATTTTTTGTTTTTACTCAACTCACTTGACATCAACATGAAGCAAACTTGTGACAGTGCATTCTGTGCGCTTTCAGTAATTGAATTTATTTATCTCTTAATTACGTAAAGTGTCAATTTGGCTAACATAGGTTTTACGTATGTTAGGTGATTAACGTAGTTAAGTTACTGGATTTGTTGTGGGTTCAGTTGTCATGAAAGCTTGTCATCTGCCAGTTTTTCAACTGGTTCACACTCCAGTAAGCTGTTCCACAGCATCATGTTTCCAGACTATACTCCCATGTACTTTGCACATTGACTTACAAATTTCCTCATTACATTGGTTGAAAATATGAAGTTTCATGAGGAATGGATACTGAGGGCTCTTTCCCTGGAGGGGGAGGTGATACAGCAGCCAGGGCACGAGGCTGAACACCCACTTCCAATTACTTCAGAGGTTAAGTATGAATGGAGCTGTACCTCCAATCCTCCTGTATCCCTTCATGGTATGTACAGGGATGACGACCTAGTGTCAGGATAGATGTACTAAACTGTTTAACGTTTATATAACATGTACTATATTCTGTCTGTACACAACTATATATCAGCATAGTGACATTGTATATACTTAGCTTACATTATGGCAACATGTTCCGACGGTATGACGGTCATCATCAGGCCAATAAAGAACACTTTTTAAGGTACAACAAAGTGAGCACTCAGTGTTTACTTAATTGAAAATGATTGACACATATTTTTCATGTATTTTACTTGTACAGGTATAGGATCTTTTATCTGGCATGTTGGTATTTGGAATGCCAAAAAAAATTGGTTTTACATCAAATAACCTCAACTTCTGGTACCTGTGATACTGCTGCTCCCCCATCTTTACCAGACATTACTGTTGCTATTTCTTCACATCATGCCTTGCAACTGATGTTAACTAACCCAAACTGCCTTCATGCTGAAGGCGGAACAGCATTTTTGTTATAATTTTTAAATGTGTTATTAGATTTTAGGCAGGGTGCTTCAAATTAGAGAAAAACCCACTAACCAAAAAATTCCAAGTGTCAAGTATTCTGGATAAAAGGTTCCATACCTGTATTCTGTTTTGTTGCAGTGTTGTGTTATGTGCCTTATGTACTGGGCACTGCTTCCTTGTACTTGAAAACAGTTCAAGTAGGTCAGGCAGTAGCACTACTAACTTGTACTGAGGAGTACTCTATTGGACTCCTGACCAGGAAACTGACTGCCCTGACCATTCCTCAGTCCCTCCAGGCAGTACCTTAAATTAGACCAAGACTGCTTCTTCCACATGCATTCAACATGATGATGATCATCCAGTCATCTGACAGTGTGTGGTCTTGTGGGTGGTGACACTGTTTGGTTTTGTCTGCTGGGCGGTGACACTATGTGGTTTTGTCTGCTGGGTGGTAACCAGCACTGAAGAGGAAAATGCTACATCCTAATTTAGTTGGTGGCCATTTACAGAAGATTTTTTGACAGTTGTGGTTAGTATCTGTGAATATAACTTTGTGTGTGTGTCTGGATTCATGTCTTCTGGGATGTTACACCATGTTGACTACAGATGAAGGCAAGGCGGTGCTGTGAGCATCTCCAGTCACATTGTCTGTTTGTTCAGTCTTGTTCCAGAGACATGAACAGCGGGATGTAACTGGCTCTTTCTCTGTGTGCACACACCATAATGGGTTAAAAGTGTGATGGTTTGTAGTAACGCAATGTGTTGTTTTTTTTTTTTTGGTTTGTTTTTGTGTTATACTCTTTATTTCGATGTAGCTAGACCATGGTCTTCGAGAACAATTGACAGTCATCTACCAGACTACAGGGCAGTCTTCAACTACTGCAAGGGGAAAAGTTATCTAGTCTTTATTTCACGTAACTGTCGTGATTTGAAGCTTCCGCCGCGAAGTACATGAGAACTGCGCTTTTCTGGGTTATTACGCAGCGAGTAGTGGCAAGTTCTTTCTTGGCTCCTGAAAATGGGACCGATAGGTTGTCTCGAAAATTCCGTAAGAAATTACCACCGCTCGCTGCGCAGTAACCCCGAAGAGCGCAGTTCTCATGGAAATGTCGCTCTTAGCTTATTGAGTTGCCCACCTGTGCAAGGCAGTATTGCCCTTCTTGTCCCGGCAGTTGACGTCCAGCTCGGCGCTGTACTGTCGTTCTGCGTCTAGATCTCGCGCAAGTGCAACGTTTCGCTGCTTTTCCTTGCGTATTTCCGCGGCGAGTTCCAGGCCGTACTCCTTTTGACTAGCGAGGTCTCGGAAAACTTCCAAGCAGCTGTTCTTCTCACTCCGCAGCTCATCTGTGATTCTCGTGATGTACTGTCTCTCCTGTTGCAGCTTGCCTTCTAGCTGCAGCTTTTCTTTCTTGTAGTTATCCACACTTCTCTCCAGTTCCCGTAACTTATGCCTCTGGTGTTCCAGTGTGTTCTTCAGGGCAGCAACCTTCTTCCTGGCATCATTCAGCAGCCGGTCCATTTCCTGTATGCGCACGGAGCGATCTGTAGTTGCATCCTCCTTTGATATTTCGTCTTGTGTGCTGCCCGGTTCAGTGTTTAGCGTTTCTTCTGCCCTGTGTTGTAAAAGGTGTTTTTCAAGTTTGTCGCAGGTATCGCAATTGGCTCCGTCCATTGTTACACCCAGACATTCTTGCATTACCTGTAGAACCTGCATCAGTAACAGATGCGATGGTAGCATGGCTGTCCCCGGAGCTAAGACAAGCGGCGTTATACTGGCCATCTGTAAAAGAATGAAGCCCCGATCTGTAAGCCATTTGTTTTTGGCCGGTGCAGAAACCAGCGGAGCTGGCGGACGGGCCTACCGTACACGAGAGGGGACGAGCAAAGAGTATTTGCTTTGTTTGATCGGCCAATCCGCTGTAGCTGCCGTGTAAGTGACTCGCTCCTAGCTTTACACTTGAAAATTTCACCGGCCACAAACTAACAAACTAGTTTCTGTATGTATGTATTATGTATGTATGTGTATGCATATATATACACACATCACAACGCAGTGGAAGTTACCTCGAACCGAACAATAAAACGTGCGGACAGACAATTGTAGTGCGATTTATCTGTGCACTGTATTTACATTAAAAATGAAAAAAATCATGTTAATCGAGACCTGTGATACTTTGTCAAGTACTTTTTTTTTTCTTTTTTGAAAACTGAGCTTCGAATATTATATTTAGGAAGAAGAAAATTGTGAATAAAAATCACTGATTGCAGTTCCGCTGTCCGCACGCTGGCCAACCGTCATGTGCACCAGAACCCCCCGCCATTTTTTCAGACCTTCATCTTTCCGAACGTTACTCCGTGGTAGTGCGTAAGTAGTCGCAGTACGCAGTAAATAATGCTCTGCAGCCATCAGCGACATCGCTGTGAGAACATAAAAGCTCCAATAAATTAGGAATTTTGTGTGCTCTGGAATAAACCTTCTCGGCCCGCGGGTAAGCGAGGCTACTTGTTTGGCTCCTCTTTTTCTAAACATCTGTCTAATGTAGATGCCGTGTGTTTGGTATGAGGTAAGGATGTAATTTAGAAGACTTCCGCACTGTAAAATCTTGGAAGTTGTGGAGGCTTCTTAAGTATTCGGATTAACTCTTTAAAGCCCAATGGTCACTATATGTACCGCCAGTGGTCACTATATGTACAGCCAGTTTAACATTCAGAAGTTTTACATTCTGCCCACACAGTGTATTTATGTGTTTTGTGTGGATCTCAGAACAAACAGCCATTATTTCCCTATGCAGCATTAACTGACTGGTTTGTATAACAGAGACGGAGTGTGTTTACTGCGCGGTACGAAAAAAGTAAAGTTCTTCCTGTAACCTGCCATGAAGGCACACAGGGAGAAGCGCCATAGCTCTCTTTCTTTAACCTCGGCACTCGATGCCGGTGGTGATGAACGGCAGGCCCCGGCCGCTTTACCCCCGGGAAAGAGACTGGGTACCCATTGCATGGGAGGCTGGGTGGGGCGCAGGTCCGGTCTGGACGGGTACAGAAAATCTCGCCTCCTGGGATTCGATCTTCGTACCGTACAGCCCATAGCGAGTCGCTGTAGTAACTTAGCCATCCCGGCCCACCTGCGCGGTACGCAGTGTATCCTTATATGCGTATATTTATAAATAACGCAGTTTAAGCTTGTCCGTGCTGTGGGTCAGGCGGTTGGTCGCCGGCCTCTCACTGCAAAGACCCGGAATCAAACCGATTTATGGTGGATGCAGTGGCACTGGGACGGGTTCTTCTGTGAACTCTTCGGTTTTCCCCTGTCGTACCAGTCCGACATTGCTCCATACTCATCTTCACCTAGACCCTTATCTTCCCAGAAGGCCAAACGGGCGAAACCTGGGAGCCTTCCAAGAAACCGTGCTCTTTCGGGAATCGCCGATCACTGGGGGGAAGTAGGCCTACTTTCATTTTTTAATTAATCTGCTTTTAAGGGCGTAATTCGGTTTTGTGTTATGTGGTTATATTTAAAGGCTTACGGTTCGTGCTTCGTTTCAATTGTGACTGCTGTTTTCCTTCACAGTATCCAGAAGTAACCCGCGCCATTACGTCAGTCATTTTCGGCTAAGGACGTTGCAACCAGATAAATCCGATGAATCAGGTACTGGAGGAACGGGAAGTTGCGGGTCGCGAATTTTTGTGTTGCTGTTGTGAGACTGCTGATGACACAACTGTCGCAGTTGCGAGGAATTCGCGTTTGTTAGCAGTTATGCACATTTCTGATCAGTTAGTTAGCCGTCACCTGATTATTACGTTCAACACATGGATGTGTATCAGATTCGGGAAAACGTAACTGTGCGGTCTCCGCCGTTGTATTTCATAATCAAACGAACTTCACGTGCTTAAATAACAGATCATCAGTAATCAATCAACTGTTGCGTTACCCAGCATGTTTCGACTGGAACCATCATCAGCGAATATGGCTCACCTCATGAATTCCTCAAACGGAATGCGAGCGAGTCAGTTCAACAACGCTAGCGATTGCGGATTTGGTGGACGAAACCAAATACCGCGCCCTTCCTACCTGGTTTTGTAAGGGTGTGAAACTTGGTCTCTCACATTAAGGGAAAGATCACAGGCTGACGGTGTTTGACAATAGGGTAAGGAGGAAGATCGGATGATCAAATGAAGGAGAATGAAGTTGGCAAGGCGTGTGGCACGTAGGGCGCGAAGAGATGCACACAGGGCTTTGGTGGGGAAGCCTCAAGGAAAGAGACTACTTGGAAGACCTAGACGCAGATGGGAGGCTAATAAGGAAATTGTCTTAAAATAGGGCTGAATGGCCTGGACTGGGTTGATCTGGCTCAGGATACAAGTGGCGGGCTCTGGTGAGCTCGGTAATGAACTTTGGGGTTCCACAAAATGCGAGGAAATTCTTGACTGGCTGACAAACTGTCAGCTTCTCAAAAAGGTCGCTGATGCGTTAGGGCGCCGGTGTAAGGAATCTGCAGCAAAGCGAGACGAGTGCAATTTGTCACTGTCAGCAGCACGTACTGCCAAATGAAGGAACGCATATCCAACGCATAGCACCAAACATCTCGTTTTGGTCAGCGGTACTGGAACGTAGAGGGTGGAGGGCAGGCGCGCTTGGGGTAGGGGATGGTGTGGCTGACCCTTACGATATATAAAATTTATATTTGACTTGTAACCCGTGTTCTAAAAATAGTGTCGTAAATACCACTAAACACAACGCTGATTGCAACTGCATTATGTACACATATACATTTAGCAACACGTTTCATCACTCTCACCTGATTATCTTCTTCTTTATTTTTTGTTTGACGCTACGTTTCTGAAGTAAGTGTTCGGTGTTGCAATGTACAGCACTGGACATCGGGCGATTTCAGCTGAAGGCCAAATTCACGTAACACGTTGATACAATCGTGTAAAACCTTTTGTCTTTTTAAAATTCCCATTTGGGAAGGGGGTGTTGTAGCTTGGCAGCCCCTTATTTGATTGCTCACCTGGTGGTGGACCCCATTTGTTTAATGGCAGGTAACAATTTTTGCAACTCCGACACCATTTAGAGAAAACAGTCGGTTTTCCCTGCCTGAGAGAGATCCAGCACCCATACGAAACCATCGTACGTCTATACATCCCTTTGAACTTACCTGGTAATTACATGTGACGTCACTGTTACCTGATCACTACTGCCTGCAGTTCGTGTCGTTGTGTAGACTGCGGGCATCGCTGGACGGTTAAGTTGCGAACGCGGGTCAGGACACTGATAACGCCCTGACTGCCGCGATGGCAGCCGCTGACGCGTGATGACGTATCCTGCTGCTGGGGTCAGTCCTCCCGCACGATTGTCTGCTGAAGCTGTCCACAAGCTGGGACATGTACAGGTTACATCAGCGGTTCATGTGCCATTTATGTGGCAAAACTAAAGCTATCTCTGTGCTTACTCTATCACACAGCGTGGTAGCGTATTGTGAATGGAGATGCAGCTCCACTGTTTCTTAACCGCGGTACTAAATGGAAGTAACGGCTCGTGTTGTACCCCGGCCCTTTGCCCGCGGGGAAAGGGTCATAGCACGCATTGGACAGGCGGTTCGGTGGGCCTCAGAGCCGATCCTAAGGCGTTGGAAAAGGGGCACTCCTCTGTCCCTGTCGAGAATCGAATCCCACCTTCTTGGTCGACCAGGCCGAAGCTACGTCGGTTGCAGCAAATAAGAGGCTTCAGTTACAAGGAATGGGAAGTCAGTCAGCTTACCCAGAAATTTCTCGCCATTTAAGGAAACTGAAGGTTCATTACCATGTTTGTAAGGTCCCTATACCGAGCCAGTGTAATCCACTGCACGCCCACACGCCATATTTCTTAAAGGTCCATTTTATTACAAGGTAATTATTTTATCTGGTAACTGTAGTTTGTCACTGTCAGCAGCTGCTGCGTCATACGTGTGGGCTGTCGACTGAGTTGGCCACGTTAATACGATAAACGAGCCGACAGGAAGTGACAGCCGATACTTGTTTGATAAATAATGATCCTATGTAATAGTTACGTCTACGTCACCGACTCACCAATTGGTTTCTTCCCTTGGGAGTTTCCGATTAAAATGCTTATTCTGTCTCATGTCTCCCTTGCATGCTATATTTCCTGTCCATCTTGTTCTTGTTTTCCAATAAACCTCATATTTGATGATAAGTGCCATTTTCTCCATCTCTTGCCCCTTGCTCTCTCTCAGGACTACATTTCATCCTCCAACCCCTGTTTTCAAACATCATAAACCTGGTGGCACGAAGCACCAGAAGACTGGGACATCAGGGTTCAATTCCCGGCAGGAACAAAGGTCTTTTTTTTTTTTTTACTTCGGAGCGCCGATACTGGCTGTGGGACCCAACCAGCTTCATGTCGGGTGGGTGAAGGCCAGCTGAAACGTCCGACTGACCACTCATCTCTAGTACCAAGATGGAGAGTGCGTGGAGCTATGCCTACATTTCCCACATTTCTTAATGGTATGTTGTTTAATGAAGTACAGGTACAAATTTACATCTGACATGCAAGGTTGCAGACAGCGACAGGAACACTGGTCAATCCGAAGTGACAATGGACAACATTGCACATATTGGATCTGCTCTGATTTCTGACGTTTTGCAATCCTAATCAGGCATATTTGTTGTGCCGATTTATTTTATACTGTACATTGAGCCGAGACGGGCTAGATGGTCCGAGGTTCAATTCCCGGCTGGCTTAAGAGATTTTTTCCTGCAAAGCCCCCAAGCCCATCCTGTTCGGCGGGTACAGGGTTTTTTCCCCCGCGGCTAAAGAGTCCGGGGCGTGGAGCTGACCGGGCGCCTCCATCTAGTGTAACAGATAAGGGAGCGATTGGAGAAACACCTCTGCTCCCCTTCTATGGTGTGCACACGTGTAACTTTACCTCCGACTTTACATTTGTCTTCAGGTCTTCGCCTCGATGCTGTTTGCACCTTGCGGAACGCTGCATCACTGGCACAGAACAGGCCTCAAGTACGTGGCAGTAGAAAAGCAACAGCCTGGGCCCATTTGTATCGAGACCGCTGCTTGATCATGGCGTAATTAGGTACATAAATATAACCCCGGTAGGGAAATGAGATTTTTCTTTTCTGCAAAACCTCCGCAGGGGCTGTCGGCCCTTCCTGCCTCCTGTGCAATAGGTACCGGGTTTGTTTCCCGGGTGAGAAAGCGACGGGGGGTGTGGCTTTGACGATTCAACTTCGGCGCTGAAGTTAAGAATAAGTAGAGCCATAATTCCACCCCTCCTGTATGCCTTCATATTGTGGACAAGTGAAATTTTATCCTTTTCATACGCTCACACATACATACATACATACATACAGGCTAAGCATAAATATCAGAGTTACACCTAATATTGCGGCGATGACTGCAGGGAACGGGAAAACCAGGGCCTATCTCCATCGGTTTAAGCTATTGGACAACGCAACATGTGTCTGCAAACAAGGAGACCAGACCGCCGACCACCTATTTTACCAGTGCAAACTCCTAGCAAACCACAGGGGAACGCTGAAGAAAAACATCGTCCACCCCGGACATTTGCCAATAAGCAAACAGGAGTTAATATCGAAGTTCCGGAAACCATTCATAACCTTTATAGAATCAATGGACTTTGACTTACTATAACGAAGCTGGTATCAGATAAGTTCTGAACAATGTAAAGTGACACAGCGAAGGATGCTTCCTGATGTACAACCAATTATAACTCAGCATGTAGTATTACCTAGTGTAATGGGGCATGCATAATAAAATAAAATACACACATACATACATACATAGTGTTTTATAATTACTTGTCCTCCAGGCTGGACGTAGGACAGGTGGGCTGGTAACCCCCAAAACAGAAATGGTTTAAATATTCGTGCATTTTACTCGTCCACCTGGACGTCGGAGAAGATGGAATGTGAGGTCGAACACGCTTGTTGCCTGTGCTGTTACTTGATCGAATAAAAAGGAAGAAGAAAGCGGTGATGATTGTGATTATGTTTATGGTTTTGCCTGTGATACACAAACAGCTCTTTGCTTACATTCAATCCAAATAAGCCTATCAGAGGTCAGGCACTATCTGAGTGTAACGTCGTAAAAGAGGTTCATTGTACCTTGCTGCTGGCACAAAGAGAACATGAAATGTGCAGTCAGTTGAGACGCCCGTTCTGGAAATGGGTGCGAGTCACTGAAACCAGATTTACAGGAGAAACAAAAATCAGCCTGTGAGTGACTCAAGCGTTTTTCGTAAGGAACGTACAAATACAAACAACCGTCTTTAATAGCCGACTGACTTGTGGACACACGCCCTTTGTGTCAGGGGTGGCCGCGGCGCGCCTGGCGCTCGGCACGGCTGCGGCTTTCGCAAGTTGCTAGTGAATACTTTACACGCGCAGAAAGCGGACCGTGAAGGGCATTCTGGAGGATTACCTACAGAAAGGAGACTTACTGCTAGCTGAAAGTAACCTGTTTAGTTGGATGAATAGAAATTGGAAGCCGTCATGCGAGAAAAAAAGTACTGCAATTTATTGATGCATTAGTGGATTCCTCACCAAGCAAGTTGTCCCTGTGAACGCCATGAAGACATATAGGGGAGTATAGGTACAGCTCCACTCATTCTTAACCTCGACACTACATGAAGGTGAGTGATTAGAATGACCTTCCGGCCGCTTTACCTCATTGCTCATTGAATATGATGATAGGCTGACTCTGGCGCTTGGGGAAGAGATGAATGTCTTATGCCTGCCAGGAATCGAACCTCGATTCCTCAGAAGTCCGACCGTAGCCTAGTCATTATGCTGACTGAGCTATCCAGACTCCAGACTTGGTGTTTACATTATGAAGTGGATGTGAGTAGATGAGTCTGTTCACACTGGGCAAAGGCAGAACGCTCGAGGAATCGGCGTAATTCGAACCTACTAGTTTCAACGAGAATTTGGCAATAACTGCAGACTGTTCAGTAATGAAACGTGTCACAAAGAGAGTTCAAAGTGCCCTCCTGTGACGTGAATGTGCGCTGCCAACTACTCCAGTAATGCTCAGTGGTAATGTGCATTCAGCTCTGGGAATGGGGCATCTCTTTCCGAGGGAGCTCTATGAGGGAAACCGGGAGGGAGGGCTCCTTTACTGAGGACCACGAAGGATACTCGTATGCTAAGTAAGGCTCTGGCAATGGGCATCTGTTCCCATAAGGGCCCCGCTTTTGCGGAACATGGAGGGACACTCCATTCTTTTCAGAGAAGGGAACAAGTCTTTATTTAGGGAAATTTTTCTGAAGAATTGTAAAAAAAAAAAAGACCGTGTAAATGGGCAGCTCTCTCCATAGGGGTCCTGTTGGGGAACCTGGAGGGGGTTCATTTACTGGGACTTTTGAGAGATAAAGAAAATTCATATCTGGGTTCATATTTCTTGAACCCAGAGGACGTTAAAAGTGAAGTCTGGGGGCCATCGAGAACTTCGGCAAGGAACAGGGCGCCCCGGAGTTGATATCAGATTGTGGGGCACAGAGGGCCGTTAGGCTTAGGTGCATCGGGACTGTAAGGGCTCGAACCGAAATGCAAATAAATGTGCATTCAGACTGCAGGCGGAAATTTCAAATAATTTTAGGCCTTAACAAAATAAAACAAAGAAGGACCGGTGTGGAGACTACGCCTGCCCGTCTGTCCATCTGTGACCTAGCATCAGCGACTAAACTGTGTCAGATTTTCGTAAAATTTGATATTGAAGTCGTGTTAAAAAAGTGGTCGATCAAGAGGGATCAGCCCAGTCACCCATTTAGTGGGTACCGGCGTACTTTCTCGGGCGTGCAGCAGCCGAGGGATGAAATTGCACACTCACCACATCTAGATCCAAGGTTAAGAATGAGTGGAGCTATACCTCTGCTCCCTCTATATGCCTTCATGTCGTGGAGAGTGACAACTTTTTACCTGTTGTAATCGATCAAGAAAGAGTTTAATGAAAATCCGTCAATAAACGTCGAAATTAGAGTAGAAATTTATTTACTCGTCTGAGTGACGTATGACTGTCACTGAGCCAGTTTTCACGAAACTCGCACTTGGACAATAACTTTTTGTGAATATCTCATGTAACTGGTTGTATAAATATCCGACGAAGGGTACAGTCACCGTCACTAGGTGCCAGAGGGACGGACAGACAGACGTGGTCTTTACACCATTATTTTTTATCTCGTCAAGAGCGCCTAAATATACATGCAAAGGTCGACGCACAGAGTGGTTAGGCAACACAGTGCCGAAAATACAGCACAAATACTAGCGACGCAATGACGTCAGCAAAACACATTAAATAGAACTCAGTGTCCTCCTGTACTTGTGGGTTATGTCCCACGCAGAACTCGTGAGGCGGTCGCCGCATTCGGGAGAGGCGGGACACCTACCTCAACTCCACAAATAATAGAATATTTCTTAAGAATCTAACACTCGCTCGATCGAGTAAGGGCGCCAAATTCACCGGCTTGTATAGAACACGGTAGCTAACTCCAGGCTGAGCCCAACTGCAACACGAAATGTCGGTGTGCTCATGCCCTTTGATCCTAACCTTATCGCTGTGTTATTAGATTGCCCGAATTTATCTCGTCTTATGTTCATTAACCTTCCATGCAAATCACGTTACATTTACACTGTACGAAGGATAGTTAATTGTCCTTTGTTTTCTGATAGAGATTCAAACATCCGCTATGCGAGCAGTTAATCTCCATGCTAATTGGTTGCAGATGTATGACGTCACACGCAGCCTGCCATCTGTGCCACGATCTCAACGCAAATTCCTAGAGAGCAGTGCCTCTGTCGGGTAACATGAAAACCAAGATACAGTGACGTCTCTTACACGGTCGGTAAAATAGTTGACTTCAAGCTCCCATAATTCACTCTCAAAATCTAATCCCACCTCCCAGAAAAACTGTGTCATAAATTTCAAATTGGAAAGTTAATGAAGTGTACGTTATTTATAAATATTGTTTCTGACCTCAAATTATTTCAAAGCAGTATATGCAGAGTTTACCGCATAAGGAAAGGGTATGTAGTCAAACACAACTGTGTCAATTAAGATGTATTTAATGGCTATACTAGACAATTACATGTTTCGGCCTTTACTGGCCATCTTCGGGTTGTCTTCCAGAGAACTTAAGGTCCTACTATATACATTGAACGCGCACGTGGTGCAGAGATCTCTACATACGGGACTTATTGCGTAATGTAATTTCTATATGTGGTGGTACGCTCTGACTAGAGGCATGGTAGTGCCAGTGGCTAGTGTCAAGTTTGAAGGTTCTGTTCCGCTGGTATTACGAACAGGCGTGTTCCTCTTCCTTCCTCTTAATTGGGGTCGTGTTGTGGGGAGGCCCGAATGACCTTGGGTGTATGGTCCCTTGCCTGTGGGGACAGATGTGTGTGAGAAGGGTGGTGAATTAATCCGACCTAATTATACAGGGAAATTTGCTGTATTGGGGAACATAAATAGCTTAGTACTTACTTATGCTCCGGGTGTTAGTGTGTTCCCAGCTCGCTCCGGTTTTACTCCTGGGTGGGTGTATGTACATGTGGGCGGTGGCACACACTGTTGTTGCCGTGTACTGTTTCTCACTGTGTGTAGCTGTATTCTTCACTGTACTGCAATTGTTCACCGTGAGACGCTTGTCACACCTCCCCCTATCCGCTGCAATGCTGCATTCTTTCAGGTTTGTTGACTGCCAGTTGCGCCGTAATTCTATAATCGACGACATGATGATGATGTCCCCCCACCCCCCCACCCCCACAAAGAAA